>Ga0247727_10010375_pt1 | contig 16524 bp, 17 predicted proteins | sample WisWelCaveWW1625_FD_202498 | JGI IMG/M metagenome (GOLD analysis project Ga0247727, IMG submission 202498) | Biofilm microbial communities from Wishing Well Cave, Virginia, United States - WW16-25 | ecosystem: Environmental > Aquatic > Deep subsurface > Groundwater > Cave microbial mat | place... | reverse complement strand
ATTATTATGAACATCATGTTTGGCCCTGCCTTTGCAATAGGCTTACTGTATGGAATAAAACTGACCGATGGGGTAATGAGGCCCTCAGAAACAAGAAGCTCATTCAAGAGATCAGTTGTAAAGATATTTCTGTTCTTATTTATGATGGGCGCTATTTTTAGCTCTGTCACTTTTGCGTTACATGGAGGAGTCGATGCTCCAAAAAAATCGATTTGGGAAGACGGTTTAATTTCATGGCTAAGTGAGTTTATACAAGCAAATGGAGGCCTTACGTTTCTAATTGCATCCAGCATTACAATAATGGCAGCTGCTACAAAACGCATGGTTGGGATAGAAGGATTTTTCAGCAAGGTTTTCACCTTTGTTGGCACTTTTGTCTTCTTTTCTATGATAGCTCTCAGTCTATCACACGTAGATCCAACTCATTCTCAAGTTTATCTATATGCCTTCTACCAAGCAGGAATAATTGGGGGCATATTTTACCAAATGAACAAGCTTACTGCACGGGCTAATATGTGGGAAGATTTTGCAAATGGTTATTAGAATTTAATAAATTTTCTAGATATAAAAATTACAGAAAATGCTGCGACTAGAACAAGCAAAGTAACACTTGAAAATTCTGGCAGATAAGTAGTGCCAATTATTTCCATAGTGTTGTGTCCCGCGCCATTAAATTCTACGACTATAAACGATATTTTATCATTTTTTCTAATTTGTGGAAAAATTTCTTCACCGTTTACAAACAAAGTGAGGTCACCATCAATCAAATTTATCGGAATCAGTATTTCTGCAAAGTTGTTTTCAAGAGAACTTGTAATATCAAATGTAAGTTTTTTGTCATCCCTACTTAATTTCACGTCGTTGATTTCAAAATTTGCTACAGTTTCTACTTCAAAATCATATCCACTAGTTTCGATTGTAAAGTCTTTTTTCAGCCCCGTTTTTTCCGATATTGCTCCAAATGCTGGAGGTATGAGCATGGTTGTTACAAATACTAGTATTAAAAACTCTAATATTCTCAATTCTTAATTTTTAAGGCCGGCAATCTTGCCACGCATTTCTCTGTCTTTGAAGATCCTTGGATGAGAAGGATCGGCCAAAATTACTTCGTACCACAGATACATTCCGTCTTGATAGAGATAGTATGAACCAAGAAGTTTCATGTTTGGGTGTCTTTCAAGAACTCGTCGCTCCGCAACTTGTTGCATACTAACATCTGGTTTTATTCTAGTTACACCAAGGTGCTTTGGTCTTCTTCCAGCAACTGGTCTTTTCTTACGCATGTTGCCTTTGCCTACACGCATTCGAATCACAACTATCCCCTCTTTTGCTTTATAGCCTACCCTCCTAGCTTTTTGGATTCTACTTGGTCTTTCTATTCTTGTAAGGGCATTTTGTTTTCTCCATTCAATAGCTTTTGCTCTTAGTTCTGGAGAGTTTTCCTGCCACATTTTGAGCCAAATTTGATCTTGGTGGCTAATCATATTCGGCTCTAACAAAAACCCCTTAATATCTGTACCATCCTTTTCACAAACAAAGAGCCGTTTTCTAAATGGATAAACGCATTTTATGAAATAATTACAACTCAGAGTAAATTGTCTAGTAAAAATTTTGCGATAATTTTTGTTGCCATTATTTTTATAGGTGAAGTTAATGTTGCGTCAGCTATTTCATTTTCAATTCAGACAGATAAATCAGAATATCAATACAGTGATCTTCTTTCATTTGTAATCCAAGTATCGGATGTAACTGGGAAACCATTGACACTTCATATCAGAGATGAATCTGGAAAAAATAGTTCTCCAATTGAGCTTCAGATAGTTAATGCTACTACCACAATTACAGCAAGAGAGTCTTTTGATCCTACCGTATACAAACAAGGAATTTATTATTTAGATGCAGAATATTCTGGAGTTAAAGCTAGTACTTCGTTTAAAATAATTAGTACAGATAAAATTGTCATTCCCTCATGGGTTAAGAATTTAGGGAAATGGTGGTCTCAAGAACTCGTCACTGACAAAGATTTTGCCAGAGGTATAGAATATCTCATAAAAGAAAATATCATCACCACACATGAATCAGAGAACCAAGATTCAAGCGGTGCTACCAAGATACCTGTATGGGTCAAAACTAATGCTGGATGGTGGGCAGACAACCGCATATCTGATTTGGACTTTGCTTTAGGAATACAATATCTAATCAGAAATGGGATAATTACAGTATAACATTATTTTACGATGTCTTACTCTATGGAAGAGATTGTTCTGTTCGCAAACCTTTGAAGATAATAAGTACAATAACAAGTGCAACAAAGGCACCAGCAGTCATTACAAATTGTTGCATCTGTTTTTCGTTAATAGGTATTGACCAGCTTGGCATTTTAGAAAAGTCAAAAATGTTTTGTGTTGTTTGAGATGGTTTTTCTTCAGTTACAGGAGTTACCTCTTCTTCAGGTGATTCTTCCTCAGGAACAGATTCGTCAGGTATTTGTTCTACGGTTGTGGCTTCTTCAGTTTCTTCTTGAGGAGTTTCTTCTGTAGGCTCTTCTGCTGGTTCTTCTACTACAGGTTCGTTTTCATATACCCTGCCTACGAGATGCGTTCCAAAAATTTCAAGCTCCGTGGTGCCTAGTGATAATTCCATGAAGAGTGTTCTAGTGGTATCAGTTGCCTCTTTTTCGGTAAATGTAACATCGTCACCATCAGCAATTATAAAAAAATCAATATCGTTATCATTTTCTTTAGAATCAAGCAGTTCTCTTGGAATTGTTAATTCCAGAGTTGCAATTGGACTTGTTACGTCAATTACAAAAATAAGTTCCGAGTCATCGGGATTTGGAATTACTTCAAAAACTGTTACGTCTTTTGCCTCATATGTTATGTCGTATAGTTTTCCATAATCCACTGATATTGTTTGTACTTCAGCAAAAACAAGAACCGGTGAAAAACTAAGAACCGATATAAAAAACACTAATTTCAACGTAATCAATTCTAAATTACGCCTCGTAGAATCATTATTATATGCTTACTTTTCGTTAATTTAATTATCTCACAAGTAATAGTCATGCCTGATTCGATATAGATTTCGCAGGATTTTTGATAAATTATTGGATAATTTTATTGTGATTGATTGGTCAAAAATATCACCAATATTATACCCTTTTGCATTGACCTGATAATAGTTCTTTTCTAGGATCTGTTATTCCATCGAGAAGAAAAAATATTTGATTAAAGATTCATTCATCATAATATTAGTTGTAGAAAGTTACAAAATTTTTTGGATTTGATGTTATCATTTTCATTAAATAGTTAATTAAAAAGTTATAATTTAGAGGTAGTGGTAAGAAGATTTTACTAGCATAAAGTTAGAATCCATTGAAAGATAGCAGGTGCAGTGATAATGGCTTTTACACATTTACCAGCATACAATCACAAGATTGCAAAGACATTAAAATTAGAATAATGATTGCATTAATTCAAAGGAGTAACAATGCGTGAAAGATCAAGTTTATTCTGCTATTATTCCAATATCTAGATGATTTTCCATCATCGAATGCATTGCTTTACCAGCAGGAATAACATGGGTGTGCAGTGTGTAGACTCCATCATCGGGAGTAAATTTTACAACATATTTTCCAGATCCAATATTTTCTGCTTCAAACATGCCACCCATCATGTCCATCGTGCTCATAGACGAGCCTCGCTCTATTCCGATTATTACTTTTGCATCAGCAAGTGGTTTCTCACTTTCTTTATCCAATACTAACAATATAATTTCTGCTTCTTTTCCAGCTGACACTTTCTGACCAGATGTAACTTTTATTATCACATCCTTAGGAATTTGATTCATCATGCCAGACATCGTATCTCCACTTCCCTTCATAGACTCCATCGATTGATTTGAGTCATCAGAATCCATGTTATTCCCCTTCATCATTCCCATCATGCCATGACCAGTCATATTCTGTTGTATCATATTGTTCAACATCATGGTTTCCATTGATTTGTGATTTCTTGTCATTTCTTCTATCATTTGTTTCATCAAATCAGCGTTTTGATTCATTATATTATCCGAATTATTTGAAGCTGCAAAGATTGTATATGCTCCACCTATTCCTGCAAAAAATACTCCTATGGATATACCAATCAATATGTTATTACTAACCATGTTAGCAACATCCGCCGCCACGGTCACGAGAATTTCTTCTTTCTTCTGCCATTCTTTTTTCTTCTTCTACTCTGCCTGCATATTGTTTTGCATGCTCATCAGAACATAAATATTTTCCAAATCTTTTGATAGCTGTTTCTTTCTTCACGTCCATTCCACAAACGAGGCAATGTTTTTCAAACATAACATGTATGTAAGATCAACCATATTTTAATACACAAGTTTACAAATGTAAAATGAAACAATCATCATAGAATTGATTTGTTGTTAGTTCCTTCAAGAATCCAGCTTTGTCCACCATCACTGCTTTTGTAAACACTTGCTGCCATGCCACCAAATGTTGCTTTTTGCATCACTATGGCATATACTTCGCCTGATCTTCCTGGCACGAAATTCCATGCATTTGGTTTGTTTGGAATCTGACCTGAAGTTTTTACCCAAGTCATTCCACCATCAGTGGATTTTACTATAAATCCGTCACCTTGTTGTAGAATCACAAATGCATACGCAGTATTTGAATCTGTGAATCCAACAGCAGTAACGGCACCCGTGATTAATTTATCATCAATCAGTTTCCAGTTCTTTCCTTGATCGTTACTTGAAAACAGTCCTGATACAGTTCCAGCAAATATAGTGTTCTTATCAAAGGGTGGTGCTGCAAGCGATATTATTCTATCAGGTATGGACGCTGTGCTCCATGTTCTGCCTTCATCATTTGTAACAAACAATTCACTGCCCCCGCCTGGAGATCCATAAATTATGTTTCCATCTGCTGCACTTGCTGTCATGGCATGAAAGTCTACTGGCCTATCCTTTACATAAGAAATTGTCTGCCAGGTGATTCCACCATCAGTACTCTTTCTAAAACCAAGATTCCCGTTCATAGCTGGTGGATGACCACTTGAATACATCACACCCTCTCTTGCCTGACTTATAGTGAAACCCATCAAGTCGCTCGTATCCGAACCCACCAGAGTCCATCCTGTACCGACATTTTTCTTAAAAAGACCATTGTGGGTTGCAAGATATAATGATTGATCGCTTCCAGAAAGAAAGACACCAACACCATGCACATCCATCCACGGTCCAACAAGTAGATCTCTGTTATCAACGGTTGTTCCATTGTTGTTAGAATTTGTGAAATATGCTATTATGATTCCAGCTGCTATCGCTGCAATGGCAAAGGCAATTACTGTATTTTTTTTACTTTTACCTTTTGATAATTTAGCTTGGTTATACTTTTTTCCCATACAAATCCATCTGTTACGTAAGATTCGTTTAATCTACTGATATTAATTACCAGTAGTTTACAATTGTAAAGCACTGTTGTTAAATTACACTTCAAATAATGAAAAAAAGAGGTGCAGATATACATTTGGCAGTAGATCCTGTTTGTGGAATGCATGTGGATGAAAAAACATCTAGCGTCAAATCCAAAGTGAGTGGAAAAGAATTTTACTTTTGTTGCCCAAGCTGCAAAGCCAGGTTTGATAAAGATCCGTCAAAGTTTAATGTCTAACACTTCTACCTCTCCCCTTACAAAACAATTTTTATTTTTGAACTATTTTCTTTGACCTTTTTATTCTTCTATATGTCAAAAATCCAATTAATCCTATTGCTACTAGTATTGCCAAAAATTTTGTCATATCTTTAAATGATGTGTTTTCAATCAAGCTAGAATCTTGTTTTTCCTCAAATTTTTGCGATTGCGTGGTAGGTTCAGGTATATCAAGTGTAATTGAGACAGGATAAAGTTTTGAGACTAGTAGTTGGTCTTTTTCAGGTGCCAAAGCTCTTATCATTATTGTGTATTGACCAGGTATTGCATTATTTTCTGTCTTGAGACTTATTTTTGATTCAACGACTGGATTTTTTTCCAAGTCGATCCATTGTGGTTGTGCTTCATACGTTATTCCTTTAAGTCCAGATTCAGTCATTCCAATGATAGCCAGTCCTGACTGATTTAGGGAAATAAAGGGAGTATTTTGTCTAGCATCTAAAATGACATTCAGTGTATTGGAATCCGTTTTATCCAGAGTTATTTGATTGGTTTTTACTTGCAGGTTGAATGGAACTGGAATATCCATATCAAGATATGCTACCTTGTTCGATGCCCATTCTGTAAACCAGATTTTTTTACCATCATCAGATGCTGCAATAAATACCGTAGTGGAAAGCGGTCCTGTCGGGATATCATATTCTGTCATAATTCCTGATTCTATGCTAATTTTTGATATTCTGTTGCCGCCGTGTTGTGGAAAGTAAATATTTCCTAATTTGTCTGAAACGATTTGACCTGGAAGAGTTGTGGGATATATCTTAGATGGAGACGTCCAGTAGGAAACATATGATTGCAAATTTGAACTTACATCAGATGAAACTACCCTGCTTGAGCCGTGATCTGAAATAAAAATTTTCTGTGTTCCATTATCATCTGCTATTGCGATACCAAATGGAGAAAACATGTCTGGCTTTGGAAGTGTAAATGTAGACATGCCACTAGCAATTATAGTTCCAAGCAAGCCAGTCTGAACACGCAGTACGTTGTTTGAATATGATTGTGTCACCCAAAGATATCCTTCCTTATCAAAGGTTAGAAGAGTAGGACCAGTTTCTTCACCTGTAAGATATTCAGTAATGTTGTTTGAATCTACATCTAGTTTTGCAATTTTGTTTGCAATAATTTCAGCAAACCAGATATTTTTGCCGTCTGGTGATAAAGTAATTCCCATTGGTCCGGCCTTTGTGGTTGGGATCTTGACAAGTTCTATTTTTCCATTTTGTGTATCTAGTTTTCCAATAGAATTTGTCCTTGCATCGGTAAACCAGATAACATTTCTAGCGTTATCAAAGACAAGCTGACCTCCAGCCAAATTTATGATTGGAGTCTCAACTATTGTCTTGCCCTGTATATCGTATGTTGTGAACTTTTCAGTCTCTGATTCTAGTTTCATTATTGTACTTGTTTTGTTTGTGGAGTGATAAAACCAGGCATTTACCTGTGAATCTATGACAATTCCTTTTAATCCTAGTTCCTTCATCGGTATTTGAAATTCTTTTATGAAATTACTTTGCTTGTTGTAAGTAACCATATCTTCTAACGTTATTGATTGAGCATGAGATTGTGAATTAACTAATGTTGCTGATAACAAAATGATACTCAATATGTAGAAATTATTTTGCAACTTCTTATACACAGATAGATCCACAAATGATCCATACTTTAGCTTTAGCCTTTACAACTGTAAAGATCTGTATTAAAATATATCAGAAAGTTATAAGAACCCATCATGAGTTATGCACATCCCGAAGTCCTAGTTGATACAGACTGGGTGTCAAAAAATCTAAATAAAATAAGGATTCTTGAAGTTGACTATGATCCAGAGAATGCATACAAGCAAGGACATATTCCTGGTGCACATTTAGTTTGGTGGAAACGAGACATTAATGATCCTGTCAGACGAGATATAATCAACAAACACCAGTTTGAGACACTGATGTCAAGAGTGGGTGCTACTCCAGATACAGAGTTGATATTGTATGGTGATTTTAACAACTGGTTTGCTGCGTTTTCATTCTGGGTATTCCAATACTACGGTCACAGTAAGATCAAGATAATGAATGGTGGTAGAAAAAAATGGGAGATAGAAAAAAGGCAATACATAAAAGATGAACCTTCTCCACAATCCTCAAAATATGTGGCACAACCTCCTGCGGAAGGCATACGTGCCTACACACATGACGTAAGAAGAGCAATAGAAAGAGCAGAAACCGTCCTAGTAGATGTAAGATCACTAAAAGAGTTCACGGGAGAAATTACTGCACCGCCTGAATACCCAATGGAACATGCTCAGAGAGGCGGTCATATTCCAGGTGCGAAAAACATACCATGGGCAACTGCAGTAAACGATACGGATGGAACTTTCAAAGCTGTAAATGAACTAAAACAAATTTATGAATCAAAAGGAATAACCGCAGACAAAGATGTTATTTGCTATTGTAGAATAGGAGAAAGATCTTCTCACACTTGGTTTGTCCTCAAATATCTTCTAGGATACCCACAAGTAAGAAACTACGACGGATCGTGGACCGAGTGGGGCAACATGATTGGCAATCCTATTGAAAAATAAATTTTAATATTAAATAATGAAACTCGAGGCATACAAGATATTTGTAGATGATAACCCAAAACTAGGAAAATTGCTTTGATAAAACAAATCGTAATAATAACAGCTATTGCGTTAATTGCTATTGTAATTGTATTACAATATGGAAAAGATTTTCAAAATGTGGAGATTTATAAAAATCCAGAAAATGAATTAACCAAGAGCGTTTTGGATACTGTGGTCAGTGAAAACACTTCAAAAACACACATAGATTCTCCGTACGTTAAAGAGTATTCCCTGCCCAATGGAACATGGCCCAATGGTATTTTGTTGGATAGAAATGGAATGGTTTGGGTAGCAGGTTCCCGTTTGCACAACTTGATAAGTTTTGATCCTGAAGACAATCAGATAAAATCAGTATATCCTATCAAAGAAGGAACCAGTGATGTGATGAAAGAAGGATCTTTAATGGTTTGGAGCATGATAGAAGATAATGATGGTTTTATCTGGTTTTCGCAATTTGGGCAAGATCGATTATGGCGTTTTGATCCTAAGACAGAGAAATTTCATGTTTTTCGTTCCGTAAGTGCGTCACCATTTCAAATGAAAGTTGATAAAGATACTGGAAACATTTGGTTCACTACACTTCTAGGAAATACTATTGGGGTCATACAAAAGATCGAAAACAAGAATGAATCTAATCCAGAATACAAAATAACTGAGTTTGATGTGGATTCAGACTCTAATCCAAGCGGTCTGTTTATAGAAAGAGATTATGTCTGGATAAGTCAAATATCAAATAACAAATTAGTAAAGTTCAATGTAGTAAAAGATAGCAATGGTTTTGTAACAAATATTGTAAGAATATTAGAAATTCCATCATCTGAGGCAGTGTCTATTTATTCGCCAGCAGATCTTCTTATTCAAAATGATAATCTAGTATGGTTTACTGAACATGGTACAAGCACTATCACAAGGTATCATACAGAATCAGAAAATTTAACAAGATTCCCAACATCTACTAACCCTTATCAAACTACAACTTTACCATTTTGGATAAGAGAAGCTGCCAACGGAGATGGTCTTTGGTTTAATGAACATACAGGAAATCGAATTGCATTTCTCAATATCAAAGAGATGACATTGCTAGAATATGAAATTCCTACCAGACCATCAGATGGATATGTTATTTATCCGCTTGGCATAACAATTGATCCTGCTAACAGTAACAAATTGTGGTTTTCTGAATGGAATACTGATAAGATTGCAGTTGTGGACCTAAGTATTCCTGTATCGTTTGATATTCATTCAAATATTGATAAAGTTGTTTTATCAGGTGTTAACGATACTGCAAATATAGATGTTGAATTAATTAGGAATGACGGTGGCATCATTTCTAACAATAGTAACAACATTATTTCTTTCAAGGCATCAAGCTCCATGGAACCTGCAGCTGGATTTGTCAATGTGACTGCAAATTTCTCTGCTGATACAGTTGATTTGGTAAAAATAAAGAATACAACTCAGGTACTCTTGTTACGGAATGACTCAGCACCGTTAGGAAACTATACTCTTGTTATCAGTGCTACAGATTGGGTCGTAACAAAATCTATTTTTCTAGATTTGGAAATTACGAGATAGTAAGGGATGATTAAAGATTGTACTAAGTTTTTACAATTGTAAAGTTATGTATTAATATATGTGTGTAATTGCAAAAAATTTATGTTTGAATTAAACATGAGTTATTGTGTCTATGATCTTTACGTGAGAAGATAGGTGAAAAAATATTACAAGTGAAAGTACACGAAAAGTTTCAATTGAGATAACAAAGACAACTGTAATAATTGGTCTCATCCTTCTTGCCTTAGGTTACTTCATAGGCAACACATTACCAATAACAGGAAATGACAACAAACCACAATCTGGATATGGAATTATAACAGAAACTGTCGGGGGGGATCAGTCTACTCAGAAGAAGGTTCAGGGAAGCGTAAATTTTGATATACCAACATTTGCCAAATTCAAAGGTTCAGATTCGGCAAAAATCAACCTTGTTGAATTTGGTGATTACCAATGTCCATTTTGTAAAAGATTCTTTGATCAGACAGAACCCACACTCATGAAAGAATATGTCGATACAGGAAAATCTAGATTTTACTTTCTTGATGTTTCAATTGTAGGTGATGACTCAATAACACTTGGTCAAGGAGCTTGGTGTGCTGATGAACAGGGAAAATACTATGAATACCATGATTATATGTATTCTAACCAGGGTAAAGAAAACTCTGGATGGGGTACACCAGATAAAGTAAAGGATCTCATAAGAGGCATTTCAGGACTTGATTTAGAAAAATTTAGTGAATGCTTGGACAGTAAGAAATACGAGTCACGAAATCAACAGTTAACAAAATTTGCTAGCCAGATTGGTCTTACTGGTACACCTACCATGTTTGTTGGCAGCACAGAAACGGGTTACACAAAGATCACGGGTGCACAGCCGTATTCCTCTTTCAAGCAAATAATAGATACATATCTGCAATAAATTTCCTAAGGTCAGGTGGTTGGCTGTCTTATTTGTCGATCGTTATTTTCTCTTCCACCACAACCATCTTCTAAATCCCAGACTTCAGCAATTTGTTTTTCAGCAAAGTCAAGATTTTTAATCAGATATTTTGCTTGCCCTTCAAAAGCAGTCCATCTCCAACATTTACAACAACATGGTCCATGTTCATCTGACATTTTCATGGCGTTGTCGTAAATTGTTTGTTGTTCTATAGTAAGTACGTAGGTTTTATCATACTCCAGCAACTCTTTTGCCAAGGAAGCTGGAATATCATAAGGATCGTAAGGTATTACGCTGATATTTGCATATTTCTTCAAGCCCTCAATCTGTTCAACATATCTATCAAAGTCCATTGGTGCACAACAAGAACCCTGAAGCCTGTCACCATCTTCCAAGGAACCTATGAAATTTGGACCTGCACAAAAGTTAGTTTCTGCGTGGCTAAGAGAGGCAAATTTTGCTTCTAACTGATTGCTTTGCTCACGAATCTCTGTACTAGGGTTTCTATTTGTTTGAACATTCAGGTAAAAAATAGCAACTATCAACAAGATAGGCAACAATACTAGAACAACATATTTTTCTGATACTTTTAATTTTTTCATAGCTACATCAGTATTTAGTTAAGAAATTTTTAACTTCTTACTAGGTGGAGACCATCTTTTAAGTAGCAAAGAGCTGCTGGTCACAGAAACAGAGCTTGCTGCCATAGCCAGTCCAGCAAGAGCAGGATAAAGTAATCCCAACCCCGCTACAGGAATCAATACAGCATTGTAAATGAATGCGTAAAAGAGATTTTGTTTTATCTTGCTTACAGTTTTTTTGCTTATCTCAAGGGCTGCAACAACATCTGTCAAGTCGTCTCTTACTAGAACAACTTTTCCAGCCTCTAATGCAACATCCGTACCAGAACCTATAGCAATTCCTATGTCTGCTTGAGTCAAAGCTGCCGCATCGTTTATTCCATCTCCTATCATTGCGACCTTCTTTCCTTCTTGTAGTTTCTTTATCACATCTACTTTATCAGATGGCATTACATTCGCAATTACTCTGTCTATTGAAAGTTCTTTTGCTATGGTTGCAGCTGTTTTTTCGTTATCACCTGTAAGCATAACGATCTCTATTCCCACCTTACGTAATGCCTTCAAAGCTTCTTTTGCACTAGGTTTTGGCGTATCAAGTAGTGCAATGACACCCAAGAGTTCTTTGTCTAGGGTGACCAAGACAACAGTCTTGCCTTCCTGCTGAAATTTGGAAATAAATTCTTGTACTGATTTGATGTCAATACCTTCTCTTTCTATCAAGCTTGGGCTTCCTACAACTATGTTATTACCATTGTAAACTACGTTAACACCTTTACCAGGAGTTGCATAAAATTCTGATGGTTCTCCTAGATTTAGATTCAATTCTTTTGCTTTTTGTACTATTGACTTTGCTAGTGGATGTTCTGAATTTTTTTCAGCTGTTGCAGCAATTTCTAATAACATGTTATTTACATTATTTGGATTATTTTCTACAGCAAGGGTTGCCTGCTTGATAGTTATCAAATCTGTGACTTGAGGTTTACCTTGTGTCAATGTCCCTGTTTTATCAAAGACAGCAACCTTGATCTTTCCTAATATTTCCAATGCGTCACCGCCTTTGAATATCACACCATTTTGTGCACTTTTACTCATTCCAACCATAACTGCAGTTGGTGTAGCCAATCCCAAAGCACAAGGACAAGCGACAACAAGTATTGCTACTGCTGGTATGAGTGAAGCTGCGAAATGATGGTCCCCATCAGTGGTTCCAAAGTACCAACCCAAGAATGTGGCAAATGCAACTGCGATCACAATAAACGCAAAGTATCCAGCAATCTTGTCAACCATTCTTTGCATTGGAGGTTTTCTGCCCATTGCATCTTCAACAAGCTTGACTATCTGTGCAAGCATGGTATCACTTCCTACTTTGGCAGCTTTAATTACAAGGGCTCCTTCTTTGTTGACTGTACCACCAATGACAATATCGTTTGGCTTTTTCCCAACAGCCATAGATTCACCACTAACCATAGATTCGTCAACTGCTGAATAACCTTCAAGAACTATGCTGTCTACTGGGATCTTTTCTCCTGGTCTAACAATGATAACATCGCCTGGTTTAATAAGTTCGATTGGAACTTCCAATTCTTCTCCATCTTTTTTGATTCTTGCAGTTTTTGGTTGAAGCTCAAGCATCTTTCTAATTATCGATGATGCTTTTCCTTTGGTTTTGTTTTCAAGATATTTTCCTAAAATTATGAAAGTTACAACAACTGCTGCTGCGTCGTAGTAGATATTATGCCATGAGGGAGTAGGAAATGTATTAAACACACTAAACAAGTATGCGGCGGTTGTTCCTGTAACAACCAAAGTATCCATATTTGCTGATTTCATTTTTGCAATTCTGTACGCACCCACATAGAACCTGCTTCCTGTTACAAATTGCACCACAGTAGCAGATGCAAAAATGATGTAAGCCGCTGTTGCTGAGCCTGCTAAAGGAATGAATGAGAGATACTCAGGGTAACCAAATATCATAACTGGAATAGTAAAGATTAGTCCTATAGTGAACAACTTCTTCAGTTTTTTTGCTTCTACTTCTTCTGCAGAAGCAGAAAGATCTTCACTTAAGATTTGATACCCACTTTTATTCAGAATCTGTCTAATGTCTGAAAGTGAAAGCAAAGCTTGATTGTATTCAACTAGCACCTGACCGTTTCCGTAATTTGCTGAAGCAAATCTGACACCTTCAAGTTCGCTTAATCGTTTTTCTAATCTGTCCGCATCGCTTGAATCAGTCATGCCACCAACTTTCATAGTTAGTTTTTCGTATACCACCTTGTAACCAGCTTCTTGTATTGCCTTTTCTATTGTTGTTAGATCTACTGAGGATGGATCAAATTCCAGTACTGCTTTCTCAGCTGCTAAATTGACTTCACATTTTTTAACACCGTTGAGTTCAGAGACATATTTTTGGATAGAGTTGACGCATCCTGCACAGTGCATTCCTCCTATTTTTATTGCAGTGCGTTTCGTCTGTGTTTGTTCTATTTCCATATCACATTCACATCCATTAGGATGTTATATCTTGGTATACTTAATATCAAGTCTTTACATTTGTAAAGTGTGCAAACATAGATAAACGTGAAAAAGGAGAAAAAAGCATGCCTCTCAAGTTAGATGAAATCGATACTGCGTTACTTGAATCACTTATTAAAGATGGAAGAAAGTCCTTCAGACAGATCTCACGTGAGATCAAAGTCAGCACTCCAACTGTCAAAGCAAGATATGAGAGATTAGTCAATGTAGGTTTGATCAAAGCTGTTTCACCTGTAATAGACATGGGAAAACTTGAAAACAAGACAAGTGCAAGACTTGACAAAATTCGCTACAAAACACATCAAGGTCATGGAATCAAACTTGACAAAGGTGTGTTGGTAAAGATGACCTGCGATTTTTGTAATGGACCTGTACATGAAAAACCAAGCATTCTTAAATTTGGAAACTTGGAGAGATTTTTCTGTTGTACTTCATGTAGAACATTATACAAGGAAAAATACAAAGGTAGAATTGTATCATTATCGAATTAGGAAATTCCCACAATCTGGACATGATTTGGAAAAAGGAATTTATAATTACAAAATAGTTTCATGTTCATGAATAGAAAAGTTTTGATTGCTATTCCAATAGCTGTAGCGATTGCCATAATTACAGTTTATTTCAGTATGCAACAAACACAAAATAATGAAAATGAAATCACGAAAACACAAAATGCAGATCCTAGAATTGTATACTGGCGTCACATACACGGATTAGGAATTGATCCTGAAAACCGCAATATCCTGTATATAGCTACACATGGAGATTTTTACCAGAGTGTTAATGGAAATCCACCTGCTAAGGTAGATAAAAGTAGAGCAGACTACATGGCATTTAATGCACCTCCAACTTCAGGCGTTCCACTTTATTCAAGTGGTCACCCTTCCACTGGTGGCAATACGGGTCTCATTAAAAGTACCGATGGAGGACAGACTTGGGAGGTTGTTGCAAAGGTTTTGGAGCCACCTGTTGATTTTCATGCCATGGCTATCAGTAAAAGCAACCCAAATGTCATAATAGGATTTGATAGTAGTGGACGTGGTTTGTTCAAAACCATGGATGCAGGAAAGACTTGGGATACACTACAATATCCAGATTACATATCATCTCTAGCAATTTCTCCGCAAGACTCTGACATCATATTTGCAGGCACTGGAAAAGGAATATTTCAGTCAAATGATGGCGGAATGAGTTGGACACAACTTAACGAATACAAAGGAATTACTATACTTGCTTTGTCCTTTGATGAAGATGGTATTTTTTATGCGTCAAATCAATTTGGGCTCTCAAGATCAACTGACCTTGGGAGTATGTGGGAAAAGATCAATACTCCGAATCTCACTGTAACAAGCATAGCGGTTGATTCGCAAAACAAGATGATCTATATTGCAGGATATTTATCTGAAGGGTTTCAGGAAGTTTACAGAAGTCTAGATGATGGAACCAATTGGGATATTATAGGAACTAACAGAGAGCCTTCTTAATTATGTTATACTAATCAAAAATTCAATTTGCTTCTGCTAATCCTTTCAAAATTTCATTTAGATCTCTTATTGTAGCATATTCAAAATGATGCGATTCTTTCAATTCTGCTTTTGGAATTGTTTCGGTAAAACGATCAAAATCTTTACGACTAAGATAATCAGTACTAGTTTTATCTTTCATGAAATACAGGATGATTATGGGTAAAGATCACTTTAACTTTTCATTATGCTAAACTGACACCTTTGTTAGCATCACAAAGTTCCCTTTCCAGTGCATACTCGTATCGTTCTTGTCTTGTCAATTCTGATTTTGGTTTTCTTTCCACTACGCTCCATCCTTCTGGATCCACATACATAGAGATTCTTGCCTCTGGTGGAGGGGGTTTTCCTACATAAAAATAATTTAATTCAACAAGTTCTGCCTGACAAGCAGGACAAACTTCGTTTTCATCTTCACAATCTATTTTCAATTCGCTATAAGCTAACTTGCCAAACCACACCAATGTGTGTTTGCCTTTCCTGATTCCAGCATGCGATAGTTGGTATACAACAGTTGCAAATGTAGAATCTCTAGGTCCTTTTGGGATTACCTTCCAACCATTTTTCTTGTATGCCTCAGCTAATCCTTCTATCCATCCAAAACCAATGACATGAAAATGTGGTGAATCATAGAGATAGCCTGTTTTATGATCGGTCTTAAACGGATGAATGATTATGATCCCACCATCGGCTTTTACTTCTTTTAGAATCTTAATGGCTTGTTTTCTCAGCTTTTCTAGTGGTTGTGATAATACCCATGGAGGAGGACTGACTATGATATGTTTTGCCTTCTTTTCTGATAGTTTCTCATATTTCTCTAATCTTTTGGCAGCATGATCAGCTTCTCGATACATCCATTTTAGTTTACAACGTGAACATGCTGGTCTATAACAAAACCTTTGTTTTCTAGTAATGAAGTACTTACCCTTTGCTTGTGGATGATGTTTGTGACCTTCAAGATTTCTGCAACCCATGGTGTACCAGCTTTCACAAAATTCACGTGGTTCGTCTCTTCCAGGCAATTCATAACCCTTGTACTTTATTGTAAA
>Ga0247727_10010374_pt1 | contig 16526 bp, 8 predicted proteins | sample WisWelCaveWW1625_FD_202498 | JGI IMG/M metagenome (GOLD analysis project Ga0247727, IMG submission 202498) | Biofilm microbial communities from Wishing Well Cave, Virginia, United States - WW16-25 | ecosystem: Environmental > Aquatic > Deep subsurface > Groundwater > Cave microbial mat | place... | reverse complement strand
GCGAACGATTTGTTCGCGATCGAATTTGGAACAAATCCAGATGACAAAACGCGAGATACGATCCATACGATGGCCTCGGTGAAAAGTGGATGTTGATACCGTTAAGATAGGGGGAGAAAGTTTGCAAAGCAAGAAAATTCTTAATCGCTATGCACTTAACCCAAAATCAAGCTAAAAACTTTTGACACTACGTGTTATATAACAAGGAGGTTAACATGAACAGGAAGATCATTTTTCTCTTTGCCGCCACCGGCATGATTTTGCTGGGACAAATTTTCCCGGCATGGGCGCATGACGTCGACGCCGATCCGAATGAATTTCCCAAAATGCGATTCCCGGTCGACATCGCGATTTCACCCGACGGCAGCCGGGCTGTTGTGGTTTGCCACAACAACAGCATTGCGGTCATCAATCTGCAAAGCGGCAATTATGAAATCACAAATATTGAGCCGAGTGATTGGCCGGGACGGCATCCGATCAAAGCGGTTTTTATCGGCAATAGCTGTTTTGTCATTAACGAATATTCGGATTTCGTCACCGAGTTCGATCCGGTCACGCTGCAAATCGTCGCGAACCATCCGGCGCCGATGTACTGCCAGGATTTGCTTTACGACGACGTTGGAGGAGCCATTTACGTCACGAATAAATGGTTAGACGCCGTTTTGGCATATAACAGATCCTTTCAACCCATAAAACCGGCTGTTCCGGTAGGCCGGAATCCCAAACCGTTAGTGGTAAGCAGCGACCGGCAGCGCCTCTACGTCGGCAATCTCGGTTCGTGGAATATCAGCGTCATCGATCTCAATTCTTATGCCGTGACGGAGACGATTTATTTGGGCAGCGGCCCAACGGCGATGGCTTCGACGCCACAATATATTCTGGCGACCAATCACGGCGGCAGAAATTTAAACAGAATCAACGGCGCGCCGCTGATCGAAAACGATCAAGCCGACATCGTCAATGTCGTGGCCTCTATCGAGCAAAAAACCGGTGCGCTGACGGAAAATTTTAAAGATGCCGGGGCGGATTACTCGGACCTTCGCATTAAAGACGGCTTGATGGTTTTTTCCGGCGCCGCCACCGGCTCGGTGCATATTTACCGCCTCGATCAGCCGGCCAACACCATGCAAACGATCGATCTGCTGGCCGACGAATGGCAACTGCCGGGCGGTCGTGCGCCTTCGGGATTGCGCATCTACACCCATACCAGCACCGTTGCGATTAAAGACAATGCCACGGTTTATTGCGCCAATTATTTTCGTGATACCGTGGCGGAGATAAAATATCGGCCGGCGCAGAATCGATTTGTGGTCACTCGCGAAATTCCGATTAATGCTTTGGGCGTGGCGATCACTGCATTCCAATCCGGCCGGGTGAATATGAACAAGCGGCAGAACGGCGAGCGCTATTTTAAGACGATTGCCGGCTGGCGCCGCGGCCAGGAAGACTTTACCTGCGCCACCTGCCACACCAACGGGCATTCGGATTTTCGGTTTATTTTCGACAATAAGGCCGACCCCTTCAATCCGGGTGCCGTTCAGGGGCCGGAAAAACATCCCTCGGCGATTTCCACGAACCTGACGCCGCCGTTTGCGTGGGAAGGCGGTTTGCCGACGCTGTTTGACTTCAACAAAGCCGCGCTGAATGCGCACGATGTTCCAGATGGCTCGAATCAAATTCACAACGACGTGGCGAAGTTCCTGGTATATTTTGAAGAGCTGCTGCGCCCGGAGCCCAATCCTTATCCGGCGCCCAATGGCAATTTACGCAATCCCAACGCGCCGCAGCGCGGCAAAAGCGTCTTTGTCAACGCGGGCTGCATCAGTTGCCACAGCGGCGGCGCGTTTACCGACCGCTTGCCGCACGACGCCGGAACCGGCAGAACGCTCGACACGCCTTCGTTGCTGCAAACATGGGACAAAGCGCCTTATCTGCACGATGGGAGGGCGCAAACTCCGGACGCGCTGCTCGATCCGGCCATCTATGACAAGCCGGATGCCCATGGCAAGCTGTCGCAATTGACGGCAGAGCTAAAAGAGGATTTGATCGCTTATCTGCTCTCGATCCGGCCTGGCGATATTCCCACTCGCGTTGATGACACCGTGGGCGAGATTCCGGCCGCTTTTCTGCTCAAACAAAATTATCCGAATCCGTTCAATCCTGAGACCTTTATTGAATATCACTTGCCTTCTGCCGGTCGAGTCGAATTGCTAATCTACAATGGATTGGGACAAAAGGTACGGACATTGGTCAAGCAACTGCAATCCCCCGGCAATTACCAGATCAAATGGGACGGAAAAGATGATATCGACGTTCAGTTGCCCAGCGGAGTTTATCTGTATCGTATAAATGCCGGCGCATTTGTAGAGGCTCACAAGGCATTGCTTTTGAGGTAGTGACAGTTGCACTCTTACTCATACTCGTGCTCTTACACTTATTCGCTTTTAGATCTCAAAAGGCAAGTAGGTGTAGGAGCAGGTAGGCGTAAGAGAATGAGAAACGAAATAAGGAGACGATATGAGCCAAAACGAACATGAAGATACCACCATCTATAAAGTCGTGGTGAATCACGAAGAACAATATTCGATTTGGCCGGCGGAGCGCGAGAATCCGCCAGGTTGGCGAGAGGTTGGAAAGAGCGGGCCGAAGGCAGAATGTTTGGCATCTATCAAGGACGTCTGGACCGATATGCGGCCGCTCAGCCTGCGCAAAAAAATGGAAGAACTGGCGAAGCACCCGCAGACGCCTCTGCCTTCCGCCAAAAGCGAGACGCCGAAGAACGATTTAGTGCAACGCCTGTCAACCGGCGAACATCCGGTGGAAGTCAGCCTGCGGCCTGAGAAAACCGCGCAAGCTTTGAAAGAGTGCATTGATCGCGGCTATGTCCACATCAAATTCACCAACACCAAAGGCGGAACCGAATTGGGAGTGCGGCTGGATACGGATGCTACGGACCTGAGCCAGGCAGATTTCAACGGCCAAACCGGGAATGCTCATATCGTCGGGGGCTTGACGCTCGATTATGTCCCGGTGAAATGTATCGCAGATATCGATCTCCATACGCTCACCGGCAAAGGACATTTGGAGAGCATTGGCACAACGTGATATGGCATCTAATCGTTAACAATTAACAATTGATAATTGTTAATTGTCAATTGACAATTGTTAATATACAAATGCAAGAATGACAAAAACGGCAACAACCAACGCGTGGATCAACATCCCCAAACCGAATGCGCAAGCGCGCGTCAGATTATTTTGTTTTCCGTACGCGGGCGGCGGCGCGTTTGAATATCGAGCGTGGGCGTATGGCGTGCCGCCGGAAGTGGAAATCGGCGCGATTCAGCTTCCCGGACGGGAGGCGCGCCTGCGGGAAACGCCATTCACGAAGCTGCACGAGCTGTGCGAGACATTGGCGCAAGCTCTCGCGCCGTATCTCGACAAGCCGTTTGCTTTTTTCGGGCATAGTCTCGGCGCGTTCATCACCTTCGAGCTGATTCGCCAACTGCGCCGGCAAAATCGCGCTCTGCCGGTGCGCCTGTTCGTCTCCGGCGCGCGCGCGCCGCAGATTCCGAATCCCTATCCGCCGGTTTATCACTTGCCTGACGACGAGCTGATTCGTGCAGTCAGCGTTCGGTACGGCGGCATTCCGGATGAGATTTTGCAAAACGCGGAGCTGCTGGCGATTCTGCTGCCGGCTCTGCGCGCGGATTTTGCGATGAGCGATACCTATGTGTATGCCGACGAGGAGCCGCTCGATTGTCCGATCTTTTGTTTTGGCGGGCTGCAGGATTGCAGCGCGCCGGCCGGGCATCTGCAGGCGTGGCGCGAGCAAACACGCAGCGCCTTCGCGCTCAAAATGTTTTGTGGCGACCATTTTTTTCTCAAGGCTTCACGAATACCTCTGTTGCAGGTTTTGTGCGGTTATTTAAATAAGGATGTTTTAACGAACGGATGTGTCACCCAAATTTAAGGAGGAATTAGGCATGAAAAGATCACTGCTACACCTCATCGGGCTGGTTGGAATGGTGGTTTGGATTGGTTTGCCCGCTCTTGCGGCAGCGCAGACCGCCGAGCTTCCGTTTCACAAGCAGGCCTATTTCTGGAATTCGGCGGTGCACAATGGCACTGCGGAAACCTTTCTGGCAGAAAGCCATCGGGTCAATGCCCCCAGCGCGCCATGGCTGCGGCTGTATTTCGGTGAAGCCAACCTCGGCACGAAAAGTTATCTCGTTATTAAGTCGTTGCAGGACGGCGCCTGGCAGCGTCTTGATGCCAACAGCTTCAAGCAGTGGTACAACACCAGCGCCTACTTTAATGGCGACGCCGTGGAAGTGCAACTGCACGTTGCGTCCGGTGACGGAGGCGTTTTTCTTCAAATCAAAGAAGTCGTCGTGGGCGAATGGGTCAGCGGCATTCCGCAGCCGGAATCTCAATGTGGCCCAACCGATGATCGCGTTCCGTCCAATCATCCGGCTTCGGGTCGACTCTTGAATGTCGGCTGCACCGGCTGGATCGTTACCTGTCCCAGCAATAATCTCCATGTCACGGCCGGACACTGCTCCGGCGGCACAGCCACTTTGCAGTTCAACGTTCCCCCGTCGGATCCTGATGGCACCATCAACAACCCGCCGCCGCAGGATCAGTACTCGGTTAATACTGCGACTTGGAATTTTGTCAATGGCGGCATTGGCAACGATTGGGGCACTTTTGCGGTTTTTCCAAATTCAATCACCGGCTTGCTGCCGGCGCAGGCGCAAGGCTCAGCCTTTATCGTAAAGCAAGATCTCGATGATCCCGTTATTCGGATTACCGGTTTTGGCGTTGATTTCAACGACCCGACGCGCAATCAGACGCAGCAAACGCATGCCGGTCCGAATGCCGCTTCTTCCGGAACGACGATGCGCTATCAGACCGACACCGAAGGCGGCAATTCCGGCAGTCCGGTAATTGATGACGCTACTGGACAATCGGTGGGCGTTCACACGCACGGCGGCTGCACAACGGGAGGCACAGGCAACAACAGCGGCACAAGCCTGTTCAACACCGCTTTTTGGAATGCGATCAACAATGCCTGCGGCGGCGGTGGTGGCTGCAACAATATCGCGCTCGGCAAACCTGCGACGGCTTCAAGCACGAACGGCAATAATGTACCGGGCCGGGCGGTAGACGGCAATACCACCACCTTCTGGAGAAGCGGCGGCGGCGGCACGCAATGGCTGCAAGTCGATTTAGGTACGGGCGCGTTGAGTTATAGTACTTGGGAGATCGTATGGCGTGGTGAGAGATATGCAATCAACTACGAAATACGAGTCTCCAACAGCGCGACATTTGCCACATTTACCACTGTCTTCAGCACCACCAGCGGTAATGGCGGCACCGACACGGGCGGAATGACCGACGCGCCGCGCACGGAGCGGTATGTTCGCCTCCATGCGACGGTGCCGAATGCCGGTCATTACCGGGTGGCGGAGTTTAGAATCTGCAGCTCCACAAGTGCGGCGTCGAAGTCGATTGCGAGTGAATCTGAAGCGACTGTCGTTCCGAAAGAATTGGCGCTGCATGCCAACTACCCCAACCCGTTCAATCCGAGCACGACGATCAGTTTCAGCTTGCCGGAAGCGGCGCACGTGACGTTGAAAGTATACAATCTGATCGGTGAGGAAGTGGCGACGCTCGTCAATGAACGCCGCGACGAGGGCAATCATTCGGTTCTTTTCGATGCCGGTCTTTTGCCGAGCGGCGTATATTTCTCCGTTTTGAATGTCGGCGACGTCAGATTGGTTCGCCGTCTCGTGTTGATGAAGTAACAAGTGAAACGTAAGACGTAAAACGTAAGACGTAAAACGTGAAGCTTTACTGAGTTTTATGGGAGCAGAGCCGTTGCTTGAAGCGACGGCTCTGCCAAGATATTGTCGTAGGGGCATAGCGCCGCCGTGCCCCGACGCAAACTTGGGCAAGTTCAGCTTCGCCCAACTGGATTCTGTTTACTGATTACGGTTTACTGAATTATGAGCATTCGCAACTTGGAACGCACAGCAGAAGCACAGACGTTGAAGCCGGTCGCGGTGCCGGAAAATGGGCTGCAAGGCGAAGCGCTGCAATCGTCTCTCGCTTATTGGAAAAAACGGTTGGGCGAGAATCCGCCGGTGTTGGAATTGCCCACGGATCGCGCCCGGCTCGCCTTGCAGACTTATCGGCATGAAACACATCGCTTCACGCTTTCTGCCGCATTGGTAGATTCTTTGCGCCATCTGTGTCGCGCCGAAGACGTCACGCTTTTTGAAGGACTGTTCGCGGTCTATCAAATTTTATTGCGGCGTTACACCGGCCAAAACGATGTGGTCACGGCCGCGCCGCTTCATCACGCTGCAAATACGCTCCTGCTGCGCACGGACATGAGCGGCAATCCGACGTTTCGCGAGCTGCTGGCGCGTTTACGCCGAATCATGCGGGAAGCGCATGAGCATCAAGCATTGTCGTTTAAACAACTCGCGCGCGAACTCTATCCGCAAAGAGATATAAGCAGTTTTTATCAAACCGCGTTCGCTCTGCAAAACGGCTCGACTGAGCTCGCCGAAGCCGGTGCGACCTCTTCGCGAATGAATGGCGTGATCGAGAAACTTGATGTCGCCTTCGCGATTGCCGAGAGCGCTCAAGGTTGGGAAGGGACATTCACCTACAACGCCGATTTGTTTGATGCCACGACGATTCAGCGCATGGCCGGACATTACGAAACGTTGCTGCGCAGCGCGGTCGCCAATCCGGAGGTTCGTATTGCCGCCATGCAGATGTTGACCGGCGAGGAGATGAAGCAAATCTTGTTCGATTGGAATGAGACCCAAACCGCTTTTCCGCATGACAAATGTTTGCATCAACTTTTTGAGGATCACGTGGCGCAGCAGCCGGACGCGGTGGCGGTGCGATTTGCCGACGAACAAGTGACTTATTTCGAGCTGAACCGGCGCGCCAATCAAGTCGCGAATTACTTGCGATCTTTGGGCGCCGGCTCGGAAGTGCGCGTCGGCATCTCGGTTGAACGTTCGATTGAGATGGCCGTTGGCATTCTCAGCATTTTGAAAGCCGGCGGCGCGTACGTGCCGATGGACCCGGCGTATCCCCAAGAGCGTCAAGTCTACATGCTGCAAGATTCCAAAGTTTCAATTCTGTTGACGCAAAAATGCCTCGTTGAAAATTGGTCCGCCCACGGCGTCAAGCTCGTTTGCCTCGATGAGGATTGGAACATGATGGCAAAACTGAGCGCGGCAAATCCGGAAACCGGCGTTGAGCCCGACAACCTCGCTTATGTCATCTACACCTCCGGCTCCACCGGCAGGCCCAAAGGCATTGCGCTCCGGCATCGCGGCGTCGTCAACAACATCATGGACCTCAATCGCAACTATGGCGTTGGCGCGACCGATCAAACGCTGGTCATCTCTTCGTTGAGCTTTGACATGTGCGTGTACGAAGTGCTCGGCACGCTCGCGGCCGGTGGTGCGATGATCATGCCGCTCCCCGCGCAGCTGCATGACGCCACTCACTGGGCCGAGCTCGTCGTGCGCCACGGCGTCACCGTGTGGAACTCCGCGCCGCAATTGCTCGACATGTTGGTGAGTTACACGGAACCGCGCCCGACTTTGCCTCCGGCCTCGATTCGCGTCACGATTCTCGGCGGCGATTGGGTGCCGGTCACGCTGCCGGATCGTTTGAAAGCGCTGGCGAAAAGCGTCAGCGTGATTGTGCTCGGCGGCGCGACCGAAGCTTCGATCCATTCGATTGTTTTCCCGGTCAAGAAAACCGATCCGGCGTGGAAGAGCATTCCTTACGGCAAGCCTCAGAATAATCAGCTTGCTTACATCCTCGACGCCAATTTGCAACCTGTTCCAATCGGCGTGCCCGGCGAGCTGCACCTCGGCGGCATCGGCTTGGCGCGCGGTTATTTTGATCGCCCGGATTTGACTGCAGAAAAGTTTCTCCCCAACCCCGCTGAGGGATTTCCGATTGCAGATTACGGAATGCGGAATGCGGAGTCCGCAATCCCCAATCCGCATTCCGAAATCGGCAGCCGTATTTATAAAACCGGCGACCTCGCGCGCTGGAAAGCCGACGGCAATATCGAATTGATCGGCCGCATGGATCATCAAGTGAAAATTCGCGGCCACCGCATTGAATTGGGTGAGATCGTTTCCGTTTTAAAAGAGCAGCCGGTTGTGGGCGAAGCGGTGGTGATTGCGCGCGAAGACGAGCCGGGCAATAAGCGTTTGGTGGCTTACGTGGTGCCGGCCATCGATCAACACGATGCGACCAACACGAATGGCGCGACGCATCACGCCGAACAAATTGCGCAATGGCAAGCCATCTACGACGACACTTATGGGCAAGACAGCGCGTTGAAGCTGGAATCAACGATGAATTTTGTGGGCTGGATTAGCAGCTTCACCGGCTTGCCATTTGCCGAAGCCGAGCTCCGTGAAACGCTGGAGGGCTCGGTGGAGCGCATTCTTGCTTTGCGACCCAAACAGGCGCTGGAGATCGGTTGCGGCACCGGACTGGTGCTGTTTCGTGTTGCGCCGCATTGTGCGCGCTACGACGCGACGGATTTGTCGCCGGTGGCGGTCCAATCTCTTGCGCAGCAATTCCAAAAACTCGGCGAGAAATGGCAACACGTTAACGTCCGCCAACAATTGGCCGATGATTTCACCGGCATCGAGAAGAAAGCTTATGACACGGTCATCATCAACTCCGTCACGCAACATTTTCCGAGCATTGATTATTTGAAAAAAGTTATCGAAGGCGCCAGCAACGTCGTCAAATCCGGCGGCGCGATTTTCATTGGTGACATTCGCTGCTTGCCGCATCTCGAATGGTTCCATGCGGCGATCGAGCTGTTTAAAGCTTCGCCGTCGTTAACGCCGCAACAATTGCAACAGCGCGTCCAACGCCGCGTGCGACAAGAGAAGGAGTTGTTCATCGATCCGGCGATTTTCCCGGCGCTCAAGCAGGAGCTTCCCAGAATCAACCAGGTGGAAATTCGTCTCCGTCGCGGTCGCCATCACAACGAAATCACCAAGTTTCATTATGACGTCGTCCTTCATATTGACGACGGACTTGCACCGCAAACTGAAGTGTTATGGTTGGATTGGCAAAAAGAGAATTTGACGATGCCGGCGTTGCGACAGCGTCTTCTCGAAAATAAACCGAAAATGCTCGGCCTCGCGCGAGTGCCCAATGCGCGTTTAGCCGACGAAGTGACAAATCTGGAAATTCTCGCAAGCGATACGGCGCCGGCAACGATTGGCGAGCTGCGTGAAACGTTGAAAAATGCGCCGAAACTCGTCGCGGTTGATCCGGAAGAATTTTGGCAAATGCGCGAAGAATTGTTTTATGATGTTGACATTTGCTGGTCGAATGAACGCGGCTGTTTCGATGTGATCTTCCGGCGGCGTGAGAGCGACGACACTAATGGCGCGCTGAACGGTTGGCCGATATTTCCCGCCGAACAGTCGCAGAGAAAGCCGTGGAGCCAATACGGCAATCGTCCGGTAGTCGCCGGCGGCGTGCAGAAATTGACGCTGCTGCTGCGCAATTTTTTGAGCGGAAGATTGCCGGAATACATGGTGCCGTCGGCTTTCGTCTTTCTCGATAAACTGCCGCTGAGTCCAAATGGCAAAATTGACCGTCGCGCGCTGCCGCCGCCGGATCAATTTCGGCCGGAGCTGGAAGTGGATTATGCCGCGCCGCGGAATCCTATCGAAGAAGTGCTTTGTAGTATTTGGTCGGATGTTCTCGGTCTCAAGCGCGTCGGCATTCATGATAATTTTTTTGAATTGGGCGGCCATTCGCTGACGGCGACGCAGATTATGGCGCGAACCGAGGAAGCGTTTCAATTCGATATTCCATTGCGAACACTTTTTGAATCTCCAACAGTGGCCGGACTTGGCGAAAGCCTGAAAGCGCAGGCTGAAAACGCACGGATTGAGGTTTTGGCTATCGCGCAGGCGCTGATTCAACTTAACCAGATGTCCGATGAAGAGGTGGATGCGATGTTGGCGGCGAGAAGTGCACGGTAGTCGTGTGTGTAAATGTCATTCAAGAATCCCACGGATGCAGGCTTTTTTGTTTCAAAGGATCGTCTTGAAGTTCAAAAAGCCTGCCCTGCCGCAGGCCAGGGATTCCTCCAAATGACAGGAGAATATGATTAACATGTCCGAAAACGGTCTGGCCGAATTTGCCCAACGCGGCATCGAGCTGCTGCAACATGAAGATGAAGCGCTCTACCGTCTGCTCGCGCGCGAATATGAGCGACAGAGCAGCGTCTTGGCGATGGTGGCTGCTTCCAGCATTGCGGACCCCTCCGTATTGTTTTGTGAAGGCATGGCAACCACCAACGTGACGACGGAAGGCTATCCCGGCGCCAGATTTCATGCCGGTTGTCAAGTGGTTGACGCGATCGAAGCATTAGCGGTGGAACGCGCCAAAGCCGCCTTTCACGCGCAGTATGCGAATGTGCAGCCGCATTCCGGAACCTCCGCGAATGGCGCAGTGATTTTTAGTTTGTTGAAACCGGGCGATACGATGCTCGGCATGGAGCTCAATTCCGGCGGACATTTGACGCACGGCGCGCCGGCTTCGGTGACAGGACAATATTTCAAGGCGATTGGCTACAGCGTCAATGGCGATGGTTTTTTAGATTACGAGCAAGTTTGCCATTTGGCGCAGCAGCATCAACCGAAATTGATCATTTGCGGCGCCAGCGCCTATCCGCGTCGTATCGATTTCAAACGTTTCCGTGAAATTGCCGACGCCGTTGGTGCCTATTTGATGGCCGATATTTCACATATCGCCGGACTCGTCGCGGCCGGTGAGCATCCGAGCTCCATCGATCACGCGCATTTCACCACGACGAGCACGTACAAGCAGCTTTATGGCCCGCGCGGCGGCTTGATCCTGATCGGCAGGGATGTTCAAACGCTCGGCCCGGATGGCAAGCGAACGCTGCCGGAACTGATTCAACGCGCCGTCTTTCCGTATTTTCAGGGCACGCCGAATCTCAGCGCCGTCGCCGCCAAAGCGCGCGCGCTGGCAATAGTTGCCGCACCGGAGTTTAAAAAATTGGCGCAGCATATCGTTCTCGATGCCAAAGCTTTGGCCGAATATTTCGCGGCGAAAAAGTATCGCGTTCTCACCGGCGGCACCGACAATCACATGATCTTGATCGACGTTTTTTCCTCAAAAGGCATAACCGGCGTGATCGCCGAGCGGGCGCTGGAAGCATGCAACGTCATTATCAATAAAAATCGGATTGCGGGGGACAAGAAAAGCGTCCACGTTACCAGTGGCATGCGCTTGGGCACGAATAGCTTGGCGTTTAGAGGCATGGGGCCGGACGAAATGTTTGCGTGCGCCGGTTTGATCGACCGAATTCTCTCGGCGATTACTCCCTTGGGAGAGCAAAATTACGAATTGGACGGCGTCGTCAAGGAAGCCTTTCAGGCGGAAGTCACGGAACTGTGCCGGGCGTTTCCGATTCCGCGGTATCCTATGTCGTATGCCAAAGAGGGTAATGCCTCACTCTTCGGTGAAAAAACGTAGCGCAGTCATCCTGACTGCAGACAAGATGTCTGCGCTACCCACCTGTAACTGAGGTGATACCAAAGAGGAAGAAGTCGCAACAACGGAAAATCTGTTATGAACCGCAAATCGACAAATTTGATGTGCGCCATTTTGGCGGCGCTTGGTTTCGGCATTTCACGAGTGGCGGCGCAAGCCCCCTCGCTGGTCCATTTTGAATGGAAGGAACCGCCTGAAATCAAAAGCAGCGAGCTCGCCTTTGATTTCACGCAACCGGGGCAGTTTGAATTCGCGAACGCCATTCGCTTTGCCGAAAAGGGCATTCAAATATCCGCCTCCCAGGAAGTCGCGACTTTACGGTCAAGGGAAATCGCAGTTCCCATTCCGTCATCCGATCCTTTCCTGGCTATCGGCTGCGTGTGGGCAACGGCGGCCTCGGATCGCGGCGAAGTGATGGTGAGCGTTCGGGGTTCGGCAGACGGCCAAACCTGGGGGGAGTGGAATGATTTTGAGGTCGATGAGCATGCGACCCACCCAACCGGTGAGTACGTCGGCAATCTGTTGTTTCTCGAAAAGGCGACGCGATATTTCCAGTATCGGATCACTTTGCGCCAATCAACCTCACAACTCACCCCAACGTTGGGCAAAATTCGCTTCATCTTTATTAGTCCGGGAGCGACGCCCCAAGCCGTGATGGATGAAATTCAACAGCGGAGTCAGGCGGCAAGAAGCGCCCAAGCCCAAGCGCCGAACCTGCTGCAATATCCCCGGCCGCCGGTCGTTTCACGAACCAGTTGGGGTTGTCCGCAAGGACAATCTTCGCCGTATTGGCTGCCGCAATATACAACGGTTACGCACCTGGTCATTCATCATACGGCAACCTCCAACTCTTCTTCCAATTGGCCGGCCGTAGTCAGAAGCATTTGGCAATATCACACTTATACGAATCGCTGGGGCGATATTGGCTATAATTATCTCGTTGATCCGAATGGCATCGTTTATGAAGGCCGTGCCGGAGGCGACAACGTCATCGGCGCGCATTTCAGTTGCGCCAATTCCAACACGATGGGAGTTGCCGCCCTCGGCACTTATTCAACCGTCAGGCCGACGCCCATTGCGCTTAAAAGTATGGAAGACCTTCTGGCCTGGAAATGTGATCAGACCGGGATTAGTCCCTTGGGCACAGCTTATCATCCTCCGACTCAGCTCACGCTTTCGAATATCTGTGGTCACCGGGATGCCAATCCCAGCCCGGCGCCTGGGGCATGCCCCTCGGGCACCGTTTGTCCGGGCGATACGTTATATGCTTTGCTTCCGTCGATGCGCAATACGGTGCAAAGCTTGATCGATGGCACCACGACCGTCACGATCTTTTTTGATGACTTTGAAAGTGGCACCGGTGGCTGGACTTGGAACGCGCCGTGGGGTTTGACGACCGCTTCGTCCTATAGTCCAACCCACTCGTTTACGGATAGCCCGAGCGGTAATTATGGCAATAACTCGCAAGTCGCTCTCTGGTCTCCTGCGATTAGTTTGTCCGGTGTGTCTAATGCGACGCTAACATTTTGGCACCAACACGATTTTCAAACCAATAAAGATTTAGGCGAGGTTTCGATCACGACCGACGACGGCGCAAGCTATACTCTCGTGGCTTCTTTCACCGGCAAGCAAACGACTTGGGCGCCGAGCTCCATCAGCTTGAATGCCTTCGTCGGCAATTCTGCGGTGAAGATCCGGTTTCAATTGCGGACCAATGCCAGCGTGACGCGAGATGGATGGTATATTGACGACGTCGAGGTATTCCAAGTTGGCGGCACGTTGCGCCCGGCGCCAATTGCTGCCTTAGCTCAACCATTGTCGGTGCCAACATTTTTTGGGCTGTCGCAAAATTTTCCCAATCCTTTTAATCCGGCGACGATGATTGAGTACGAGATTCCGGTGACAAAATCGAGCCTGCCTGCGGAGAATCGAGCTGATCGGCTTGAAAGCCAAGACGTCCATGTCAGATTGTATGTGACCAACATGCTGGGGCAGATTGTTCGCGTGTTGGTAGATCAAGAGCAAAAGCCGGGATTTCACCTCGTGCAGTGGGATGGAAAAAATGACGATGGTCAAAGCGTGTCTTCAGGAATCTATTCTTACACCGTCGTTGCCGGTGATTTTATGGCAACTAAGAGAATGACCTTGTTGAAATGATGGCCGGTCCGAAAATTTCGATTGTGATCCCCACACGCAACCGTCGCCGGCTTCTCGAAGAAACGCTCAACAGCGTCTTCGCGCAGACAGTCGCCGAGTGGGAGCTGATCGTCATCGACGATGCTTCGGAAGACGAGACCTGGCCGTGGTTGAGCAGTTTGGCGGATACTCGTATCAGGAAATTTCGGCTGGAACAACACGGCGAGCGCTCGACGGCGCGCAACATGGGACTCGAGGCGGCGAGAGGAGAATTCGTTCTTTTTCTCGACGACGATGATCTGCTGCCGGGCGCGGCCTTGCAAATTCATCTCGCCGTGCTTTCAAAGTATCCCAAAGCTGTCGCGTCGATTGGCGGTTACACTATGTTCAATGAGCGTGACCAGCATTACACGGTCAGGATTATTCGCCGCCGGCAAGCGCGCCACATTTGGCAGGAGCTGCTCTTTGGCTGGATGGCCGTTTCCGGCCAATGTCTCTTTCGCACCGAAGCCGTGCGCGCGGCCAAAGGCTGGGATGGTGAATTCATCCCGATCGAAGATCATCAACTGTGGCTGCGGGTCGCGCGCCTGGGCCCGGTGGCATTGTTGCCGGAGGCGGTGCTGCTGTATCGCGTACACGGCGGCCAATGGCGTCCGCCACGCTTGTGGAAGCTCATGAATAAAGTGCGCCAGCGCGCCGCCAAAAAAGTGCATGGCAAGGAACGCGAGCTGGCGGAGCGCATTCTCGAAGCGCGCGAGCAATACCGGCAAGCGCTGAATTGCTACGGCCGCGGCGAAACGATGGCGGCTTTGGGCGGCTATTTCAAAGCGCTGCAGTTGGCGCCGAGCCTGTTTGCTTCTCCTTTAACTCGGCCGTTGTTCTTGCCGCCCATGTTGAAATGTTTTGCCGGCGGCCGCCCCGTTTTCTCGCGACTTCGGCGTTTGTCGAGGAAGCAACCGCGGGCTTTTGCCGCGCCAACGATTATTGATCGACAAGGGCGCAGCGACTTGACCGGGAACGTGGAAAACGAGGCCCGGGAAGTTGCGGCTGAATCTCAAGATGGAGAACAGCTTGAGGGGCAATTGGACGCAGTAAGCCCTCAGATTGGTGGACAATTAACCTGAATGTCATGCTGGAAGCATCTTCGTACGATCAAGCACGGTGCTTCCAAGTAAGATGTCGTGCGGGAACGCAGCTTTTGCACGAAATCCGAAGTACCCGGTGTGCGGCGGGATCGGATTAGCCGGTCGCCGGCGGCCGGGCGAGTTGTTTGATCAAGGGATGTTGACGGGGGAAAGCCAACTCAAGTTGATTATTAATTGTACTTTGTTGCCGGCGCGCTGTCGTATACGGGCGTCAATCAAACGACGCCGTTGAGCACGCCGGTCAACGCCAACAAAACCGGCACCAGCGTTTCGATCAATGTTGCCAGCGCTGCCGGGGAAGTGGTTGTATCGAACAAGATGCTTCCAGCATGACATGTTACCGGGAAGATAATATGGAAACAATGAACAAGCCTCATGCCCTGCATCGGTTTCTCGATGATTCGGCGCGGCTGCGGCCGGAGCATCCGGCGGTGGACGAGCCGGAAAGCGGAGCGATGACTTATCGTGATCTCGCTCAACTTTCCGATCAGCTCCGCGACCGTTTGCATGCGCTCGGCGTTCGCCCCGGCGATCGGGTCGGAATTTACCTGCGCAAATCCATCGATGCGGTGGCGGCAATTTTCGGCATTCTGAAAACCGGCGCGGCGTATGTGCCGGTCGATCCGAATGCGCCGGTGGCGCGCGGCGCTTATATTTTGAGCAATTGCTCGGTCAAAGTGGCGATCATGGAAAAGCGCTTCGAAGAAAAATTTCGCGCCGAGACGGCGCAATATGGCAACATGCCGAAACTAATTCTTTTGGAAGAAACCGGCAGCGGAACATTTTTACGGAAAGCGCTCGCCGCAGCGCAGGAAAAAGATCCCGCGTCCGTTGTTGAAACCGCCGTTTCGGCGCCGGATGATCTCGCGTATATCCTTTATACTTCCGGCTCAACCGGCTTGCCAAAAGGTGTCATGCTCTCACATCTCAACGCCACCAGTTTTGTGCATTGGTGCTCGGACGCCTTCGCGCCGAATGAGAATGACCGCTTCTCCTCGCACGCGCCGTTCCATTTCGATCTCTCGATTTTGGATATTTATCTGGCGATCAAGCACGGCGGCACGCTGGTGCTGATCAGCGAAGAAACCGGCAAAGCCCCGGGCCTGCTGGCGCCGTTGATTGCCGAAAAGAAAATTTCCGTGTGGTATTCGACGCCGTCGATTTTGAGCTTGCTGGCGCAATACGGCAAATTGGAGCAGCATGACCACTCGGCGCTGCGCCTCGTCTTTTTCGCCGGCGAAGTCTTTCCGGTCAAGCATCTGCGGGCGCTGAAAAAGCTGTGGCCGCACCCGCGTTATTTCAATTTATATGGACCGACTGAAACCAACGTCTGCACCTACTATGAAATTCCGGCGCAAATTCCGGAAGAGCGAACCCAGCCATTTCCGATCGGCAAATCTTGCACGAATGTCGAATGCAAAGTCGTCGACGAGCAAGGCCGCGACGTTCCCGCCGGACAGGAAGGCGAGCTGGTCGTCACCGGCGACGGCGTCATGCAAGGCTATTGGAATTTGCCTGAGAAAACCGCGCAGTCATTCATTGAAGATCGCACGGGCCGGCGCTGGTACAAAACCGGCGACATTGTGATCGAGCAAGCTGATGAAGGTTATGTTTACATTAGCCGGCGCGATCGCA
>Ga0247727_10010373_pt1 | contig 16527 bp, 17 predicted proteins | sample WisWelCaveWW1625_FD_202498 | JGI IMG/M metagenome (GOLD analysis project Ga0247727, IMG submission 202498) | Biofilm microbial communities from Wishing Well Cave, Virginia, United States - WW16-25 | ecosystem: Environmental > Aquatic > Deep subsurface > Groundwater > Cave microbial mat | place... | reverse complement strand
TACTGATATTCTTTATGGCCTTCCATATAAGTTTCATAGCAGTTTTCCGGCTTGTTCTTAGCATCTGTTTTCTTAGCATCAGAGCATGTATCTTCAACAGGAGTCTGCACCTTCTTAAGTCCAAAATCAGAAATTGCTTTGGCTCTAGAAGGAGACAATATTATTGAAGGTTACGCTAACTTGAAATATTTTACCATGGGTGTAGCCTCTTTGAATTATTTTGTAAAAGACCGTCCACTCAATAGTTTCTTCCAAGTTTTTCTCGATTATTATAATAAAGCTGAGGGATTAATTGAACCAAGACCTCTCGAAGGATTCCCCCTCATTCATCTTGATGAAATATCAACAGAAATTAAAAATCATGAAAAATGGTTTCTTTTTATAAATACCAAAGAAACTCATTATCCATACGATACAGGAAATGGTTATTCAAAAGAACACATTCCTTTAATGGAAAAAATGAAGAATCACTTAAATCTACGTCATGACAAAGAAAAACTAACAAATGATGAATCGCAAACACTTCACAAAATGCAAATCTCTGCCCTCGAAAAAATTGACGAACGATTAAAAAACCTTATGGATAAACTGCCAAAAAATAGACCTATTCTCATGATTGCCTGTGCTGATCACGGAGAAAGTTTTGGAGAAGAATTCTGTGGTTTTCCAAGATGCGGACATCTGCATCCAAGTCCAGAAGTAATGCAAGTACCATTAATAATCGGTATTATTAAATAAAAAAGCGCGCAGATTAGATCAAGAATTTATCTGAATGACTTGCTTATATTATTATCCCAGAATGAGGGAAGAGGATTGGAAACAAATCCTTTGAAATCACTGGAATAGATATGAGTTAATCCTTCAACATCCTTAAACTTTTCAAAGTCTTCTGCAGAATCTTCATAAATTTTTTGTACTATTTTTCTTTCAAAATCCTTCTGAAGAAGCGAGGAAGGCTTCATCACAAGATAATCTGCCTGTCTTAATATGTTGACATCTAGATTAGATGAATTCTGGGAAATAAATAGAATGTTCAGATTTTTATGCCTTGCAACTAAAATTAAATTGCTCAGGAATTTATTTGAATCGCTCATTGAATTTCTAGAGCTGAAAAGAATTCCGCTTTCATCAATTAATACAAAGGAATTATTCTTAATTTCTGAAACATCAGAAACAATCTTTATCCAAGAAGGAAAATCCTCTCCTTTGAAGCCGAGGGCATAGCAATTCTTCTGCTCTTTAGCGTGGACATTTTCCAGGAATTTAACTCCGAAAGCAGTCTTTCCAGATCCTCTTGCGCCTAATATGATTCCTATCTTGCTTTCCGCAGCCATTATCTTCTTCTCCCATTTTTTATAGTCTTCAGAACTGGAATGAACAACATTAAAATCAGAATATACTGACTTAATCGAATCTCTTTTTTGTTCTATCTTTCTTTCCTTTGATTTCCTGCTTACAAATTTGCCAGTATGATATATTCCTAAAAACAAGAAATAAGGCAGCTTAATTACAAACCATAAGGCCTTCGCCAGCAAAACAACACTGGAAAAGAGCAAACCCCTCTTCTTAGCTTTTTTATTATTTTTATCTTTGCCTTTCATGTATATAATAAGATAATTTTGAAGATATAAATATTTGGATAACTAGGCTGCAACAGCTTCTTCTCTATCTACACCAATAGAAAATCGTTCTGTATCGGGAGAATTAGGGCATAGCCAATACTTTTGATTTATCTCAAGCTCTGCTCGAGAGCTGTCTTTCTTTGTTCCCATTATCCAATCAGCTAGAGGAAAAACCACATTCAAATTGCTGCCGTATTTGTAATGGTGAATAAAGTGATGGTCATCTATGTACTGAAATATTTCTGATCGGCGCAAACATTTTTGTATCTTTCTTTGAAAAAGATACTTTACTTTTTCTGAGTTACTCATACTGGAAACAAGTTCTTTTTCCTTTCGAACCATTTCAATAGTCAATTCATTTAATGTATCTGCCGAAGTATTCTCTGCAACAGCAACTATTGCTCTTTCATGATTTATCTCAAAATCATTTTCTTTATTAATTTTTGTTTGCTTCTCAAGACCGTTCACTAAAAACTGTTCAAAATAAAATTCATTGCGTTTCTGACTTCTATGTTCATCCACATAAAATTCAACTATATTACCAAGACTATCTAAAAGGGGCTTTGAATATCTTAGATTGCCGTCTCTTTCGTTTCCTTGTACAATATCTCCAAGTGTTCTATTTATTTCTAATCTTCTTTTTCCTATATCATGCATATAATGATGAGTAAACTCATAAGTTCCATAATATGCCATTGTTCCTGCAACTGTTCCAGCTATAAATGCTGCGTCGTTGCCGTTAAAAGAATTATTTCCTGCAAGGGCACAATATGCTCTGTCCGTAGCAAGTCCAACAGCTCCCGCAATTCCTGCAATAATTCCTACATCCTTTTTAGAAAAATGTATTACTTCCTGTTCATTTGTGATATCTCTATAATAATGAGCAGGCCCCTTAAATGCGCCGTGATGTTTGTCATTGTGAGCTACACTTGCATTTTTAATAAAATCCAACATCTTTCTTTGTTTTGGAGTTCCATGAAGAATGTACTTATGAATTCCCCATTCAACAGGAGATCCAATAGACAAGGCAAATCCTACGCCCCCTAAAAAAGAAACTGCTTCTTGATATACCATAGGTAATATTCCTAAATTGACTATAAAAAACCTGCGCCTCAAACAACAGGGGAGCCATGAATAAACATTAATATCCTTCCTGCCTAAAAGACATATGAAAAATCAGGAATCTATCTGGAATATAGAATATAGGAAGAATCCGCACAAATGGAACAAAGAAACGATAAATCTTTCTAAATTAATGAAAAATAAAAAAGTTCTGGAAATTGGCGTTGGAAATGGAAAAACATTGCATGCAATATTAAAGCAAAATCCAAAAAGCGTTGTTGCTATGGATTTTTCTTCAGAATCATTGAATATATGCAGAAAAATATTTCGCGGTAAAAATATAAGTTTCGTAAAGGCAGATATCACAAATCTTCCATTTGAAAATGAAGAATTTGACATGGTTGTATGCTATTATGTGCTGAACAATCTTCTAAAAAAAGAAAGAAAAAAAGCAGTAAATGAAATAATTAGAGTCATAAAAACAAAAGGAAAATTATTATTTGAGGATTTTGCAGTTGGAGATTTTAGGGAAACTAATAAAGATAAAAAAATAATTGAATCACACACAATCAAAAACAAAAATGGAATAATATGCCATTTCTTTGAAATAAAAGAAATTAAAAAATTATTCAATATTTTTTCCACAAAAAAACTAGTGCAAAGAACATTTAATCCCATAATTACCATGCCAAAATTAAAAAGAAAAATTATTTCAGGAATTTTCGTTAAATAGAAACGCCCGGACCAGGATTTGAACCTGGGAATCCTTGCGGAAATGTGCTCTCCAAGCACACGCGGTAACCACTGCGCCATCCGGGCTTAAATTAAACTAGAAAACGCCCTTTTTAAGTATTAGTTTCTAAAATTAGTACAATGAGTATATTTGCCAGGAACTTCTCTCTTTTCTAAAAAGTTTTTGTAAATTTCAACCGCTTGTTGTCTCGTCGATTCTTCAGATTTTCCTGCATCTATATAAGCAACTTTTGTTCCATAACCTTCAAAAAGTTTTCTAAGATCATCGCTTTCATAAAGTGGCTTTAAACGGCCTTGAAAATTAACATTTTCAAATTCTGAGTTATCATCTTTTCTTGTCTTGCCCCTTTCTTCTAGTCTTTCAGTCAAATCACTAACGTTTACTATAGTGGGAATAATCAATAAATCAATCGGTGCTCTTAATTGCAATAAATTTCCTTCATGCTCTAGAATTTTCTTTTTTATAACTTCTGGATTTTTCCCCTCATTTATTGCCTTTAAAATTTGATAAGTTAAAGTGGCAGCAACACATCTGCTACCTATAGTATTCAAACCGTTATCTAACGCAGGAATAACCACTCTTTTCATTAAAACAAGTCTATTTCCAGAATACATTTCAAATTGGAAATCCGAAGAATAATCTCTCCCATTCTTAGCAATAATTTCTTCCCTTATAACTTTTCCAATTCCTTCATATGTTGGCTCTGCAACCATCATAACATTAAAATGTCGTCTTGGAATGTCCCAAAAATCTTTTGGCTCTGGCAATTCTTCACATCCTTTGCTCCAAGCAATTGAATCAAAAACTGCCTTGCCACTCTTTTCTTCAAAACCTCGCAGAGCCCTTTCAATCTCACCTTTGCCAATACCATCTAATCCATCAACAACAGTATAAATTCCTCTTTCTCTAGTCATTTTAATTTTTATTTAATCAGCTTATAAAGAATTGTTATGCTGGAAGATATACTTTGAATAATTCAGATGTTTAAATATCTAAAATATAAATAAATTTCATGTCGGAAGAATCTAATAATCCATTTGGTGTGAATCTAACTAAGAGATATGTTTCTGCTGAAGGAGAAAGAGAAATTTACAAACCATATTCTATTGATAATCATGGCACTGTTGAACTAGTAGACTATATGGGTGGAGACGGAACTGTAGAAAGAGTTGCTACTGCAGGACATGGTACAGCAATTTTCCCAGAAAGACCAGATCAAGAATCTTTTATTGAACATCTTGCAGCTAAAGGAATTTATGAGCCATTTAAATCAGTTCAACTTAAATTCAGCGTACAAGCTCCAATTGAAACAGCATTAACTTTTGTTTATGAGCCGGGAATAAGTGTAAATGAATATTCAGGAAGATATTCTGTAATGATTGATTCTTCAAGAAGCCCACCATTAGAAAACATAAGACAATCTTTAACTGGAGGAAAATTAGAAGAAAGAGCAGAACAAATATATAATCTGCTAAGAGAAAATAGAAAAGAAGCTTCCACAAAATATCAAGAACTTATTCAAGTAGATTTAGCGAGAGAGTTAGCTAGAATTGGTTTAGGCATAGATAATGATACAAAATTCTTCTGGAAAATTGATTTGTTAACTCTTGCCAATTTTGTAAATAAACAAAGAGCATTATTAGATACAAAAAATCATACTAGAGAATATGTAGAATCAATTGCTAAAACTGCTCTGTCAATCGCCCCAGCTTCATGGTTAGCATTAACACATCCAGAATTAAGAAGAGAAATTAAATTATCAACACCAGCCGATGATATAATAGTAGATGGACCATTATGCATATATCCATGGAATCCAACAATAACAAAAAGAGTGACAGTTCGAGAATTAGAGAGCTTACTTTTCGAAAGAGAACATTTTCTTAATCATGGAGAGTTTCAAGTTGTAGACTACTTAGGTGATGACTCTGCGTTTGCGCAGGCAGCAAGAACAAGTTATGGGACTGGTACAAAAACCCTTGGTGATGATAAAAATCTTATAAGAAGTTTGATTAGAGATTTGCATACTTCACCTATTGAAATGTGTGAGCTGGCATTTGAAAGTAAAGCTCCTGTTTTTATTGATCCAAGACAGGCAGGAAGACACAGAACACTCGATAATCATGGATTTATGGGATATACTCCAATAGGAAGTCAATTTTATGAAATTCCAGAATCAGAAATGAAATATCAAGATCGTAAGAACAAACAGGGTAGGGGAAAAGAAATGGATCCAGAAGATAGAGAATTAGTAAAAGGACTTGCTTTAAGCACTCTAAATGCAGAAAAAACAAATGCTGCACAATTAAGAGAATTAGGGGCGCCGGAAGAAACTGTAAGATTAGCAAAGGGCGTTGGATTTTATACAAAAAGATGGAGAACAGGCGATACTCATAACACTGGACATTTCTTAAGATTGAGATTAGATGCACATGCACAAAAAGAAATAAGAGACTATGCCCAACTCATTGCAAATGCACAGGCAGCACATACCCCAATTGCACATCAAGCAATTCAAGATTATGTAATTAATGGAATGAGATTAAGCGTGAAAGAAATAGAGTTATTGAGAAATATGATTCAAGAAGGAAAAATCACAAAAGATGCTGATCTATCGAACCTTGATATGTATAAAGGAGTAGGATTTATTGTGAAGAAAAAAGATAGTGAAGAAAAAGAATTAAGTAGGGAAGGACAAGGATTCAAAGCAAAATTAGAAAGAATTCTAAGAAAATAAGAATAATATATATCTACTCTTTCATCTCAATCTTAATCTGAACAGATCTTGGAATTTGAAGCTTCATTATAGGATGTAGAATTCTGTCTTCTGCAGGAATGTCAATAACTCTTCTGTGAACTCTCATTTCAAATCTGTCAAAAGTTGCTGTGCCGCTTCCGCATGGGCTTTTTCTTGTTGTAACCTTGAGTCGGCGAGTTGGTATTGGTATAGGTCCTCGCATTACTACTCCAGCACGGTTTGTTATTTCTTTTATGAATCCAATTACATTATTTAATGGTTCAATATCAATGCTGCTTAATTTTATTCTTACTTTAGCCATGAAAATCCTAGCAAAAATTCATTTTTAAAACTTCCGTATGTCTAAAAAAGGAATGGATCAAATATGTCAGATATCTTTGAGCTTATCTGATAAAAATAGGTGAGCCCACGGCGCCGCGAGCCATGGGCTCTTTCATCCCAGCCTAAGCGGGATGAATATGATGTGTGATACAAAAAACAAAATTGTTTTCTGTCCCAAAAACTCCATAGAGTTTTTGATAGTATAAAGTGAAAATATCTATATTTAAGCTTAAGGGAGAAGGTATATAAAAACTCATTTCTTTTTAAAAAAATGGCAGAAGAGGTGTTGATTTATCTTAGTCTAATAATTGGTGTTGCAGCATTGCTGGCTATAATTGCAAGAATAGTAAAACAACCCCCAATTATTGCATATTTAATAGCAGGTATAATTGTAGGGCCTGCTTTTTTAGGCCTAATTGGACCTAATGGCGCCTCTTCGGAAGTAATTCAAATTTTTGGGCGCATTGGAGTTGCATTTTTATTATTTATTATTGGTTTAAGTTTAGATTTAAGAGTTTTAAAAGAAGTTGGAAAAGTTGCAACATTTGCAGGAACTGGGGAGGTCCTAGTAACAGCAACTTCTGGATTCCTTATTGCATTAGCTCTCGGTTTTTCATTTACTCCGGCTTTATATCTTGCAGCAGCCATTGCCTTCTCTTCCACAGTTCTTGTTGTAAAAATTCTTTCAGATAAAAAAGAATTAAATAAACTGCATGGAAGAATTGCACTGGGTATTTTAATTATCGAAGATTTCATTGCTGCCCTAGTTCTAATGATAATTCCAATCATAAAGGGTGGTAATCTAGATATTATTTTAGCTGGACTGATAAAAATAATTGGTATAATTTTTGCAATATTTTTAATTTCAAATTTTGTTTTAAACAGATTCCTTAACTTCCTTGCAAGAAGTCCTGAAACTTTATTCTTATTTTCAATTGCCTGGACACTGCTTTTGGCAGTAGCTTTCAATTATCTTGGTCTATCATTGGAAATAGGAGCGCTTATTGCTGGAATGGCCTTTGCATCAAGCAAATACACTCTAGATCTAAGCGGAAAAATAAAGCCGCTGCGTGATTTCTTTGTTGTAATGTTGTTTGTATTCTTTGGAAGTCAGCTCATAGGACCCCTAAACAATACTTTAATAATAAATGCTATAGTATTTTCTATATTCATTCTTATTGGCAAGCCCCTAATTGTTATGACATTTACAAGTTTATTTGGATATAAGAAAAGAACAAGCTTCCTCATAGGATCAAGTCTAGCGCAGATAAGTGAATTTTCTTTAATTTTAGTCTTGCTTGGATTTAATCTAGGATATATTGATCAAAACATAATGAATCTGGTTGTTCTAATTTCTGTTATAACAATTGGAATAAGCAGCTATACAATATATCATTCGCATACCATATTTGATAAAATCTCTAGAATGCTGAACATATTTGAAAGAGATATGGAGGAAAAAGAAATAAGAAAGAAAAAATCATATAAGATAGTCTTATTTGGATATCATAGATTAGGCTATAAAATACTGCAAACTATCAAGAAAATGAAAGTTCCATTCCTTGTCATAGACCACAATCCAAAAGTTATTCTTGCTCTAGGAAAAGAAGGAATAGACTGCGTATATGGTGATGCTGGAGACAAAGACTTCCTTGAAGAAATTGATTTAGATAAAGCAGAGCTGGTAATATCAACAATTCCCGAAGAACAGATAAACCTTACAATTTTAGAGAAATTAAAAGAAACAGACTCCAAAACTTCCTTTATAGGAACAGCAGATCAGCCACGTTCTGCCTTGGATTTATATGAAGAAGGAGCTGACTATGTCATTCTTCCGCATCATTTGGGAGGGCAATACGTTTCAGAAATGATGGAAGAGATAAAGATAAACAAGGGCAAATATAGAAATAAAGGCAAACAGCATCAAAAAGAATTAAAGAAGGCAAAAGACAGCTCAACCTTTAAATAATTAAAAACATAAATAAAAACATGATAGACATAAAATTAATAAGAGAACATCCAGAAATTGTCAAGGAAAATATAAAAAAGAAAGGGCAAATTCAAAAGATTCAGCTTGTAGACAAAATAGCTGGTTTAGACGAAGAATGGAGAAAAATAAAGGGTGAATCTGACTCCCTTAGAGCTGACAGAAACAAAATTTCTAAAGAAATAAGCGAAGCAAAAAAATCTGGAAAAGACGTTAAAGCTTTAATGAAAAAAGCTCAGGACATTCCTGAAGAAATAGCAAAGATAGAAGAAAAAATGTCTAAATTTGAATCAGAAATCAGCGAGATTACAAATCAAATTCCAAATATCATGTGGAAAAATGTTCCTAAAGGTAAAGATGCTGGAGAAAACAAAGTTATTAAAAAAGGCGGCAAAATAACCAAGTTTAAATTTCCAATAAAAACACATGTAGAGCTGGCTGAATCTTTAGGTATAGTAGATTTCGATGCCTCTGCCCGTGTTTCTGGCAGCGGTTTCTTTTATCTTAAAGGAGAACTGGCCTTGCTAAATCAGGCGCTTATAAAATTTGCAATAGATAAAATAACAAAAAAAGATTACACTTACATAGAAACGCCTTTATTGCTGCATGAAAAAGAAATTTACGCTTCAATGGATAAGACAGCAATAGAGCAGTCAGTCTATTCAGTAAAAGGAGAAGACCTAAATTTAATTGGAACAGCTGAGCAGTCCCTTTTGGCTATGCATTCAGGCCAGTTAATTCCTGAATGGGAACTTCCAAAAAAATATGTTGCATATTCAATGTGTTTTAGAAAAGAAGTTGGAGCACATGGAATTAATGAAAAGGGCCTATGGAGAACGCATCAATTTAACAAAGTGGAGCAGTTTATTTTCTGCAGGCCTGAAGAATCAGAAAAATTCTATGATGAACTTTTAGATAATTCTGAGGAAATACTAAAAGAACTGGAATTGCCTTATCAAATTCTGGAGATTTGTACAGGCGATCTTGCAGATTGGAAATATAGATCAGCAGATTTAGAAGTCTGGCGCCCAACAACAAATAGTTATGGGGAAGTAATGTCTCTTTCAAACTGCACAGATTATCAAGCGCGAAATCTAGGAATTAGATGTATAGACAAACAGGGAAACAAAAGAGTGCTGCACACATTGAATGATACAGCACTAGCAACATCTAGAATTCTAGTTGCGATTCTAGAAAACAATCAGCAGGAAGACGGAAGCATCAAAATGCCAAAGGCACTTTGGAAATACACTGGCTTCAAAGAAATCAAAGCCAAAAAGCCGGAAGCAAAAACTGCTAAAAAAGCAATTAAGAAGACAGCAAAGAACTATAAAAAAGCTTAAAAAGTAATTCTAGAGCTTATATTGATGACAAATAATCTGGAAAGTTTAATTCATTGCACAGAAACAATAATCTTGGATAATTGTGCATTGCAGTCTCAAGAAGAAAATCCTCTGCCAGAAAGATTATATCTTAGATGGCAGGGATTAAAATCTACGCCATTGCAGATGTTTGAAGATAGAATTTTTAGAATTGAACAAATAAAGCCTTTGCTTGGTAAAACACAATTAGTAGTAATCTCAGAATCTGTTGAGGAAATGGAAGATCATTTCAGGATTATAAATGGCCAGCGTAAATATCTTTCTGAGAACTTTCCAGAGCAGAATAGAAAAAAACAAAAGAAAGACAGAAGCAAAGATAGGCCGGAATACAATAAACTTGAATTATTAAGGCAATACTGCAACGATTTATTTTTTGTTACGAAGGGTGTTAAAAACAGGGATCCTAGAAGAATTTTCAGCAGAAAACACTATAGCAGAGTATTTTTGATGGCGGATAATTACTCAAAAGATATCCAAGCTGTAGAAGCAAATGATAAGCAATATCTTCATAATCCAACTTTAATAGGTCAAAAGCTTCAGACAGACTTAAACATAATCGCTTCTGCTTTTACACTTGCATATGAAAACGATGTATTAATTTTAACAGCCGATAAAAATTTAGGTAGACTTGCAGAAAGAATAAGCGTAAACATCGTTAATCCAGATGTTAAAAGAAGATATGGAATCGATAGAGATCCTACTTATAAAGTAAAAGTTTTCAATCCAAATCAAAAAAAATTAAGTAAAAACAAAAATTTATTTGCTTGCAAAACTTATTATAGGGTTCGTAAGACCTTGGTCTTACTTGCTCATTTTATCAATCAAAGCAAGCAATACTCCAAGAATTGTTAATATAACTACAATCCATCCAGCTACTACTGATATTACATTAGGTATGTAAGGCACTGTTAAAACACTGCCAATCATTCCAAATCCAACAGCAAGAGATACTAAGACGCCTGTCAGCCAGGCAATGAAGCTCCACAAGCTTGCTAAACCATTAGTTTTTTTCGAATTATTTTTTCTTTTAGCCATTTAATTTTAAACATCCGTTTATTTATAATTAATTATAGTTTATTTTATATATAAATCTTTTCAAGTTCTTTCAACGCCAATTTCATTCTTGGCATTTAAAATAATTACCTTATTAGGAACAGAGCGTTTAATCTCATTGTCTAGAGTGGCGATATAATATCCATCTTTTCCTTTACTAATTAAAGCCGCATCAACATGTGTCTTGCGTATCGCCGTGCCGCCAAGACTCATTTTTTTGACTTTTCTTTTTTCGAATAATGCAAAGGCAACATCTATGGCCATTCTATCTGGGTGTGATTCCTTTATATTTTTTCTTAAGTCTTTTAACTCATGCATAACTTCTATCGGCACTACAACAGAAAATCCCTGCTCTTCAAGCTGCGAGATAAAATCAATCTTCTTTCTTATGCATGAAATAATAAAATTAGTATCTAATAGCACCTTCATAAATCAGATAAAACAAATGCATATTTAACTCTTACTACTAAAACAGCATCAGATTTATATATCAAAACATCTTTTTCTGTAAATGGAAAAAGAGGCAGGGCATATAATTGAAGTTCTTGATTCTACCCTTGTAGCCTTGAAAGAGGAGGATGCTGCTAAACTTAAGGCTTTGTCCAATGAAACAATACATAATGCATCAGTATATCAAGACCCTGGAAATATTTCAGTGGCTGTTCTCGTTTATGCGTTAAGCAAATTAATAGAGCGAGAGGATTACAAAAAAATAAAGAACTGGAATAAATTCATAAAGAAAATAAACCTGTTCTTCTCTCTTGCAATTTCAGCCCTCAGACAGGATAATTTCAACAAATATGAAGATTATTTAGCGCAGGCAAGAAAATCAATAAACTCAATATCAATAAACCTAAAGCCCTATATTGAAGAAGTTCTAAGAAAGGCATCCATAAATAAAGCATCAAAGATTTACGAGCACGGCATCTCTCTAGGGCAGACTGCAAAGATTCTTGGAATAACACAATGGGAGCTTTCAGAATATGCTGGACAGACAAGAGCCCCAGAGATATCTTATGACATCACCTTGGACGTTCAAAAAAGAGCTAAGCTGGCTATGGAGTTTTTCTCGTGAAAAAAATCAACAGATTTTTTGCATCCCAAAAATTTGAAGGATTTTTGATATGAAGGTTTTGATATTCGATTCCGGAGCGCTGATTAATTTATCAATGAACGGCCTGCTTGATATTTTGCCTGCTCTTAAAAAAAAGATTAATGGAAAATTCTTAATAACAAAGGAAGTAAAATATGAAGTAGTTGACCGTCCAATGGGAATATCTAGATTTGAGCTTGGTGCATTAATGGTGCAGGACTTGATAGAGTCTGGAGTTTTAGAAATGCCTGAAAGTATAGGCATTAATTCAAAGTTTATCACTCAAAAAACATCAGAGTTGATGGATATAGCTAACCATTACCTTCAAATAAAAAATAAATGGCTCAATATTGTAAGTGATGCAGAAATGTCCTGTCTTGCACTGAGTTCCGAACTCTCAAGCCAAGGAATTGAAAATATTATTGCAATAGATGAACGTACAACAAGAATGCTCGCAGAAATGCCTCAGAATCTTGGAAGATTAATGTCAGAAAAATTTCATATGCCTGTCAATCTGATTGCAAAAAATTTCGAAATTTTCTCAAAATACAGATTTATCAGATCTACAGAGCTTGTATTTGTAGCTTACAAGAAAAATCTTATACAATTAAAGGGGAAAAAAGTCCTTGAAGCGCTGCTTTATGCTACAAAATTTAAAGGATCTTCAGTTTCTTTTGAAGAAATAGACATTTTAAAGAAGCTATAAAGACGATAAAACGAAGCTTATTTAAATGATATTTTCCTTACAATTAAAAGATAAAAGGAGGGTAACATGGCTAAATCTAATACAGGAAATCTTATAGGAAGCTGGTCTTTCTTGATCGGAGTAGTACTTGCAGTAGTCTTAGGAATAAGCGGAACACTTTCACCAAATGTTTTACTTATTCTTGTAATAATCGGACTAATTGTTGGTCTACTTAACGTAGCTGACGCAGAAGTAATGCCATTCCTTATGTCTGGCGCTGTTCTAATCATCGCAGGATCATTTGGAAGAGATGTGGTTTCATCAGTAACATACTTGAATAACATCTTGCAAGCATTGCTAGCAATCTTCGTCCCAGCAACAATAATTGTTGCTATCAAGAATGTCTTCACCTTAGCAAGACGCTAAGGAGACATTTTTTATTTTTTCATTTTTTCATTTCTAAAAAAGAATTATATTAAAGAAGCAATGGCCCTGGAGGGAATCGAACCCCCGACCTCTGCTCTCTCCATGTTAAAATTTCTGGAGGCAGATATTATACCATTTAACTACAGAGCCTTAATAAGACCAATTTAAGACATGTTTTAAGCTTTACTGACTATAAAAAATAAAATCAAGATAACATTTATAAACAAAATTTAACTATAAATACTATGAAAAAAGAGATGGGTAAAGCAGTTAAATCTAAAAGTAAAAAAGAAGATCATAAAATAAATCTATACGAATTAGAAAAAAAATTAGTTGAGAATATGGTTGAATTACAGAAAGTTCACACACATCTTGCAGGAAAGTTTGACAGATTAAGCATTCAAATATCTGATCTCTTGAATTTATTTGAGATGGCTGCAAAAAGCTTTATGGAGCAGCCAGCTATAAAAGAAACAGAAAAAGATAAGGAATTCTTGGATAAAATTGACCGTCTTTTAGAACAGAATAAAGTCATAGCTCGAGGTCTTACATTAATGGAAGAAAGAATAAGAGAAAAAATGTACGGCTCTCCTCATCCTGGAATGCAGCATAATGTCCACCATGCTGTACATCACAAAATGCATCAACAGCCGCAGCCTGTTCAAAATAAAGAAGAGAAAAAAGAAGACTTCTCATCCTCTTCTTCTATGTCTAGGCCTCTGCCAAAGGTATAAATTTTCATATGAAAAAAATCAACAGATTTTTTGCATCCCAAAACCTAAAAAATCAAAGATTTTTGGGTCCAGAAAATCAGAAAATTTTCTCGGAATCAGAAGGATTTTTGCTATGAAAATTGAGCAAGAGCTTAGAGAAATTTTTCTTGAAGAATTTACATTAGCACTTATTCTAGCACTAAAAAAACATAAAGGTATAAGTGGAATTCATCATAAAAATATAATCAGACGAAAAATACCTATAAAGCCAGTCCAATTTGAGCCCATTATTATCAAACCTCTTGTGATAATACCTAAGCCTGTTCCCATAATTGCTCCGCAGCCATTTACTTCAATTCAGCAAGAGCTTCCGCAGACACTGCCAGTCTCGCACATTGTTCCTATCGTGCCAGCACGTCCTGCCCCCATATTTATTCCTCCTGCAAGACCTATCTTGCTTCCTGCAAGACCAATTGCTCCTGCAAAACCAGCAGCACCTATAAAATTAGAAGAGCCAATACCTTCAATATCAATAGGCCCGATAAATCCGGAAACTCTAAAATCTCTTGGACTTGGAAAATTAACTATTCTATTGTTAGATCCTAGTGTAATAAGTGTAGAATGTCCGGGCCCTGCAAAACCAGTTTTAGTGAACAGATTCGACACGATGCAGACAACAAATATAATATTAACAGCAGATGAAATAAACGGAATTATGAAAATACTATCAGAAAGAACAAGAATTCCTCTTATCACTGGAGTTTTCAAGGTTGCGTTTGGTAATTTTATCACCACCGCAGTAGTATCTGAATTTGTGGGAACAAGATTTGTAATACAAAAAAGAAAACTGCCAAATCAAATTATAATCAGAAAAATTTAATTTAATTTCAGCTTTAAAGATGATTTAGCCAACTTTGCAAGCTTCGAAACTTTATTGTAATAGTGTATTATCTTGCTTCTTTCATGTTTCTTATGTTTCTTGTTTAACTCTTTGTATAGCTTGCGTATTGTTTCATATCTGCTGCTTGATCTCTTTAGATTTCCAGCATGTAAAGAATGCTTCCCAAGCTGCAGCAATGATTTTATTCTTACAATTAAATATAATTCTTTCAAATCTTCCATTAATAATAATATTATCAATGATGCTGCTAATATTATTGCAACTATCGGTAATCTTTCAAGGAATCCTTCTACTCTAGCTGTTCCACAGGATCTGCACTCACCTCCGCAGTCAATGCCTTCTTCTGTTCTATCCAGCATACCATTATAGCAATAATTGCAATAAATCTCGCTGCTTTGTATAAATGAAACATCCAGTCTGTTTGCAGCCCAGGATTCTAGGTTTATATTAGTAATTGGAGTATTTGTTTCTGTATTTGTTGCTCTTAATATATTAACGCCGCAAACTTCTTCTTCTTCTTCAACTTCTATATCAACTTCTGATGTGCATGATATAGTTTCTGTGTAATCTGTTAAACATAAGTTATTATCATGACACTGCCTGTTACTGGTTCCGGTTCTGGTTATTTCGCCTTTCAAAATATCTGCAGCCTCTTCTTCATATTCACATTCACTAAGCTCATCACATTGTATATTTGGTGTGCATCCTCTTTCAACACCCTCAACAATAATTGTAGGAACTGCACACTGAACAGTTTCGGCCGGCTTTCCAATGCTTACTCCGCAGCTGTTTGCATCTGTGCATGTTCTCGCTGATGTACTGCCCGAACAAGCTTGCCAAGCAGTACATTGCCAGTTTGGAATACAAGTCACGCAGCTCTGCGTTTCTGTTGTTGATCCAGTTCCGCAATTATTAGTATCACTGCATGTTCTTTGCTGTAGTCCTCCAACACAAGTATTCCAAGAGCCGCAGCTGTATGAAGGACTGCAAACTGGAGGTGTTACTGATCCGCCGCCGCCTGCTCCAGAAGGCGCTGCCGCCTCAGTTTGACAAGTAGAACTGCAGCCATCTCCGCTTGCAGCATTTCCATCATCACATGTTTCTCCAATTCCAGATTCAACAATGCTGTTGCCGCATATGAAAAGAGTCACACTGTTAATAATAGTACAATTGCTCTTCACTGCATTTGTTACAGTTGAATTTGTTACTATACAATTCGTTAGAGTACTATTCAAAATAATTGAGTTCGTAATTACGCTGTTAATTTCTGTGCTGTTTGTTACAACGCTGTTAATGTTTGTGCTGTTTATGACTATGCTGTTTGTTTTTATGCTGTTAGTGATGTTGCTGCTGATAATAGTGCTATTAGTGATGTTGCTGTTTATGACTATGCTGTTTGTTTTTATGCTGTAATTGCTGAATCCTGTTACATTGAATGTGACGTTTCCAGCATTCAAACTTGTGAAGTTTGTACATATGCTTGACGGACAGAATATTCCATCTCTTGCAATAACTGGATCTATAAAATCAGTTCTCAAGTTGTATAAAGTAATATTAGCACTCTTGTTTAATCCAGTTTGTGAAGAATTGACAAACGCGCTGTTGTTCAATATTCTAACATCTGCGCTTAAATTGTTTCCAGTTCCGTTTATTGATTGCAAGAATCTAATTTCTCCGAATCTTGTATCTTTGAAGTTTACAATTCCTCCAATTCCTGTCAAGGAATAATTTGCCAAGAAAGTATTAACTAAATAAGTTCCATTTATTCCC
>Ga0247727_10010372_pt1 | contig 16528 bp, 18 predicted proteins | sample WisWelCaveWW1625_FD_202498 | JGI IMG/M metagenome (GOLD analysis project Ga0247727, IMG submission 202498) | Biofilm microbial communities from Wishing Well Cave, Virginia, United States - WW16-25 | ecosystem: Environmental > Aquatic > Deep subsurface > Groundwater > Cave microbial mat | place... | reverse complement strand
GGAGCGCGCCCCCGACGGCGTCGAGATGCTGGAAGACCTGGCCGCGGATCAAGTCTACCGCGCCCACCTGGTGCGGGTCTTCGGCAGGAGGGCGCTGCTGGCCGCGGCAGGCCAGGCGTAATCTGACGGCACGGCGGCACCGCCCGCGCCTCCTCTGGAGTCGGGAGCAGGAATCCGGTCTGCCCGGCGCGAACACCGCGAATCGACACTGAAAGTTGACAGGTGATTCACCTGGCACCTTTGCGTCGGCCGGTGACGCGGCCGAAAGGCGAGCGTGGACGGCGGACCCGGCAGCAGCTTCTCGACGCTGCGGAGTCGGCGTTTGGGAGCCGCGGGTACTTCGAGACCTCGATCGGCGACATCACCCGGCGCGCCCGGGTAGCCCAAGGCACCTTCTATGTGTACTTCCCCAGCAAGCGCGCGATCTTCTCTCAGCTGGTCCGCGAGCGCAGCCGCGACCTCCGGCGGACGGTGCAGGAGGCCGTCGCCGATCTGACCGACCGCCGCGACGTCGAGCGAGCGGGGTTCGTCGCGTTCTTCCGGTACATCCGGCGCCACCCGGCGATGTACCGCATCGTGCGGCAGGCGGAGTTCGTGGACCCGGGTCTGTTCCGCTGGTACTACCGCCGGCTGGCCGAGGGCTACGTGGACGGACTGAAGGATGCGATGCGCGATGGGCAGATCCGGCGGCTCGACCCCGAAGTCCTGGCCTACTGCCTGATGGGCATCGGGGATTTCCTGGGCATGCGCTGGGTGCTCTGGGAGAAGAACGGCGTCCGCCCTGCCGTGGTCGACGCCATGATGGACTTCATGCTGCGGGGGATCGCCGCCCGATGAGCACGAGCGTGGGGATCGCCGGTGTGGGGACCTATTTCCCCGCCGGGTATCAGAGCAGCCGCGAGATCGCCGAGGCGTCGGCGATCCCTCAGGATGTCGTCGAGCAAAAGCTCGGCCTGAAGGGCAAGCACATCGCCGGCCCCGACGAGCACGTCTCCGACATGGCCATCCGGGCCGCGGTGCCCGTGCTGGAGGGTGTGGATCCCTCGGAGGTCGGCGCGGTCGTGTATTTCGGGAGCGCGCACAAGGACTACTATCTCTGGTCGGTCGCGCCAAAGATCCAGCACGGGCTTGGGCTGCCGCGCGCCTTCGCGATGGAGCTGATGAACACCAGCGCGTGCGGACCGGTGGCGTTGAAGGTCGCGAAGGACATGCTGATCGCCGACCCGTCGCTAGGATCGATCCTGCTGGTGGGCGCCTCGCGCGAGTCGTGGGTGATCGACTACCAGAACCAGCGATCGCGGTTCGCCTTCAATTTTGCCGACGGCGCCGCGGCCGCGCTGCTCCGTCGGGGGCACGACCGGCACCTGATCCTGTCGTCGGCGATCACGACCGACGGGTCGTTCTGGGACGGCGTGTTCGTCCCCGCCGGGGGGTCGGTGCACCCGGCGTCAGCTGAGACGCTGGCGCGACGAATGCACTTCCTCGATGTCGCGGACGCCCCACAATTGAAGACCCGCCTGGATCCCATCACGCTGGACCGGTTTGTGGGTGTGGTGCGCCGGGCGGTGGAGCAGAGCGGGTTCGGGGTCGAGGAGATCAACTTCCTGGCCCCGCTGCACACCAAGCGCTCCCTCTTCGACGCGCTCCTGAACGCGCTCGACCTGCAGCCGCATCAATCGTTCTACCTCGAGGCGTATGGTCACATGTCGGCGATCGACCCGTTTGTCGTGCTGGCCGAGGCCGACCGGCTGGGGCGGCTGCATTCCGGCGATCTGGTCGTGGCGCTGAGCGCCGGCACCGGATACACGTGGGCCGCGACGGCCATCCTGTGGTAGCCGATGCCGTGGGTGAGGCGACCATGACGTGGGGCATCTGGCACTGGCTGCAGCGACGGGCGGACATCAACCCGGACCGGCCTGCGCTGATCGATGGGGACCGCCGGCTCACGTATCGCGCGCTGCGGGATCGGGTGGCCGCCGCGGCGGCGGGCATGGAGGCCCTGGGCGTCCGGCGCGGAGACCGCGTGGCGATCCTGTCGATCAACCGTGCCGAGTTCGTCGAGGTGCTCTTCGCGGCGGCCTGGCTGGGTGCCACCGTCGTTCCCCTCAACTGGCGGCTGACGGCAGCCGAGCTGGCCTTCCAGGTTGGGGACAGCGAGCCCCGGGTGTTGCTTGTGGATCCCGAGCTGCAGTCACTGGCCGAAGGCCTGCGGGGGGAGCCCGAGTCCAGGACGATCGAGACCTATGTGGGCTTTAACGGCGACCGGCCGCAGCCGGGCTGGGCGGCCCCCTACAGCGCCTGGAACCGGTTCGCGGAGATCACTCCCGCGGGCCGGCCCGACGATCCGCTGCTGATCCTCTATACTTCCGGCACCACCGGCCGGCCGAAGGGCGCCGTCCTGACCCAGGCCACGCAGCTGTGGAACAGTATCAACATCGGGACGGCCGTGGGCCTGACCTTTGCGGATGTGACGTTGAACGTGCTGCCGATGTTCCACGCGGGGGGTATTGGGCTCCTTACCCTGCCCACGCTGCACGTGGGCGCGACCGCGGTGCTCCAGCGCAAGTTCGATCCGGAGGAGACGGTCCGGCTGATCGCCGCGCACGGCGTGACGGCGATGTTTGGCGTGCCCTCGATCTACCTGACGCTGCTGCAGACGGAGACGTTCCGGGGGGCCGACCTCCGCCGGGTGCGGTTCAGTTGCGGGGGCGCCCCCTGCCCGCTGACCATCATCGAGGCGTTTCGCGACCGGGGACTGCTGTTCCAGCAGGGCTACGGCCTGACCGAGACGGCGCCCACCTGCCTGCTCATTCCCGCCGCCGACGCCTTCCGCAAGGCCGGGTCGGCCGGCAAAGCCGCCGTGCACGCCGAGGTCCGGGTCGTCGATGATGAGGGCCGCGACGTGCCGCCCGGCGGCGTCGGCGAGGTGTGGACACGAGGCCCCAACCTCTTCTCGGGCTACTGGCGGCGACCCGACGCCACAGCGGAAGTGTTTGTCGACGGGTGGTTCACCACCGGTGATCTGGCGCGCATCGATGAGGAAGGCTTCATCTACATCGTCGACCGCAAGAAGGACATGATCATCTCGGGCGGGGAGAACATCTATCCCGCAGAGGTGGAAGACGTCCTCTACCGGCATCCGGCCGTCGCCGAGGCGACCGTCATTGGCGCGCCGCACGAGCACTGGGGCGAGGTGCCCAAGGCGATCGTGGTCGTCAAGCCGGGCGTCACCCTCACCGGCGGGGAACTGATCGCCTTCTGTGAAGGGAAGCTCGCCCGGTTCAAGATCCCCAAATCTGTGGAGTTTACAGACGCGCTGCCGCGCAACGCCGCGGGCAAGGTGTTGAAGCGCCTGCTCCGGGAGCAGATCAAGGCGTGACGATGTCCTCCGCGCGGGTGAACGGGATCACCCTCCACTATGAGCGCACGGGCCGAGGCCCGGCGGTCGTGCTGTTGAGCGGCCTGGGGGCCGACGGGCATTTCTGGTACCGGCAGGTGCCCGCGCTGGCCGCGCGCTTCCAGGTGATCACCGTGGACAACCGCGGGGCGGGTCGGTCGGAGGCGCCCGACGTCCCCTACACACTCCGCATGATGGCCGACGATGTCGTCGAGTTGCTCGACGCGATGAAACTACGGGCCGCCCACGTCGTCGGAGCCTCCATGGGAGGGTTCATCGCGCAGGAGTTCGCGCTGGCCTACCCCGACCGCGTAGATCGGCTCGTCCTGTGCTGCACCTCGCCGGGGGGGCCGGCGAGCGCGCCGATCCCGGATGAGACGCTGCAGGTGTTGCGCCATCGCACCGGTGACCCTGAGCAGGACCTGCGGACGTTTCTGGCGCTGCAGTTCGCCACCGACTATCCCGTGACGCACACGCGCGACATCGACGCCTACGTGGCGTGGCGCGTCGCCCATCCGCAGCCGGGATACGCGTACCAGCGGCAGCTCGCCGCCGCGACGGCGCACGACGCGGCCGGTCGGTTGCAGGCCCTGCGCGGCCCGGTGTTGGTCCTCCACGGCACTCAGGACCGTGTGGTGCCGGCAGCCAACGCCCACCTCCTGGTATCCACGATCCCTGGTGCGCGGCTGCACCTGTTCCAGGGCGGCCATCTCTTCCTCTGGGAGCACGCGGACGAAGCCAACCGCCTGATCATGGAGTTCCTCGGCGCCCACGACGGCGCACGAGACGGTGTCGGCGAGACCAGCACGGCATGACGCGTATCACGAGGAGGGACGGACATGAGAATCACGGTACTCCTGATAGCGGTGCTGCTGGCGGTCGCGACCCTGGCGATCCCCGGGAGCTACCAGCCGGTTCAGGCGCAGCGGGAGCCGATCAAGATCGGCGCGATCGCGCCGCTCACCGGTCCCACCGGGGTCAGCGGTCAGGCCATGAAGAAGGGCTACGAGCTGGCGCTCGAGGAGGTCAATCGACTGGGGGTCCTGGGCCGCAGGATCGAGCTGATCCTCGAAGACTCCCGCGGTGATCCGCCGACGGGCGCGGCGGCCTTCCTGAAGCTGGTCACCCGCGACCGCGTCGAGGCGTTGATCGGCGGGCTGCAATCCAACGTCTCGATTGCGGTTGCCGCCCAGGCCAGGCAGCGGCCGATCCTGATGGCCTGGACCGGCGCGGCCTCGACGCTGGTAGAACGCGCGCTGGCCGACGCCGAGTGGTTCTTCCACTATCATCCGTGGGAATACCACAACGCCGACTCGACCTTTGGGTTCATCCGCAGCACCGGGGCCAAGACCATCGCGCTCGCCTATGAGGATGGGCCCTTCGGGAGCGGATCCGCCGACTCCGCCGAGGCCTTCGCGAAGAACCATGGGCTCTCGGTCATCTTTAAGGAGGCCTTCAAGAGCGGCTCGCCGGACTTCACGCCCCTCCTGACGAAATCCAAGGCCGCCGGCGCGGACGTCCTGGTGTGGGTGAGCTTCGACCAGGACGTGGTGCCCATGGCGACCCAGACACGCCAGGTGGGCTACAGTCCCAGACTGATCCTGGCGGCGCCGCCCTCCTGGCCGGTCGGGTTCGAGAAGCTGCCGGCGGGGAACTACGTCGCGGGCATGGCCCTGTGGACGGCGGAGAACAGCCATACCGCCTCCCGGCAGTTCGTGCGTCGCTACAAAGAGAAGTTCAACGAAGACGCCGCGTCGTACTGGGGGCCCCTCGCCTACACGAATCTGATCACGGTGGCCGACGCGATCAAACGGGCCGGGGGCACCGAGCTCAACGCCCTGGTCGCCGCGATGAAGGCCACCGACTATGAGGGCCCCATCGGCCTGCCGCTGACGTTCAAGCGCTCGATCTACGGCAAGAACCAGGGCTTTACCAGACTCATCGCCTTCCAGTGGCAGAATGGCAAGCAGGTCGTGGTGTGGCCCGAGCAGATCGCTGGCGGGAAGCTGGCTTATCCTGCACCATACGGGCGGTAGACGCGCCGACGCAACGCATCGCGTCTGATACTGGTTCAGGGGGACAGCGATCGAGACCCTCATCCAGATGCTCATCTTCGGAGTGCTGCGCTCCGGGCTGTACTCCCTGACCTCCGTGGGCCTGGCGCTTTCCGTGGGCGTGATTGGCATTGTGAACTTTGCGCACGGAGAGTTTCTCATGGTGGGCGCCTATCTCGGGTACTGGCTGTTCGTGTCGTATGGCATCGACCCCCTGGTCGCGATCCCCCTCGGGGCGCTCGGGCTCTTTGCCCTGGGGGGCGTCGTGTATCGCACGAGCATCCAGCGTGTGCTGCAGGCGCCTGAGCTCAACCAGATGCTCCTGACCTTCGGCATCTCGATCTTCCTGCAGAACCTGGCCATCATCCTGTGGACCGGCGATCCGCGGACGGCGGCCATCTCGTACAAGGCCAAGGCGGTGGCCCTGGGTCCGTTTACCGTCGGGTTCCCGCAGCTGGTGGTGTTTGCGCTGGCCATGGCGCTCACCCTTGGCCTGTACCTGGTCCTGGGCCGGTCCCGGATCGGGAAAGCCATGCGCGCGGTAGCCCAGAGCCGCCTGGGCTCGAGCCTGATCGGCATCGAAGTCGATCGGATCTACGTGCTGGCGTTTGGCCTGTCGACGGCGCTGGCAGGAACCGCGGGGCTGATGATCGCCCTGCAGCTCTCCGCGTCTCCGTTCATCGGGCTGCTGTACACACTCAAGGCCTTCGCGATCATCGTCATCGCCGGGTTGGGCAATATTCACGGCGTCATCTACGCCAGCCTGGTGCTCGGGCTCTCGGAGGCCTTTGTCGAGTTCTATGTGCCGCAGGGCGGTGGCTGGTCCGAGGGCGTCTTCTTTGTGTTGATCCTCGCCGTGCTGATCGTGCGCCCGCGGGGGCTGTTCCGATGACGCGCGGACGCATGCCCAAGCTGGTGATCGGGGTCGTCCTCCTGGCGGCGGCCGTGCTCCTGCCCTTCCCGGTCAACCGAGCGCAGCCGTACTACCTGCAGCTCACCCTGAACATCTTCGTCTTCGCCACCCTGGCTCTCTCATGGGACATCCTCGCCCGGACCGGGCAGCTGTCCTTGGCCCACGCGGCCTTCTACGGCCTCGGGGCGTACACGTCCGTGCTGGTCACGACGCGGGCGGGCGTGCCCGTCTTCGCGGGGATCCTGCTCGGCAGCCTGGTGGCGGTGGTCGCGGCCGCCGGGCTTGGAGTCCTGACGCTGCGGCTGCGGGGGATCTATTTCGCCATCGCCACGCTGGCCTTCAGCGAGAGCCTGCGCGTGCTGACCAAGCAGCTTCGCTTCACCGGCGGCCCGGCCGGCCTGATCGCGCCGCCGCTCCTGGCCGGGAACCTGCCCGCCCAGTACCTGGTGATCCTGGGTATCCTCCTGCTCGCCGTCCTGGTGTCGTGGCAGGTGAACCGCTCGCGCTGGCACTTCGCCTTTACGGCTATCCGGACCAACGAAGAAGTGGCGGCGGTCATGGGTGTGGACGTCGTGAGATTCAAGGTCATGGCGTTCGCCATCAGCGCCTTCTTCGCCGGGCTCACAGGAGCCTACTACGCGCACGTCTTCCTGTTCATCAGCCCGTTCGAGGCCTTCAGTCTGGCGGTGTCGGTCGGCGCGCTGGTGGCGCCGATCTTCGGTGGCCTCTACAGCGCGGTCGGTCCGCTGCTCGGCGCCGTGGTGCTCCGGGCCGGCGAGGAAGTGCTGCGGGCGGCGCTGGGCGACGGCTTCCTGATCATCTACGGTCTCATCCTGGCCGGGGTGATCCTGTACATGCCCCGAGGCCTGGTGGGGCTGTGGACCGCGTTTGCGGCGCGCCGGCGGCAGCCGGCCGCCCGCACCGGCAGAGGGGTCCCGTGACGCTGCTGGCGCTCGAGGGGATTACGAAGGCCTTCGGCGGCCTCGTGGCGGTGAGCGACCTGTCCTGTGAAGTGCGCGCCGGAGAGATCTTCGCGTTGATCGGGCCCAACGGCGCTGGGAAGTCCACGACGTTCAACCTGATCTCGGGCCTGATGCCCCCGGATCGCGGGCGCATCATGTTCGACGGGGTCGATATCACCGTGATGAAACCCCACCAGCGGGCCCATCTGGGGATCGGCCGGACGTTCCAGCTGATGCAGCCGTTCCACGACATGACCGTGCTCGAGAACGTCATGGTGGGCGAACTGTACGGGCACCAGGTCCCTAAGTCGCTGGAGGCCGCGCGGCGAGATGCCGAGGCCGTCTGCGAGCGGGCGGGTGTCGCTCACCTGATGAGCCGCGAGGTGACCGGCCTGGGAGTGGCCGACCTGAAGCGGCTGGAGGTGGCCCGTGCGCTCGCCACGCACCCGCGTCTGCTCCTGCTGGATGAGGTGATGGCCGGCCTCACCCCCACGGAGGCCCGGCAGGCTGTGGCGATGATCAAGCGGATCCGCGAGCACGAGGTCACCGTGCTGCTGATCGACCACGTGATGAGCAGCGTCCGGGATCTCGCTGAGCGGGTGGCCGTGTTGAATTTCGGCCGTAAGATCGCCGAGGGGTCGTTTGGGGAGGTCGCCCACAACCGCGAGGTCATCGAGGCCTACCTGGGGGAGGAGGAGGTGAACGGTGATCGCCCCTGACCGGGGTCTGCTGCGGGTCGAGCAGATGAACGCCGGCTACGGACGCGTGCAGGTCCTGTGGGACGTCAGCTTCCACGTCGCGCCCGGCGAGATCGTCTGCCTGGTGGGGGCCAACGGCGCCGGGAAGACGACGCTGCTGCGGGCGATCTCGGGCGTAGTGCGGCCTAGGGGCCGGCTCCAGTTTGAGGATCGCCTGATCACGGGCCGCGACACCGCCGTAATCGCCCGGATGGGCATCGCCCACGTGCCCGAGGGCCGGCACCTCTTTCCGGCCATGTCGGTCCTCGACCACCTGGAGCTGGGCGCCGCGTTCGTGCCCCGGGCGTGGGAGCGGCGCGCCGACATGCTGGCAATGGTGTTCGAGCTCTTCCCCCGGCTGCGGGAGCGACAGCGTCAGGTCGCGGGCACCATGAGTGGCGGTGAGCAGCAGATGCTGGCAATCGGTCGGGCCTTGATGGCCCGGCCGAAGATGCTGCTCGTGGACGAGCCGTCTCTGGGTCTGGCGCCCGTCCTGGTCCAGGCGGTCTTCGAGGCGCTCCGTGTCGTCAACCGGCAGGGGGTCACCATCTTGCTGGTCGAGCAGAACGTGCGGCAGACGCTGTCGATGGCGAACCGCGGCTATGTCCTGGAGAACGGTCGCATCGTGCTGGAAGGGACCGGGCCGGATCTGCTCAAGAACGAGCACGTGAAGGCCGCGTATTTGGGATTGTAGACCGCCCACGGCATACGAAGAGAAGAAGGGTCGCAGGATGGCGCAGGGGATGCTCCAGGGAAAGACCGGCATCGTGACGGGCGGGGGCTCCGGCATCGGCCGGGCCATCGCCGTGGCGCTGGCGCAGGCCGGTGCCGCCGTCTGCGTGGCCGATCTGGACGCCGGGCGGGCGCGCGCGGTCGCCGACGAGATCGGGCGGGCCGGCGGCCGCGCGCATCCGGTGACGGCGGACGTGTCGAAGGCGCCAACGGTGCGGGTGGCCGTCGACGAGACCGTCAGGGCGTTCGGTGGACTCGAGATCCTGGTGAACAACGCCGGACTGCAGCATGTCTGCTCCATCGCGGAGTATCCGGAAGACAAATGGGACCTCCTGGTCGGCGTGATGCTCACCGGAACGTTCCTGTGCACGAAGTACGCGCTGCCGCACATGATCCGAAAGAAGTGGGGCCGCGTGGTGAACATCGCCTCAGCCCACGGCCTGGTCGCGTCGCCGTTCAAGTCGGCCTATGTCGCGGCCAAGCATGGGATCGTCGGTTTTACGAAAGTGGCGGCGCTTGAGCTGGGCGAGCACGGCATCACCGTGAACGCCATCTGCCCGGGCTACGTGCGGACGCCGCTCGTGGAAGGCCAGTTGCCCGATCTGGCGCGCACGCACCGGATGTCCGAGGCCGATGTGCTCGAGAAGATCATCTTGGCGCCCGTGGCGATCAAGCGCCTCATCGAGCCGGACGAAATCGCCTCCATGGCCATCTTCCTCTGCACCGACGCGGCGGCCGCCATCTCCGGGACGACACACACCATCGATGGCGGCTGGACCGCGCGATAAGCCGCCGAAGGAGTCCTGATGGAACCTGAGCGGACCATCCTCCGCATGATGAATTTCACGACCCTGATGCTCAACCCGACCCCACCGCCGGTGGGCATGACGCCCCGGGACGAGGTGTATCGTAAGCGGACGGCCCGACTCTATCGCTATGCGTCCTCGAGAACGCACCGGACGCCGCTCCTCTTCGTCCCGAACCTGGGCATCAGCCGGCCCTACATCTTCGATCTGCTGCCCGGCGCCAGCTTCATCGAGTACATGACGCGGGAGGGCTTCGACTTCTACCTCCTGGACTGGGGCGAGTTCGGGCCGGAAGACAACGACCTGACGGTCGAGGACTGCGTGGTCCGGATCCTGCCGCGCATGGTCCACAAGGTCCTGGAGACCTCTGGAGCCAGCCGGCTTTCCATGCTGGGGTACTGCATGGGCGGGCCGTTGTCGGCGTGCTTTATCGCCCTGCACCCAGAGGCGCCCCTGGCCAACTTCGTGAACATGGCCGGCCCGATCGACTTCTCGAAGACCGGGCTCTTCGGCTGCTGGCTCGGTCCAAAGCACTTCAATGTAGACCGCGTGGTGGACACGCTCGGGCAGATGCCGCCCGAGATGATCATGGCCGGGTTCAAACTCCTGCGGCCCACCATGGATGTCTCGGCGGGCCTCAACCTATGGTGGAATCTGTGGAACCCGGAGTACGTGAAGGGCTACCAGGCGCTGAACAGGTGGGCGAACGAGTACGTGGGCATGCCCGGCGAGTTCTTCCGCCAGTGGGTGCGGGCGTTCTATCAGGAGAACCGGCTGCTGCAGGGGACCCTGCAACTCAGCGGGCGGACGGTCCGGCTTGAGGCGATCCGCTGCCCGGTCTTTGCCATCGGGGCGCAGGAGGACTACATTGTACCGCCGGCCTCCGTGCGAAGCCTGATGGAGGCCGTGGTCAGTCAGGACAAGACCTACGTGGAGTTGCCGGGCGGGCACATCTCGCTCATCGCGGGCCGCAGCGCGCCGGTGCACTGCTGGCCGCGCGTGTCGGGCTGGCTGGCGCCGCGGTCATCGTGACGCAGAGGATGAAACGACCGAACGGCTGGGGAGGATGAGGGTGATGGCGGAACAGTCAGGAACGGAGACGCTGTTTGATCTGTGGAAGAAGCAGATGGACGATGGCATCCAGGCGTGGACCCGGATGGTGAGCCAGACGCCGGACCCCGGTCAGTTCTGGCGGCCTTTCATGGACCAGAGCATCGCCACCTGGACACAGATGATGGCCAAGGGGCCGGTCAGCCCCGACGTGATGGCGCAGTGGAAACAGTTCCTCGATCAGTGGATCGCCGCCTGGGGCAAGGCGCTCGAGCAGGCGATGGGGACCGAAGCCTTCGCCCAGGCGCTGGGCCGGCATCTGGACCAGTGGCTCAGCCTCCAGGCCCCGGTCCAGAAGGGTGCGGCGGCCATGAACGACGCGCTGAGGGCGATGGGTGTTCCCACCCAGGCCGACCTCACGCGCATCGCCAGGCGGCTGTCCGGCCTGGACGACCGGCTCGAAGAGATCGAGGACCGTCTGGGCACGTTGCTCAGCCGGCTCGGAGGGGCGCCCGGACCCGCGCGCGGTGACGCCGGCTCAGGCTCGCCCGGAGCGTCGGATTGAAGAACGGTCCCCCGGACGCGCGGGAACACCAGACCACGGCCGGCCCCGCCGACCGATGGCAGCAAGAGGCCGCGCGCAACCTGCAGCGCCTCAAGAACTTTTCCGTATTGATGGCAGACCCCGGGGCGCCCGCGGTCGGATCGACGCCTCGCGAGGAGATCTACCGGAGGGGCGCCGCGCGCCTCTACCGGTACACCTCGGCCAGGACCCGGCAGGTGCCGCTGTTGTTCATCCCCAACCTCGGATTGAGCCGGCCGTACATCTTCGATCTCATGCCCGGCATGAGTTTCGTCGAGTACATGACCCGCGAGGGATTCGACTTCTATCTGCTCGACTGGGGCACGTTTGGTCCTGAGGACTCCGACCTCACCCTGGAGGAGTGTCTGACCCGGACCCTTCCCAGGGCCGTCAGGAAGGTGCTTGAGACCTCGGGCGCCGACCGGCTCTCGCTGCTGGGATACTGCATGGGCGGGACGCTGGCGGCCTGCTACCTGGGGCTCACGCCCGAGGGGCCGGTGGCAAACTTAGTGAACATGGCCGGGCCCATCGATTTCGGCCACACGGGACTCTTCGGCCGCTGGCTCGACAGGCGATTCTTCGATGCCGACAAGGTCGCGGACACGTTTGGAGAGTTACCGGTGGCCATGATCAAGGCGGGGATGCAGTTGCTCAAGCCCACGATGGAACTGACCTCCCGGCTCAATCTCTGGTGGAACCTCTGGAACGCCGACTACGTGGAGGGCTACCGGGCGCTCAATCGGTGGGCGAACGAGTACGTGAGCATGCCGGGCGAGTTCTTCCGCGCCTGGATCAAAGCCTTCTACCAGGACAACCGGCTGATTCGGGGGGAGTTGCAGTGCGGGGAGCGGGTGGCTCGACTCGGCGCCATTCGCTGTCCGGTGCTCGCCGTCGCGGCGCAAGAAGACCACATCTGCCCGCCGGGAGCCGTCCAGGCCCTGATCAGCGCGGTCGGGAGCGACGACACGCAGTATCTGGAGCTTCCGGGCGGGCACATCTCGCTGATCGCCGGGCGGAGCGCCTCGGCGCACTGCTGGCCGCGGATCCTGAACTGGCTGGCCGCGCGGTCATAGCGCGGGCTCCACACCCCAACCCTGCGACGAGGTGACCGGATGACGAAAGCGGATGCGATGCCCGGCCGGCCGATCGAGACGCTCACGGTCGGTGACGCCGACGAGCTCACCCGAGAAGCGCTCGCCGAGGACGTCGCGGCGTTCCTGCGGATTGTGGGGGATCACAACCCCGTCCATTCGGATGCGACCTTCATGCGGGAGACCATCTTTGCGGAGCCCATCGTCCCGGGTATGTGGACGGCCGCGCTCATCTCCTCGGTCATCGGGACGCGTCTGCCCGGCCCCGGGGCCATCTACGCCAGCCAGGCGCTGACGTTCCTGCGGCCGGTGAAGATCGGCGATCGCGTGACCGCCCGTGTCAAGGTCGTCGAGGTGCTGCCCGAACGAAACCGCGTACGGCTGCAGACGACCTGCGCGAACCAGCGTGGCGAGCTGGTGCTGGCCGGGGAGGCCTGGGTCTTGCCGCCGAAACAGGCTACATGAACAGCCCGCCGTTGATCGCGAGTTCGGAGCCGGTGATGTAATCCCCGTCCGGGGAGACCAGGTAGACGACGGCCCTGGCGACCTCCTCCGGCAGGCCGAAACGCCTCAGCGGTATCTGGTCGAGGATGCGCACCTTCACGCGCTCAGGGACCGTGCTCAGCAGCTCTGTTTCGATGAAGCCGGGGGCCACGGCGTTGACGGTGATTCCCTTGCCCGCCATCTCTTTGGCGAGCGACTTCGTCAAGGCGGCCACGCCGGCTTTCGAGGCCGCGTAGTTGGCTTGACCGAAGTTCCCGATCTGGCCAATCACCGAAGTGATGTTCACCACGCGTCCATAGCTCTGCTGGACCATTTGATCGATGAAAACCTTGGTGCAGTTGAAGGCCCCGTCCAGGTTGATCGCTAGGACCCGCCGCCATACCGCGTGATCCATCTTGATGAATGTCTTGTCGGAGGTCACGCCCGCGTTGTTCACCAGGATGTCCAGGTGACCGAACGCCCGGAGGACGTCCTGCGCCATGCGGAACGTGTCGGGGTAGTCGGCGACGTCGGCCCGCACCGCGATGGCCCGTCGCCCCATGGCCCGAATCTCCTCGACGAGCCTGTTCGCCTCGACGTCGTTGGACAGGTAGTTGACGGCGACGTCTGTGCCCTCCTCGGCCAGCGCCCGCGCGATGGCCCGCCCGATCCCGCGTGCCGCCCCACTGACCAGGGCCGTGCGCCCACTGAGTTTCATGCTGCACCCCCCACGTGGCCTCGGTAAGAGGAGTATAGGCCGCCGGTGCGGGTCTCGGTCATGACGCAGCGTGTTATACTCAGGCGGACCCCGCCGTGGCCTACGTGATCAAGCGCTACGCCAACCGCAAGCTCTACGACGCCCAGGCCAGCCGCTATGTGGCCCTGGAGGATCTCCAGGATCTGATCCGCCGGGGAAAGGAGATCGCGGTGGTCGATGCCGTCAGCGGCGAGGACATCACCGCGGTGATCCTGACACAGATCATCCTGGAGACGGAGCGGGGCGGGGCAGGGACGCTGCCGGCCGCCTTCCTGCATCAATTGATCAAGTACGGGGCGACCTGGCAGGACGTGATGGCGAAAGGTCTCCAGGCGACCCTGGGAGGGATCGTCTCGAGCCAGCGAGAAGCGGACCGCATCTTCCGAGACTGGGCCGCGCGCGCCGGCCTGAGCGCACCTACGCGCGCGCCTGCGCCCGCTGCCGGGGAACCCAGCTCCGGAGGCGGAGCGGAGCGTGCCGGCGACGACGCCGCGACGCTGAAGAGGAAGCTCCGGACGCTTCGGCGCGCCGTCGGGCGCAAAGGGAAGAAGAAGCCGCGGCGCTAGGCGCGCGTCGTCTGCTGGAGTTACTCGGCCGTGCGGGACATCCCCTGCAACTCGGCCACCAGGGTGTTCATCGTCTGTTGGATCTTCTCTGCCGTCAGCTCGACCGTCGCCTGGAGTTTCTCGGCGGACCGGGTTACGGCGCCGGCGTTTTCTTGCGCCCTGGCGACCGCTCTCGTGGTCTCCTCAAGCCCGTCAATGGCCGCTTTGTGATACCAGGCCAGGGGGTCCTTCTGCCACCCCTCGGCCTCGTTCAGGCGGCCTAGCCAGTAGTCCCGGCCGGCCTTCGCGGCCTCTATCGTGGAGGCCTGGATTCCGCTGAAGAGCCGCAGACCCTCGGCGGCAGCGCTGGTCGTGAAATCCACGCTCGCCTTGAGGATCTCCTGATTCGCGTCAGCCCACGCTTCCATGCCGTCGAAGGCCCTGCTGGCAAACAGCCCGAACGCGTGCTGCCGGTTCGCATCCTGATCCATGGGTGTGTGCACCTCGTCTGGTAATGTCGTGATGACGCAGCGCGTCATCCGCCACGCCCAGTATAACGCACTGCGTCATCCTGTCAAGTCCCCACCCCGGCCTAGTCCGCCTGCCGCCTGGGACTAACCGTTACAAGTGCACGGGTCCGCTACAGAGGGTAAACTTTTCGTGGTGTTGAACCGTAGAATGTATTAGAGTCCATCGTGGACACGGCAGGGAGGGGATCATGCCCAGGCGTCTGATGCCGCTGCTGCTCGCGCTCGTTCTTGCCGTCGGGGTCATCGCACCGCCGGCCCTGGCGCAGACCCCGCCGCCCCCGGAGTTCGGTGTCACCCTCTTCGTGGAGACCTACCGCGTGCTCCGCGACGAGAGCCTGACCATGCCCGGGGTGGAGTCACTCCTGCGCGGCGCGGACAGCGGGCTTCGCACCCTGCTGCGGGACGAGGGGCAGCCGACCACGGTGCTCCCGGCGCTCACGCTGAGTGGTGACGAACGCACCGACGTCGACCAGTTCGTTCATCGCATTGAACAGGTGCAGCAGCTCTCCCGCGGCCGGCCGATCGTGGTCGTATACGCCGCGATCAGCGGGATGGTCGCCGCGATCGGCGACCCCAACACCGCATTTTACAACCCTGACGCGTTTGCCCAGTTCGTCCGCCGGACGCGTGGCGAGGACTTTGTCGGCGTCGGCATTGTCATCGAAGAGCGCGCCGGGCAGGTTGTGATCACGGAGGTGTTCGAGGATTCGCCGGCGAGCGAGGCCGGGCTGCGCGGCGGGGACGTGATCCTTGCCGTAGACGGCGCCCCGGCCGCCGGGAAGCCGCTCGACCAGGTCAGCCAGATGATCCGCGGGTCCGAGGGGACGTCGGTGGTACTCACCATCCGCCGCACGGGCCAGGAAGCCCAGTTGGCCATCACCATCACCCGCCGGCGGCTCCAGCAGCGCGTCGTCAGCACCCGCGTGCTCCCGTCCGGCGTCGGCCATCTACGACTGACGCAGTTCACCCAGCCGTCGGCCGAGATGGTCGCGGCGGGGCTCAAGTCGCTCTTGCAGGAGGGCGCGCGCGGGATCGTGCTCGACATGCGTGGCAACCCCGGCGGGCTGCTGGAAGCCTCGGTGAACATCGCCAGCCACTTCCTCGACCAGGGCCTCGTCGTCATCCTCGAGTCGGGACGCGGGCAGTCCACGCGGTACACCGTACGCTCCCGCGAGCCCAAATACACGGGTCCCCTGGTGGTACTCGTGGACCGCGGCAGCGCGAGTGCTTCTGAGGTCGTGGCCGGGGCGCTCCAGGACGCGGGCATCAAGCTCGTGGGGACGCGCACCTACGGCAAGGCGACCGTCCAGGCGGTGTACCGGTTCCGCGATGGCAGCGGACTGCGCTTGACGATCTCGCGGTATCTGACCCCGACCGGCCGTGACATCGAGGGGCGCGGGTTGACCCCGGACCTCGAGGTGATCGCTGGAGGGGCGCCGTTCGGCAGCGCGGACGATTCACAGCTGAACCGGGCGGTCGCGGTCGTGCAGCAGTCCGCGGCGACGCGGTCGTTGCCGCGCCGCGCCGATGCCGTACGGTGGGTCGAGACGCGGCCCGTCCTGCGACTCGTCGCGTCGGCGACGACGTTCTCCTGGCACCTCACAAGCTGGACCTGCTGATCCGCGGCCACAGGAAAACCTCCCGCCACATCGGAATCTACCCACGCTGAGGGCAGGCCGCGGTGCGGTTGGCCTCGGCGTCGTCTGTCCTGGAGCCTCGTTGGTGCCGACTCTCGGAATCGTCCGCCGCAGCGCCTACTTTGACTCGGTCGCGCTGATGCTCGCGCAGAGAGAGGCCCGCGGCCTCCCCGGTGTCGAGGAGGTCGGTCTGGTCATGGCGACCGACGCCAACAAGGCGCTGCTGCGAGAGAGCGGCCTTGAGTTTCCCG
>Ga0247727_10010371_pt1 | contig 16530 bp, 18 predicted proteins | sample WisWelCaveWW1625_FD_202498 | JGI IMG/M metagenome (GOLD analysis project Ga0247727, IMG submission 202498) | Biofilm microbial communities from Wishing Well Cave, Virginia, United States - WW16-25 | ecosystem: Environmental > Aquatic > Deep subsurface > Groundwater > Cave microbial mat | place... | reverse complement strand
CCGGCGAGAAGGTGGCGCCGCTGCCCGCGGAGCGCGAGGACGTGGTCGCCAACAACCGGCTGCGCGGTGCGATCGCCGGTGCACTCGCCGCGTTGAAGCTCCTGTCTCCAGAGCGCAGCGAGCGGCTTACCGCGGCTCGGGCGCTGGCCGGCGGCGCGGACCCGTCGATGCTGCCGCTGGTGAACAAGGCACTCGAGCAGGAGACCGATTCGAGCGTCCGCCCGCTGCTCGAGATGATTGCGGCGACGATGGAGCTGAAGGGCGACGGCAAGGAAAGACGCCTGGCCGCGATCCGCACGCTCGGAACATCGAGCAATCCGAACGCGAAGACGCTGCTGCTCGAGGCCGCCTCCGACGCGGACGAGGAAATTCGGACCGAAGCGCAACAGAGCCTGCGCGCGGTGGAGGGACGGCTCGCCTGGGGCGAGTGGCTCGGGCTCGGATTCGCGGGCGTGTCGCTCGGCTCGATCCTGCTGCTCGCCGCGCTCGGGCTCGCGATCACTTACGGTCTCATGGGCGTGATCAACATGGCGCACGGCGAGCTGATCATGATCGGCGCGTACACCACTTACGTCGTGCAGAACCTGTTCAAGGCTCACGCGCCGGGCGCCTTCGACTGGTATCTCGTGTGCGCGGTGCCGGCGGCGTTTGTGGTCGCAGCGCTGGTCGGCATGGCGCTCGAGCGCTCGGTGATCCGCTGGCTCTACGGCCGGCCGCTCGAAACGCTGCTCGCCACCTGGGGCATCAGCCTGATGCTGATCCAGGCGGTGCGCACGATTTTCGGCGCGCAAAACGTGGGCGTCGAGAATCCGGTGTTCATGTCGGGCGGCATGCAGGTGCTCGCGAACGTCGTGCTGCCGTGGAACCGTATCGTCATCATCTTCTTCGCCGCCGGTGTGCTGGTCGCGATGTGGCTCCTGCTCACGCGCACCAGGCTCGGCCTCTTCGTGCGCGGCGTGACCCAGAACCGCGCGATGGCGTCCTGCGTCGGCGTGCCCACGGCGCGCGTGGACACGTGGGCATTCGGGCTCGGTTCGGGCATCGCGGGGCTCGCGGGCTGCGCGCTGTCGCAGATCGGCAACGTCGGTCCGGAGCTCGGCCAGGGCTACATCGTCGATTCGTTCATGGTCGTGGTGTTCGGCGGCGTGGGCCAGCTCGCCGGCACCGTGTACGCGGCGCTCGTGCTCGGCTTCGCCAACAAGCTGCTCGAGTCGTGGTCGGGCGCGGTGATCGCGAAGATCGCGGTGCTGGTCTTCATCATCTTCTTCATTCAGCGGCGCCCGCAAGGCCTGTTCGCGCTCAGGGGCAGAGCGGTGGAAGCGTGAGTCGTCTGTATGGACCGAGTGGATGGGTTGCGCTCGGCGCATTCGCCGCGGTGTTGTTCGTCGTTTTCCCGCTGCTCAGTTTGGCGGTGTCTCCGGCCAGCCCGTTCCACGTTTCGCAATATTGGGTGACGCTGCTCGGCAAGATCATGTGCTATGCGATCGTCGCCATCGCGATGGATCTGATCTGGGGCTACGCGGGGATTCTTTCGCTCGGGCACGGTCTCTTCTTCGCGCTCGGCGGCTACGCCATGGGCATGTATCTCATGCGCCAGATCGGGCGCGAGGGCCAGTACCAGGCCGACCTGCCCGACTTCATGGTGTTCCTCGACTGGAAGGAATTGCCCTGGCAGTGGTGGAACTCGGATCAATTCTGGTGGTGCGCGGCTCTGGTGGTGCTGGTGCCGGGCGTGCTCGCCTTCGTCTTCGGCTACTTTGCGTTCCGTTCGCGGGTGAAAGGCGTGTATTTTTCGATCATCACCCAGGCGCTCACCTTCGCCGCGATGCTCTTGTTCTTCCGCAATGCCACCGGCTTCGGCGGCAACAACGGCTTCACCGACTTCAAGCGCATCCTCGGCTTCACCATCACCACGCCGGAGACGCGCATGGCGCTCTTCGCGATCACCGGCACGGTGCTGATCGGCACCCTGCTCCTCGGGCGCCACATCGTCACCTCCAAATTCGGGCGTGTGCTGACCGCAATCCGCGACGCCGAACCGCGAGCGATGTTCTGTGGTTACAACACCGTGAATTACAAGCTGGCGATCTTCACGCTCTCGGCCGTGCTGTGCGGCGTTGCCGGCGCGCTGTACGTGCCGCAGGTGGGCATCATCAACCCGAGCGAGATGTCGCCGGCGAACTCGATCGAGATCGCGATCTGGGTCGCGGTCGGCGGACGCGGGACGCTCATCGGTGCGATCGTTGGCGCAGGGCTGGTGAACGGCGCGAAGAGCTTTTTCACCCAGGCCTTTCCGGAGTACTGGCTGTACTTCCTCGGACTGATCTTCATCCTGGTGACGCTGTTTCTGCCGCACGGCGTTGCCGGTATGCTCCGGGGATGGCGCGAGAAGAAATGAAGCCGGCCGAGGACATCCGCTTCGACAACGGTCAGGCGCAGACCGGCGAGTGGGATCAACCCGCCACCTACCGGCGCACCGTGACCCCGGGTGAGCTCGACCTCACGCACGGCGCCATCCTGTATCTCGAGGACATCACGGTCAGTTTCGACGGCTTCATCGCGCTGAACAAGCTTTCGCTCACCATCGATGCCGGCGAGCTGCGCTGCGTGATCGGTCCGAACGGCGCCGGCAAGACGACGATGATGGACGTCATCACCGGCAAGACCCGTCCCGACGCCGGCACCGTTTTCTTCGGCCAGAGGATCGACCTCACGCAGCTCTCCGAGGCCGAGATCGCGCATGCCGGCATCGGCCGCAAGTTTCAGAAGCCGACCATCTTCGAGCACCAAACGGTGTTCGAGAACCTCGAGCTGGCGATGAAGGCCGATAAGCGCGTGCGCACCACCCTGCTCGCACGGCTCGCGGCGGACGAGCGCGACCGCATCGCCGATACTCTCGGGAAGATCGGGCTCGCCGACGCCGCGGATCGTACCGCCGGGTTGCTCTCCCACGGCCAGAAACAATGGCTCGAGATCGGGATGCTGTTGATGCAGGAACCGTTGCTGCTGCTGCTCGACGAGCCGGTTGCGGGCATGAGCGACGAGGAGACCGAGCGCACCGCGGAGCTCTTTCTCTCGCTTGCCGGCGATCGTTCGCTGGTGGTGGTCGAACACGATATGCAATTCATCGCCAAGATCGCACGCAAGGTCAGCGTGCTGCACGAGGGGAGCGTGATCGCGGAGGGCCCGATGAGCAATGTGCAGAACGACCCGCGCGTGATCGAAGTCTACTTGGGACGGTAGAAGATCTTCACCACGAAGGCACGACGAGCACGAAGAGCGCAAACCATGCATCGGCTTCCGATAGTGCTTGTACTTCGTGTTCCTTGGTGGCTTCGTGTCTTCGTGGTGGAAGTTTCAACCTAGCGCTGCGCAATGCTTGCCGTCACCGACCTCAATCAGTACTACGGCGGCAGCCACATCTTGCGGAATCTTTCGTTCGAAGTGCCCGCGGGTAAGGTGACGGCGCTGCTCGGGAGGAACGGCGTTGGCAAGACGACATTGCTCAAGACGCTGATGGGCCTCGTGCCCGCGGCGACCGGAAGTATCAAGTTCGGCGACCGCGATCTAACCGCCGCGGCGCCATACCAACGCGCGCGTGCGGGCATTGGCTATGTCCCGCAGGGACGCGAAATCTTCCCGCGCCTCACCGTCGAGGAAAATCTCCGACTGGGGCTCGCCACACAGCCGCGCGACGCGAGCATCCCCGACCGCATCTACAAGATGTTCCCGGTGCTCAACCAGATGCTGCGCCGGCGCGGCGGCGACCTCTCCGGCGGCCAGCAGCAGCAGCTCGCAATCGGGCGTGCGCTCGCGATGCAGCCGAAGCTCTTGATCCTCGACGAGCCGACCGAAGGGATCCAGCCGTCGATCATCAAAGAGATCGAACGCGTGATCCGCGCGCTCGCGGCGAGCGGCGAGATGGCGATCCTGCTGGTCGAGCAGTATTACGACTTCGCTAGATCGCTGGCCGACCAGTACCTCGTGATGGAGCGCGGCGAAATCGTGATGCGCGGCGCCGGTGCCGACATGGCGAGCCACGGCGTGCGCGAGCGCCTGGCAGTTTGATGCTTTTCCGAACATGTGCCCTGCGACATGGTCTGCTCGTCTCGATGTTGCGTTCGCCGCTCGCGATGGCCGTACGGTGCCGCTACGCCGCGCGCATAGTGGGCCGCTTCGGCTGCAACGGTTGCTTTATCCCGAAGGCGCAAACGTCTGCCACGCCATCGTGGTGCATCCGCCGGGCGGCGTCGTCGGCGGCGACGCGCTCGACATCGCGGTCGAGGCCGAGCGCGGCGCGCATGCGCTGCTCACGACGCCCGGCGCCGCCAAGTGGTATCGCAGCGCGAACCGCACCGCCAGCCAGCACGTCAGGCTCGCGGCGCGCTCGGGCGCGGCGATCGAATGGCTGCCGCAGGAGAGCATCGTATTCGACGGCGCGAGCGCGAGTTGGACCGTCGATGCGGAGGTCGACGACGACGCCACAATCGTTGGACTCGATGTCGTGATGCTCGGCCGCGCCGCGCGCGGCGAGCGATTCGCGCGCGGCGAAGTGCGCGTGCGCACTCGGCTGTGGCGCGCGGGCGCGCCGGCGTTCGTCGAGCAATGGCGCCTTGCGGGCGGCGACCCGCGATTGTCGGGACCGCAAGGCTTGGCCTCCGCACCGTGCTTCGGCACGCTGTGGGCGCTCGCCGATCCGCGACGGCTCGAGCGGGCCGTGGAACCGGTGCGCACTGCGTTGACAGATCTCGACGCAGCGGCGACGCTACTGCCGGCCGGCGTGCTGCTCGTGCGCGCGGTGGGCAGTGGACCCGAGCCCGTGCGTCAACGGCTCGAGGCCGCATGGGCGGCGCTACGACCGCTCGTGCTCGGCATTGAAGCGAACCGGCCGCGGATCTGGAACACCTGAGGGAGGGGACGAACGTGGAGCTTACGCCACGAGAAAAAGACAAGCTGATCATCTTCACCGCCGGGCTGCTCGCAGAGCGCCGCAAGGCACGCGGGCTCAAGCTCAACTATCCGGAAGCGGTCGCCTATCTCACCGCCGCGATCATGGAGGGCGCGCGCGACGGGACAAGCGTCGCGGAGCTGATGCAGCTCGGGACGACGCTCCTTGCGCGCGCCGACGTCATGGATGGCGTGCCGGAGCTGATTCCAGAGATTCAGGTCGAGGCCACTTTCCCTGACGGCACCAAGCTCGTCACTGTGCATCAACCCATCCCGTGAGGCCCGAGGCGATGACAGACATCCGCAACACGATTGCGACACTCGCATGGTTTCCCGCCACCCTCGCCGCTCATCCGAACCACGACAGCGTGCTCTACGCGCTCGCGATCGGCGCCTGCGCGATGCTCTTCAAGCGGCGCAAATGATTCCCGGCGAAATCCTTCCCGCCGACGGTGAGCTCGAGCTGAACGCCGGGCGCCGCACGCTCACGCTCGCGGTCGCGAACACCGGCGATCGGCCGATCCAGGTCGGCTCGCACTATCACTTCTACGAGACGAACGAAGCGCTCGCCTTCGACCGCGAGCGCGCGCGCGGTTATCGGCTCAACATCCCGGCCGGCACGGCAGTGCGCTTCGAGCCTGGGCAATCGCGCACGGTCGAGCTCGTCGAGTTGGCGGGCGAACGCAAGGTGTTCGGCTTCCAGGGCAAAGTGATGGGGCCGCTATGACGGTCAAGATCTCGCGCCGCGCTTATGCCGAGATGTTCGGGCCGACGGTCGGCGATCGCATGCGGCTCGCCGACACAGCGCTCGTCGTCGAAGTGGAAAAGGACTACACGATCTATGGCGAGGAAGTGAAGTTCGGCGGCGGCAAGGTGATTCGCGACGGCATGGGCCAGAGCCAGCGCGCCGCGGCCGATTGCGCCGACACCGTGATCACCAACGCGCTGATCGTCGATTGGTGGGGCATCGTCAAGGCCGACATCGGCATCAAGGCCGGTCGCATCGCGGGCATCGGCAAGGCTGGCAATCCCGATATCCAACCGGGCGTGACGATCGTGATCGGCCCGGCGACCGAGGTGATCGCGGGCGAAGGATCGATCGTCACTGCCGGCGGCATCGACACCCACATCCATTTCATCTGCCCGCAGCAGGTGGAGGAAGCGCTGATGTCGGGCGTCACCACGATGATCGGCGGCGGCACCGGACCGGCGACCGGCACCAATGCGACGACTTGCACGCCGGGCCCGTTCCACATCGAGCGCATGCTGCAAGCGGCCGAAGGGCTGCCGATGAATCTCGGCTTCCTCGGCAAAGGCAACGCGAGCCTGCCCGAAGGCCTGCGCGAGCAAGTCGCCGCCGGCGCGATCGGGCTCAAGTTGCATGAAGACTGGGGCACGACGCCGGCGGCGATCGATTGCTGCCTGCGCGTCGCCGAGGAAACCGATACGCAAGTCGCGATCCACACCGACACGCTGAACGAATCGGGCTTCGTCGAGACCTCGATCGCGGCCTTCAAAGGCCGCACGATTCACACGTTTCACACCGAAGGCGCGGGCGGCGGCCACGCGCCCGACATCATCAAAGTGTGCGGCGAGCCGAACGTGCTGCCGTCATCGACCAATCCGACGCGGCCGTACACCGTCAACACGCTCGACGAGCATCTCGACATGCTGATGGTGTGCCATCACCTCGACCCGGCAATCGCCGAGGATGTCGCGTTCGCCGAAAGCCGCATCCGGCGCGAGACGATCGCTGCCGAAGACGTGCTGCACGACCTTGGTGCGATCTCGATGATGTCGTCCGACTCGCAGGCGATGGGCCGTGTCGGCGAAGTCGTCTGTCGCACCTGGCAGACCGCGCACAAGATGAAGACGCAACGCGGCGCGCTGCCGGGCGACGGCGCGCAGAACGACAACTTCCGCGTCAAACGCTACGTCGCGAAGTACACGATCAACCCGGCGAGAGCGCACGGCATCGCGCATGTCGTGGGCTCGGTCGAGGTCGGCAAGTGGGCCGACCTCGTCGTGTGGAAATCCGCGTTCTTCGGCGTAAAACCGTCGCTGGTGCTGAAAGGCGGCGTGATCGCCGCGGCGGCGATGGGTGATCCGAATGCGTCGATCCCCACGCCGCAGCCGGTTCACTATCGGCCGATGTTCGGCGCGTTTGGCGGAGCCGTCGCGCAATCCTGCTTCACGTTCGTGTCGCAGCAAGCGGCGGCCGCGGACCTTGCCGGGCGCTATCGATTGGCGCGACGGATCGAAGCGGTGCGCGATTGCCGCAACTTGCGGAAGGCCGACATGGTCCACAACGATGCGACGCCCAAGATCGAAGTGGATGCGGAGACCTACGAGGTGCGCGCCGACGGCCAGCTCTTGACGTGCGAGCCGGCAAGCGAGCTGCCGCTGGCGCAGCGCTACTTCCTGTTTTGACTTGTCTCACCCCTCTCCCTGGATGGGAGAGGGGCGGGGGAGAGGGTGAGGTTGCGCGTCGAAACCGTGTTGCCGCACGGCGCGGAAGCGCCGCCGAATGCGCCGCGGCTCGTGCTGCCATTCGAGCGCCGCTGCGTGAGCCGCCAAGCGGCGACGCTCGCCGACGGGCGCGAAGCAGCGTTGTTCCTGCCGCGCGGCACGGTGCTGCGCAGCGGCGACGTGCTCGCCGCGGACGACGGCACGCGCATCGTCGTCGAAGCAGCGCCGGAGCATGTGTTGATCGTGCGTGCAACCGATGCGCGCGCGCTTGCGCGGGCCGCCTATCATCTCGGGAACCGGCACGTGGCGGTCGAAGTCGGCGACGGGATGCTCAAGATCGAGCACGATCACGTGCTCGCCGACATGCTCAGCGGACTCGGCGTGGCGATCGAAGCGGCGCACGCGCCGTTCGAGCCGGAGGGCGGCGCCTACCCCCACGCCCATGAACACTGAGCCGCTCGGCGAGCAGTCACTCGCCGCCCTCCTTCACCTCGCGTCGCCGGCGTTGCCGCTCGGTGCGTTTAGCTATTCCCAAGGACTGGAGTCGGCGATCGTCGCGGGCGACGTGCGCGAGGAAGGTACGGCGCAGCGCTGGATCGCGGATGGGCTGATCCACGGGTTCGGCCGTTGCGAGCTGCCGGTGTACGCATTGCAGCACGACGCCTGGGCGCGCGGTGCGATAGACGAGGTCGCTCGACGCGACGCATGCTTTCGTGCGATGCGCGAGACCGCCGAATTGCTCGCCGAGACCGAGCAGATGGGCTGGGCCGCAGTGCAGCTCGGGCGCGATCTTGCGCTCGGTCCTGCCGCAACGCGCGCAGCGCTGCTCGCGATGCGGCCAGCCGCGCTGCCGACCGCAATGGCATTCCTCGCGTGGGCGCAAGGAATTCCGGCGGCGCTTGCGCTGATCGGCTACGCCTTCGCCTGGCTCGAGAACCAGGCGACCGCGGCCGGGAAAACCGTGCCGTTGGGGCAGAGCGCAGTGCAACGCATCGTCTATGCATTGCGCGGCACCGCGGCCGAACAAGCGCGCCGCGCTCTGGGTCTGCGCGACGACGACCTCGAGACATTCGCGCCGCGCATTGCGCTGCGCAGCGCCCAGCACGAGACGCAATACACGCGCCTCTTCCGCTCATGAGCCCGGCACGAACCAAGCGCAACCCGCCGCTCCGCGTCGGCGTAGGTGGCCCGGTCGGCTCGGGCAAGACGACGCTCGTCGAAAAGCTGTGCAAAGCGATGCGCGATCGCTACGACATCGTCGTGGTGACCAACGACATCTATACGAAGGAGGACCAGCGGCTGCTGACCGAGGCGGGCGCGCTCGCGCCGGAGCGCATCCTCGGCGTCGAGACCGGCGGCTGCCCGCACACCGCGATTCGCGAGGACGCGTCGATCAACCTCGAAGCTGTGGATCGGATGCTCGGCAAGTTTCCAGACGCCGACGTCGTCTTTATCGAATCGGGCGGCGACAACCTCGCGGCGACCTTCAGCCCGGAGCTGTCGGACCTTACGATCTACGTGATCGACGTCGCCGGCGGCGAGAAAATCCCGCGCAAGGGCGGGCCCGGTATCACGCGCTCGGATCTGCTCGTCATCAACAAGTCCGACCTCGCGCCTTATGTCGGTGCGTCGCTCGAAGTGATGGCGCGCGATGCGACACGCATGCGCGGCGAGCGCCGGTGGGTGTTCACGTGCTTGAAGTCTGGCGAAGGCTTAGCGCAAGTCGAGCGCTTCATCATCGAGCGGGGGATGCTCGAATGATCACGTTTTACGAAGCGTCCGCTTGCCGCCCAAGACCGGAGATTCGATCGCGGTGGGATGCACGCCTTTCTTGGTCGGACGACAGGCAACCGAGGTTCGGTAGACGATTGCCGTTTAAGACACTCCCTGGAACTCAGCTGCCTGCATGAGCACGGGTGACCCTGGCAAACTGGACCGCATCGTTGCCGAGGCCCGTCGCGCTGCCGAGAAGCGCGAGCGGGGCTATAGGGAACAGGCGCTGAAGATCTACCCGTGGATCTGCGGGCGCTGCGCCCGCGAGTTCACGCGCGCCAACGTGCGCGAGCTGACCGTCCACCACCGGGACCACAACCACGACAACAACCCGCCCGATGGCAGCAATTGGGAACTGCTGTGTTTGTACTGCCACGACAACGAACACCAGCGGCAGTTAGAAGCGACTGGCGGCGGAAGCAGCCCTACCGCCGGTGGCCGCGTGTCGACCTATACCCCCTTCGCAGATCTCAAGGCGCTACTAGCTAAGAAGCAGCCGCCGAACTGAAATGGACTTCGGAAGCAGCGGACGCAGTGCCGTGGCCGCTACGAGCACGTCAGAGCGGCGCTGGACTACGCGCGGCCAACAACCTTGCCGATCACCGCGGCCGCGTGATCGGGCGGGCTGTCGCCGGTCCAGACAACGTACCGGTCGGGACGAACGAGGACGAGGCGCGACTCGTAGGCTTTCCGCCCATCGCGGTAGGTGTCGCGTATGACTTTCAGGGGCACGCTCAGCGATCTTGCCGCCTGTTCAAACGCCAAGATGGCTCGGTCTTGGGCATCGAACGCGAGCAAGCTGAAACCCGTGCCAAGCTCCTCGAAGACGTTGCGTCCGGAGGACAGGACCTGCGACGGGAGGTGGTGGCCGGCTCTCGCCTTGAACGTGTGCGTGCCGTGGGCGCTGCACGCGCCATTCGGTGGGCCCAGGATAACCGAAGAGCCCTCGTAATGAGGCTCATACGTCAGCACACGCGGGGCTGCGCTGGCCGCATGTTCCTTCCAGGCACGCTCGAATTCCGCCCGATCACGTTCCGGGCTGTAGCGGTCGAAGAATTCCCGGTCGGTTTGGATGCGGGCGGCAATGAAATCTTCCGCAGTTTCCTTGAAAACGGGCTGCCTTTCTTCGCTGTACGACTGCAACAGGGCGTCGCTTCCCCAACCCTTGAGCATAGCGGCAAGTTTCCACCCGAGATTGGCCACGTCATCAAGTCCATTGTTGAGGCCGTATCCGCCATAGGGTGGATGGCTGTGGGCTGCATCCCCCGCGATGAAGACACGGCCCACCTGGTATTTCTCGGCCACCGCAATGCGCAGACCCCAGAACCCCACATAGTCGAACTCACACGCGAACTCGAACCCCGCGGCTTTCTGCAACAGGCCGTGAAAGTCGTAGTTGTCTTTTGTCGTATCTGCCGGGACCGGAGCGTGAAAGAACCACCCCTCGCCAACGTCGATCCGGCCGAAGAACTGCCAGTAGCCTCTCAAATCCGGGTGCATGACGCGATAGGTGGACCGCGCCGGAAAGCGCTTCAGTCCTTCGTGGAGCTCGCGCGAGCGGAACACGGCCAGCACCATGAGCTGGTTGAAATCCGCCCCGTCGCACTCGATGCCGATCTGCTTGCGGACGGTGGACTGACTCCCGTCGCAACCCACCACATAGTCCGCCTCGAGGATATCTCGTCTGGCGCCGCCTTCCTCGACGATGTTGACGCGCGCGCCGCCGTCGTCCTGTTCGACCGTTTCCGCCGACCACCCGAACCGGCTCTCGACGTTGGGAAGTTCCGCCATCCTCGCCCGCAGTACATATTCCATCTGGTACTGGGGCAGCCTTTCGTTTTCCTGGAAGTAGTAGGAATTGACGATCTCTCTCAGGGGCGGTGCGTACCAATACTCGCTGCTCAGGTTGCCGTACGCTACGATCCCGTTCATGGGGTACTCGGGTGGCAAGACGCGCGCAGCGCGCAGCTCGTCCGCGATGCCCCAAAAATAGAAGTGTTCCACCGAGCGCTGAGTGAGATTCTGCCCCTTTGGAATCCGCTGCGGCTTGATGCGGCGCTCCACAAGGGCGCAAGATATTCCGCGTAGCCCAAGGTCGACTGCGAGTGCCGCGCCAACAGGCCCTCCACCGACGATGACGACTTGGTGCCGTTTCTTCATCAACTTCTACCTTCATTTGCCACGGGCAGAACCGAGGCCGCTCGTCGGCTTGGCAGATTCCTAATCGTGCCATCCGGTCAACACCGACATGGGTGCTGCCATGCAGTTGAGCGCCCAAGGAGCCTTGGCGCGCGCGGTGAACTTACTCACGCGCTCGGGTTATGTCGGAGGGCTTCCGGGCTGGCTGTTGCGCCTTGGGCGGCTTCGCCCGCTCGCCGCGCGAGCGGTTCAAATACCACCTGACGTAGCGAACCAGGTGCTCGTACTGATCGGCGAGGTGCCGGCAGGCCAGCTCTAGCTACTCGGCGTTGGGCATTAGGCGTCCGGGCCGAGTGCGTGCGTTCGCTCAGTCCGTGATCGCCTGGTAGACCAGCTGCTTGATCAGCTTGCGGAAGTAGGCGCGCTGCGGGCTCGCCGCCTGCGTCATGAGCACTGCGGTCACCTGCTCCTTCGGGTCGACCCAGAAATAGGTGCCCGCGTAGCCTGCCCACATGAACTCGCCCGCCGAACCCGGCACGGCGCCGACGCCATCGCCCTGGCGCACCGCGAAGCCCAGGCCGAAGGTATAGCCCTTGGTGCCGAGCAACAGCTCGCCGGGCTGCGGCGTTTGTTGAATGAAGTTGGCGAGATGGTCGGAGGTCATCAACCGCACCGTGGTGCGGCTCATGACGCGCGCGCCGTCCAGCTCGCCCCCGTTCATCAGCATCTGGCAGAAGCGCAGGTAGTCGGCCGCCGTCGAAACTGCGCCCGCGCCGCCGGAATCGTTCCTCGGTTGCGCCGAGACGTCGATCAGCGGGAAGGCCCGGCCTGCGAACCGGTCCTTCTCCAGCGACTCGGCGAGCCGCGCCTTCTTTTCCGCCGGCACCCAGAACGCGGAATCCTTCATTTTGAGCGGCTTGAACAGCCGCTCATCGAGGAACTCGCTCAGTCGCTTGCCCGAGGCCCGCTCGACCACGCGCCCAAGCATGTCGGAGGCGAGGCTGTAGTGCCAGGTCGTGCCCGGATGAAACGCCAGCGGCACGCCCGCCATGCGCTCGATCTGCTCCGCGGGCGTCACGTTGCGCGCCTCGTAGTCCATATCCTTGCGGTAGACGCCTGCCCGCTCGAGGCCCTCCTTCACCGGCGCGTTCTGCGTGATCTCGCCATAGGCGAGGCCGGCCGTGTGGCGCAGCAGGTCCTGCACCGTCATCTGCCGCTCCTGGGGCACCAGGCTGTAGGCGGCGGCGCCGCTCGCGTCTTTGGTCGCAACGCTCACCTGCAGCTTGTCGAATCCGGGGAGGAACTTGCCCACCGGGTCGGTGAGCTGGATCGTGCCGTCCTCCACCAGCATCATCGCCGCCACCGACACCAGTGGCTTGGTCATCGAATAGATGCGGAAGATCGAGTCCCGCGACATCTTGGTCGCGCCCGTCTGCATGCCGACCGCGTCCTGGTAGACGAGCTTGCCCTTCCTCGCCACCATCACCACCGCACCGCGGAAGCTGCCGTCGGCGACCTCCTTCTTCAGCACCTCGCCGATCTTGCCGAGCTTCTGCGACGACATTCCCTGCTGCTCCGGCTTCGCCACCGGCAGCGGCTGTGCCGCCAGGCTCCAGGCGCACAGGACGAGAACGATCCCGGCGAACACGGCGCCGGCGCGGCGGATGAGTGTCATGGTTTGCTCCCCCGGAAAGATTTCGTACGCCATTTAGCGCCGAGTGCGCCGCAGCAATCAAGCGCGGCCGCAAGACGGCGCGGCGGAGGGCGATCACCACCGCTGCGCAAGCGTCTGCTTCGGGTCGAAAGCGCCAGATTCGCAAAACCGACCAGGAGCGGACATACAAGGCCGGCTACAAGGTCAAGAGCGCCCAGGCGCCTTCGATTCAACGTCGACCGCTGCCAAAGATCCTGCGATCGCGCAGGAAATTGAGCGTCGGAAAGGGCCGAAATCGTGCAGGGACGGGAGGAAACGGAGCTGTCGATCGAGAAGAAGCGGCTTAGGCGGTTCTGCTTCTACGACCCTCGACGTCTGTACGCCAATAGCCTCCTTCTCACGCCCGACGAGCAGCAGACAACATGGCGACTGTCGTCCAGGATTTCCAGTGGTCAGAGGAGGGTCGGCTCAAACATCTGCACAACCTCGCCGCGCCGGCAGTGGCTGATCAGCGCCCCGAGGTTCGACTGCGTGCCGAACGGATAGAGTAGCGCCGCCTCGAACCGAACACTTCGGCGGCGCACGCCTGCAGCCTGCTCTCCGGTCAGGTCGTTGTCGAAGACGTCGTCGCCAGCTCCATCATCGCCTTGCGCATTCATGACGGGCGCGTGGCCGTATCGAAGCCGAGATCGACGATGTCGGTCATACGACGTAGCCGAGGCACTCAGAGAGCTTTCGACTGACGGCGCTCAGCGGCGCGCGTACCGCCAACAGCTTCTGGTGGGTCATCCGCTGCTTCGGGCCCAGCACGCACATCGAGGCGCACACCTGCCCGGTGTAGCAGAACACCGGCATCGCGATGCACCGCAAGCCCTCGTACTGCTCCTCGTCGTCGATCGCGTACCCGACGGTCCGGATGCGCCGCAGCTCCGCGTCGAACGCAGCCTGTGTGGTGATTGTCTTGGGCGTACGCCGCTCCATGCGCGTTCGCGGCAGCGCCGCCTGCACCGCGGAGCGCGGCAGCCAGGCCGCTAGCGCCTTGCCCACCGCGGTGCAATAGATCGGGCGATCGGTGCCGACGTCCTGCACCACGCGCACCGGGCCGTCCGCTTCGCGCTTGGCGACGATCGTGACTGCGCCGTTGATCCAGGCGGCGACGCTGGTACCCTCGCCTGTCGCGCGGGTCAGTTCCTCGAGGAGGGGCTGGGCAATCTCGCCGAGCTGCTCGGCGCTCCACATGCGGCCGGTGAGCTGGTAGAGCTTCGGCGTAAGCTCGTAGCCGCGCGTGGACTTCTCCTGGCGCAGGTAACCGGCGCTCACCAGCGACTGCATCAGATGGTGCGCCGTGCTGCGATGCAAACCGACGCGCCGCGCGGTTTCCGCCAGGGAGGCCGGCCGCCCCGCGGAGGCCACCGCCTCCAGCACGGCCAGTCCGCGCTCCAGCGAACGATGCGTCGACTGTTTCATACAATCAAACAGCGTGGACAAGCGGGTTTCATCGTCTACATACTATCGCCTGAACCTCCTCCATCATCAAGGGGACTTGCCATGAAACTCGCTACCGTTGCCCTGGCACTTTCGATGGCGCTTGCTTGCAATATCGTGCAGGCGCAGGCGCCCAAGACGTACTCGCTGAAGTTCAACCATGTGCTCGGACCGAAAGAGCCGTATCACGAAGGATTCCTTAACTGGGCGAAGGCGGTCGAGGCGCGCACCAAGGGCGGCCTCAAGATCGAGGTCTTCCACAGCGCTCAACTCGGCAAGGAAGAAGACATCCTCGAGCAGATCCGGCAAGGGGCGAACATCGGCCAGAACACGGACTCGGCGCGCATGGGCAACTACGTCCCCGGCATCGCGGTGATGAACGGCCCGTATTTCGCCGAGACGCTGGAAGACGTGGCGAAGCTGCGCAAGGCGCCGACAGTCATGAAGTGGCAGGAAGAGCTGGCGAGCAAGTTCGGGTTCAAAGTGGTGTCCTTCAACTGGGTGCAGGGCTACCGCCACTTCTTCACCAACAAGCCGATCAAGAAGCCCGAGGACCTGAAGGGCCTGCGCATCCGGACGCCGCCTGCGCCGATCTGGCAGGAGTCGATCCGCGCGCTGGGCGCCACGCCGGTCGCGATGGCGTTCACGGAGATGTACCCGGGCCTGCAGCAGAAGGCGGTCGACGGCGTGGAGCTCGTCTACAACAACATCCCCGGCGGCCGCTTCTACGAGGTGCTGAAGTTCGCGAACGAGACCAAGCACATCATGCTTATCAACTTCGAGGTGGTCAGCGCCAAGTGGTTCGACACGCTTCCGAAGCAGTACCAGGCGATCCTGATCGAGGAGTGCGACAAGGCCGGCGAGGCAACCTCGAAGCAGATCTTGAAGCTGGAGGCCGAGGTCGAGCAGCAGCTCAAGGGCCGGGGCATGACGATCGTGAAGGATGTCGATCTCGCCGCGTTCAGGAAGGCAGGCGAGAAGGCGTATGAAGTCCTGAAGATTACGGAAGCCAAGAACGCCGTCCATAAGGAGATTGGCAAGAAATAAACGCACAATCGGGGACAGACCACGTTTTCGGAGAAAAATGGGGTCTGTCCCTGTTTTTTGTCATGAGGAAACTCTATGAGCGGGTGTGCGCGGCGGAGGCGTTCATCGCCGCCGCGTTCCTCGTGCTGATGGTCGCGCTGATCTTCCTGGGCGGCATTTCAAGACTCGTCGGCCATCCCCTGAATTGGTCGACCGACGCGGCAACCTGCCTCTTCGCCTGGGCCTGCTTCCTCTGCGCCGACATCGCGTGGCGCAAAAACAGCCTGATGTCCATCGTTCTACTCACCGAACGGCTGCCCGGGAAAGCCCAGAAAGCCTGCACGCTGTTCAACTATTTCGTCATCGCGGTGTTCCTGCTGTACGTGATCGGGATGGGGACATGGCTTGCCTGGATCAGCCGGGTGAGAAGCTTCCAGGGAATCCCGGAAATCAGCTACTCCTGGGTCACGATGAGCATGCCGGTCGGAGCCGCGCTTCTGCTTGTGACGACGATTCTCAAACTGCGGGCCGAGATGCGCGGAGTCCGGACCGAGAGTCAGGGCGGCGTCGACGTAATCTGATGCTGCTCGTCCTGATCGCATTCACGGTTTTTCTCCTAACCGGAATGCCCGTGGCATTCGCCATCGGCATATCGGGAACGCTGTTCTTCCTGCAGCACACGGAGCTGCCTGTCACCATTCCGATTCAGCTCACCATCTCCGAGACCCAGAACTTCGCGCTGCTCGCGGTGCCGCTTTTCATCCTCGCCGGCAACGTGATGAACAACTCAGGCATCACGCAGCACCTCCTCAATCTCGCCGCAGTGCTGACCGGCCGCATGAAAGGGGGGCTGGCGCAGGTGTCGATCGCGCTCGCCACCCTCATGGGAGGTGTGTCGGGATCGTGCATCGCCGATGCCGCGATGCAGGCGCGCATGTTGGGCCCGGAGATGCTGAAGCGCGGTTTCTCCAAGGGCTATGCCGCGGGCGTCCTGTCATTCGGGTCGCTCATGACGCCGATCATTCCGCCCGGCATCG
>Ga0247727_10010370_pt1 | contig 16531 bp, 16 predicted proteins | sample WisWelCaveWW1625_FD_202498 | JGI IMG/M metagenome (GOLD analysis project Ga0247727, IMG submission 202498) | Biofilm microbial communities from Wishing Well Cave, Virginia, United States - WW16-25 | ecosystem: Environmental > Aquatic > Deep subsurface > Groundwater > Cave microbial mat | place... | reverse complement strand
CCGATTTCCACGCCCGCTTCTCGGCAAAGGCGAAACGCTACGAGTACCGGCTGTGGCGTGGGGAGATCTGCCCTCCCACCCAGTATCCCTACGTCTATCACTACCCGTTCCCGATCGACCTTGCGGCCATGGCCGGGGCCGCCGAGCTGTTTGAAGGCACCGGGCAGTTTCTCAGCCTCGGAGCGGCCGACGACGGGAAGCGCGGCACGGAACCGCCCGGGCCTCGCACCATTTTCTCCTCCCGCCTCGAGCAGGAAGGCGAGCTGGTTCGCTACCGGGTTCGGGGAAGCGGATTTCTGCGCCACATGGTCCGCAACATCGTCGGGACGCTGCTCGAAGTCGGCAAGGGGAACCTGTCGCCGGCCGACATCCCGCGGATCCTGGCATCCGGGGACCGCCGCCAGGCCGGACCCGCCGTCCCGGCCCGAGGCCTCTTCCTGGTAGATGTAGAGTACTGATCTCGGTGGCGCTCGAGGCTTCAGGCCGCCACTACGCGTTCCCGTTGCGCGTCCCAGGCCAGGTACTTCTTCTGCCGGTAGGATTCCACCGCCATCAGGCACGGCACCAGCGCGTAGTAGCCGAGCATCATGTCACAGTTCAGCGGCTCGTTCTTGCGGATGGCGTTGTGCAGGTTGCGGTGATGCAGCGCCACGCTCTCGGCCCCGGACTTCTTGTGCACAATCTCGGGCCGCCCCCCGGCAAACAGCCTCTGCGGCCGGATCGTGAAGCCGGACGAGCTGAACTCGAGCGTCGCCTGGTGCCCGCGGATGTGGTGCGGCACCTGGGTGTCGTTGGCCATGGTGGAGATCACGAGCACCGTAGGCCCGCCCGGGTAGTCGCACATCATGTTGAAGGTGTCGGGCACTTCGGCCACGCTCTTGGTGAACTCCCACTTGCCGCCGGTTGCGACCACGCGGTCGGGGAACTGTAGCCCGCAGGCCTTGATGAGCCGGGTGATGCGGTGAATGAACAGGTCGGTGGCGATGCCGCCGGAGTAATCCCAGTACCGCCGCCACTGGAAGAACCGCAGCGGATCCCAGGGCCGCTTGGGCGCCGGACCCAGCCACGCTTTCCAGTCCAGGTTCACGCCGGGCTGCGCCTCGGGGTCGACTTTGTAGATCCAGAAATCGTCCTGGTGGTTGCGGGAGTAGTCGATTTGGGCGAGCGTCACCTTGCCCAGGGCGCCGTCCTTAATAAACTGGTGAGCGGTGGCGTAGGAGTCATCGGACATCCCCTGCACTCCGACCTGCATCTTCACGCCGGTCTGGCGGATTTTCTGGATCACCCGCCGGGCCTCGGGGATGGTGCGCGTGAGGGGCTTCTCGCAGTAGATGTGCTTGCCGGCGTCGGCCGCGTCGAGCGTCATCTGACAGTGCCAATGCTCCGGGGTGGCTATGAGAACGTAGTCGATCTCGGGGTCGTCGAGCAGCCGGCGGTAGTCGGCGTGGGGCTTGCCCCCGGTCTTCTGCGCGGCCGCGTCGAGCCGCACCTGGTACACGTCGCAGACCCCCACGATGTCGACGTTGTCGGACTGCTTCATCTTGAGGAGCGCGTCCATGTGGCCGTTGGCCATGCCACCGCAGCCGATCACAGCCATCCGCAAGCGGTCGTTGGCCCCGATGACGCGAGCCTTGGCGGGGCTGGCGGCAGCCCTCAGCCGTGCGGCCGCAGCCGAACCCAGAACGAATTGGCGACGATTCATAACCCGATTATAATCCACGCCGGATCAGCCCGGCATCCCGGCCGCCGGGATCTCCGCGCCGTATTCGGGGATCGAGAACGCGTCGCGAGGCAGCGGGGCTTCAGCGGCATGTTTCTGCGGCGCCAACAGGTGGGGTCAGCGGGTTCCGCGCAGGTCTCAGGGGAGCGCCCCAGTCTGGCTTATGACTACTGCCACGCCCCGCCGCGGGCGGCGCGCCTCAGGTACGTCCCACGGCCCGCCCGGCCCAGCCACTGGCCGTTGTCGACGATCACCTCGCCGCGGGATAGCACCGTCCGGGCGTTGCCCTTCACGCGAAAGCCCTCGAACATCGAGTAGTCGACGCGCATGTGGTGCGTGGCGGCGCTGATGAGGTATTCGGCGTTGGGATCCCAGATGACGATGTCGGCGTCGCTGCCGGGGGCGAGGGTCCCTTTGCGCGGGTACAGGCCGAAGATGCGGGCGGGCGTGGTGGAGACCACCTCGACGAAGCGGTTCAGGCTCAGGCGGCCTTCGTTGACGCCGTGGTGGTAGAGGAGTTGGAGGCGGTTCTCGATGCCGGGGCCGCCGTTGGGGATCTTGGTGAAGTCGTCCTTGCCGAGGATCTTCTGGTCGGCGAAGCAGAAGGGGCAATGGTCGGTGGAGACTACCTGGAGGTGGTCGTGCTCCAGGCCATCCCAGAGCTTGGGCTGATGATGTTTCTCGCGCAGCGGCGGGGTGAAGACGTACTTGGCGCCCTCGAAGCCGGGGCGGGCCAGATCGTCGACGGAAAGCAGCAGGTACTGAGGACAGGTTTCGGCGAAGGCGGGCAGGCCGCGGTCGCGGGCCTCGCGGACCTGGTTGAGGGCGTCCTCGGAGGAAAGGTGGACGATGTAGACCGGCGCGCCGGCGATCTCGGCCAGGGCGATGGCGCGATGGACGGCCTCGGCCTCGGCGGTGGCCGGGCGGGTGAGGGCGTGGTAGATGGGGGCGGTCTTGCCCTCGGCCAGCGCCCGCCGCACGATGACGTCGATCACGCTGCCGTTCTCGGCGTGCATGCAGATGAGCGCGCCGTTGCGGGCCGTGCGGGAGAGCGCTTGAAAGATGGTGGCGTCGTCGACCATGAGGACGCCGGGGTAGGCCATGAAGAGCTTGAAACTGGCGACGCCGTCGGCGACCATGGAGTCCATGTCGTCGAGCCCGGCCTCGGGCAGGTCGGTGACGATCATGTGGAGGCCGTAGTCGATGGAGGCCCGGCCATCGGCCTTCTTCCACCAGGTGTCGAGGGCGTCGCGCATGCGCGTGCCGCGTGCCTGAATGGCGAAGTCGATGAGGGTGGTGGTGCCGCCGAAAGCGGCCGCCCGGGTGCCGGTCTCGAAGTCGTCGGCCGAGACCGTGCCGCCGAAGGGCATGTCGAGGTGGGTGTGTACGTCGATCCCGCCGGGGAGCAGCAGCATGCCGGAGGCGTCGATGATGCGGTCCGGGGCCGCCAGCGGAATCGAAGGGGAGACCTGGCGGATGGTCTCGCCTTCGATGAGAATGTCGGAGGTAAAAGTTTTCTCGGCGGTGACGACGGCGCCATTACGGATGAGCGTGGTCAACATTTTCCTCCGGTCCGCTGCTCCCAGGTCTCGGGGGCCAGGCCGGTTTCGACCTTCTCCATCGTAATGCAGCCGTCGACGGGGCAGACCAGCCAGCAGAGGTTGCAGCCGACGCACTCGTCCTCGTCGACCCGGGGAATGCGGTGGAGGGGCGTGGGGCCGGGGCTGAAGTCGAGCCGGGGCGTGGGAGTGGAAGCGATGCGGCGGCGGGCTTGGGCCTCCACCTGCGCCGGAAGGCGGTGGCCGCCGCCGTTCGACGGATCGCGGTCGAGGTGGATGCACTGGTGCGCGCCATCCCAGCAGGCGATGTAGCAGAGGTCGCACCCGATGCACTTGTCGGCGTGGATGCTGGCGATGATCTTGTGGTTGAGGTCGAGGCGCTTCCACTCGACGACGCGCTCCAGGCTGCGGCCGCGGACCTCGTCGAGCGTGCCGAAGCCCTTCTCGTCCATCCAGTGGTCCAGGCCGTCGATCAGGTCCTCGACCATGCGGTAGCCGTAGTGCATAACGGCGGTGCAAACCTGAATGGACTGGCACCCCAGGAGAAGGAATTCGGCCGCGTCGCGCCAGGTGGAGACGCCGCCGATGCCCGAGACCGGGATCGCGCCCTCCGGGTCGCCGGCGATCTGCTGCACCATGTGCAGCGCGATGGGCTTGACGGCGGGGCCGCAGTAGCCGCCGTGGGCCGAACGCCCGCCGACGTCCGGGCGGGGGGTGAAGGTGTCGAGGTCGATGCCGGTGATGGAGTTGAAGGTGTTGATGGCTGAGAGTCCGTCGGCCCCGCCCCGTCGGGCCGCCCGGGCGATGGCGCGGATGTCGGTGATGTTGGGCGTGAGCTTCACCAGCACCGGCGTGCGCGCGACCTCCTTTACCCATCCGGTGATCATGGTCGTGTAGTCGGGGACCTGGCCGACGGCGCTGCCCATACCGCGCTCGCTCATGCCGTGAGGGCAGCCGAAATTGAGCTCCAGGCCGTCGGAGCCGGCGTCCTCGGCGCGGCGAACGATCTCGTGCCAGGCCTCGCGCTTCGACTCGACCATGAGCGAGGCGATGACCGCATGACGCGGGTACCGGCGCTTCACCTCGGCGATCTCGCGGAGGTTTACGTCAAGAGGCCGGTCGGTGATCAGCTCGATGTTGTTAAGGCCCATCATGCGCTGGCCGTTCCAATCGATGGAAGAGTAGCGGGAGGTGGTGTTAACGATCGGTTCGCCGAGGGTCTTCCACACCGCGCCACCCCAGCCGGCGTCGAAGGCGCGCATCACCTGCTCGCCGCAGTTGGCCGGCGGTCCGGAGGCGAGCCAGAAGGGGTTCGGCGAGTGGATGCGCCCGGCGAAGAAGGTGGTCAGATCGGCCATAAGTGCCTCGTTGGATTCATTATCCTACGACTTCCGGTAGCCTAGGTCGTAAGCCGAACTTGCAGGCGGCCTAGGTGGCTTTGCGGATAGCCGGTTTGTGGCAGGGTGGCTTAAGGTGAAACTGACGCCATGCCTGCCACCAACGTTTACGATTACTACGAAGCGCTGCAATTGAGCCCCAGCGCGGACCCGGAGATGATTCACCGGGTGTACCGGCTGCTGGCGCAGCGGTACCATCCGGACAACACCGACAGCGGGGATCCGGAAGCGTTCCGGCAGGTGTTGGAGGCCTACCAGGTGCTGAGCGACCCGGAAAAACGGGCGGCCTACGACGTGGAGCACCGCAACATCCGCCGGCTGTGGTGGAAGATCTTCGACCAGCCGTCGGCGGCGCGGGGGATAGAAGCGGAGAGGCGAAAGCGGCTGGGGATCCTGGCGCTGCTCTACGTCAAGAAAGCCAATGACCTGGAGCAGCCCTGGATGACGATCCGGGAGATCGAGGATCTGCTGGGCTGCCCGCGCGAGCACCTGCAATTCAGCCTGTGGTACTTACGAGACTACGGGCTGATCCAGCGGGGGGACAACGGCCGGTTCGAGATCACGGCAAAGGGCGTGGACGAGGCCGAGAAGGCGCCGGATACGCCGCTGAGGTCCAGCCGGCCGCTGCTGGCGCCTGCGGTGCCGGGTTACCCGGACATTCCAAAATCCGCGGCGGTCGCGCCGGACTAGCGGTCAGCAACCAACCGGCGCGGCTCGGCGCCGTCACACTTCCACGACATCCGTCAGGACGGTCTTGTATTACACTCAGGACCGATGCAGGCGCAGCCGCGCAGTGTCGGGCAGGTGCGACTCGGGTTCGACTCCTATACGGTGCGGGCGTCGGGGTGGGACGCCATCCAGACGCTCGACTACGCGGCGAAGCTGAAGCTCGAGGCGGTGCAGTTTTCCGAGCTGCCGCACATCGCCCGGCCGATGGAGAAGGCCACCGATGATGGCTTCCTGAGGCAGGTCCGGGGCCACGCCGAGAAGCTGGGCATCAAGATCGAGATGGGGACGTGGGGTGTGTGCCCGACCAGCCACGCGTTTCAGCCGCAGCGGGGCAGCGGGCCGGAGCAGTTGGGGCTGGCGATCCGGGTGGCCGAGAAGCTGGGGGCAACGTCGGTGCGGTGCGTGGTGGGCAACCAGGTGGAGCGCACCGACAACGGGCCGATCGAGAAGCACATCGAGGCCATGATCGCGGTGTGCCGGGCGGTGCGGGCGCAGGCGCTCCAGGCCGGGGTCAAGATCGCGATCGAGAATCACAAAGAGCTGCGGGCGGAGGAGATGCGGCGGCTGGTGGAGGATGCCGGACCGGACTACGTCGGGGTGTGCCTGGATACCGGCAACCCGATCTGGGTGCTGGAGGATCCGATGCAGACGCTCGAAACGCTGGCGCCTTACACGGTGACCTCCCACTTCCGCGATACGGCGATCTGGAGGCACCAGCGCGGGGCCCAGTTCCAATGGGTGCCCATGGGAGACGGATCGATCGGAATCGATGCAGTGGTGCGCGAGTTCGCCAGACGCTGTCCCGGTGTGACGCTGAACCTGGAGATCATCGCCGGGAGGCCGCCCGATGTGCTGGCATACCTGGAACCGGCGTTCTGGAAAGGGTTTGAGAAAGTTCGAGGGCCGGATTTCGCCGGGTTTGTGAGCATGGTGGAGCGGGGACGGCCGCCGGCGAGGGAGCAGAAGCTGGCTCCCAACGATCCGCAGCAGCAGCGGGAGGACCTGGTGAGGAGCCTGGCGTGGCTGAGAGCGGCCGCGAGGTAGCGGTGGCGGCCTACCGGTGGACAGTGTACGCGTTGTTCCTGGCGAGTTTCGCGTACGCGATCGGGTTCGTGGGCAACCTGTGGTGGGATAAAACCATCGACGCTGGCGGGACGGCCGAAGGCGCGCTCATCTGGAACCTGGCGTGGCTGGGGCTGTTCGCGGTCGAGCACAGCGGGATGGCGCGGCGGGGATTCAAGAAGTGGTGGACGCGAATCCTGCCGGCGGAGGTGGAGCGGAGCACCTACGTGCTGGCGGCGAGTCTGGCGCTGGCGTTGCTGTTCTGGCAGTGGCGGCCAATGCCGCAGACGGTCTGGAACGTCGAGCACCCGGCCGCCCGCGCGGCGCTGCTCGGCGCGTTCTGGGCCGGGTGGGGCATGGTAGTGGTAAGCACGTGCCTGATCGACCACCGGGAGCTGTTCGGGTTGCGGCCCGGCGCCCCGGAGTTTCAAACGCCGGGTTTGTACCGCTACGTGCGGCACCCCATCTACCTGGGTTTCACGATCGCCTTCTGGGCGACGCCCCAGATGACGGCGGGGCATCTGCTGTTTGCCGCGGCGGCGACCGGCTATATCCTGGTCGGGATCCGGTTCGAGGAACGGGACCTGATGGCGAGGTTCGGCCCAGCTTACGCTCGCTACCGGAAGGCGGTTCCTATGATCCTGCCGGGGCTGAGAAAGCGGTGATGGTCTGGCTTGCGGCCGGGCTTTCCTTGGGCATCAGCAGCCAGGCGATCAGGTAGGCGACGAAGCCGACCCCGCCGCTGGCCAGGGCGGCGAACAGCCACAGGATTCGCATCAGCGTCGGGTCGACGCCGAAGTAGTTGGCGAAGCCGGCGCAGACGCCGAGCAGCTTCTTGCCGTCGAGCGGCAGGCGCAGGCGGCGCTCGGCGTAGGCAGAGGCGTTGGTGCGGCCCGGGCCGGTGGTGCGCCCGCACTGGGAACAGAAGCGGTCCGTTTCGCGAAATTCGACGCCGCAATTGGTACAATACATTCGCGGTCTCCTTCCACAGAACATACGAAGGAGGGGGCCGGGAAGTTCCCCGGGAATGACAGGATCAGGCCATGGCCACCCAGACACTAATCACGGTGGATGAGTTCCTCGGGCTGCTCGAACAGGACGAGATCGGCCGGGAGCTCGACGACGGAAGAGTGATCGAAATGCCCGCTGTCAGTTTGGTCGACGGCTGTGTGGCGGGAGGGTTTTTTGCCTCCCTCGATTCCTGGATCGGCCGCGCAGGAGCTGACTTTTACCCCTCTCTGAACGTGGCCTTCCTTCTCGAGACCGCCACCGTCCGCATCCCCGACGCCTGCCTTGTGCGAAAGTCGAGCTACGCCTCAATAGAGCGGGTACGCGGCGCCCTGCGGGGCGCTCCCGAGCTGGCCATCGAAGTCGTCTCTGAAAACGAGTCGGCGGCCGGCCTCGACCGTAAGGTTCACCAATACCTGAGAGCCGGCGCCACGGCCGTCTGGGCCGCCTATCCAGTAACCCGCCACGTCCTCAGCTACCGCCGGTCGGGTGAGCTCCGATCGATCGGTCCGGGCCAAACCCTCGAAGAGCCCGATCTGCTCCCCGGCTTCAGCCTTGCCATCGATACGCTGTTCGCCGATGTCGACCCCCTCGTCCGCTGACGAGCCTTCGTTACAGATCCACTTCGGACCACTGCACGATTCGCTTCTCGTAGATGGCCGTGCGTCCGAGAATGCCGGTGAGGGTGGAGATGCGGCCGGAGTCGGCGTTGTTCAAGGGGGCCTTGCTGGCCCGGGCGTTGTCGAAGAAAGCCGCGACCGAGCGGTAGTTCATGTCCTCGCCTTCGCCTTCGATGGGGATTTTCTCGGGGACCGACTTCGGAGCGCGGCGGTACAGCATCCCCTTGGGGAGATCGATCGAGGCGTCGGCGCCGAAGACGCGCTCCTGGATTCCGGTGAACTGGGGCGGGTCGAAGAAAATGTGGCTGAAGCTGAAGCGGATGTCGTTGGGGTACTCGAACAGGACCACGTAGTTGTCCATGGTGGTGCGCCCGGGAGGCTCGTCCTTGTACAGGTTGATGCCGCCGGAGCCGTAGGCGCGCAGCGGATGCGTTTGCATGACCCAATTGAAGATGTCGAGGATGTGGCAGGCCTGCTCGACGATGTTGTCGCCCGACCGGGAGGCGTCGAAGTACCAGCCGGTCTGGCGGGGCAGGTCGCCGCTGTGGCGGTAGGCCTGCAGGAACAGCACCTTGCCGATGCCGCCGGAATGTATGTATTTGATGGAGGCGGCGCGGAAAGGGTCGTGGCGGAGCTGGAAGCCGAACTGGAGGATCCCCTTGGCGGACCGCGCGGCCTGGGTGACCTGGCGGCACTCCTCGGCCGTGCGCGCCATGGGCTTCTCGCAGTAGATGTGCTTGCCCACTTCGAGCGCGGCCACGGTCATCTCTTTGTGGAGGTCCACCGGGGTGGCGATGAAGACGGTGTCGATGTCCTTGCGGTCGAGCAGCTTGCGGAACTCGGTGTAAAGCTCGGGGGAGTGGTCCGCGGCGGCGGTGGCGGCGCGCTTCAGCGCGTCGGGGTTGGTGTCGCAGATGGCGACCACCTTCACGTTCGGCGCTTTGAGGATCTGGCGCAGCAGAAAGAAGCCGCGGTTGCCGACGCCGATGATGCCGACGCGGACGACGTCGTTGGGCGACTGGGCGGAAAGCAGGGCCGGGGCGGCGGCCAGAAGCTGGCGGCGGGTCATCGGAGGCTCCTTAGAAGTTCGATCGCAGAGAGGATGTCGAGTCGTTGCTGGTCGCCGTGGACTTCGCGCTCGATGGTGAGAACGCCGGTGTAACCGATCTCCTTCAGCTTGGCGACGAAGCGGGGTATGCCGACGGCGCCCTTGCCGAGCGGTTGCTCCACGCCGAGGGCGCCGGGCGAATCCTTGGGGGGCCAATCGCCGTCCTTACAGTGGACCGAGACGACGCGCGACTTGACGACCTCCAGGGCTTCGATCGGGTCGCCGGTCCCGTAAAGGATCATGTTGGCGGGGTCGAAGTTGATGCGCAGGTTGGGGCGGCCGGCGTCGGCAAGGAACTGCATCAGGGTTGCGGCCGGCTCCTGTCCGGTTTCCAGAGCGAAGGTCTGGCCGTTTTGGGCGCACCGGTCGCAGACGCGGCGTACCATGTCGCGGACGGCGATGTAGTCCGGGTTCGAGCGGTCGTGCGGAACGAAGCCGACGTGGGTGGCGAGGCTGGGCACGCCGGCGGTCTTGGCGAAGTCGCTGGCGGCGAGAGTCCGGGCTTCGCGCTCGGCGCGGGTGGCCGGCGGGATGAAGCCGACCGTGCGCTGGACGGTGGGGATGTCGGCGTAGCTCTCGCCGGTGTAGGCGGTGAAGACGGTGACCAGGGTGAACCCTTCGGCGGCCAAGGCGTCGCGCCAGGCTTGAGCTGCTGCCGGGGAGATGTCGGTGTCGCCGGCGAGGCCCAGTTGGCCGGCCGAGACTCCGAAGGCCTTTATTTGACGAATCTTGTCGCGGGGCGGGGCGTCGGCCCAGAACATGACTCCAATTTCAAGGGGCGCCAGAGGCATCAGGTTCTTCTCCTTGCTTGGTTGATGGCGAGCGCGGTTCGGACGGCGGCGGCCGAGTCCTCCGGGGCGCACTGGTCGGGCCAGCGGCCGCCTCGGGCGCACTCCAGAAAGTAGCGCACTTCGGCCTGGTAGGCGTCCTGGGTGGGAAGCGCGGGCTTTTCCTCGGTTCCATCAGCGCGGTAGAGGGTGAGAGGACGGAACGAGGAGTGGTAGTCGAGCGTCCCGCCTTCGGCCACGATGGTGAAGTCCATCGAGAAGGGGTAGCTCTTGGGGTGGTGCCAGCCGCCGGAGATGATGACCGGAGCGCCGCCGGGGTAATGGAGATGGGCGATCGCCCAGTCGACCCCGCGGTCCATTTCCTCGGGGCCGGCGGCGGTGACCGAGGCTGGGTTGCCGAACAGGTGGTGGCAGAAGTCAACGTCGTGGATGAGCAGGTCGAAGACGCCGCCGCCGCTCTTGGCGGGGTCGTGAAGCCACTTGCTCCAGCCCGGGGCGGCGCACTTGCGGTGGAAGATGGCGCTGCGGAGGCGGCCGAGCGAGCCGGAAGCGAACAGGTCGCGCGCGGCCGCGTAGTCGGGCCAGAACCGGACCACCTGGGCGACCATCAGGATGCGGCCGGCGGAGCGGGCCGCGGCGACCATCTGGTCGCACTCCTCGCCGGTGAGCGCCATGGGCTTCTCGACCAGCACGTGTTTGCCGGCCCGGAGGGCGGCCAGCGTCACGGGAAGGTGCAGGTGGGTGGGCAAGCAGATGTCGACGGCGTCGACCGAGGGGTCGGCGAGCAGGTCGTCGGGATTGGTGTAAGCGCGCAGGCGGGAGAAATCGAGCTTCGAGCCGGGACCGCCGATGTTGCCCTGAATGTCGCTGAGGTCGCCAGAGAGGCGTTTGGGTTTAGGGTCGCTGACGGCGGCCAGGGTGGCGTCGGGAAGGGCGGACCAGGCCTTCAGGTGCATGCTGCCCATGAAGCCGAGTCCGATGATGCCGATGCGCAAAAAGGCCTCCGGAAGCCGTCAGCGATCAACCTTGATACGATACCAGGAAGTCGTCCAGCAAGTGGACGCGAAAGCCTTCCTGGCCATCGAGGCGATCCTTGAGGGTCTGGTCGGTTGTGACGATGCTGCGGTCGGAGGTGACGGCGGCCAGTTCCGCCAGGTAGAGGTCCTTTCGCGGGACAATGCCCTCCAGGCGGGCAGAGAGGGGCCGAATCTCGTGCTCGTAGACAAGTCGAACCGCAGAAGTGTTGTGGAGCAAGAGGAAGAAGCGCCGGAAAAGCGACGGCCGCTCGGGCCATTGTTCCGCGAATCGGTATAGCTTGTCGATGAACGGGCTCCTCTGTCGCACCACCAGCACGTCGCCTCTCCTTTCCACCGTATCGAGCAGAGTGTCGATTCGCAGTTCGTGGCCGGAGCCTGGAACCATGTAGTCCACCAACCACTCGTTGAAGATCAGCTCCAAGCTATTGTGCGGTCTCGATCGCCAGGAACTCGCGGATCTGCTGCAATTCCGCTTCGTAGAAACCCTTCAAGCCGCCTTCGATCTGGCCTTTGTCGTTGACCGGCTGGTGCTCAACCAGGGTCTGGCCCCGCTCCTTCCGCAGGTAGTAGACTCGAACGTCCTGGGGGGTGAGAGACTTCGCCGCTACCTTGTTCAGCAAGCTGACCACGAAGTGCTCGCTGTGCGTTGAGATGATGAAGTTTCGTCGTGTGTCTTTCGCTACCTCGATCAGCACCTCCACCAGCTTCGATAGCGCCGAGGGATGCACGTGGATCTCCGGCTCCTCGATGCACACCGTGCTCTGGCCCTTTCGCAGGGCCTTGGTGAGCAAGTACACGAGCTGGTTTGTGCCGAAGCCGTCGTTCACCAGGTTGCATACGAGGCCGGTGTCCCGGTCGATTGTGTGCAGATGGAAGCTCGAAGTGCCCAAAACGGGCCTCAACCGAAAGCTCTTGTTGACGATCCTTTCCAAACAGGAGTTCACTGCCCCTTCGAGGTCCGGGTCGTTCGCAAGGATGGTGGCGATCTCATCCTCCGTGGTCAATTGCGGCTGCAACGGCACAGGCGTGAAGACCGGCTTCACGAAACCCCGTTTCAGCGGGACGAAATCCACTTCCTTAATGTCCTCCACCGGAGCTCCGAGAGCATACGCGATCGCTTTTGCGGCGACTTCATCAGCGCCCTGCTCCCAAGCGGTCGTCCCCGTGATTCCGTTCCAGGTCACTGTCGCTAGGCCATGCTCCTCGGGAACGACAGTCCCCGTTTGCTGATTCAGGGCGTAGGGAAAGGTCACGTCGACTTGAAGATGGAACGCCGCGGGGACTAACTGACTCACGAAGATGCTGGACTGGGATTTGCCCAACGCCACGCCGTAACGCGACAAGCCGTGTCTGCTGACATGAATCTCTATCTCTGTCCTTCGCGATTCTTCTTCCTTAAGATGCACCGTCTCCTTGAAGCCGCTGAGATTCAGGAACTGGAAGTTGAAGAAGCTGTCAAGCGGCTGGTTGGGATTGGAAACGATGTTCTTAAGCACCAGGAGTGCATACATCACACTGGACTTGCCCGCGTTGTTCGCCCCGGTGAGCAGCGTTACGGGTGCAACCTCGATTTCGGCTTCAGCGATCGCTCGAAAATTCCTGAGACGCAGCTTTGTAATCACAGCAACCTCCGCGCGCGGCTGGCCCGTCCATCCCATGATAGTATCAAGGACAGCCCACTGGAAGGTAGACGATGAAACCGCTGATCGCTTTGCTCTTAGGAAGTACGCTGGCTCTCCCTGCCGCCACCCGGCCGGTTGTAATGGGCACCCACGGCGTGGTCGCGTCCGGGCATCCGCTGGCGGCGCGCGCGGGGATGAAGTTGCTCGAACAGGGGGGCAACGCCGTCGATGCCGGGGTGGCGCAGGTGTTCGCCCAGGCCGTGCTCGAGTTCAACCTGTTTGGGCTGGGGGGCGAGTGCCCGATTCTCATCTATTCGGCGAAGGAGGGAAGAGTCCACGCCATCAACGGGCAAGGTGTCGCGCCGAAGGCGGCGAGCATCGAGTGGTACCGCAGCCGTGGGATCGAGCTGATTCCCGAGGACGGATTCCTGGCGGCCACCACGCCGGCGGTGGTGGATTCCCTGGCCCTCGCGCTCGAGCGGTTCGGGACGATGAGCCTGGCGCAGGTGATGCAGCCGGCGATCGAGCTGGCGCGGGACGGGTTCCCGATGTACGCAGGCTTCCGGGGCGGCATCCGGTCCATCGAGAAGCGCCTGCTGGAGGAGTGGCCGAGCTCGGCGAAGGTGTTCCTGCCGGGAGGCAAGATCCCGGAGGTGGGCGACGTGTTCGTGCAGAAGGACCTGGCGCGGACCATGCAGCGAATTGTCGATGCCGAGACCAAAAGCCGCCGCAAGGGGCGGGCAGCGGCCATCCGCCTGGGGCGGGACGCCTTCTACAAGGGCGAAATCGCGCGGGAGCTCGTGAAATTCCAGCGGGAGTTCAAGGTTCGGGACTCGAACCAATTCGAGTCGGCGGGGCTGTTTTCCGATGACGACCTGGCGTCGTTTCAGGGCAGGGTCGAGGATCCCGTCCACACCAGCTATCGGGGAATCGAGGTGTTCAAGGCGGGGTTCTGGTCGCAAGGGCCGGTGCTTCTGGAGATGCTGAATCTGCTGGAGGGCTACGACCTGAAGTCGCTCAAGCACAACACCACCGATTACGTGCACCTGGTGACGGAGGCGGCCAAGCTGGCGTTCGCCGACCGGGAGCAGTATTACGCGGATCCGGACTTCGTGAAGGTGCCACAAAGGGGGCTGCTGTCGAAGGACTATGCGCAGGAGCGCCGGAAGCTGATTGACATGGCGAAGGCATCGATGGAAATGCGGCCGGGAGATCCGTATCCGTTCGAAGGGATCAAGGTGAGCCTCAAGGCGCCGCCTCCGCCCCTGGAGCTAAGGCCGGGAGAGAAGGGGACGACGGGAACACGGGCCGCCGACCGGGCCGGGAACCTGTTTTCGGCCACCCCGAGCGGGGGCTGGTTCCGGACATCGCCGATCCTCGAAGGGCTGGGGTTCGTGATGAGCACGCGGGGGCAGATCTTTTGGCTGGATCCGTCGAAAGCCAACAAGCTCGAGCCCGGCAAGCGGCCGCGGACAACGCTTACCCCGACCCTGGCGCTAAAGGACGGGCAACCGTACATGGTGTTTGGAACCCCGGGAGGCGACGAGCAGGATCAAGTGAATCTTCAGTTCTTCCTCAACGTGGTGGAGTTCGGCATGGACGTGCAGCAGGCGATCGACGCGCCGAATTTCCAGATCGCGCATTTCCCGAGCTCTTTTTTCCCGCGCAAGGCGTCGCCGGGGGAGATTGGGCTGGAGGGCCGGTTTGCGGCCAACACGATCGAGGAGCTGTCGCGGCGCGGGCACATTGTGAAGGTCGAGGGCGAGTGGAGCGGGGGCGACGAGACCGCGATCCTCTACGACGCGCAGCGCAAGGTGATGTTCGGCGGAGCGAGCCCGCGGCGGGAAAAATCCTACGCGCTGGGGTGGTAGGTCAGTCGCCGCCAGGGAAGGCGCGGTCCAGGATCTGCTGGACGGAAAACGGGCAATCGCGGGGAAATGAGTCCGCGGGCAGCCCGGTCTCGATGGCTGCTTGCTCGACGGCGTCGAAGTAGATCTCGGCGAGAGATTCGTCCAGGACCCGCATCATGCTTGGGGAGCGCCGGAAGACTTGACCCAGTTCTACCCGTTGAGTCGCGATGGTGGATCGCCAACTCCGAGACCTTTTCTCAGGCTGCTGTTGCCATTTCAACAAATGGGCCAGAAGTACTCTCAGCCGGCTGTGTGCCTCGTCTCTATCTCTCTTGCCCATGTCCTCGACCTCTTCGGCCAGGCTTTCGATGTCGATTTCCGTAAAGCGTCCGGCTCGCAGCAGCCGGGCGGTCTGCTGGGTCCAGACGGCGAAGTCCTGGTCATAGAGGAGCTTGTGTTGCGGAGGCTTCGCAGAGGGCCGGGTCAAGGATTTTACGCCCATGGTCTTTGACGGCTGGTAGCACCATTGTAACGCAGGTCGCCAGACGTTCCGCTTGACAACGAATAGCGGCTGATCCGCAAGCGGCGTTCGGGCCTGGGTCTAAGTCTTTTGTTGCCAGCCACTTAAAAATACTTCTTGTCACTCTATCGGGGAGTGTGCTAAAAGTAAGGGTTCCATCCATCGGTGGATGTGTTCTGTAGCAAAACCCAAAGGAAACAACTCTGGAGGTGAGTGTCTATGAAGATTCGTCCGCTATATGACCGGATTGTGGTGCAGCGGATCGAGGATAAGGAAACAGTCCGCGGAGGCATCATCATCCCGGATTCGGCCAAAGAGAAGCCGCAGGAAGGGAAGGTCCTGGCGGTGGGCAAGGGCAAACTGCTCGAGGACGGCAAGGTGTTGCCTCTGGACGTGCAGACCGGCCAGCGGATCTTGTTCGGCAAGTACTCGGGCAACGACATCAAGCTGGACGGGGAAGAATACCTGCTGATGCGGGAAGACGAAGTGCTGGGAATTCTGGAGGGATAACAGGAGAAACTCATGGCAAAACAGATCGTATACGGCGAGGAGTCGCGGCAGGCGATCCTGCGCGGGGTCAATCAACTGGCCAACGTGGTCAAGGTGACGTTGGGTCCAAGGGGCCGCAACGTGGTGCTCGAGAAGAAGTTCGGCGGGCCCACCATCACCAAGGACGGTGTAACGGTGGCCAAGGAAGTGGAGCTCGAAGGCAAGATGGAGAACCTGGGGGCGCAGATGGTGCGCGAGGTGGCGTCGAAGACCAGCGACGTGGCCGGGGACGGAACCACCACGGCGACCATTCTGGCGCAGGCCATCTTCCGGGAGGGCGTCAAGAGCGTGGCGGCCGGAGCCAACCCGATGGCCCTGAAGCGCGGGATCGACAAGGCGGTCGAGGCCGTGGTGCAGAAGATCAAGGACCTGTCCAAACCGGTGTCGGGGGATGCCATCATCCAGGTGGCGACCGTATCGGCCAACAACGACGCCACCATCGGCAAGATCATCGCCGAGGCGATGGAGAAGGTGGGCAAGGACGGCGTCATCACGGTCGAGGAATCGAAGACCATGGAGACGGTGCTGGAGGTGGTGGAGGGGATGCAATTCGACCGCGGGTACCTGTCGCCCTACTTCGTCACCGACGCCGAGCGGATGGAGTGCGTGCTGGAGAATCCGTTCATCCTGATTCATGAGAAGAAGGTCTCGAACATGAAGGACCTGCTGCCGCTGCTCGAGCAGATCGCGCGGGCGGGGCGTCCGCTGCTGATTGTGTCCGAGGAGGTGGAGGGTGAAGCCCTGGCCACGCTGGTGGTGAACAAGCTGCGCGGGACGCTGAACTGCGCGGCGGTGAAGGCGCCGGGGTTCGGGGATCGCCGCAAGGCGATGCTGGAGGACATCTCCATCCTCACCAACGGTAAGGCGATCATGGAGGAGACCGGGATCAAGCTGGAGGGGGTGCGGTTGGAGGATCTGGGGAAAGCCAAGCGGGTGACGATCGACAAGGACAACACCACCAT
>Ga0247727_10010369_pt1 | contig 16532 bp, 11 predicted proteins | sample WisWelCaveWW1625_FD_202498 | JGI IMG/M metagenome (GOLD analysis project Ga0247727, IMG submission 202498) | Biofilm microbial communities from Wishing Well Cave, Virginia, United States - WW16-25 | ecosystem: Environmental > Aquatic > Deep subsurface > Groundwater > Cave microbial mat | place... | reverse complement strand
GGAGTGCGGCCGCTGGTAACGCCCGGTTGCGTCAGAATCAGTTGCAGGACGTTGCGATCGCCGACCGGCAGGAGATTGATCTGGTTGTTGGCGAGCGTGGTCGAGACCTCGGCGTTGGTGAGCTGGACTCCGGGGACCCCGACGGTGACCTCGACGGATTCGGTGACCGGCCCCAGCTCGAGTCGAATCGGCGGCAGGCTGGTCTCGCGGCCCGGATCGATCTTCACCCGAAGCGCGGTGTACTTGCGGAAGCCGGCGGCCTCGATGACGAGGTTGTAGAAATCCGGCCGCACGCTGACGAAGTGGAACAAGCCATCGGTGGTTGTCGCGGCGACGAACACCGCCGAGCCGCCGCCGGCCAGGTACAGCTCGACTTTGGCGGCCGGGACGGAGGCGCCGGTGGGATCCATCACGGCGCCGCTGAGCCGGCCGGTATCCTGGGCCCGCGCGGCCATCGCCGCGAGAATTGCGTAGAGGATCAGACGAACGGGCTGCATCGATGCCCTCCTTTTCGGTCGACTCATCCGGAGCGCGAATGCGCTCCCCGATTCCCCTGCCGCTGGGTTCAGGTTACCGTAGCCGGTGGCCGCAGACAAGCAAGCGCTATTTCAGTTTCAGGTACAACAGCCAGTCGCCCGGGCCAGGCGCGGCGGCGGTGACGTCCGGATCCGGTTTCCACACCGGGCCTTGCTCGCGCCGGCCGGAGCGCGGATCGACCCACGTCGCGCTGACGGCGCCGCGGAACGAAGAGAGGTTCAGGCGAACCGAAGGGTTGGCCGGCAGGTAGATGACCGCGAAGCCGCCGTCGTCGGCGCGGGCCGGCATCGGCCAGGCGCGAAACTCGGGGTCCGGCGGATCGTCGGCGAGCAGTGTGCGATCCGGACGCAGCCTCCACCAAGCAATCGAGTCGAAGAACTCGCGCAGCACCTTCATCTGGCCGGCGCCGGGGTAATTCAGGCATTCCCGCCACGGCAAGGCGACGCCGGTGCGAGGATGATCGAGCGGCACTTCGGCTGTGCGGCTCCAGAACCAGATTCCGTGAGCGCCGTAGGTGACGCCGGCCGGCGGCGCGCTCAGCAGGCTGTAGTAGGCGGCGCGACGCACCTGCGCGTCGCCGACCTCCTTACGCTCGTGATAATCGAGGTGGCCTTCGTAGTTAGGCTCGGCATCGATCACCGGACGCGGTGGCTCGATCTTCCAGCCGCGCGCGGGTCCTTCGGTGGCGTTCCACTTCCACTTGGCGGCGTTGTTGCCGTGCCCGGACTGGTAAGTGAAGAACCCCACCCACGGCTCGTCTTTGTACTCCGGCCAGGGATCGCGCATGCCGCCAGGATGGAGAGTCGCGGGGCGGGGATCGAGCTCGGCGGGAAAGGCGGCGCGGCCGATCGCCTTCCAGCGCTCGGCGTTCGGGCCGATGTAATCGCCGTCACCGCCGAGAATCCACAGCGTGTGATGCGCCCCGTATCGGGCGGCCATGTAACCGGCCAGCCGGGCCGCTTCCGAGGCGGGCAAGCTGACGCCGGGGCTCTCCCGGTCCCGCGAGGTCAGCGCCCAAAGAAGCACCGGGGCGGCGACGAGGCCATGGGTGTTCAGCGCGTCGAACTTCTCGTCCATGCGCCGAAAGAAATCCGGATTCACCGCGATCGGTTCGACCCCAGTGAAGGCGACCTGGCCACGCTCATCGGCGCGGCCGGCGCGCCATTGGGTCATCACGAACTGCACGGCGGTGAACTTCTTGGCGGCGCGGTCGGCGAGGTAGTCCTCCCATTCCTCGCGCGTCGACCGCAGCGCGCTGTTCCAGCCGGTGCAGGAGAGCCAGAACCATGGCGTGCCGTCGGCCTGCACGAAGTAGCGGCGGTTTGCCGACAGGCGCGGCGCGCCGCGACGGTAGAGCGGGTTCGATCCGCGGTAGTCGACGACCGCGAATTGGCCGGTCCGACCGTGGAGGCCCGCGTCGGAAACTTCCGAAGCGACGGTCCGATAGCGCCAGCGGCCCGTGCGCTCGGGAGAAAACCGGACGCGCCAGGCGCGCCCGCCGTCCCAGAATGCAAGGGCGCGCCGCGCGAGGCCGCCCGGACCGATGAACTCGACCGTCACCCGGACGCCGGCGAGCGGATCGGCATAGTCCTGTGCGGCGGTGAAGCTCTGTTCGAATCGGCCGTAGCGATGGACCTGGGCCACGGCGGCCGGCAGGCACCAGGCGATGGCGGCGGCGATCAGCGCCCGCATTCGTATTCTACGGTCCGGGCTTGGGCCGCGGGGTGGCGTCACCCGGCGTCAGCCCGGTGGCCCAGCGGATCGCCTCGAGCCACATCTTCTGCACGTCGGCGCGATCCCAGGCGTCCTCGCGATGACCGAAGGTCGAATAGAACACGCGGCCCTTACCGTACTGGCGCGCCCAGGTCACGGCGAAATCGCCGTCGCTGCGCTTGACGCCGCGCTGATTGGGATTGAGCCTGGCCGGATCGAGGCGCATCAGCACCCGCACGCGGTCGCGCGAGTAATCCTTGATCTGGTAGATCTCGTCGAGGATCAGGAACGAGGGGGGGAAGTGCCGCGTGGCGGGGAAGTCTTTGTCTTCGACGATCACCGGCGCCTGGAACTGGTTCCAGGGATGGCCGTCGAAATAGCCGCCGATCATCTCGCCGAATTCGGGCCACTTATAAAACGTGTCGGTGGCGCTATGAGCGCCGAGAAACCCCTTGCCGTCGTCGCGCACGAACGCGAGGAAGTCGCGCTTCTGCTCCTCGTCGAGGTCGAGCTCGCCGGTGGTGTAGAACACGACGGCGTCGAAGAAATCGAGGTTCTTGGCGTTGCCTCCGAGCTTCTTCTTGGTCAGCCACTGGGTGTCGGTCCTGATGTAGGTGTCGAAGACGCCGGACTCCTTGCCGATTTTCCACAGCGTCGCCAGGCCGTGCGAGGTGGCGTCGTGCTGAAAGCCTTTCACGGCGCCAATGGCGAGCAGCTTTTTGCGGGGAGCCTGGGCGGAGGCGGCGAGCGGAACGACCAGGGCGAGGGCCAGCGAGAGCCAGAGTCGGGACATAGGGCAATCATCGCATCGGGGGTCGCGGAGCGCAAGGGCGTTACGATCGCGCCCAAAGCCCAGGGTATACAATAGCGCTATCGCTTTTTCACGATCCATGACCGTTGGGGGTGGAATGATGAGACGGCTCCTGCTTCTCACAATACTGGTTTCGCTCGGCGCGGCCCTGCCGGCCTGGGCGCAGTTCGACACGGCGACGGTGCTGGGCACGGTACGCGATCCGAGTGGCGGCGTAATCGCCGCGGCCAAGGTCACTCTCACCAGCACCGGCACGGGCATCGTCTCGACCGCCTCGACCGATGAGGGCGGCAGCTACCTGTTCCTGAACGTCCGCGTCGGAACCTACCGCGTCGCAGCCGAGGCCGCCGGATTCTCCACGGCGGTTGCCGACGGCGTCGACATCCGCGTCAACGCGCGCCAACGCGTGGACCTGACGCTGGCCGTGGGGACGGTTTCGGAAACGGTGGAAGTGACCGGGGCCGCGCGGCTGGTCGAGACCGATTCGAGCGACCGCGGCCAGATCATCAACCGCCATCAGATCGTCGAGCTGCCGCTGAACGGCCGCGCCTACGCCGACCTGGCGCTGCTGTCCACCGGCGTGCGGCGATCCACCCTGTCGGCGGCGGTCGACAGCCAGGGCGGCAACTCGCGCGAAGCTGCTTTCAACGTGAACGGCCTCCGCAGCACGTTCAACAATTTCCTGCTCGACGGCGTCGACAACAACTCCTACGGCACCTCCAACCAGGGCTTCTCCAACCAGGTGATCCAGATGTCGCCCGACGCGGTGGCCGAGTTCAAAGTGGTGACCAACAACGTTAGCGCGGAATTCGGGCGCAGCGGCGGGGCGGCCATCAACGCCGTCATGAAGAGCGGCACCAACCAGTGGCACGGCAGCGCCTTCGAGTTTGTCCGCAATACGCGGCTGAACGCCACCGGCTTCTTCCGTCCCAACCCCGGCACCCGCCGCATCCTCCAGCGCAACCAGTTCGGCTTCACCTTTGGCGGGCCCATCGTCCGCAACAGCACCTTTTTCTTCCTCGACTATGAAGGCTCGCGGGAAATCCAGCGAACGCCGCAGTTCAATTCGCTGCCTACCTTGACCGACCGCCAGGGGATCTTCGACAAGCCGGTTCGCAATCCCCTCACCAACGAGCTGTTCCCGGCCAACACGCCCATCCCGGCCGCCCGCGTCGGCTCTTTTGCCCGCGCCGTGCTCAATAACCTGCCGGCGCCCAACGGGCCGGGCCGCTCCAACAACTATCAGAGCCTGCCCCAGGACAAAGACTTCAGCGACAAGATGGACGCCAAGTTCGATCGCAAGATCAGCAGCAAGATGACGAGCTTTGTCCGGCTCAGCCACCGCAAGAACAACATCTACAATGAGCCGCCCATTCCCGGACCCTCCGGCGGCTCCGGCAACGGCTTCACTCGCGTGGTCAACCAACAGCTCGCCTCCTCCATCACCTACACGGTCACGCCGGCGTCGCTGCTGGAGTTCCGCCTCGGTTTGTCTAAGACGCGCGCCGGCAAGGAGCCGGTCGGCACCGGCGGGCCCAGCATGAAGGATCTGTACGGCATCACCGGCCTGCCCGAGGACAAGGCGCTCACCGGCCCACTCACCACCCAGAACATCAGCGGCTTCGCCAGCCTTGGCCGGCGCGCCACCAATCCGCAATGGCAGCACCCCTTTGTCATCAATCCGCGGGTCAACTACTCCTGGCTGGCCGGCCGCCACTCGCTCAAGGCCGGTTACGAATTCCAGCGCATCCACACCGAAGTCCAGGACGTCAATCCGCTCTACGGCCAGGACACCTACAGCGGCAACTTCAGCCGACCCACCGGCGGCCCGGCCGACAGCGCCACCTACAACCTGGCCGACTTTCTGTTCGGCAACCGCAGCCAGTACTCCCTGGTGAACTTCTTCATCGCGCAGTACCGCCAGCGCATGCAATACTCCTACCTGCAGGACGATTTCAAAATCAGCCCGCGGTTGACGCTCAATCTCGGCATCCGCTACGAGTACGCCACGCCCCAATGGGAGTCGGACAACCTGCTGAGCAACTACGATCCCGGCGCCAACAAGATGTTGCTCGCCCGCGGCGGCTCCCTCTACGACCGCGCCCTGGTGGACCCGGACCGCAATAACTTCGCCCCTCGCGCCGGCTTCGCCTACAGCGGTCCTACCGGATTCGTGGTCCGCGGCGGCTACGGCATCGCGCACACGCATTTCAACCGCGCCGGCGGCGGCAACCTGCTCGCCTTGAACGGACCGCAGGTTGTCATCGGCACCGTCGTACAGACAACCGCCGAGCCCACATTCCGAACCACTCAGCAAGGCTATCCGTTGAACTTCACATCGCCTGCAGGCTTCGACCCTCTGCAAGCTTCGGTGAAATACCTGACCCGCCAGCAACCGGCCGGCTACGTGCAAAGCTGGTTCCTCTCCATCCAGCGCGAAGTCGCCAGGCATACTCTGCTCGACCTGGCCTATGTCGGCAATCGCGGCGTAAAGCTCCCCATGTTCGGCGACTTCAACCAGGCCCGGCCTAACGCTCCCACCGAAGACACTCCGCTCCAGCGCCGGCGTCCCGTTCCGGGTTTTGCCAACATCGGCGTGGGCTTCCCGGGGGGCTGGTCCAATTACCACGGACTTCAGGTCCGGCTGGAGCGGCGCGCCGCCACCGGCCTGTACCTGCTGCACTCCTTCACGTACTCGAAGGCCATCGACAACGTTGCCCAGGCGTTGGAGAATCCCAACGGCAACGCCGCCAGCCCGCAGAATATCCGCGACCTGCGTCCGGAGAAAGGCCTCTCGGCCTACGACCAGACACTGACCAGCGTCACCAGCCTGGTCTGGCAGGTCCCGGTTGGCAAGGGCCGGCAGCTCCTCGCCGCCCTGCCCGCCGCCGCGGAGCATGTTCTCGGCGGCTGGGAGCTGAGCGCCATCCACAACATGTGGAGCGGCCAGCCGATCAACCTGCGCTATTCCGCCTCTTCGCAGTTCAACGTCGGCGGCGCATCCCTGCGACCCAACCTGATCGGCCCGGCAGTGACGCCCGCCGACAGAAGAACCATCGACAACTACCTGAACCGCGACACGGTGGTGATTCCCCCCGACCGCAGCCAGCCGTTCGGCACGGCCGGCCGCAACGTGGCCCGCAGCCACGCACTCTTTCAGATGGACCTGGGCGTCCACAAGGATTTCGCGCTCCCACGCGAGCAGATGAAGCTCCAGTTCCGTGCCGAGTTCTTCAACCTGCTCAACCAGACCAACTTTTTCCCCGCCAATGGCGATCGCTCCAGCTCCGCGTTTGGCGCCCTCATTCGCGCCACCTTCCAGCCGCGCGAAGCGCAACTGGCGCTGAAACTCTATTGGTAGGAGGAGGAGACAGACCCATGAAGCTCAGACTGGCTCTCATGACCATGGCGGCCGCGGCGGCCGCGATGGCTCAGACCGCGCAAACCACCGGCCGGGTCACCGACCCCACTGCCAGCGTCGTCGTCGGCGCCCGCGTCACCGTCGAGAATGTCGAGACCGGCGTCCGCGCCGAGACGGCCACCAACGAGCAGGGCTACTACGTGGTGGCGTCGCTGCGCTCCGGCAGCTACCGCATGCTGGTGCATAAGGAAGGCTTCAAGCCGATCACGCGCACCGGCATCCAGTTGCAGGCCGACGACAAGAGCCGCATCGACTTTGTCCTGGAGCTGGGAACGGTCACCGAATCTGTGAATGTTGTCGGCGACGTCACCCTGCTCAAGACCGACACCGCCGAGTTGGCCACTTCGATCACCGGCCGCGAGTATAACCGTCTGCCGCTGATCCAGGTGGGCCGCATGCGCTCTCCGGCCAGCTTCCTGTTTCTCACCCCGGGGGTGCACGGCATCCTGAACAACGACGGCATCGAGAACAATTCGGCCACCAACCAGGTCCAGGTCAACGGCGGACTGAAGCAGAACACCGAGCTGCTGGTGGATGGCCTGTCCGCCGCCACCGGGAGCTTCAATGAGATGTCCCCGCCCGTGGACGCCATCCTCGAGTTCAAGGTGCAGGGCAGCCAGATGTCGGCCGAGTACGGCCGCTCCGGCGCCGCCGTGGTGAATTTCACCATCAAGTCCGGCACCAACCAGCTCCACGGCTCCGCGTTCCACTACCTTCGCAACGACAAGCTGGATGCGCGCAACTGGCTGGCGCCCTCGACCGCCCTCACACGCCAGAACGAGTTCGGCGTCTCCGCCGGCGGGCCGATCTATCTTCCCAAACTCTACCACGGCCGCGACAAGTCATTCTTCTTCTTCGCCTACTCCGGCGCCCGCAAGAGGGGTCTCGACAACATCGAGCGCGTGCGCATTCCCGCCCCGGACTACTTCCACGGCGATTTCAGCTCGCTGGTGGACGCCCGCGGCGCGCGCATCCCCATCTACGATCCGCAGACCACGCGGCCCAGCGGCAGCACCTTCGTCCGCGATCTGTTCCCCGGCAACATCATTCCCGCCAATCGACTGGATCCGGTGGCGGTGAAAGTCAGCCCGCTGTTTCCGCGGCCGAACCTCTCCGGCGCCGGTGTGCTCAACTACCAGGACTGGATCGGCGAATCGCTGCTGGATCCCGACGTAGTTACCGCCAAGATCGATCACTCGATCTCGACCCGGCAGAAGTTTTTCGCCACCTTCAACTGGAACGACATCCCGCGACTTCGCAATCGCGTGCCTCTGCCCGATCCGGTGAACGATGGATTCTTCCAACAAATCACCAGCCGCATTTTCCGCCTCAACCATGACTTCCTGTTCAGCCCGACTGTGTTCAACAACCTGGCGCTCGGCTACAACCGGTTTCGCAACCCCAACGGCACGCGCTCGGCCGGCGGCGGCTGGCCGGAGAAGCTCGGCCTCACCGGCGTGCCCGGCAGCCTGTTTCCGGTTCTCTCGTTCACCAATGGCTATGCCACCGCCGGCACCACCGGCTTCAGCGACGGCATCAACCAGACCTATTTCATTCGCGACGCCGCCACCGTCACCCGCGGCAGCCACCTGATCAAGTTCGGCGCCGAGCTGCGCTGGGATCAAACCAACGACCGCACCCTGAGCAATACTTCCGGTTCCTACAGCTTCAATTCTTTGGGCACGGGCCTGCCCGGCAATGCCGCCACCGGCGACGGTTACGCCAGCTTCCTGCTCGGCCAGGTCCACTCGGGGAGCCTCAACTACCCTGCCTCGTCCGGCACCCGGCGCGCCTACCGCGGCTTTTTCGTGCAGGACGATTTCAAGCTCACTCCCACCTTCACCTTCAATTTCGGACTCCGCTTCGAGTATGAAAGGGCGCCGTTTGAGGCGGCCGACCGCTACAGCGTCATGAGCCTGGCGACGCCCAATCCCGGCGCTGGCAACCTCCCCGGAGCCGTCGTCTTCGCCGGGAACGGGCCCGGCCGCACCAGCTCGCGGACTTTGTCGGAAACCGACTACACCGGCTGGGGACCGAGGATCGGCTTCGCCTGGCGCGCCATCCCCAAGACCGTGCTGCGCGGCGGCTATGGCATCTACTATGCCAACAGCGTGCTCGGGCTGGCCTCTACCGCCGGGTTCAATATCACCGGCAACTTCGCGTCCATTGACAACGGGGTCACCCCCGCGTTCGTTCTGCGCAGCGGATTCCCGCAGAACTTCTCCCGCGAGCCCAGCATCAGCCCGACCGTGCTGAACAATCAGAACGCCACCTACGTCGAGGCAAGCTCCGGCGCCATGCCGCGCACGCAGAACTGGAGCTTCGGCATCCAGCGCGAAATCACCGCCAATCTGCTGCTGGAGGCCAACTACATCGCCAACCACAATACCCGCCAGTCGGATCCTCAGTTGGTGAATATCAACCAGGTGGACCCCAAGTATCTGTCGCTTGGCTCCGTGCTCGCGCAGAGCGTCACCTCCTCGACGGCGGTCGCCGCCGGCATCCGGGTTCCTTATCCCGGTTTCACCGGGTCGGTGGCCCAGGCGCTGCGGGCATACCCGCAGTACCGCACTCTGACCGCCGCGGCCACTAAGGCCGGCAGCTCCATCTATCACGCCATGGAATTGCGGATGCGCAAGCGTCTTTCCCATGGTTTGTCACTGGATGTCTCCTATACGCTGTCGAAGAATATCGGCCACAACAGCCCGTCGTTTGTCGGACGCGGCGGGGCCGACGTAGTTTTGCAGGATAATTTCAATCGCGGCCTGGAACGCGCCATCCTGCCCTACGATATCCCCCACGCTTTCCTGCTCCATTACGCGTATGACCTGCCGTTGTGGAAGACCCGCCGGCTGGGCGGTTGGAGCTTCTCCGGCATCCACCGCTACCAGAGCGGCAATCCCATCCCCATCTTCATGACCAACTCGCTGCCCATCTTCAACCGCGTCCTCCGCCCCGACGTGGTTCCGGGCCAGGCACTGGGCACCGCCATCTCCAATGGGGACCTCGATCCCGACTCCGGCCGCGTGATCAACCGGGCCGCCTTCCAGGCGCCGCCCGCGAATTCATTCGGCACCGCCGCGCCCTACTACCAGAATCTGCGCAATTGCAACGTGCTGGCCGAGGACCTGTCCCTCATCAAGACCACCGCCATCAGCGAGAAGCTCGGGACGGAATTCTACGTCCAGTTCATCAACGCCTTCAACCGCCACCGCTTCGGCGAGGTCGACGGCAACTGGCGCAACGCCACCTTCGGGGCCGTCCGCGCCGCCAGCCTGCCGCGGTTCATCCAGCTCGGGCTGCGGGTGAAGTTCTGAGGGAATGGGAGAGCTTCGACCGATGGAAGGTCTGCAAACAGCGCCCAGGTCCCAGACCGCCCGCAACGTTCTATAAAACACGTTCCCTCCGAAATGTGTTAGCCATACTGGGGTGTGGTCCGCCACCCTGTTCCGATACGCGGCGACGCGGCTCCACCCCCACCGGGTGGCGTCTTGACTAATAATATCAACTTAGTCTATAATGTTGACTAATCTATGAGAGTCACCGTCAACATCCACGAGGCTAAGACCCATCTGTCGCGACTGGTCGCCCAAGCGGTTGCCGGCGATGAGGTGTTGATTGCCAAGGCAGGAAAGCCGATGGTGCGAATGGTGCGGGTCGAGCCAGTCGGCCGACGGCGGTTGATCGGCGCCGCAAAGGGTGAGATCTGGATCAGCCGGGACTTCGATGCGCCGCTGCCGGAATTCGAGAGTCCGATTTGAAGCTGCTCCTGGACACGCACGTGCTGCTGTGGGCGGCGGGAGACGACCGACGCCTGCCGGCCAGGATTCGAGGACAACTGACGAACTCCGCCAACGAGCTCATGCTGAGCGCCGCCAGCGGCTGGGAGATTATCGTCAAGGAGCAAGCCGGCAGACTCCGGATCAAGGGCGGCGCTTCGAAATTCCTCGAGGCTCGGGTTCGCGAAGCGGGATTGATCGTACTACCCGTCCTATGGCTCCACGTGCTGCGGGTGCACGAGCTTCCTCTGCATCACCGCGACCCCTTCGATCGACTGTTGGTGGCGCAGGCGCAAATCGAAAAGCTGCCGATCGTGACGGCCGATCGGGACATGGCCCGGTACGCGGTCGAGGTGATCTGGTGAGCAAGCCTCACCACGATGTCGCGCGCCTCGCCAGCCTGATGTCACCCTATTGTTGCTCGCTCGTCGGACGCCCGCCAACCTGCCACCATACTCTATGATGGTTGCCGGAATCCCATGACCGGCAGAAGCCTCGGGCACTACCAGGTCCAGGAGAAGCTCGGCGCCGGCGGTATGGGCGAGGTCTACCGCGCCACCGATACCCATCTCGGCCGCGAGGTGGCCCTGAAGGTGCTGCCGCCGGAGCTCGCGCCCGACCCGGACCGGGTGGCCCGCTTCGAGTCGGAGACTCTCGCCGTAGCTCGCCAGATTGCCGACGCGCTCGAAGCGGCCCACGAGAAAGGCGTCGTCCACCGCGACCTGAAGCCGGCCAACATCAAGATCACTCCCGGAGGCAAAGTCAAGGTGCTCGACTTCGGCTTGGCCAAGGCGTTCGCCGCAGAGCCCGCCTCCTCCGATCCGGCCCAGTCGCCGACACTGACCGTCGCGGCCACCCGCGCCGGTGTGATCCTCGGCACGGCGGCCTACATGAGTCCCGAGCAGGCCCGCGGCCAGCCGCTTGACAAACGCACCGACATCTGGGCATTCGGCTGCGTGATGTACGAGATGCTGGCCGGGCGCCGCGTGTTCGAGGGCGAGACCATCACCGACACGCTGGCTGCGGTCATCCACCTCGAGCCGGACTGGTCGGCGCTCCCAGTCGCTACGCCGTCGAACTTCGCGTTGCTCCTGCGCCGCTGCCTGCAAAAGGATCCCGCCCGGCGGCTGCACGACATCGCCGACGCGCGCATCGAATTCGAGGACGCGCAGACGCTCACCTCCACTTTGGCCTCAGTCGCCCTGCCCGCGAGGCAGGCCGCAACGCCAACAAGGGCACTTCTCTGGGGCCTGTGCGGTTTGCTGGCCGGCGCGATTGCAGCCGGCGTGGGCATGTGGACCATGCTACCGCCGCCGTCGCAGCCCGGACTGGGACGTTTCATCGAAACCCTCCCACCGGGTCGGGTATTGGAGAATGACGGTAACCCGGCAGTGGCCATCTCGCCCGACGGCAGCCGTATCGCCTACGTGTCAGTGGATCGCAATGGGCGTGTTCAGCGGCTCACCGAGAGCCGGCGTGCCTACGAAGATCTGATGCTGTCGCCGGACGGTCGCCGGCTGGCGCTCACCGTCGAAGGCCCAAACTGGCACATCTGGCTCTTGGACCTGGCGCGTGGAACGTTGAGCAGGTTCACCACTGAACACGACAACCGCGACCCGGTCTGGACCAGGGACGGGCAGCGAATCGTCTACGGCTCCTACCGGAACGGCCGTTATGGGTTGTTTTCGAAACCGGCCGACGGCAGCGGCCCCGAGGAGCAGCTCACCAGCAGCGAGCATTGGCAGGCTCCGAGTACCTTCTCGCCGGACGGCAAGGCGATGGCGTATCTGCAATGGCATCCCGAGACCCAAGCCGACATCTGGATTCTCTCCGGTTTCGACGGCCCCGCCGCGGAACGCAAAGCACGGATGGTTGCAAGCTCGAAATCCGTCGATGAGGTCGCGGTATTTTCGCCCGATGGACACGGGCTGGCGTACAGCTCCAACGAATCGGGTCGCCTGGAAATCTATGTCCAGGCTTATCCGGGGCCTGGACCCCGCCTCCAGGTGACTTCCGATGGCGGCTTGAGGGCAGCTTGGGCCGCCGACAGCCGGGAACTGTACTACCGCACCATCGACAAGATGAAGGCGGTGAGGATCGAAACCACGCCGTCGCTCAAGGTGGGCAGCTCGCGAGTGCTGTTCGAAGGGCGCTACTGGAACGCCGGCCACGACTTTGCCGTCAGCCCGTCCTCCGATCGTTTCTACATGATCCAGGACGCTCCGCCGCCAACGCAGATCCGCGTGATCCAGAACTCGTTGGACCACGTCCGGGGCCGCTTGGCTTCAGTACGGCCCTAAGGGGCGCAAGCCTCACCCTTTCTGCACCCGCCGCAGCGTGTACAGATCCGGATGCAGGGAGGCGGTTTCCAGGCGCTTCCAGTCGTCGTTGACATGAATGAGCTTGCCGTTGATGTGATTGGAGCGCTCGGAGGCGAGAAACAGGGCCAGTTGCAGTTGCTTCTCCGGCGGTTCCCCACCGGTTAGGCGCACCTGGAGGGCATCCTGCTCGTCCTTCCAGCCGGCCTTCTGGCCGGCGCGAAGGATCTCGTCGGTCATATGCGAGTAGGTGCCGCCCGGCGACATCGCGTTGACCTGGATGTTGTGGTCGCCGACTTCGGCGGCCAGCGTCTCCACCAGGCGGATTACGGCCGCCTTGGAGGCGGCGTAAGCGGAAAAATTGGGTCGCGGCGAGGCGGCTCCACCCCCGCCGAGCACGAGGATCTTCCCCCGCCGGCGTTCGATCATGCGCGGGAGGACGGCGCGGCAGGCATGCACGACGCCGATCACGTTCGTCTCGATCGTTTCGGCCCACATCTTCGGCGCCACCTCGACGAAGGGTCCGACCGGACCCTGGATGGCGGCCGAGCAGATCAGCACATCGATGTCGCCGAAATGAGCGCGAACCCGCTCGATGGCGGTCGAGATCTGTTCGTAGTCGCACACATCGGCGCGGATCCGGATGGCGGCCCCTCCGGCGTGCTCGATCTCGAGGTGCGTCAGATCCAGCTCGGCCTTGCTGCGCGCCAACAGGCCGACGCGCGCGCCCTGCGCGGCGAATCCCATCGCCAGGCGTTTCCCGATGCCGCGACCCGCTCCCGTGATCAGCACGGTCCGGTCTTTCCATGGCTGCAAGGGTAGCTCCTAATCCGCCCGAGGGCGGAATGCGGTCGGCCCGCCGGCCGCTCCTCGGTTTGCCTACTCAAAGGTACCCGCTTGGCCGCGGGAATTCAATGACCTTATCGTTCGGTCGGGCATTGCACTCGAAGGCTCCGCCTGGGGGGGGTTATAATGAGTGGCACCAGACCGCCCACGACGCGGGCGGGTTGGCAAGGAGGGTAATGAGTAAAGAAGACTGTATTGAAGTCAGTGGAACGGTAGTAGAGAAGTTTCCGGCCGGCCTGTTCAGCGTGAAGCTCGACCAGGAGCGGGTCGTGCTGGCGCACCTGGCCGGCAAGCTGCGCCGGAACCGGATCCGGGTTCTGGCCGGAGACCGCGTCACGCTGGAGATGTCTCCCTACGACTTAACGAAGGGGCGCATCACATACCGGCACAAGTAATCCCAGTTTCTGCCCGCCTTTGAACGTCTCGCGCCAAGCCAAGGGGTCGTGAGGAGATGCTCCGGGTCCTGTTCATCTTCGGCACCAGGCCGGAAGCCATCAAGCTGTGTCCGGTGGTTGGTCATCTGCGCGGACGCTCTGGCGAGTTTCAGACCTCGGTCTGCGTGACGGCGCAGCACCGGGAGCTGCTCGATCAGGTCCTCGACGTCTTCGAAATCCGGCCGGATTACGACATGGACCTGATGCAGCCGGGCCAGACCCTCCACCAATCGACGGGGCGAATCGTGACGGGGCTGGAGTCCGTCCTCGATCGGGAAAAACCCGACCTCGTTCTGGTGCAGGGCGACACGACGACGACATTCTGCGGGGCGCTGGCGGCATTTTACCGGGCGGTGGCGGTCGGGCATGTCGAAGCCGGTCTGCGCACGGGGGATATCCGTCGGCCCTTTCCCGAAGAGATGAACCGGGTGCTGACAACACGGCTTTCGACACTACATTTCGCGGCCACCTCCTGGGCGGCCGAGAACCTCCGCCGGGAGGGAGTGGCGGCCGACCGGATCTGGATCACGGGCAACTCCGGCATCGATGCGGTGCTCCACGTGGTCGGCCTGATCGAGCAGGGCGTTCGTGCCGCGCCGGAGTGGCCATGGCTCGATCCCGGGCGAAAACTGATTCTGGTGACCGCGCACCGGCGCGAGAGCTTCGGCGCCGGGTTCGAATCGATTTGCCGGGCGCTGAATCGGCTGTCGTCGCGCGACGATGTTCAGATTGTGTACCCGGTTCATCCGAATCCGAACGTCGATGAGCCGGTGCGCCGCCTGCTGGCCGGCCACGCCAACGTGGTGTTGACCGATCCGTTGCCCTACCTGCCGTTTGTCGACCTGATGCGGCGCGCCCACTTTTTACTGACCGACTCGGGCGGAATCCAGGAGGAAGGGCCGTCGTTGGGCAAGCCGATTCTGGTGATGCGGGACAACACGGAGCGGCCCGAGGCGGTCGAGGCTGGGACGGTCCGGCTGGTGGGAACCGGCGAGGAACGGATCCTGGAGGAATCGAGCCGGCTGCTGGAGGACGCCGGGCATTACGGGCGGATGTCACGGATTCACAATCCATACGGTGATGGGCAGGCCAGCCGGCGGATCGGCGACGCAATCCGTTCATTTTTCGAGGGAAAAGCTTCGGCGACGAGTCCGTGAACGTCGCCTGAAACGGCCTCTTGCGGGCCGGCGGTTTCCACCGGACGGCTATAATGTGGCCGGCGATCAACGGTGAAACCGACGGTGACCAAGGAGGTGTCCCGGATGAAGAATCCCACCCAGCCGCCGCGCGCTCGTAGTTACTCTCCGGTAGAGGCTGGCAATCATCTGGGCGTGGCGCTGGCCGAACTGGTCGTCGGGCAGCCGGCAGCGGTGGAAGCGATCGTGCCCTATGTGCAGATGTACCAGGCGGGTCTGACGCCGGAGGGACGGCCGGCGGGTGTCTTTCTGCTGCTCGGTCCGAGCGGCACGGGCAAGACGCGCACCGTCGAGGCGCTGGCGGGGGTGCTCCACGGCAACGAAAAGAACATTCTGAAGGTTGATTGCGGCGAGTTCCAGATGGAACACGAGGTCGCAAAGTTGATCGGAGCGCCGCCGGGATACCTGGGCCATCGGGAGACCCAGCCGATGCTCAACCAGCAGAAGCTCACCGCCGTCACCAGCGAGCGCTCGAATCTTTCGATCGTGCTGTTCGATGAGATTGAGAAATCCGCCCCTTCGCTGACTCGCCTCTTATTGGGAGTGTTGGACAAAGCGGCGCTGCGGTTGGGCGACAACACGACCGTCAACTTCGAAAAGAGCCTCATCTTCCTGACAAGCAACCTGGGCTCGCGCGACATGCTGCGCGCCATCCGGCCGGACTTCGGCTTCCAGGCCCTGACGGAGCCCGGCGTGAGCGGGCTCCCGCGGAAGCTGGAAAAGATCGGCCTGGTGGCCGTGCGCCGCAAGTTCTCGCCGGAGTTCGTGAACCGCATTGACGTGGTGGTCACCTACCAACCGCTCGACGCGCAGTCGCTGGAGGCGATTCTAGATCAGCAACTGGGCGACCTTCAGGCGCACATTCAATGCAGGCTGGGCGCGCGCGGTTTCCGGTTCCAGGTATCACTGGCGGGCCGGGAATTTCTGATGCGAGTCGGGACGAGCCCGCAATACGGAGCGCGCGAGCTGAAACGCACGATTCACCGCCACCTCACGCAGCCGCTGGCGGCGATGATGGCGGCCGGCGACATCGACCCTGGCGCGGTGGTACGGGTCGAGATAGGCGACGACGGCGATACCCTGCGCTTGGACACCGCGGCCGAAGACCTCTACTCGAGCCGGCGGCCGGATGGCGTTCAGGGGAGCTTGGAGGGCAGTGCGTCCAGCCGGACATCGACGGTTTCGCTCACGCTGACTCCTTCGCGGGCGAACACATCGAGCCGGAAACGAACCTCATTGGAAGCGCGCCGGTAGATGATACTGCCGTTCTGCAATTGGACCGCGTCGAGATTCACGATTTTCTGGTGCGGGCCGTCCTGGATCAGCAGGGTCCCTCGCTGCGCGCTCTCAATGGCGGGCGCACCGCGGTCCCAGCTCAGGTGCAGGTTGTTGCCGTTAGGCGTGGCGGACAGATTCAGCACATAGGGACCGGTCTTGGCGGTGGGCAGAAGCTGCCACCGCAAGTTGAGGGCGGTCT
>Ga0247727_10010368_pt1 | contig 16532 bp, 12 predicted proteins | sample WisWelCaveWW1625_FD_202498 | JGI IMG/M metagenome (GOLD analysis project Ga0247727, IMG submission 202498) | Biofilm microbial communities from Wishing Well Cave, Virginia, United States - WW16-25 | ecosystem: Environmental > Aquatic > Deep subsurface > Groundwater > Cave microbial mat | place... | reverse complement strand
CGGATCGTCTGCGAGTCGATGCCCTTGGCAACGTTGGCGAGGGAATCTCCCATCATCAGGCTCGGCATGCCGCAGGCGACCTCGACCATCTGGATGCCGCGCCGCACCGAGCCGCGCGCGTCCTCGATGGTCTTGCCGTTTTCACTCGACAGGATGCGGGCAATCTCGAGATGGTGCTTCTCGAGCAGATCCTTGTATCGGTAGAGCACCTGCACGCGCTCGACGACCGGGACCTCGCGCCAGCCGAGGAAAGCCTGGTGGGCGGCGCGCGCGGCGCGGTCCACGTCGGATTCGTCCGCATAAGGAGTCTGGGCGATCACCTGGCCGGTGGCCGGGTTGACGACCGGGTGCAACTCGCGATCCGGCGCATCTTCCCAGCGCCCGTTGATCAGGAACGAGAGCGTTCTTGTCTCGACGGCGGTTGCGATCATGATCCTATCCTAGCGCGATACAATCGTCCCGATGACAACCCCGATTCTCGTCTCTATTCTTACCCTCGCGTCGGCGGCCGGCGCGGCCGAGCGCCGCGTCGTGTTTCCGGCCGGCGCCAAGCCGGTGGGGCCCTACAGTCCCGGTATTTTCGCCGGCGATTTTCTCTATGTTTCCGGTCAAGGCGCGCGGACGGCGAGCGGCCAGTTTCCCCCGTCTCCCGAGGAGCAGGTGCGCCAATGCCTGGAGAACGTGAAGTCGATTGTCGAAGCGGCCGGCCTGTCGATGGAGCATATCGTCTACACGCAGGTCTACCTCCACTCGTCGGTCACCTACGACCACCTCAATGCCGTGTGGCCGAAGTTCTTTCCGAAGAATCCGCCGGCGCGCGCGGCGCTGGGCGTCCATCGCATGCCGACCGAGACGCCGGTCGAGATCAATGCCGTCGCCGTGCGGGACCTGGCGGCCAGGAAAGCGGTCGGCGGCTCGGCGTTGCCGGCGAACGCGACGATCTCGGCGGGCGTGCTCGCCGGCGGCCGCCTGTACATTTCCGGGCTGCTCGGCCGCGATCCCGAGACCGGGCGCATTCCCGAGGCGCCGGCCGACCAGGTGCGGCTGGCGCTCGAGCGCGTCGGCGGCGTGCTGAAAGCCGCCGGCATGGATTTCCGAAACCTGGTCTTCGTGAATCCCTACCTGACGAAAAACATGCCGATGCGGGTCATGAACGAGGTCTATGCGAAGTATTTCGAGTTCGGCAACACGCCGGCGCGCGCCACCATCGTGGTTTCCCACTTGCCCCGCGACGCCAGTATCGAGTTCACCGGCGTGGCCATCGCCAACCTGGCCGAACGCCGCGCCGTCCGCCCGAAGAACATGGCGCCGAGCGCGACCGCCAGTCCGTGCGTCTGGGCGGCCGACACGCTGTACTGCTCGGCGAAGGCGGGCTTCATCCCCGGCCCGAACGGCGGGATCTGGGCCGACAATATCGAGGATCAGGTGCGGCAGACGATGCGCAACCTGCTCGACGGTATCGAGGAAGCCGGGCTCGATTTCTCGCGTGTGGTGGCCAGCAACGTGTACGTCGATAATCTCGATGAGTTCGTGCGAATGAACGCCGTCTACGGCAAGTATTTTCCGGCGGTGGCGCCGCCGGCCAGAACCACTGTGTCGCCGCTGGCGCCGGTCGAGCGCCGGCGGAGCGAGACAGGTCACTTCCCGAAGCTCGAGGAGGTTTCGGTGGTCGCGGTACGCTAGGCCGGCCGGTTCGGTAAACCTCCAAGCCCATGGCGTGCCCTCCGCATCTTCTGGATCAGCAGACGCTGCGTTTTCATGCCCAGGATGCGCGGGTGTTTATCGGTGTTCATCCCAGACTGACTCTGACTTCGGCAGGCAAGGCACCGGCAGATGTAGTATAGTAAACATCTGGTGCGCGGTACAACCCATCTCGGCGTCGTGGCGTGCCTGCTGTTGTCATTTGCACAGGCGCCGTTTCAGCACACCCACGAGAGCGATCCCCACCACGCGCACGCCAAGGGATTTGGCCACGCGCACTGGAACAGCAACTCGGCTCACGGACCTACTTGGGAGGCCGACAACCACGACTCCGACGCCCGTATGCTCGATTGGCTTGCCGGTGACGGAAGCGCTCCGGTTAAGTTCGTGGTCGCTCTCCCAGAATTCATCACCCAAACCGTTCTGACGGTTCAAGTCACCCGGATTCCAGAGTTAACGCCGCACAATCACGACCCTCCGTGGCGTCTGAACCTAAACCCGCGCGCCCCACCTGCCTAACCGACCCGTCAGGCGCACTCTCCGTGCGCATCCGTTTCCTTTGATTCAGACAAGTTGAATGAGTTGAGGTGGTGCAATGCTGTTGCCCAATCGTTCCGCCACTTCCGTGCTGTTCATGGCCGCGCTTGCGGGCCTTTGTCCAGCACAGGAGTGGACGGAAGCTAGCGTGGTTCAGAGGTTCCTTGATCAAAGTCCGCAAGCTCGGGAAACGCGAGCACGTGTCGCCATCGCCGAGGCAGAAGCGCGGGGCCGCTCCCTCTACGCGAATCCCAGCGTCAACTACAGCCGTGAAGGCGCTGGCCTCACGGAGTTTTTTCAGGCCGAGCAGACGCTACCCATCACGGGCCGCTTAAAGCTTCTGCGACAGGCCGGTTCCTCAATCGTTCGAGCCACCGAAGCCGACGGAGCTTTTTCTCTGTGGCAGGCCCGTAGCAGCCTCCGGCAAGCTTTCTACCGCGTGCTCGCGTCGCAACAAAGGGCAACGATCTATTCCGCGGGCTTGAAAGACATCGAGGATGTCATCCGAGTTCTTCGGGACCGGGAGCGCGAAGGCGAAGGCTCGAAGTTTGATCGCCTCCGTACCGAGCGGGAGCGAGCCGAGATGCTCGCCGAGTTGGCGCTTGTTCGGGCGGCAACCGCGCTGGAGCGCGCCCAGATGCTCGCCTTCCTTCCAACCGAGACCCCGCTGACGACAGTATCCGGCCAGATCGAAACGCCCGCTCTCGCGCTCAACGCAGCCGATCTGACACAGCGAGCCTTCGCAGTTCGTCAGGACTATCGCGCCGAGCAGCGCCGGATAGAGCAGTACCGGCTGGAGCAGCGTGCGGCCGAGCGGCTTCGGTTCCCGGAGCCTGTATTGAATGTGGGTTTCAAGCGCGCCGAAATTGGGCCGCGCGGCATCGCGAATGGTCCGGTCGTAGGGATAAGTGTTCCGCTCCCGCTATTCAACAAAGGCCAAGCTGAAGTTGCCCGATTCTCCGCGGAGCAGGAACGGTCCTCAGCGCGGCTTCAAGTGCTCACCCAACAGATTCGTGCAGCGGTCGAAGGTGCGGCGCAGGCATTCAATCTTCGGCTCCGGGCGCGTGATGAATACCGTGGGGAGCTGGCGGAGACCGGCCCCGAATTGGTCCGGATCGCGACCATCGCTTACCAGGAGGGAGAGATCGGAATCCTCCAACTCCTGGATGCATACCGGGTTCAGCGGGTGGCGCAATTGCGCCTGCTGGACCTCCGGGCCGGAGTGAAGGAAGCACAGATCGAATTGGATCGGATTGTCGGAGAGGAGCTTGGGAAATGAAGTGGGGAATCTACCTGTTAATCGCAGTAGCGACCGTGGGATGCCAGAAGCCGAGCCCAGTCGCCAGCAACGCCGACGAGCCGGAGCCGCATCCAGAGAGCATGACGAACTGGACCACTAAGACCGAGCTGTTCTTGGAATATCCACCGCTGGTGGCTGGCCAGACCAGCCGTTTCGCCGTCCACCTGACGCGACTCGATAACTTCAAGCCGATCGCCAAGGGTAGGGTGGAGGTGCGTCTGATCGCCGAAGGAGCCAAACCCGAGATCTTCACGACGGACGCGCCATCCCGTCCGGGCATCTTCGGAGTCGATGTGAAGCCATCCACCGCTCGAGAGTTTCACATGTCGGTTCATCTCAGCAGCGACGCAATCAGCGACGTACACGATCTCGGAGAGATCACTTCCTCAGCGACCAAGGCCGCGGCCGTTCATGAACACGGTCCTGAAACCGAGGAGAAGATCGCCTTCTTGAAGGAGCAGCAGTGGACCCTCGACTTCGGAACCGCGATCGTGGAGGATCGGCAACTGAAATCGAGCCTCCGGATGCCGGCCGAAGTGATTCCGCGCTCCGGGGGCGAGGCCGAGGTGACGGTTCCGTTTGACGGAAGACTGGTCGCTACCAGTCTGCCAGTGATTGGCGCACGCGTCACGCAAGGACAGGTGCTCGGAAGCATATTGCCGCCAACGAGCGCTCCCGCCGATTTCGCCTCTTTGGAGTTGGTCAAGAACGAAGCCGATCTGGCGCTGCAACTCGCCCGTAAGGATCGGGAACGAGCGGAGAGGCTGGTTGTTTCCGGAGCGGCGCCGGCCAAGCGGCTCGACGAAGCTCGCACGGTCGAAGCGACTGCCGAGGCGCGGTTGAAGACGGCTGACATACGTCTCGCCCAATACGAGGCATCGAGCTCAGCAGAAGCGAATCCACACGGCGCGAAGTTGTTCGCGCTGCGATCTCCCATTTCCGGAGTCATCGTCCATATGAGCGCCGCGCCTGGTGCAAACGTCAAAGCCGGCGAGGCTCTTTTCAAGATTGTCGACGTGGATACGGTCTATGTTTCAGCGATCGTGCCGGAAGCGGACCTGCCTCAAGTCAGAAATCTCAGCGGCGCTGAGCTAGAAATGCCGGGAACAGATCAGCCGAGGCGGCTACAGCGTCTGATTTCCGTCGGGCGCGTTGTGGACACGGCCTCGCGCACGTTCCCGGTGATCTACGAAGTCGACAACCGGGACCGCCGGATCGCGGTCAACCAGGCCGTGCATGTTCGGCTGCTGACGACGACGGCAAAAGTCGCTCCCGTCGTCCTGGAATCGGCCATCGTCGACGACGGCGGCCGTCCCGTGATCTTCATTCAAGAGGCCGGCGAGACCTTTTTGCGGAGACCCGTCAAGCTCGGCATCCGTGAAGGCGGTTCGGTGCAGGTGCTGGAAGGTGTCTGGCCGGGCGAGCGGGTGGTCACGCGCGGCGCCCACTTAGTCCGTCTTTCCGCCATGTCGAGCCAGGTGCCGGCACATGGGCATGTCCATTAAAGGAAGACCAGATGCTTGACTCTCTCATTCGCTGGTCCTTGCATCACCGGTCCGTCGTACTGTTTCTCGCCGCCGCTCTGCTGATCTGGGGTGGATATTCCATTCGGGACATCCCCTTGGACGTGCTGCCGGATCTGACGGCGCCGACGGTCACGATTCTTGTCGAGGCCAGCGGCATGGTTCCGACGGAGATGGAATCGCTCGTCACGTTCCCGATCGAGTCGGCCATCAACGGCGCGCCGGGAGTGCGCCGTGTACGGTCGGCGACAGCCGTCGGAGTAGCTGTCATCTGGGTGGAGTTCGATTGGGGTCAGGAGATTTATCGCGCCCGCCAGACGGTGAACGAAAAGCTCTCGCTCGTCTCCGCGTCGCTTCCGCCGAACGTCGATCAGCCATTCCTGGCGCCGATCTCGTCCATCATGGGCGAGATTCTCTTCATTACGCTGGAGTCGAATCGCCATTCCGCCATGGAGTTGCGCACTGTTGCGGAAACCGTCCTGCGCCGGCGCATTCTTGCCGTGCCGGGCGTCGCACAAGTGGTGCCCACCGGAGGGGATCAGAAACAGTATCAGGTACTCGTATCACCGCAATTGCTCCGTCAGTCCGAGATCTCGCTGGGCGAGGTTGAGACAGCATTGCGGCAGGGAAGCCAGAACTCCTCGGCTGGTTTTCGGGTCGCGGGCGGGCAGGAGTACCTGATCCAGGGTGTTGGGCGCGCGGCCTCGGAGGACGCTATCGGGCAGATCGCGGTCAGGTCACGCAACGGCCGCCCCATCTTTATCCGGGACGTGGCCCAAGTGAAGATCGGTCCGGCCCTGAAGCGAGGCGAAGGGTCGCACAATGCCGCACCAGCGGTCGTGCTGGGAATCCAGAGGCAGCCTGGCGCAAATACGCTCGAACTCACGCGGAAGCTGGATGCCACGCTGGTCGAGATCCAAAACGCGCTGCCAGCGGGGATGAGGATCGACAAGCAGGTGTTCCGTCAATCGGACTTTATCGAGAGATCTCTTGAAAATCTCACATCGGCGCTGCGAGACGGGGCGATCCTTGTTGTGATTGTCGTCGTTTTGTTCCTGATGAACGGTCGCGCGGCGATCATTACCTTGTTAGCGATCCCGATCTCCGTCGTCACGGCGATAATCACGATGAATTGGTTCGGGTTCACTATCAACAGCATGAGCCTTGGCGGCCTTGCTATCGCCATTGGCGAACTTGTGGACGACGCCATTATCGATGTCGAGAACGTGATCCGCCGGTTGCGAGAGAACGCACTCAAGCCGGAGGGCGAACGGCTTTCGGCGCTCGACGTGATCTACAAAGCCAGCACCGAGATCCGCGGGTCGGTTGTCTTCGCGACCGTGATCGTGGTCCTGGTGTTCCTACCCCTGTTTGCGCTGAGCAGCGTCGAAGGCAGGCTGCTCACTCCGCTGGGGTTCGCCTACATCGTGAGTCTGACGGCCTCTTTGGTGGTCGCCCTGACGGTGACGCCCGCGCTTTGTTCCTTTCTCTTGCCCAAAGCGAAATTCATTCTTCGAGGGCACGAGCCGTGGCTTGTCACACGGCTGAAGAGGATGTATCAGCCCACGCTGCGATGGTCGCTGAACCATCCTTGGCTGGTAGTGATTCCGTCAACGCTACTCCTCATTGGAGCCGGTGTCGCGCTGTCCCACACGGGCCGCGCATTCCTGCCGGAGTTCAACGAGGGCACATTGACGGTAAGTGCGGTCACGCTGCCGGGAACGAGTCTCGCGGACTCCGACAACCTCGGCCGGGGATTGGAGCGCATTCTCTTGGGCGTCCCGGAGGTTGTTTCGACGGCGAGACGCACGGGACGGGCAGAGCTCGACGAGCATGTGCAAGGCGTCGAGTCCGCAGAAATCGACGTGACGCTGCAAATGAAGGAGCGGCCAAAGGGAGATGTACTTGCGGAAATTCGCGAACGCGTGACCTTGCTTCCCGGTATGAACGTGACGATCGGCCAGCCGATTTCGCACCGGATCGATCACATGCTCTCGGGCACTCGCGCCAATATTGCGGTGAAGGTCTTCGGCGATGACCTGACGCTGCTGCGATCGCTGGCCCGCCAGATCGAAGGTGCGATGAAGGGCGTCCCAGGAGTCGTCGATCTGTCGGTCGAGCAGCAGACGGACATCCCGACGGTTCGCGTCCGGGTTCGTCCGGAAGATGCCGCCCGCTTTGGTCTGCAGCCTGGCGAAGTGACCACCAAGATCCAAACCGCCTTCGTCGGCATCGAGGTGAACCGTATCCTTGAGGGGCAAATCAGTTTTCCCCTGGTGGTGCGGTATCCCGAGACACGTCTTGAAGACCTGCAAGTGATCGGCCGCACTCTCATCGACTCACCCTCCGGAGCAAAGGTTCCTCTGGATGCCGTCGCGGACATTCACGAGGATCGGAGTCCTAACTTCATTAGCCGGGAAGGGGTTCAGCGGAAAATCGTGGTGCAGTGCAATGTCGCAGGACGCGACTTGCTGGGGGTCGTGAACGAGATCCGATCCGCCGTAGGAGAGAAGGTCAAGCTGCCGCAAGGCTACCGGGTTGAGTATGGCGGGCAGTTTGAGAGTGAAGCTGAGACGTCGCGCCGGTTGCTGATCCTTGGTGGCGGGGTGATTGTTGGCATCCTGTTGATCCTTGCGACCGCCTTCCATTCGACCCGCGACGCGCTGATCATCATGGTCAATCTGCCCTTGGCCCTGGTGGGCGGCGTTGCCGGGGTTTACCTGACGGGCGGAGTGCTTTCGGTGGCCTCGATCATCGGGTTCATCACGCTATTCGGTATTGCGACCCGCAACGGCATCATGCTGGTTTCCCATATCCGTTACCTGCGACAACTGGAGGGCGTTACCAACATGCGGGAGGCTGTGATGCGAGGAGCGACCGAGCGCCTGGCGCCGATCCTGATGACAGCACTGGCAGCAGGTCTGGCGCTGGTTCCGATCGCCGCTGGAATGGGGAAACCTGGAAGCGAGATTCAGGCGCCCATGGCCATGGTGATCCTGGTTGGCTTGCTGACATCCACCGCCTTAAACATGGTGGTGGTCCCGGCTGTGTATCACGCAGTCGGGCACAGGGAAGTCGTTAACTCGGGAAGCGTTGTCGACGCCGGTCAGGTCGGGAACGCGTAGAATCACTGACCAAGAGAAGAATGAGATAAGGAGAGAACCATGAATCGAATGTTGATGACTACTGTTGCGGCGCTAGCGTTGCTGGCGTCTTCCAACCTTGCCGCGCACGATGAGCGGCTGCACAAGGGGAATGCGGTCACTGGCGAAATCGTCGCTGTGACAGGGGATGGCCTTCAATTGAAGACCAAAACCGAGACGGTCAAAGTCAAGTTCTCAAGCAAGACGAAGTTCGAACTCGACAAGAAGATGGTGGACAAAAGCCAGGTCCGCGAAGGCGACCGGGCCGGCGTAATCGGATCGAAGCTGCCCACGGGCGAAATGATGGCCAACGAAGTAATCCTGGGTTTGCCCGCGCCGAGGCCCGCCGCAGACGCAAAGTCCCCCGCGGCTACGAAGGACTCGGGCCATAAGCACTGAGCAGCGACAAAGGCAGCGGGGCTCGATCTCAGCCGAGGCGCCGCCCGCTATGGCATGCTAGAAGTTAGAGCAATGCCGGATCGCCGCACAATGTTTCGAGTCGCCTCACTCGTTCTGCTGGTGCTGACGGTTGGCTTTGCCTGCGAGATCCTCTACCCGAATGGGTGCGAGTCTGACAGGGTTCCAGGGAGCCAACAGACGCAACGCGACGATTGCTGCATCTGCTGCTGCGCACACATCGTAGTTGTTCAGCCTATTCGACTGGACCATCAGGAAGCCCTCGTTTCCGTTTGGGTCGCACCGGATACAGGTGTACGGCTAGCCCAACCATTCCGCATCTACCACCCGCCCAGAGCCTAGCCCCCTAGCCGAAGTTCGTCACAAGACCGCTTGCTGACGCGCGCGGCTCGGTAAGTGCCGGCGAGAGCTTCCGAGCCACGACCGTAAGAGTGGTCGTGACGAACTACGGCTAGCAGCCCTTTCGCTTCACCCAAACAGGAGGTTGAGATGAGATTCGTGTGTCGAGTGTCTCTGTCTCTCGGTGTTTTGACGGCCCTTGCATGGGCGCAGGCGCCAGAGGACAGGCAATTTTCAGTTGTTGATGCTCTGATCCAGCGCGCGGTTGAGCGCAGTCGTGATCTGCTGGCCTTCCGCCAAAGGATCGCCGAGGCCAAGGGACTCGTGCGCCAGGCCGGAACCAAGCCCGTGCCTACTGTGGAGTTCAATGCCTCGACGGGGCGACCATTGGCGACAAAGGGCGAGGAGGAGTATTCGGCCGGATACTTCTATCCCGTGGAAACGGCAGGGAAACGGCAGAAACGGATTCGCGTCGCCGAGAAGGAGGTGCAACTCGCCGAGGTTGCGCTAGCCGAGCGCGTACGCCAGCTTGCGTTCGAGATCAAGAGCCGATTCGTCGACTCCGTCGCTGAGCAGAGGACGCTCGACGCCGTGGACCGCCTGATGCAGGTGAACCGAGAGGCGATTCGGCTCACCCAGGCGCGCGTGGAGAAGGGCGACGTGGCGCCGCTTGAGCGCGATCTTCTCGCCGTCGAGTTAAGCCGTGCCGAAGCCCTCCGATCTTCGATCGCCGGTCGCCTCGCCGCCGCGCTGTTGGACTTAAGAAGGCTCGCCGCTCTCGATCCCGTTGAGACGCTCAACCCGCGAGACTTCCCGGCGCCGCTCCCCTCCACCATCACCATCACGGAGTTGGAGCAGCGCGCTCTCAAGACGCGGCCCGATCTTCTGATTGCGCGCCTGCTGGAAGAACAGGGTAGTGCCTCGGTGGACTTGGCCGAAGCCGAGGGAAAGCCAAGTGTGACCCTCGCCGCTGGCTACTCTCGCCGGCACGCGCGGTTTGAGCAGTTCGGTCTGCGAGACAAGGACGACATAGTGACCGTTGGGGTCAGCATTCCGCTGCTGAATCGAAAACGGAATCTCGGCAACATTGAGGCGGCCGGAGCGCGGTTTGCCGGCGCTCGTCTTCGACGGGAGTACCTCGAAGGCGCCATTCAGATCGAGGTAAGGGCGGTGTGGGAGCGGTACGTGGCCGCACGCCGTGCTCTCGAAGTTTATGACCGAGGTGTAGTCGAGCAGTCCGAAAAGAATCTCAATGTCATCCGCCAAGCCTACGCTCTCGGCCAGCTCCGAATCCTCGACGTCCTCAGCGAGCAGCGCCGCCTAATTGATACGCAGATCGCCGCGATCGACGCCAGGGCGGAAGAGGCGCGCGCCGTGGCGGAACTGATCCGAGCTGTAGGGGGGAGCCTGCCGTGAAGAAATCGATCCTGTTGATTGCTGTCTTGACCGTCTCCGTTGCGTGCTCCCGGTCGAAGGAAGCAGGAGCCAGGTCCGAAGAATCGGCTCAGCCGACGAACCTGGTGCAGATGGAGCTCGAAGCCCAGAAGCACGTCGGATTGCGGGTAGCGCCCGTGGAGGTGACTCACCTGACCGAGTACCTTCAGGTGACTGGCACCGTGCAGCCTGTGGATTCCCGGGTGAGCCAGGTTCGGCCGCTCGCACGCGGGCGTCTCGAGGACATCGCCGTGAAAGTGGGCGACCGCGTTCGAATGGGTCAGGCATTGGCCCGCTACGACAACATGGAAGCCGGCGAATTGGCTTCCGTGTACGTGTCGGCCCAAGCCGAGTTGGCCCGCCTGAAGGTCCAGCTTTCGGCGCTCGCCAGACAGACGGAAAGAAGCAAGAGCCTCTCCGAGATCGGCGCAGCGCCTAAGAAGGACTACGAGATGAGCCTCGCCGAACAACAAGGTGTCGAACAGAGCATCCGGTCCCAGGAGAGTGTTCTGGCGGGTATCTCCGCCCGCCTCAGACGCTTTGGGGTAGCGCCCGGCGACGCCCTTGGCGCGCTGACCGCCGCCCTTCCGGCGCCGTTCGACGGCGTGGTCATCAAGATTAACGCCGCTCCGGGCAAAGTGGTCGAGCCGGCCGACGAGTTGTTCACAATAGCCGATCTGTCGCAGGTCTGGGTTCAGGCTGAGGTGTATGAAAAGGATCTCGGCCGCATTCGCGTCGGTCAACCTGCCTCGATCACGGTGGACACGTACCCCGGCGAGCGTTTTAGTGGAAGGATCACCTACATCGCCGACTTCCTCGATCCGCAAACGAGAACCGCGCGCGTTCGGTGCGAGGTTCCGAACCCTGCCATCCGGCTCAAGCTCGACATGTTTGCCTCCGTGCAGCTTCCGACCACATTCAGCCGCAAGGCGATGGCCGTCCCCCAGAGCGCGCTTCAGCAGCTTGACGGCAAGACCGTGGTGTTTGTTCGCAAGAACCCTACAGCATTCGAAGTCCGCCCTGTCAGGACGGGCAATATCGTCCTCAACCAGACAGAAATCCTTGAGGGACTGAAACCGGGCGAGATGATCGTAGTACAGGGGGCTTTTCACCTCAAGTCGATCGTCGCCGGCAAAGAACTGGGTGAGGAGTAGCGATGCAGAGGCTCGTCGCGCTGTCTCTCGAATACCGGTTTCTCGTGCCTTTGGTAACCCTCCTGGTGGCCGGCTTCGGACTGTTGTCATTGCAGAAGCTACCCATCGACGCCGTGCCGGACATCACACCGAATCAGGTTCTGGTTCTCACCAAGGCCCCGAGCCTGTCACCGATGGAAGTGGAACAGTTTCTCACCTTCCCGGTCGAGTTCGCGATGAGCGGGCTGCCCGGTGTGGAGCGTATTCAGTCCGTTTCGAAGTACGGCCTCTCCTACGTGGCCGTTTACTTCAAGGACGACATGGACACGTACTTTTGCCGTCAACTCGTCATGGAACGGCTGCCTCAAGCGAAGGAGTCGATCCCGGCGGGCATGGCGAATCCGGAGATCGGACCGATTGCCACAGGACTCGGCGAGATCTTTCAGTTCAAAGTCACTGGCGAGAACCAATCGTTGATGGATCTCAGGAGCATTCTGGATTGGGAGATCACGCCAAAGCTCCGGATCGTGCCGGGGATCGTTGAAGTGAATCCGCACGGCGGCCAGCTCAAGACATACGAAGTCCAGGTGGACGCAGACAAGCTCATGGCTTATCGCGTTTCGCTCAGCAAGGTGATCGAAGCCCTCGGTCAAAACAACGCGAATGCAGGCGGCGCCTATCTCGAACGATCCGAGCAGCAGTCGCTCATTCGCGGTGAGGCGCTCATCGGAACTCTGAAGGACATCGAAGACATCGTTCTGGGAGTGTCGGCTTCGGGAACGCCGATCCTGGTGAGGAACGTCGCACAGGTGCGTTTCGCCCCGATGGTTCGCCAGGGATTCGCTACCCAGGATGCCAACGGAGAGATAGTGATCGGCGTTGCCATGATGCTCATCCATGAGAACTCGCGCGTGGTTGCGGCCCGTGTCCGAACGAAGCTCCAGGAGATTCAGCGGACTCTCCCGCCTGGTGTACGCATCGAGCCGCTATACGATCGCACCGACCTTGTGCGGCGCACTATCGGCACGGTCAGCCGCAACCTGATTGAAGGTGGTCTCCTGGTCGTGGCCGTTCTGTTGCTGTTGCTCGGAAGTTTCAAAGGAGGCCTCATCGTTTCGGCTGCGATTCCACTTTCCATGCTGGTCGCCTTCATGGGAATGGTCTACGCAGGCATCTCGGGAAACCTGATGAGTCTCGGCGCGATTGATTTCGGCCTCATCGTGGATGGCTCGGTCGTCATGGTAGAGAACATCCTGCGGCGGCTAGGTCACCGCGGGGCCGAGGAAGACCCGTTGACCGTGATTCGGGCTGCCGGCCAGGAGGTTGCGCGCCCGATTTTCTTTGGAGTGCTGATCATCGTTCTCGTCTATGTCCCGATCCTCACGCTGGGGGGCGTTGAGGGCAAGATGTTCCGTCCGATGGCAATGACGGTGCTCTTTGCGCTCGCCGCCTCGCTGGTCATCGCCCTGACGTTGATGCCGGTGATGTGCTGGTATGCGTTCCGCCGGAAGGTTTCGGAGAAAGATACCTGGCTCATGAAGCGGCTGAGTTCCTTGTACGCACCCGCCTTGCGAGGGGCCGTCCGCTTTCCGCTTGTCACCGCCGGCATCGCCGTTCTGGTCTTCACCGCTTCCGTGGGATTGGCGCCATTTCTCGGGGCGGAGTTCATTCCAACCCTTGACGAAGGATCGATCGTGGTGATGATGTACCGTGTACCAGGCATCTCGGTAACAGAATCGCTGCACGGCAACGAGATCATCGAGAGTGTGCTTCGCCACTTTCCGGAAGTGGACACAGTTGTGAGCCGTACCGGCCGCCCTGAAGTGGCTACTGACCCAATGGCGATTGACCAGAGCGATGTCTACGTCTACCTGAAGCCCATTTCTCAGTGGCCGAAGTTGCGCACAAAGGAAGACTTAATCGCCGCGATGAAGGTGGCGCTTCTGAAGGAGGCGCCAGGCGCCGCTTACAGCTTCTCGCAGCCCATTGAGATGCGGACTCAGGAACTCATGGAAGCCGGCATTCGCTCCGACATCGCGGTAAAGCTGTACGGCCCGGATCTCGAGGTGCTGCGAGAGAAGGCCGAGCAGATCGCCCGGGTCGTGGAGCGGGTGCCGGGCTCCGCGGATGTCCGGGCGGAGAGGGTCGCGGGTCTTCCCTATCTCCGCATCCGTGTTCGCCGCGATGCGATTGCCCGCCATGGCCTGGACGCTTCCGACGTACTGGCTACCGTGGAAGCCATCGGCGGCAAACCTGTCAGCCAGATTGTCGAGGGTAACCGGCGCTTCACTCTCCAGGTGCGCTTCGATGAGTCTCAACGGGATTCCATCGAAGCCATCCGAAATCTTAAAGTGGGGGACCACGAAGGCCACTTTATTCCCCTCAGCCAGCTCGCGGACGTGATCGACGAGGAGGGTCCCGCTCAGATCAGCCGTGAGAACGGCCAGCGGCGAATCAGCGTGGAGATCAATGTTCGCGCCCGCGATCTGGCGAGCTTTGTCGCGGAGGCTCGGAAAGCCGTCGAACGAAAGGTGCAGATCCCCGAAGGTTACACGCTCGAATGGGGAGGGAAATTTGAGCAATTGGAGAGTGCCAGCCAGCGCCTGGTGATCGCCGTCCCGGTGACGCTGCTGCTGATCTTCATCTTTCTCTTTTTGAACTTCAAGAAAATATTGCCAGCCGCCATCATCTTCCTCAACGTGCCGCTGGCGGCGACCGGCGGAATCCTTGCTCTCTTTCTGCGGGGGATGCCTTTCAGCATTTCGGCCGGCGTTGGCTTTATCGCTCTGTTTGGCATCGCCGTCCTGAACGGTGTCGTGCTGTTGACTTACATCAGCCAGCTCCGGGAGGACGGGACGCCGCTGCGGGATGCTGTTCGAGTGGGAGCCGAGACACGACTGCGGCCTGTCCTGATGACGGCGCTCGTAGCGAGTCTTGGCTTCTTGCCGATGGCCTTCTCCCAAGGCGCGGGAGCGGAAGTGCAGAGACCCTTAGCCACTGTGGTCATCGGCGGATTGATTACCTCCACGCTGCTGACGTTGCTCGTAGTCCCGTCGCTGTTCCTGTACTTGGAAAACAGACGGTCTTGATATGGAGCGCACCATGGAATGCTTGCGCGAAATCAATACCACGGGCATGCGCGGGCTCACGGTCCGCGGCGCTGTACAAACGTAGGTATAATACATAGGCGAAATACGTTGGAACGTCACTAGGAGAAAACCCTCACCTCAATCGGTACCTAGGTCTAAGGCAAGTATTTTCCGGCGGTGTCGCCGCCAGCCAGAACCACCGTGTCGCCGCTGGCGCCGGTCGAGCGCCGGCGAGCGAGACAGGTCACTTCCCGAAGCTCGAGGAGATCTCGGTGATCGCGGTAGGGGACTAGTACATCGTCCAGATAGTTCTTTGTAGAATTGGGCCCCGTTCAGTTGACAACGTGGGGCAGCCAATCTTGGCTGTAGCCGCCTTTCAGGCGGCTCTTGTTTCCGCGGTGCAGGCAGTCAAGGGTAAGTGCCGGCTGGAAGCCGGCTGCGGGCAGGATTGCCCGCCCCACAAGCCCGATCAAACGCTTTAGTGGGTGACGCAACATGCCACTTTGGCTCCCGTTGATCTATCAATGACTTTCTGTACGATGTACTAGCTGCTAGCACGTGCGCGGCTCGGAATCGGCGTTCTGCGTTTACGCATCGGGCGGCTATTCATTTCTTGGCGCCCTCCAGCACCCAAGCTTCGTCGAAAACCGCGCGATGGATCACGGTGCGCCGCTCTGAAGTGTAGATCACGTGAATACTGCCTTCCGCGGTCTGGATCGCGACCGGGTAGGCGAAGCTGCCCGGGCCTTCGCCGACATTCCGGCGATACGGGTAGGTCTTGTCGTTGTCCTCGGAGATGGCCGCCACCAGCGGGGTACGCCCGGTCATGCTGTCGTTCGAAACCAACAGCAAGCGGCCGCTGGCGAGCTTGATGAAGTCCACGGCGGAGTTCGGGTTGGGAAAACGCGACTCGACCCCGGCACTCCAGGTGCGCCCGCCGTCGCGCGATTCCGAGCGCACCAGGTCGAGATCTTGACCTGGATTCTCGAATCCGACCAGGCCTTTCCGAAGCGGACCACGTAGAACAGCCACACGACGCCGTCGGGCGCTGTCCAGATCACCCCATTTCCGGCCGAGCGGAACGGATCCTTGGCGATGACGCGGGGTTTGGTCCACTGCTTGGACCCCTTGGGCAATCGCGCGCCATAGACGGCCGTGTCGATCGCGTATTCGCCTCCCCCGCCATAGTAGACGAGATAAAGATCGCCATTGGCGAGTTCGGTGATGCTGGCGGGATGTTTGTACGGACCGGTAGGGGTCTCCGGCCCGAAAATGCGTTCGACGCGGAACTCCGCCGCCGGCAACACCACGGCGGCTAGCAGGGCGGCCAGCGCGCACCGCAGCAGGCATGACCATCGTTCGATTTCCCGCATCAGCGACCTCCCCCCTGCTGATTCCGCAGCAGCCAGACTTCAACCACGTCGGCGCCGCGACTGCTGCCACTGGGGGCAACCTCGCGGTCCCACGTCAGGACAAGCTCCCCGTCGTGGGTGGCATCGACGGGGATATCAAACTCCAAGGGGCGCGCCGGCTGAGGCCTCTTCAGATACGGATGCACCACGATCTGGCCGTCGGCCACCAGCCGGATGCCCTGTTGCTGACCGACGTTGCCTCCGGCGTAGACCACACGCACCCGGTATTGCGCCTCCGCGTCGAGCTCCGTGTAGCGCATTTTGACGGGAGTCCGCGCGCCCAAACCGGCGCCGGTCGACCAGGCGAGCGGCTCGCCGGGAAACCAGTTCACGCTCGACGCCTGAGAGCCGGGCTCCCGCACCATGTGCGGCTGTTGGAGTGGATTGCCGACGTCGTCATAATAGCCGGCGGGCCCCGGGTTCTTCCAGTTCACGATGATGTCGAGTTCCTTGATCCGCGCGGCTTCGTCGGGGAACTGCCGGATGGCGCCAAAGCTCTTCTTG
>Ga0247727_10010367_pt1 | contig 16534 bp, 10 predicted proteins | sample WisWelCaveWW1625_FD_202498 | JGI IMG/M metagenome (GOLD analysis project Ga0247727, IMG submission 202498) | Biofilm microbial communities from Wishing Well Cave, Virginia, United States - WW16-25 | ecosystem: Environmental > Aquatic > Deep subsurface > Groundwater > Cave microbial mat | place... | reverse complement strand
CGTTATCAGACACTGAAAAATTTGCAGGGCGAAAGTGAATTAAACTGGTTTGAAGAGTGGGATGAATGGGAATCCTCCGGAAAGATCGTGCCGTTCCTTCACTACCGGTCGCTGATTGCCGTTCGTACGAATCTAATTGATGTTCGGCCCGGAGCCCGGGGACCCGACTTCTCAAATACCTGGATTCTTCCGGATCCATGAAACTTTCACTCAAGATCACACTTCTACTTTTTGTGATCACGACAACTTTCATCATTGTTCTCTCTTTCTTTTTTTATTCACAGCTGGATCGTAACTACAGGGAGCAGGCGGACAAACTATTAGGCCAAAGCGTTGCGCTGACGGAACAGCGGCTGCAGTTGCTGCACGACAGACTCCAGACAGAGTTGCAATCGCTGGCAACTTCATTCTTTGCTGAAAACGAAAATACGATTGCTGCCATGCTGGCCGATCCACCGGTATTTGATGCCGGGGTTGTGGGCTTTGCTGAAAGGTTACGACGCCGAACAAGTCTCGATTTTCTGGTCATCACTACTTCAAGCGGAATCATTCTCAGCAACAGTCTGGAGCCTGCCGCATTTGGGAAAAATGACCTTTTTTCTACTCTGCCCACGGATGCTCCAGTTTATGTAAGCGATAGTTCGGCCGCTGTTGAGCTCAAGAAAGAAGTTTCATTCGGCAAACACATCATTCATTTGCGGGGAGGATGCTTCCTTCGTTCGCAGCTGGAAAAAATATCCATTCCCGGAATCCGGTTAAATTACGTGGAAAGCGGAGAATCCACATTCATTGCAAAATCCGATGCAGCCGTGCTGGCACATACGCTGCCGTTCAAAAATCCGGAAGGGAAGACAGTCGCATCCCTGGCCGTCGCCATATCACAACAGGAATTGTTGGAGCAGAAGGACCAGGTAATAACGAACGGCGTTTATCTCTTGATCGGATCCATGTTTCTGTGCCTTCTGATTGGCTCGTTGATTTCGTTTTCACTTACCAGACCGTTGGGCCGTTTGACGGCAGCATCCAGGGAAATGTCTGAAGGTAATTTTGCCGTTCGTGTTCCCGACGGAGGAAGCGGAGAAACAAAAGAGCTCGTTCGCACATTTAACAAAATGGTGGAACAACTGGATGAAAACAGGAAGAAGTTGATTCAGACCGAACGGATTGCTGCCTGGCAGGAAATCGCGCGCTATCTTGCTCATGAAATCAAGAATCCCCTGACTCCGATACGCACATCTCTGGCGAACTTGCGTCTGGCGATGGAGCGGGCGCCTGAAAAGTTTCCCGAAATTTTTCGCGAATCCAGTCAGAGCATCATCGAAGAAGTGGAGACGCTTCGTCATCTGGCGGATGAATTTGCCCGATTCGCGCGTCTGCCTGCTCCGAATCTCGCCTTGAACCGCTTGAACGATGTTTTGCAGAGGGCCGTTTCCCTTTACAGCAACGCCCTCCCCGCTGAAGTCAGTCTTCAGTTCAGGCCATCCGCGGTGCCGCCTCTTTATTTTGATGCAGAGCAAATCCTTCAAGCAGCCGGGAACCTTCTTCAAAACAGCCTGGAGGCCATTCATTCAAAAGGTGAGATTGTGATGAGCACAGGTGTGGTCGAACACAATGGTAAGCAGTGGGCGCTGGTGAGAGTTCAAGACAGCGGGACCGGCATGACGGAAATAATTAAACAGCAGGTGTTCACTCCCTATTTCACAACTAAACCAAAAGGAACAGGGCTCGGACTTGCGCTCGTTCATCGCATTGTAACCGAGCATGGCGGAAATATTCTGGTAGAATCTGAACCGGAGAAAGGAACTGTGTTTGAAGTTTATCTTCCGATTCAATGACCGTCTGGAATCTCGCGTGAATTCAACAGAAAAAAAGAGGTCCCCATCCGAAATCATCTTCTGGGCCATTTTTATTTTCGCGGGGGTGGTCCGTTTTAAGGACCTTTCCACCGGGCTCCCACTCCATACTCTTTATGGGGAGTCGGACACACTGCAAATTCTGCTGGGGATGATTCGCACAGGCGAATTGAATCCTCATCAATTTGATCTACCGGGTCTCGCGTATTACATGTTCCTGCCGTTTTTTTATCTTTTTTACTCGGCGGGATACTTGCTGGGCCATTTTCCGCATCTCGAATCCGTACCAGACTCCTCTTTTATTTTTGTCGGTAGATTCATCTGCGCTGTTTTCGGAACCCTCACCGTGTATTTTTCCTACCGGATCGGGTTAAGGTTCTCCACCCTCGCGGGGCTGCTATGCATGGCCATCCTCAGCGCTGCACCGCAACACATTGAATACAGTCACATGTTGAGGCCGGAAATTCCTGCAATCTTTTTTGTGCTTGCCGCACACGAGCTGGCATTGAGTCTTATTAAATCGCCGGGTTCGCGCCTTTTTTGCCTTACCGGTGTGATGGCCGGCCTGGCCGTGTCGCTGAAATATATGGTGGGAATTCCACTCGGACTCACAATCCTGACGGTGTACGTGCTGAAAAGAAAAGAGGCAAAACTCGCCTGGCTGATGCAATCGTGTTTTCTTCTTATTGCCGTCTTCCTGATCACAAACCCGCATCTGTTTACGGGCAAAGAGGGGATCCTGCACTGGCAGGACCGGGTCGCCGCACTTTACCAGACCGGTGAGGACTACTACGGGAAAAATATCTTCGTATACTACATAGAGTTCCTGACCCGGTACAACTACAACCCCCCGTTGATGCTTTTCGCGGGTCTGGGAATCCTTCTGAGCGTTGCTTCGTTCGGATTCAGAGGGTTTGTTCTTGCCCTGTATCCCCTTACTGTTTTTTTCTGGCTGTGCTCCTTTGATACACGGCGCACGCACGGACTGTTGCCGCTGCATCCGTTTCTGGCGTTATGGGCTTCGTTGACGTTGAATGAAATCTGGAGAGCGACACGGGCCTTATCCGGCAAACTCTTTTTCAAAATTGCTTACGCATTGTTGATAGTCACATCCCTTTTCTGGCCGTATTACCGGACCGGAGTACAGGCGTATTTATTCTCACGCATGGACAACAGAGGAAAAGCAGAATTATGGATGGTCAGCCATTTGCCCCGTGGCGCCAGAATCGCGCTTTTGCAATTCAGTCAGGTTGAGCTGGATTCGTTCTATTTCAACGTCCAGAGCTTTCCACCCAGGGATTACGTTTTATCCAACAAGAATTTTAAATGGTTTCAAGAAAACGGATTTGATTACATTGTGGTTTCAAGCGGTCAATACATGCGCTATTTTATCGAAGGAGAATCGGCCGCAAAATACAAAGACTACTTTCGCGATCTATTTAAGGATGGAGAGCAGCTTGGCGTTCAAGTGCTGGATCTGGCCCCCCATCCGCTTCTGATTCCGAACTACCGGATCAAAGTGTATGCAACGCAACACAGATCAACACCCCCGCGTTTCATACCTGCCATTGACGCTGATCCGGGCCACACCACACATACTCTGACCCGGCCCGGAATCGTTTTGTCATTAGACCCCGGCTACTATTCATTGAGCTCCGCCGGCTCCGTAACGCGATCTGATGTTGTGCAGGTAAACAACCTGAAATCGGGTGAATTGATTCTGAAGTGGAAAGGAACTGGAGAGATCTCCAGCATCCCATTCACATTGTTTCCCGTATGGTTGAACAGCCGGTTTCACCTTTTCGCGCCTGCTCCGGAGATTATCACCCCCGGTCAACTCGTGAAATTTCAATGGTCCGGTATCTATCAGGGATTGGTGCTGGACAGAAGGCCACCGGCGATTCGCGTCACATTAGATGAATTTCTTTCGCAATCTGCTTCCAGCACAAGCCCATTTTTACTGTTCGATAAGAATGAACAGTTTCGAATTCGATGCACTTTACGAAACCGGGGCGACATCAACATTTCAGGATATATCGAGGCAACCCTGAGCCAGATCGGCGAATTTCAGCCCTGGAAAAACTTTGACCTGACCAGCGCCGCGCACGAATTCTTCCTTGAACCATCTCAACGAATCACAATTGAAATCCCGATGACCACCGGCCAACTGACGGGTGACTACCAGCTCAGCTACTGGATCTTCACGCGACAGGATCTACCATTCAGCCCGCAAAACGGCGGTGTGTTCAATAAACAAATTCGTGTCTCTGATCCGGAGCTCGGTATCCATCCAATTTACCGCGTCCCCATTCCTTGAACCCGGGTGAAAAAATCCCTATACCAGTGGCGGCAGGCGTCCCTGCCTGCCGATTTCTCGTCGAGAAGTCTTAAGGCGGGCAGAAACGCCCGGCCCTGCAGTTCCGGGTTGGAACGCAACTTGCTGCTTTCTTTAGCCGGTAACAGAACGACTATGGTAACCGCAAGTGAACGCAGCGGCATTTATCCGGCGCGTCTGGAGATCCGCTCGGTCGGACACATCCTTTATATAAGGGTAGACGAAATAGACTGGATCGAAGCGGCAGATACTTACGTTATCCTTCACACCACTTTCGGTTCTCACTTGATGCGAGAAAGCATGAATCGTCTCGAAACGATACTGGACCCCGAAAACTTTCTTCGCGTTCATCGCTCCACGATCATCAATTTGAATCGCGTGCGCGAAATCAGAAGCATACGTTTCGGAGACCGTATGGTTGTACTTGGGGACGGGACAAAAGTGCGCGTCAGCCGCGTTCGAAAAGGTACACTCGAAGCGTCCCTCAGACTGTTGTAGCCGCCCCCCCGGATCTATTTCTAATAAAAGTTGGATTTTCTATCCGGTAAAAATCCAACAGATTGAATCCCACTATTCATAAAGGTTACCGTTCACTTGATTCGTTTTGGCTACTCACAACTTCATTTAAGCAGTTCACCCGGATTGCAGAAAACTGGCGGACCGGTTGCACCTCGAAAGAGAGGCTCGACTCGTTACTAAAGTATTCGAGATGATGAGCCAAAAAGGAGGAAACATGAGTAGAAAACTTTTCCTGGTCGTTGCATTGGGACTGATGGTTGTGAGTACTACAGCTTTTTCTCAAGTAGCAACGAGATCAGGATCCATATATGGAAAAGTGTTGGATGAAGATGGAGGACCACTGCCCGGTGTGAGAATCACAGTTGAATCGGACGCCGGACAACCTCAAATGGCGATCAGTGGCTCCACAGGCGGATTCAGGTTCGCCAACCTTCCACCCGGCATGTATTCCGTAATTTTCTCGATTGAGGAATTTGCGGAAACAAGGCGAGAGGATGTTCAAGTCTCAATCGGTGGATCAGTGAATCTGGAAGTCACGCTGAAACCTACAATGACTCCGGATGACATGATCATCATTGGTTCACCTCTTATGGATGCCAGGAAGACTGGAAATGAATCAACATTTAGCCGTGAATATCTTGACGGGGTCCCTAACGGTCGCGATCCGTGGGTCATCATCGAACAGACTCCCGGTGTTGATAATGACCGTGTGAACATTGCAGGTTCAGAATCGGGACAACAGACCGGGTTCTTTGCGCGCGGAGCTTCGTTTGCCGATAACGCCTGGAACTATGATGGCGTGAACGCAACGGATCCACTCGCGCTTGGCGCAACACCGACGTACTACGATTTTGAAGCATTCGAAGAAATCCAGATTCAATCCGGTGGTATGGATGCATCAGTTGGAGCCAAGGGTGTTGTGGTCAACCTCGTCACCAAACGCGCAGGAAATAAGTGGGAAGCGAATGCTTCTTACTATTTCACCAACGACACTCTTCAGAGCACAAATACTCCCGATGAACTGGTCAAGCAGGGAGTAGAGCGTTCCAACAGAATCGACCAGGTTTATGACTGGGGTTTCGACATTGGTGGTCCGATTGTAAAAGAAAGACTCTTTGCATGGGGCGCTTTTCGTAGAAACCAGATTGATCTTTTCACCAGAGTGACGAATCCGAATACAGGAGAATCCTTGAGTGATAAGACGAAGTTAACCGATCTCAACTTCAAATTGAACTTTGAAGTGAATGCCGCCAATGAATCGCAGTTTGGATATTTTGACGGCGCCAAGGAAAAGGATGGTCGTGGTTTCGATCCACCGACACAGGCTGAAGAAACATTATGGCAGCAGGGAAGCCCTGGAACAATTCTGGAAGGGATCTGGACCGGCCAGCACACGTTCATTCCCAACGATCATACGATCCTGAATGCGCGCTACGGTTACATCGGATTGAGTTTTGAGCTTTCCCCGAATGGTGGAAACTGCTCGGCCGGTGCGCCTTGCGACATTCCGATGATCTTCCTTGCGGCAATTCCGCACTGGGAAGATACATCCTTTAATGTGAGTCCGATTGATCGTCCTTCGCATGATTTCAACGTGGACTTGAACTGGTTCAAAGAGAACTGGGGAGGGGGCGATCATGAATTCAAGTACGGGTTCGAGTACAAAGCCTCTGAAGGCCATACATTCAGCAGCTATGGAAATGGCGCGCTGATTATCGACTACTATCAAACTGAGCCCGGTGGCCCATTGATTGGAGGAGGCATCTATGCGCAACGGTTCATCAACGGTACGATGAATTATTATCGAGCCGGCGGATATGTGACCGATACATTCCGCAAAGATCGCTTGACGCTCAACCTCGGATTCCGTATCGACAGCGGTTCAGGTGAGAACAAGGCCGCAACCATTCCAGCGCCGGCGGGATTTGATGAATTCATTTCCGGCGTAGACTTTGCCGGAAACGATCGCAGCAAAGTGTTCACTGATATCTCTCCTCGTCTGGGAGCAACGTACGATATTACCGGAGACGGCAAAACCATTCTGCGCGGCAACTATGCGCGGTACTATGACGGTTACACGCCGTTTTACGATACGTACGCTAACCCGACATACACGTATAACGGGGTCGTTCTTTACTACACAAACCGGAACGGCGACCGGATCATTACACCTGATGAGATCGATGAAGTAGGTGGCTACTATGGTGGCGCGGCACCAGGCCCATTCGATCCGGAGCAATTCGACTCACTCAGAAGAATCGGTGACATCGAATCTGCTGTGACCGATGAATTCGTTGCAGGGTTCGAACGGGAAGTGGTAAAGGACCTTGCGCTCTACGTGTCTTTTACTCACCGGACATACGGCAACTTCACGCAGACCGTCCCATTTGGTGTTACTGCTGCGGATTACGCTCCAGCCGGAACTCTCCATTTTTCTCATCCGGATTTTGGAACGTTCGATATTCCGTATAGCGATATCACCTTCCCACATGACGGTACACAACTGCTCAAAACCATCGACGGCTACACCCAGACATATAATGGCGTTGATTTCGGCGGTAGAAAGCGTATGAGCAACAACTTCATGCTGAACGCTTTCGTAACCTTGCAACGTCAAAAAGCCCACTATGACGGTGGAGATTCTTTCTTTGTCGTCACCGGTGACGGGATCAGCTCGCGTGCAGTTTATGCCGATCCGACACTTGTGAATTTCTACGATGACAACGCTTATGCGTTTGTCAGCGGCGGTAGCGGCAAAACCGGCGTGTTTCCCTATGCTGAATGGACTTTCCGCGCAAGCGGGATCTATCAGCTGCCGTGGGAATTGAGCTTGGGCGCCTTTGTGCGCTATCAGCAGGGATTCCCCCTCCCGCTGTTCGGTCAGGTCAGTTCCGGGAATCTGTTCCTGTTCTATGCTCCCAACAGCCGCTTGATTCTGCTTGAACCAATCGGCACGCGTCGTTACGACAACATCTTCACGTTGGATTTCAACGTGCAAAAGGTCTTTGCGCTCGCCGACTACGGTCGCATCACATTGGCCTTTGACGTGTTTAACGCCACCAATGAAAACACCGTCGTTCAGAGACAACGTCGCGTAACAACCTCAACGTTTAACCAGCTCCAGGAGAACCTGTCTCCTCGCGCGGTCCGTTTGGGATTCAAGTATAGCTTCTAATACCTTAGCAAGGGCAGGCCTGTGCCTGCCCTTGTCTTTCCGTTCACGCGACAGGTCTAGAGCTTCCAGCCGGGGATACCCGAACTCTGAGATTTAGTTCAACGGTTGGAGCACTGTTGTCGCTCAGCGGGGCCTGTCAAGGAAGCGAGTAGTGGCTCACTTCAATTCCACCCGCGAATCTTCTGCTTCTACGTAAAACACCTTGAGTCTCCGTATTGATGCAGATGATCTGGACTTCCGACGGTGGGTCTTTTTCGAGTTCCGTATCCAGATGTTGATCGGGACGGAACCCGGACCTGCGCGCCACATGATAAGCGATGGAAGCAGGGCTCATTTCGTTTGTTACACCCAGAACCCTGATTTCGCCGGCTTCTGCCACGCGTTTCGCAATGAAGTTGATGGGGGAATGAAACCGGAAAGGAGAGAAAGGCCATTTCACGAACTCTCGAACAGTGCCGGAATCATAGGAAAGGAGAAGTGTCAGGCAGAAGGTGATGACTGCAGCATAACGCAAAACGGAATTCGCAATTCTCGCGATTCCAAACGAACATAACACCCAGAGGGTGAAAAGGAAGGTGTAGAGAAGTCGTTCCTGTTTGTTCTGATTGATCGTCATCAGCGTCAGCGGAAGAAAGAAAAGCAGCCCCAGGAAGACTATGTCGCGACGTTTGCGAAAAAAGTAAACCACGCTCACCGCGACGGCCAGACAGAGCCACGCCATCCCGTGATCGGCAAAATACAGGTGGAATTTCCTGAAATAGTAGATGTAGTACGCAAGCTCAAATGGGGATGGGCTATTCAGGGACGTGTTGACGGCAAAGGTAACGATTGATTTGACTCGGTTCGGAACCGGGATCAACATCCAAAAAAAAACGGGCACAACAAACCACTCCCAGCCCGTGCCGCGAATCCTGTGCCGGATCGTGTGGTGTTGCCTCTTGAGGAAGGCCCTCGCAACTACAATTAAGAACAAAACGTATGCAGGATTTCCGATCCCACGAATAATGAGGGGGCCTATCGCCAGGCCTCCGTTTACAAGAATCAGTGCCAGAAACATCAGGTAGGCAATCACGAAAACACGAAAAGGGGTTAGGCGTTTTGCAAAGGACCAAAAGTGCGGAATCGAGCCATGAGAAACCGCGACGGGCAGCAACAAATAAACGCAATAGTTGAACTTCAAAAAAAATAGAAACGTTAAAGACAACGGGAACCAGCGAGACTGCTTCAAGTACAAACCTGCTGAAAACGCTGTGAGTGTGGCCCCGAATATTTCCAGCATGGGTGTGGAGCCGAATCCCAGGAGAAAAGGAGAGGTTGCTGAAAAGGCCATCAGCGTGAGCCAGCCGGCCCATCCCCGTTCCAATTGTTGATAGAGGAATGTGATGCATGGAAAAAATAGAGCAAGAAAAATCAAAGAGCAGCTCGAAGCGGAATGGAAGTTCATTCCCATTAGAAGAAAGAACGGAACCTGCAAATAGGAATGTAAAGGGGGCCAAAGAACGAGACTGTTTGTGTCGGCAAGAAGCTTTAACAGGTTACCATGGGAGATGTCCAGCGCCAGGCGCATGCCGTCCCAGGCACGAGTTGCAGGATCCCAGGTCAGATAATCCCATCGGCTTGAAAACTCCATGTAGAGTGTGTACGTTTGGTAAGAGCAAAATGCTCCCAAAGCAAAAGAGAGTAGGATTTGCAGCCACCGACCCGTCATCGGCCTTGCATTGTAGCACACCCGTGCGAGAGAGCTGGATGCTATTTCGTAAGCTGATTCTTTTTGCGCTGGGGGCGCTTGTTCTTAGCATTAAAGCGGATGGACGATTTCCTCTACCTGAACAGTTTCCGGAAACCACATTTCAACTGCTCTTGTTACCATATTCTGTGGTTTTCGTCCTCATCGTCGTTTTTTTCTTTAAGGATGATTCCAGATCCGGAACGTCTTCTGTAAAACCAATATCTCTGGTCCAATTAGCCGCAGCTATTTCCATTGTTTATCAATTATTGATTTGTGTCATCCTCTTCCGGCAGGACAAGGAATACTCAGAATTTGGATACCAGCTCAATCGTCCCGCGGCGGTTGCTATCACACTGCTGTCGATCGCCTTGTTAGCCAGACTTGTTAGGACGAAAAAGAGTCCTGAACAGTTTCTGTTAACGACTTCAATAATCTTTGCAGGCACATGCACATTGAGTATTTTGTGCTTTCCCTTGCATTCGGGCCGTTCAGATATGCTTCCATTGATTCAGGCTGCGGGAAAAGAATTTCTTGCCGGGAGTAATCCATATACTAAATATTTGCTGCCTCACCCGGTTCCGCTGACCTACCTGCCGGCTATGTGGATGGCTTATTTGCCTGCAGTAATATTTGGTTTCGATTTAAGATTCTTGCATCTACTGGCAGTTCTTTCCTCTATGTTTATCGTGTATGCCGTCACTTCACTCAAATGCAGAGAGAACGTAATTCCATTCTGCGGGCTCTTCTTGATGATTCCCTATCTACAATACAGGCATGAGATATACACTGGTATATTCTGGCTATCACTTTCTCTGGTATTTTATTCCCATATGAAAAACAACCCGCTGGTCGCTTCTGTTTTCCTGGGGGTCAGTGCTGGAGTTTCACAATTTGCCTGGGTGCTAATCCCCGTAATGCTCCTCAAAATGAACAAACAGTATGGTATGAAGACTACCCTCACGGGCTTCATTTGTTGTTTAGTGGTTGCGTGCTCCATAATTCTGCCTTTTGCATTGCAGTCTCCTGACGCTTTTTACCAGGGAGTCTTTGGGCATTGGGAAGGGAACTTAAATGTAACGGCGGTTAATTTTTCATATTTTACGTCGCGAATATTCTCTATCCCTGCGTTGAAATATTTTCAGATAGTCCTGTTGTTTGGAATCTATTTGATCGCGGCAAGAGATGCGAGGCCACATCAAAGTACTTATGAATACATGACTTATGCCCTCATGATCTTTCTGTTATTTAACCCGTTGATCTGGGTATATTTCTATATTTCTCTTTTCGTACTGATGACCTTTCATGTGGGGATAGAGTAATCCGACGCCCGTTTCTGAGCCATATTGGAACGCAACCTGCTGCTTTGTTTGTTGCTCAGACGGCTGCAGCCTGTTTCACAAATGGATTTTGTCGGGCGCGGAGAACCTGTGGCCGTTGATTTTATCGCGATTCGTTCGAACAGGCTTTAGAGGAATTTTGTACCCGATGTTGTTTCTTTGCGTTTCCCACTGACCAGTTGACGGTTTTTTGGTATAATAACAGTCTTTCATCCGGAAGGAACCGAAGTATGCCCGAAGACTCGAGACAAAGCGTTCAGATTTCCCATCTTGAAACCGTGCTCGCGGGAAAGTACAAAATTCTTGGAAAGATTGGCGCGGGGGGATTTGGCGAAGTATATCTTGGCGAACATACCCAGCTTCATCGAAAAGTAGCGATCAAAGTTCTCATTCAGAGCATTTCCACACAGGAAGATCTGGTAAAGCGTTTCCAGCGCGAGGCGCGATCTGCAGCGGCTCTTACTCATCCTAACATCATTGACATTTACGATGTTGGTGAAGGGGAGGGCCTCTACTATTTCGTCATGAAATTCATCGAAGGAGACACCCTTTCGCAGAAAATGCAAAAGAATCGCCTGATGGATCCTGCTGAAGCCATTTCCATCATCAAGCAGGTGGCTGACGCGCTCGATTACGCGCATCACGCGGATGTGGTTCATCGTGATATTAAGCCTGCAAACGTGATGCTGGATTCTTACGGCAAGCCGTTGTTGATGGATTTTGGAGTCGCGCGGGTTCAATATGAAGGCAATCTCACTAAAACCGGAACGCTCCTTGGAACTCCGCACTACCTGGCGCCGGAACAACCACTCGGCAAACCGATTGACGGCCGCAGTGATATCTACAGTCTGGGAGTCATGTTCTATGAAATGCTGGCGGGCCGGCCTCCCTTCCATGATGAAAATTCAATCACGCTGATCTTCAAACACATCAATGAGCCTCCGCAACCGTTGAATGCGCAGGTCCCGGAACTGGATCCGGAACTGTGTTTCATTGTTCATAAGATGATTGAAAAATCTCCGGAAAACAGGTTCCAGACTGCCGGAGAAGTGGTTGACGCCCTGGAAAAAATGGAGGACATCTACCCGCCTCCTGTTGCTGCAAGCGCTCGCCGCACAACTACCGGCAAGGTCATGAGCACGGAGAAATTGTTGATTCTTGCTCAAGAACATCTCGATCAGAATCTGCTTTCAAAGGCCATTGAGCTGCTGGGGACGATTCAAAAGAAAGAACCTGAAAACGAAACGGCCAAGCGACAGATTCAGGAAGTCATTTCGAAACTGGATGAGCAGGTACATTCCCATGTTGCTGCGAAGGAATTCAGGAAGGCACATCAACTGATTTCTCAGATCACCCAGATCTCACCGCAGACGACGTCAATTTTAAGACTTCGCGAAGAAGTGAAAAAACAGGAAACGGAGTATAAGAGGGAAAGCGAAACAGTACTCAAGGAGCATTATGAAGCAGCGCAGAACGCGCTCCAGAATGACCGGACTTCGCAGGCAATTGAGCACTTAACGCGGGCGGCAACCATTGATTCGGATAGCCAGGAAGTAAAGGCCCTGCTTCGGGAAACAGAAGGGAAAATCAGATCTCAAATTAAAGTCCTGTGCGAAGGGCTCGACTTCAACGGCGCGCAGAGAGTACTGGATATGGGAAAAGTAGCTTTTCCTGAGATGGTAGAGAGCAAGGCGCCCGCAGTGAAACGTCACAGCGAGCTTTATCAGACACTGCTGGATGCGCGTAGTCTGATCCGGCAGGAAAAATGGTCAGATGCAGAAAAAACATTGCTTCAGTTTCTCGAGTCGAAAGCGCCTTATGATTTTGACATTTTCAATTCGCTGAAGACAGAAGCTGAGAATCTTCTGGATCAGGCCCGTCAAAAATTAAAAGTCTCAGAAAAGCCGACTCCTGCAACCATCTCCAAGGAGGCGGCAGCCGCAGTTGCCCGCTCTGCCGGCAAGACCAGCATGGTCCGGCTCGCTGTCTATATTGTAATCGGGGCTCTGTTCGCAGGAGCTGCATGGTGGGTAACCAACTTTTTGAAGGAGCAAGCTGAAATTCCTTCGATTCAACCTGATCCGACGATCATTAAAAAGCTGGCTCCAAAACCGGAGGACCCAAAACCAACTTTCGGAGAGATCACGATTACTTCCGATCCGGAAGGTGCGGCTGTATTTGTGGGTGATCAAAACAAAGGGAAGACCCCCCTTAAATTAAGCGAGCTCGCATTTGGAAAATACTCAGTGACTTTGAAACTTCAGGGTTATCAGGACCTGATTCAGGAAATCGACGTGAATGAGAACCAGGCACTTCTGGAATTGCCGGCTGTTTTGCAGCCAGTAGCTAAAGTTATCGGATCTCTTGTTATTGAGTCCAATCCATCCGGCGCATTTATTGCCATCGGCAGCAGGGTCGTTGGGAGCACTCCCAAAACACTTCCTGAAACAACCGTTGGGAAATATACAATTACGTTAAAAAAGGACGGGTACACTGATTACAAAGAAACCATTCGCGTAAAGGAAGGCGAAACGACAACAGTAAAAGCTCAACTTGTGATGATTCCGAAAGCCGTAGTGCAGGAGAAGCCAAAGGAGGAACCGGAGCTCAAACCCGGCACGCTTGTGACGCTTGGCCCCGACGTTATTCCTCCGAAAAACCTCAAGAAGAGCTCGGTTGAGTATCCTGAATCGGCAAGAAAACAGAAACTGGAAGGCAACGTGCAATTGAGTCTCCTGATTTCTGAAACAGGCCAGGTCCTGGAAGTAAAAGTGATCAAATCAGCACATCCCGTGCTTGACGAAGCCGCAACGCGTACGGTGAAGCAGTGGGTTTATGAGCCTGCCACGAAAAAGGGAATTCCCGTGCGTGTGTGGCTTACAACTTCGATCACGTTCGTTAAACGGTAATCTGTTCGCAGGAGTGATTTTCCCGGAAGCGCTCAGGTCTGCGCGCGGGCCCTTAGAGTCGATCCAGGGATTCTTTCAGATCGCGGATCAGATCTTCGGCGTCTTCCATCCCAACGGAAAGACGAACCAGCCCGTCTGTAATTCCTACACGTTTGCGTTCGGCTTCCTCAACATCAGAATGAGTCATGGTTACTGGATGAGTTACGAGCGATTCAACGGCGCCCAGATTCTCGGCAAGAGTCCATAAACGGACCGTATCCATGAGCTTCTTTCCGGAAGCAACACCACCTTTGACTTCAAACCAGACCATGGCGCCAAAACCGGAGGCCTGACGTTTTGCGAGTTCATGCTGATGAAATGAAGGAAGGCCGGGATAGCATACGCGTTCCACTCGCGGATGAGTTTCCAAAAACTGCGCGATTGCCAGTGCATTTGAGGATTGACGGTCCATGCGAACAGAGAGTGTTTTACAGCCCTGCAGTGTCAGCCACGCCACCTGCGGAGAAAGTATTGTGCCGTTTGCCTTTTGAATGAAGCGTAAAGCTTCCGCCTGTTGCTCCGTGCGCGAAACCACTGCGCCGCCGATGGTTGCGTTATGCCCGTCCAGATATTTTGTTGTGCTGTGGACTACCAGGTCGGCCCCCATTTCCAACGGCCGTTGATAGTAGGGAGTCAGGAAAGTGTTATCCACTGCATGGAGAATGTCCCGCTCACGGGAGATCTCCGAAATGGCTGCAATGTCCGTCAGTTTCAATGTCGGATTCGCCGGCGTTTCTGTGAAAATCATTCGCGTATTTTTTTGCAAATACCGCCGCACATCCGAAGGATTTGAAGTATCAGCAAAACTGAATTGCACGCCGTACCGTGAAAATACTTTCGTGCACAGACGATAGGTCCCTCCGTACGCCACATCGGATACGATCACGTGGTCCCCTGCACTGATAAACGCCAGTAAGACTGCCTGCGTGGCGGCCATACCGGATGCAAAACACAAACAATCGTATCCACCTTCCAGCACTGCCAGCTTCTTTTCAAGCGCTCGAACCGTTGGATTTCCGGCCCGTGAATAAGAATATCCCCGGGACATGTATTGATCCACGGATTCCTGGACATAAGTGGTGGATTGATAAATCGGTGTCAGGATAGCTCCGGTAACAGGATCCGGATCCACACCCGCATGAATCTGTTTCGTCGCAAAACCCATAGTTGTTTGTTACCTCAATCAGCGCTCACAGTTTCCTGGTTGCATTAGCAGGCTAAGCAACAGAAGATTTCGTTTCCAGCTTCCGGACATACAGAAGAAGCTCCTGTATTCCTTTCGGCTTGGAAAAAATTTGATGCACCTCAAGATTCTTTAGCTTCTCACGAAGCATGTCGTTGCAGGGTATTCCGGTCAGCACAACGATGTTGGTTTTCGGACGGACCTTGCGCATTTTGACAATCAATTCCATGCCGTTCATCACAGGCAATGCAAGATCTACAACCACCAGGTCATATTTCTTCTTTCGAAACCATTTGAGAGCTTCTTTTCCTGATGCAGCGCCCTGAACTTCGTGGTTGTGACAAACTTCCAGAATCTCCCCCATTGTGTCAAGAATTGCTTTCTTGTCATCAATCAGAAGAATTTTCATATGTCCCCTCGAGGAAAATTGAAGAACCTTTTTGTTTAAAGAAAAGCGGAGAGAGAGGGATTCGAACCCTCGATCCGCGTTACCACGGATACACGCTTTCCAAGCGTGCTCCTTCAACCACTCGGACATCTCTCCCATCTGATGATGCAGGAGTTTCAGTTCAAAAAACCTTAGCTTTTCTTCTTAAAATTTATTTCAACAAGCTTACCGACGGCCTTCCCTGGATCACCTCTTTCAATAATGAAGGAGAGACCTCCATCCGGCAGGAGCTTGAATGTACGGCGATTAACAAAACCCTGTGGAGCGTTGGCAACATTGAACACAAGCTCGGTTTGTTTCATCTCGCCCGTGTAAATGCCTGTCGAATTATTACTGGTATGAAGAGTCATCACAATCAGCTTCGCGCTCGCCTCATATCCGATGACCATGATCTCTTTGAGCCCGCCGGCGGGCCCACCGGGCTTATTCGACGATTCCCTCATGATCATGACGGCCTGATCATCAAGCACCGAATCCGCTTTCATGGAACCAACAAACTCCTGCTCCCGAGCCACGCCTTCCCCATTCCACTCACCCAGCATCCAGTTCAAAAGTTCGGAAAGCGTTTTTCCTTCCGTCACACTGGTGGGCTTTGGTGGAGCGGCAGCAGGCGCACTCGTTTGCGCAAAAGTAAGACATGCAAAAGTCATAACAGCAATAAACAAGCTTATCTTTTTCATCGATACTCCCATTAGTCTCTGAATGGTATCAAGCTTCGACACGATTACCTGGAAGGCTTTGAGATAAGATTGGAGTATATTTTATTTGCGTGGGAGTGTCAACGAATTGATGGGATTGTTTCGCGATGTTGTGGAAAGTGTCAGAAGCCCCCATTTGCGAAGAGTTTTTTTCCGGAGCCTTTCCTTCAACCGCAGATTGATTCTATGGTACGCGAACCGGCTTGTTCGGCCGGAAAGTCAAATTGAAACCACAGAACGGCTCCACACCATCGATGAATTGCGTAAAAAGGGCCGTTCTTTTACGTTCATCAGCAATCATTTGACCTA
>Ga0247727_10010366_pt1 | contig 16536 bp, 21 predicted proteins | sample WisWelCaveWW1625_FD_202498 | JGI IMG/M metagenome (GOLD analysis project Ga0247727, IMG submission 202498) | Biofilm microbial communities from Wishing Well Cave, Virginia, United States - WW16-25 | ecosystem: Environmental > Aquatic > Deep subsurface > Groundwater > Cave microbial mat | place... | reverse complement strand
GACAGCGCGGATGAGCCGAGCTTGATCAGCACGCCCACGATCTTGCCGATCGCTACGAAGGGCGCGAGGGCCGCGGCCGCAAGCACCGCGAAGAATCCGGCCGTCGCGGCGATCACGAACCCGACGACCCTGGCTGCCGTAGCAAGCCCGTCGAGAGCGTCGGCTTTGTCGGCGCCGAACGCCTTCCCGAACGCCTCCGCGATCGTGTCGAGCACCGCACCGACGGGAGCGAGCCCCGCCTGGAACCCCTCGATGAGCGCGGACACGATAGGGATCGCGGCCTCGATGCCGGCCGCCACGGTGTCGATGGCATCCGCGATCGCGTCGAAGGCCCGCCCCGCGTCGCCGCTCTCGAGAAACGCCTCGAGCATCGCCGTCGCCTTCGCGCCGAGCTTGTCGAGCTGCGGCCCTGCGCGCTTCGCCAGCTCGTCGAAGATGTTCGCCGGCGCCGCCTTGATGCGCGTGAGAAACCCGCTCAGCGTGTTCGCCTGCTTCGACACGGCGTCCGCGCCCGTCCCCGCGACGTGGAACTTCTTGGCGACCTCGTCGATCGCGACGCTCGCGGCCTTGCCGCCCTTGATCGACTCGATCACGCCGTCGATCGCGGCGTCCGCTTCCTGCGCAGTGCGTCCCGCCGCGCGCAGATCGCCGCGGAGCGCGTTCAGCCGGAAGGCATCGGAGAACCCGATGCCCGCGTCGCGCGCTTTCTTCGTGGCCGCTTGTAGCTCGGCGAAGCTTTGCCCCGTCCTGATCGACTGGTCCTTGATCTTGTCGAGCACCTCCGCACCGCGCCCGCCGGAGAGCGTGTCAAACAACGCCTTCGCATCGCCGCGCAGCTCGTGCGCCTCGATCACGCCCTCCGCGAACGACTGCGCGAGATCGAGCGCGACCGCCGCCGCCTGCTTCGCTGCGCGCCCGATCACGAACAGCCCTGCCGCTGCGGTGAGTATGCCCGACGCGAGCGCGGGACTCAGGAACGCGCCGAGCGCGTCCTTCTCGTCCAGTTTTTTCACGGCGCCCGTTGCCTGTCGCGCTGCCGGAGCGATCTTGGCGACCTCGGGAGGGAGTCGCTTCACTGGCGCGCGCAATTTCTCGAGCGCCGCCTTCGTCCGGTCTACCTCGCGGACCGCCCGCGAGGTCTGCTTGGAAAACTTCCCTCCGTCGCCGCCCGCCGCTGCGAGCGTGCCAGCCGCGCGAGCTGTGGCCGCGTCCAGCCTCGCGAGCGCCGCCGCCATCCTGTTGGCGGGCGACGTGACCTTGTCCGCGAGCGCGAGCGTTTCGGTGATCGCCATCTAGATCCCCGGCCTCCCGACGCCGCTCCACTTCACCTGCGCGCCGGCCTCGAGTGCGCGCAGCGACACGAGCGCGTCAGCTACGAGCAGCGCGCCCGCTTCCGCCATGACACTCGACTCGCCAGCAAACAACGCCATCAGACACCTACTCGCGCGACCGAGATCGCCCTGAGCGCTCCGCGCGAGGAGCGCCGCAGGGCTTACAGTTTTACGATCGTTCGCTCCCTCTCATCGCCCGCCATCGCGTTCAGCAGCGGGAGCACGTCACTCAGCAGAATCGCCGGCTCGGCATCGAGGGCGTCAGTGAGCGCCGCGGGACCGGGCGAGACGAGGCAGGCTTGCGCCAACTCCCACGCCGCCATTCGCATACGCGACTGGTCGGCCGCGATCGTGTCGAGGTAGCGATCGTATTCGTGTCGGCTTGGGCGGCGGAACACGAGCCACGCGGCGAGCGCCGGGAGCGCGCGCAGTGGGCCGGCGTGCTTCGTCTTGAGGTCTGCGATCTGTTCTGGTGTGAGCGGTGCGAGTTCGGACATGCGGCCTCCTTGTGTGTGGGGGCCGCTGTGGGCTTACGGCAAGGCCGCGTCGCCGGAGCGGACTATCTCAGGTGATTCACCAGCGGAGTCTTTCCGTTGCGGAGCACGACCATCGGCTTGAGCTTGAGCGCGACGGTGAGCGGGTCGGGACCGGACGCGAACGAACCGGGAGCGCCGACGATCCGGCACTGTTCCAACGTGTCGACGATGAGCGGCAGGCCGACGTCGGAGTATTTGATCACCAGATCGAACGTGGTTTCCATGAATCCGTCGCCGAGCTGATCGAGAAGGACGGCCTCGCTCTGCTTCGAGATCGTCCACGTCGCTTCGCCGGGCGTGTACTGACCTCGCGTGCGGCCGAGCGGCGCCGGGTTCGTGCCGTAGAGAAACGTCTCCTCGATCGTGTCGTCCCAGTCGATGCCGGTCGACTCGAGGAAAATCTGCGCGGCTTGCCCGGTCGTCGCCAGCGATACTTCGATGCTGGCGAAATCGTACTTGCGTCCGCGAACGGTGGGGAATGCAACGGCCATGGTCTACTCCTTCACGCGCCGGTGGTGAGCGCGAACCCGATCTGCACGGTGAAGAACTCGCCGTAACCGAGCGGCTGGATCGCGACCTCGGTGTTGATCTGCCCCGTGGTCAGCAGGTTGTTGTTGAGATCCACCGTGAAGTTGAGCGACGACACGTGCCCGCGCTTGCCCTCTTGGTTGATCGGCTCGGTGAGCTGCGCGCGGAGCTGGCGGAGCACTGCCGCCTTGACGTCCTCGGCGTCGAGCGGATCGATCGTGCCTGTGCCGGGCACCGTTCGGAAAGATTTGTTGGCGAACTCTTGGAGCGCGTTGACGACCGTTTCGCAGGCAACGTCCATTACGAACCCGTTGTGCGTGTACTTGAAGTCGGACCCGAGCGCGGACATGAGGCGCGCGCGGGTGATGTAAAACCCAGGCCGACCCGGCCAGGTGCGGAGCGTCGAGAAGCGAGCGGCGTCGAGGATCTGATTCTGAAACTCGTCGTGTGTGATGTGCAGGACGCCGGGCAACGACCCACTCGCGACGCGCCCGAGGTGAGTCGAAATCTGCGAGAGCGCAGCGCGCGCGCTGAACTCGGCGAGCACGCTCCGCCGCGGCGTGCCCCATCCGGCGAAGGGCTTGAGCGTGACGCGCGCTACGTCGCCGTATGCGACGAGCGTCCGCAGGTCTGAGAACGCCGCGAACGACGTGAGCGCGTTCGTCGTCGTGTCGCGTCCGGCGTCGATGAACCCGCGGGCGTAGCGGAACAGACCCTGCTCGGTGCTCAGCTCCGTGGCGAGCCCGGCCGCCATCGTCGCCGCGCTCGCCGCAGTCGGAGGCTTGCCCGCCAAGTGGATGAGACGCCACTGATTCGGCAGTAGCCGCACGATGTCGAAAAGCGTGTCGAGGTCGACGACCGAGTAGTAGGGCTCGGTGCTCGTCCACGTGTAGGTTGTGGCGAGGACGTAGGTGCCAGCCGCGAACGTGACGGTGATGTTCGTGTTCGGAATCACGAACGTCCCGCCCGTGGGGATCGTGGTGTCCGCGCTGAACGTCGGCGCGAGCCCGGCAAGGCCGTGCGCGTCGAGCGCGTACTTGAATTTGCCAACGCCGAGCGCGCCGCCAGCAACGATCTCGATCTTGCCGTCGTAGCTGTCGAACGGGGCGCCAGCGAGCGTGACCACCGGGCCGCCGCCGACCTGCACCACAGCCGAGTTGGTGCCGACGACGCTGCCGTTGACGCGCGACATCAGCACGGGGCCGCCCGTCTCGGAGAGAATCCGGCAGGCGTCTTCGACCGCGGGGCCCTGCCCGAACTGCGTTACTGCGTCGGTCGGCGACCGGATCGACACGAGCGCGTTCACCGTGCCGGCGGAGCACACGCCGATTACCAGCGGCGTCGATGCCGCGAGCTCGACGAGACCGAGGCCAGGATCTTTGATCGTGAGTGTCAGTGAGGGGATCGGCATTCGACTCTCCTATACTCCGCGCCCGCGGTGCGGGCTGACCGCGTTGGGACTTGGGATCGCTGGCACCCTGACAGCGAACGCTATCGCCTCGCGGTAGGCGGACTCGCTGAGCTGCATCGGCGCGCCCTGGTGATGCTCGTGCTCGGTCCAGCCGTGGAGCATGCGAGCCGCGGCGTGGTGAGACGCGCGCGGAGCGAGCAGCGCGCGCCACTCCTCGGGCGGGCGACGTTCCGCCGCGGGCTTCGGCGGCGCGTCGCTCTCGTGCTCCCGGGCCATCAGCAAACCGTCTGTGTGCTGAACTTGCCCGCGTGCGTGATCGTGATCGGCGGCGCCCGCAGCGGTCGGACGATGTCGTCCGGGATCGGGATGATCAGCATCGCTTCGAGCACGGCGACATGCCCGCGGAGCACATCGCCGGAGGTCTGTTCCTCGTCGCTGAGCCAGCGTTCCGTCAGCGGCTGCCAGCTCCCGAGGGCGACGCGGCGCATGGCGACCACGACGTTGTGTAGGAGCTGCTCGGTCGCTTCGTAGTCGCCAGCCCAACAGTAGACCTCGCACGTGAGCTCCCGCTGATAGAGCGACCGTGTCGCGCTCGTGAGCAAGTCCCGGCGCCCGATCTCCTGCGTCGCTCCGATCGGGCCACCGATGGGGATGACCACGACGCGCGGAACGTCATCGTTGCGGTGCAGCTCGCGACGGCCGAGCGCCACGCGCAGCGTGGGAATATCGAGCTCCTTGTCCAACTCCGCGAGTACCTTCTCGATCTGGCTGCTCACGCTGCACCTGCGAGGCGACGCTTGATCGTGCGGCGGAATTGCGCGGCGATCGTGCGCTGCCACGAACGGGGCAAGCCGCGGTCCGGAACGACGATGCGGCGCGCCATCGGGCGCGTGCCCGTCTGGTGGAATCCCGCCTGCGGGTGCGACTGGCGGAGCGCAATCCCCGCGCCGGCCATCGCCCGCACGCTGGCCGTCCTCGCGTACTTGCGGAGCGGAGGCGGCCGCCGCCCACGCTCCAGCGACCCGGCGGTCAGCGGAGCGTAGGCACCGCCATACGGCGTGAGTCCCGCGCGCTGGGTCGCGCGCCAGACGCGCTCGATCTCCACTGCCGCCGCCCGCGCGACATCCGAGGGCACGCGCGCGAGCGCCCGCAACGCGCGAGCGAACTCGCCGAATCGACGGGGGACAGCCACCTAGCAGCCCTCCTCGATGTTGCTCGACGTCGGCCACTGCCAGCCCGCGCCCGGATCGCTGCTCACGAGCGGCCCCTGTTCGTCGGTGTCCGGCGTCGAGTCGGTCACGTCCACCGGCTCGACGATTCCGCGCGCCACGTCGCGGAGCCACGCGAGCGCGTCGTCGTGGCGCTTCACGACGAGGACCCCGCTCTCCGAGCCTGGATCGAATCCGCGGAATGTCATCACGTCGTAGCTCGCCATATGTGCGACGGCGCGGCGGATGTCCGCGCCGAACGCGACGAGCGGAAGAGCGAACCGCTTTTTGAGGTGCGAGGACGCCACCGCGCTCGCGTTCGCGCGCGCCGAGTCGCGCACGTCCACGGGCACGTCGGACAGTGCCGCACCTGGGAGTCCCAGCGTGAGCAGCTCGGCGTCCGTGATGTAGTTGACAGCCTCGGCCACGCTGCTCCCGCTACGCGATCGCCGTGGACATCAGGAAGGGCAGCGAGACGCCCACGTTCCGGCGCGAATCGACGCCGTACGTGAATTTCCGCTGGTCGAAGACCTTTGGATCCGTCGGCATGTCTCGCGTGACGAACTGGTCCGCGCGGCGGTTCTGCACGATCACCGGCTTGATCGGCTTGCTGACGTCGGCGACGTACCAGCGCGTTGGTGCGTTCGCGAACTCCGGGATCACGAGCACCTCGGCCCAGCCCTTCAGCACGTTGTCGATCGCCGCGGCAGCCGTGTTCGCACCGAACACCTTGGCGGTGATCGATGCGTTCATGATCTCGAGCGCGGTGCGCTTGAGCTGCGGCGGCACGATGAGCAGGTTCGGCATGACGCCGAGCGGCTCTCCGTCCTCGCCCACGTAGGACGCCATCGCGGCCCAGACCGTGTTGAAGTTGTCCGCGGTGAGCGCAGTGGCCGCGAACACGTTGGAGTACGTACTCCCGCCGAAGAACGTCGGATGCGCCGCGTTGAAAAACGACAGCCCATCGAACGCCAGCGGTCCGGCGAAGCTCGCGCTTTGGAGCATCGTCTTGATCAACTGGTCGGGGTGCTTCTTGGCCGCCTGCGCGAGCTGCGGGATCGTCACGGTCGTGAACAGCCCGAGGTTGTCGTCCTCGATCTCATCGCGATCGAGCTCGATCGTCGCCTCGTAGGGCTTGTTCGACAGCGTGTAGTCGTGCTCCGTGAGGTTCACGGCGACGCGCGGGCCGACCCACTCACGCATGAGCGTGCGCTGTGCGACCCACCCATAGACGTTCTGCTTCGCACCGGACGGGATCTCGGTGCCGAACTCCTGCCACCAAGTTTCGGTCGCGCCGTAGGCGGCGCCGAAACGCATCTCGAAATCGACGCGCAGAGCGTCGAGGTTGGGCTGTGTGATGAGCATGACGAATTCCTCTCAGGTTCCAGCGGCTGGGAAAACGGTTGCGACCCAGACGCCCGTCGCGTCCACGTCGTAGATCGTGCCGGCCTTCGAGCGCGTCCCGGTGCCGTCGGTGAGCGCGACCGTTTGGTCGTCGACCATAAAGCAGGCGAGCCCGATATGACCGGCGGTGATCGCGTCGCCAGCCGACGAGTTGCCCCAGCGGAAGATCCCCGACTCGGATTCCACGGTGAGCGTGTTCGACGCGCCCGTGGTGACGCGAGTGAGCCCGCGTCCGAGGCACACCGCGTCAGTCGCGGCCGTCGCGGGCTTCACACGCTGATCGCTCCGGTCGTACATGAGCAGAGCGCCCTTGTAGAACGCGGCCGAGTCGATCCCGGTGTAGCCGTGCTGCATGTCGTGAGCGGAGAGCTTCCGCGGCGTGTCGCGATTCGCTGTGAGAGCTGCCATGGATCAGACCCTTTCCTGCGCCGCGGCGCGGTCGCGTTTGAACTGGAGCACCTTCGCGAGATCGGAGCCGGTGAGCCGTGCGACCTCGCGATCGCTGTCCGTCAGCGTGACCGTCTCGGATTCTGCGGGCCTCGCCGGCTGGTTCAGCGGCACCATGCTCGGCAGCTCGGGCAGCGCGTCAACGAGAGCCGTTGCGCTCTCGATCGTCTGCGACGCCATCACGAGCGCTTCGAGCTTGGGCGCCGCGATCTTGCGTGGGTTCGAACGGCACAGCTCGCGCAGGTCGTTGCGGAGCATCGAGGCGCGGAGCGTGGCGAGCTCGGCGCCCATGTCCGTCGCTGCGGAGCGCGTCTGCGCGAGCGCGACGAGCACGGCCTCCACTTCTTCGGGCTTCGTCTTGCCCGTGTGCTTTCGCGCGCTCGCGGCGATGTGCATCGCCTCGTCGGCTTCGGGTTTCGGCTTCTCGAGCTCGGCGAGCCGTGCGAGCTTCGCCGTGAGCGTCTTCATCATTTCTTCGTCTGTCGCGTCGTCCGCGAGTCCGAGAAGTTTTCGCATTTCCTTGGGCATGGGCTTGGTGTCTCCGTATTGACTCGCCGCAACGAGCGGCATTGCGTAATCCGTAGCGGGGAGCGAGGTGATCGCGACGTTCACGACTCGCGCGACGCGGCGCGTCTTCGGGTCGACCTCGAAGGCCGGCGAGACGTACCGCTGTCGCTTCCCGCGAATGCGCGCGGCCCCGTCCTCGGTCCAGCGAATGTCAGTCAGCCACAACGCGCCGTCGCGAAGCTCGAGTCGGCCGCTTCCACGGGCATCGGGATCGTAATTCCGCGCGGACGGGTCGAGCGAGAGGTGCTCGAGATCGATCATCACGTCGACGCCATGCTTCCGCGCAGCCGCGATCACCGAGAGCGCGGCCTGTGCGTCGAACACGAACTCGCCCTGGGTGCTCGTGTTCGGTCCCGACCTGAACAGCAGGACATCGGACGGCGGATCGTCGGTGCCCACCGGGATCGCGAGCGTGACGAGCCCAGCGCGCAGGCTCACGGCCGCCCCGGTGCCGGCTGTGCGGGCGGCGCGATTCGCGCTTCCTCGGCGGCGGCGAACGCGCTCACGGTCAACTGGCCGTCTTTCGTGCCGAGTGGTCCGAGCCCGGCGGCGGCCCGCGCCTCGTCCACGCGCACGACCTTCGCCACGTCGGTTGGCGCGAGCTGCACGTTCGGCGCCTTCGTTTTGGTTATCGGCAACGCGATCGTCGGGATCCCGTACTGCTCGGCGAGTCGCATCGCATCGACGCGGACACCGCTCGGCGAGAGCACTTTGTCTAGCTGTCCGATCGCGTCGCCGATCCCGCGTAACGCCGCGGCCTTGCGCTCCTGATCCTCGGGGAGCGTCGTGTCCCACTGCGGCACGGGCGCATCCGCCGGAGAGCCGAACCCGAGCGCTGCCCACGGGCGCACGCTCTGCTCGTGGAGCGTCGTCGAGACGGCCGCGGCGGTAAATCCGATTATGTCCGCCTTGATCGTCTCGTGGATCGCCCCGCTCGAAAATCCGGGCGTGCCTTCCGTCGTGACGATCTGACCCGCGAGGGCGACGGCGATCGCTCGGTCGGCCCACTGGATCTGCTGCTCGAACACCTCGACGCCGCCTTGCGACGCGCCGACCGCGACGAGCTTCAGATCGTACCCTGGCGGCAGCACGAGCGCGGAGTCCCGGCCGAGCGATTTCAGCGACGCGAGCCAGCGCGTGCGCATGCGCTCCGTCGCACCCTCGGGCGACGTGCCGACGCGCACCGGCGTGCCGAAGACCTCGGAAAATCGCGCGCGGTCGTGCAGCGCGAACTGCTTTACGATCCACGCGAACGCAAGCGCCCGCCACGCGCCTCGCGCCCACGGCCGCTCGTGCCCCTGCGGCGTGAACCGCACCCACTGGCCCGATGCCATGTGGATCTCGTCCACGCCATTGCGGTGGTTCACGCGCCATAGGCCGGAGTACACGTCCTGAAAAAACCAGCGCGGGTGCCACGCCTCGATCCGGTGTAGCTGCCTCGCGCCCGTCTCGCGCGGCAGCGGGACGCGCTGCGCCCATCCGACGCCGAGCACGATCCCCCAGCCCATGAGCTGCGCCAGCTCGGACTCGGGGTGCATCGTCCACCACTCGCCGCTCGCGGTCCCGTCCGGCTTGCCCGCGAGCGCTTCGCGGGCGGCCTGCGATCCGCCCTTGAACGCGAGCTGCAAGCGGAGCATGCCCAGCGTGCGCGTGCTCAGCACGCCGACCACGTAGGGGTCCGTGGTCATGATCGTCTCGACCAGGTCGGCGGCGAGCTGGAGATTCCCCGTGTCCGCGGCCGCGAGCGCCGCGTCCACGCTCTCCGGGGTCCATTTCGGGACGGCCCGCGTGGGGAGCTGGGCTACCGTGCCCGCCGGGACGCGATCGTCGTCGTCCGGCGAGTCGCCGGGGACCTCGCGCAGGGTGATGGCACTGCCCACGCGAAAGCCATGGGGCATCGGCGCGGGATCGCGCAAGGAAATCCGCGCTTCTTGCCCAAGATGATCTCATGGTGTATGCACCATGCGTACATGATGCACGCACCATGAATACACGAGCGCAGACCCTCCCGGCCCACCGCACCCGCGAGCTAGCCGTGCTGTCGCAGGCCGACCCGCGCACCGTGGTCCGCGTACTACGCGGCGAGCCGGTCCGTGGCGCCGTGCGAGAGCGCGTAGAGCGCGCGATGCGCGAGGCTGGAATTCAGCCGAAAAAGCCGTGAGACCCCGACCACTCTCCCCGTCTCCCTGTCTCGCCACTTCGCGACCTCGTCGCACAGCGCGAGTGAGCAAGTCATCCCCGAGACGCCGGCCACCGTCGCGGTGAACACTCTCACCGCCCTCACTCCCCAGTCGCCCGCGAGCTCGATCGCTTCGGCCGACGATTTCCGCTCGGTGACTCCGAGCGCCAGCCCTCCGACCTGAGCGCGCCGATCGACCACGCCGAGCGCGTCGAGCATCGCGCCGATCGTCCGCAGCCGCTCCGCTGCCTCACGCCGATCCACGCTCACGATCGCCACGTGCAGAACGTCCCCCGCGGGCGTCCGCGCCGGCGTCCACAGCAGCTCCGCCACCGCGAGCCGGCAGAGCATCGTCGATTTCCCACCGCGCCTCCCGACCCTCACCACCTCGACGCCCGCGCCCTCGATCCCCTGCGACCACTCGCGCCACCAGCTCGACTGCCCGATCCCTCCCGCGCCGCCGATCCACGCCGCATCCACTCGCTCGAGCGCCTCGGTCCGCCAGCTCACCGACCGAGCCTAGCCGATCCACGCCCGCTCGACGGGCAGGGCAGGGGCGATCTCCTCGGGGGTGGGGTCAGATCGCTGGATCGGGGGCGGGGATCGGGGCCGCCCCTCCCGCGGCCCGATAACGCATCGCGTCACTGTCCCGAGGTCTGAGCCCGGGCCGATCCCGGAGTTCGGGCCCTGGCTAAGTGTGCGAATTCCCTCAGTGGCCCGGCGATCCCATAGAGAGAGAGAGAAAGTAGGTGGGGGTATAGGTGCGGTAGGGCGTAGCCGGGCGCGGTGCTCCACTCCAGGTGGGTCTGGATCCCGGGTCCGGTGTGGGATCGGGTCTAGGTGCGGGAGATCGCTTGCGATCCTGGCGAATTTGGGTCGGAGCGATCCCAGGGGTGGCCGGGGATCGTGGGTGGTCGTGGCGCGGAGCGACGGCGTCAGCGGGGGCCGGCGCGGTCGTCGGTGTCTGGCTCGGCGAGCTCGGGGGCGGTCCAGACGCGGCGGCGGTCGGTGCGGGAGGCGCGGCGCTCGGCCCAGCCGAGGCGGACGAGCGCGCGGCGGACGCGGTGCTGATCGGCCGGGCGCCAGTCGCAGGGCTCGAGGCCGAGCGCGGTGAGGCACTCACCGACGGTGGTCTCGGAGGTGCCGCGGATTTCGCGCGCGACGCGTGCCTCCCACTCGTCGACGACGTCGCGGGCCTCGACGACGTCGGCGAGGGCGGCGCGCTCCTCGTCGGTCTCGGGCCACCAGCGCGCGCCCGCGCGGTAGACGTGCACGGCCTCGGCCCAGAGCTGATCACGGTCGCGACGGATGGCGTCGACGTTGATCGGGCCGCAGGCGACCGGCCAGTAGCGGCGCGCGCCGGTTTCGTCGGTGAGGTACTGCGGGGCGTTGGTCGTAGCGGCGAAGACGGCGGTGCGCGGGCGCTCGACGACGTCGCGCCCGTACGGGAGGCGGTAGCGGTCGATGCGCCGCGTCAGGAAGGATTTCGTGCGCTCGACGTCGGCGGCGCGGATGGCGCGCAGCTCGTCGACGCACACGACCCACGCACCGGAGAGCGCCAGCATGGCGTCTTTGTCGCGGAGGTCGGGCAGCTCGGGCTGATACCACTGGTCGCCGACGAGGGCTTCGAGCGCGGTGTTTTTCCGCGCGCCCTGCTCGCCCTCGAGCACGAGCACGTGGTCGACTTTGCAGCCGGGGTCGAACGCGCGAGCGACGCACGAGATGAGCCACCACCGCCCGATCCACGAGGTCTCGAGCGCGGCCGCTGCGCCGAGGTAGGTGGAGCACCACGAGTCGAGCCGCAGCGTGCCGTCCCACGTCTCGGCGCAGCCGTCGAGGTAGGACTGGAGCGCATGGATCGGGCGGGCTCGCGCGGCGAGGTCGATCGCGTGGCGGAGCATGCTGCGCTCGCACGTGAGGCCCCAGAGGCGGCAGACCCACTGCTCGAGATAGGACACGGCGGAGTCGTCCACCGTCGACGCGGTCGGGGGCGGGAGCGTGGCGGCCCAGTCCTCGGGGATGCGCGGGAGCGGCGGGAATCCGCCGCAGACGATCCTGTCGCTGAAGACCTCGTGACGGAATACGTCACGCCACTCGGGTGCGTGGAGAAGGAGCAGCGCCAGATTGCCCGTGGTTTTGCGCGGGCGCCCCTGGTCGGAGCGCGCGAGAGCGCGGTACCAAGCGGGCTCGTCGTCCTCGGGCCCGACGGCGCGGAGCGCGGGCGCCGGCGGCGCGAGCGGCGAGGCGTCGAAAAGCGGGGGCGCGTCGTCGGGCGGGTCGGGGGAGGTCATGGCGGGGGCTCCTGATCGGTGACGTCGCGCTCGCAGTGCGGACAGAGCGAGACGGCGATCTGCTGGTAGACGCCGGAGGGGTCCGCTGAGTCGTCGTAGACGGCGGCGGCGCTGACGGGCACGAGCGTCTCGCGAGCGCCGACGAGTCGGCGGCAGCGGTCGCAGCGGAGGGTCACTGCGCGGCCTCGAAGAGGGTGAGCTGTGCGGGTGCGAGGCACGCGGGCGAGAACCAGATCGCCTCGCGCTCGCGGTTGCCTGGGTTCTGCTTGTCTCGCTGCATGCCCCCTTGCGCTGTCCAGCGGTGGCATGACCAGCCGCGTTCGGTGAGCGAGTCGTGGCCCTCTCCGATGTAGCCGCAGAGGGCGATCCGGTAGTCGGCGGGCGCGGACTCGCACCAGGCGCGCACGTCGTGCGCGACGGTGCCGGAGTCGAGGGCGTAGCACTCGTGCCGGTCGGCCTCGGCGGAGTAGGGCGGGTCGAGCAGGATACCGCGCGGGCCGCCGACGGCGCACGCGAGCGCGGACGGGGTTAGGATCCGTGCCCAGTCGCCGGAGCAGACCCGCACGCGGCGGAGCCGCTCGGAGAGCGCGAGGAGCCAGGGGAGCAGTCCGGCGCTGCCAAGTGTGGAGCGCGAGACGCCCCGGCCGGCACTGACGAGGCCGAGGCGCCGCCGCGAGACGCCCCGGCCGGCGTCGCCCTCGGTAGTCGTGAGCACCCATCCGGCCTCAGTCTGCACCCGCGTCCACGGGCCGACTCCGCTGCACCACCCGCCGCCGATCCACTGAGCGATCCCCCAGAGCCACCAGCCGGCGATCCGCGCGTCGTAGTAGTCGGGGTCGCCCTCGATCCGTCGGGTGAGCTGCTCGCGCTGCTCGACGAGCCATGCGTGACGCGCGTGGAGGTCGTTCTCGTTCGAGGGCCAGTCGGCGCGATACGCGGTCTGCTCGGGGTCGTGCAGGATCGCGCGCCAGGCGTTCGCGACGAAGCCGTCGAGGTCGTTGACCGTCTCGACGCGGCCGTCCCTCCACTCGGCAGCGTGGCGTCCGAGGAGCACGGCGAGCGAGCCGGCGAAGGGCTCGGCGTAGACCGCGACGTCACCGAGCCGTGCCCAGACCTCGGCGGCGACGAGGCGCTTCCCGCCGAAGTACGGAAACGGTGCTCGGAGCGGTGCGCTCACTTCCACCTCCAGCACTCGAACGGTGCGAGGCCATCGAAGCCGAACAGCGACAGCATGAGGTCCTTCGGATATGGATCCTCTTTGCCGACGAACTGAAGTCGCGGCCGGATGAACATCGATGACGCGACGCCGAAGACGTGGTCGGCGTACCACTCGGTCCCGACGCTCGCGGGTGTGAGCATGATGACCCGCGCGCCCGCCATGGCCTCGACGCCGCACTTCTGCGCCCACGGCGCAATGTGCGCGAATGGCGGGTTGAGCCACAGCACGCCGTTGGGTTCGAGCGTGTGCCAGCGCACCGAGAACGAGTCCTGCTCGGGCGTGATGCAAAGCGGCGCTTTCGTGTTCTCGGCAGTCGCGGCGAGGTCCCACGTGATGGGCCCGAAGCGGCGTGCGACCGCGGCGACGAACTCGGGTGGCGTCGCGTAGTCCTGCTTGGATTTGCCCTTGTTGTGCGCCGCCCCCGACTTGGGCGCGTCGAGCAGTCCGAGCTGGGTCACGTGGCCACCATCCACGGCACCGGCACGATGTCACCGGGCAGGTAGAGCGGGTGCTCGGGCCGGCCGTGCTTCGAGAGCCGCAGGACGTGGAGCGGGGTGGCGAGCATCGCGCGCACTTCCAGGGCGCGAGCCTGCGCGTTCGCGTGGCAGCCCCACGCGGCGATTACGATGTTGGCGCTCGCGACCATGCGCCGGATCGCGACGTCGTTCTCAGGACCGATGATGTCGTTGCCGACGCGCGCAGCGGCCCAGAGGTCGCGCGGGTACATCGCGCGGAACGCAAAGATGTTCCCGACCCGAAGCGTCAACTGGTGGACACCCAACGCGCGCCACGTGCGCGTGAGCCTGTAGCGGTAGACCGATTCTGGTTCGCGTGGCTCCGCGTCCATCTCGGGCTCGCCGATCGCGTGATCGGGATACCAGCGGCGCATGTACCCGCACCACTTGTCCATGGTGCGGTCGGAGCCAACGGCCGACGCCTTGCTAGGGTTTTGCATGAGCGCGACGACGATCATTTTCGTACCTCCGGGCGAATCATCCCGACCTCAAGACGCCGTACGAGATCGGCGACCACCCGGGCGCAGTCGGGCACGACGGCGTTGCCGAGAGCCCGTAGTCGCGCTCGTCGGATTGCCTCAAGCTCGCGCGCGCGGCGGCGACGGGATGGTTTTCGGCCCAGTCCGCCATCGACGAGCAGAACACTTTGCGCCGGATGCCTTCGCGCATCGCCGCCGCGTTCCACGCGAGCGGGGCGCGGTAGTATTGCGGCGAGAGGAATCGGCGCGGGTTCGTCGGTCCCCACACGTCATGCCCAGTGCGCCGGGCGAACGTGCGCGCGTAGCAGTGGTCGCACTCGGGGCTGACCTCGGTACAGCCCCACACGATGTTGAAAGTGCGGTCCGTCCACTCGATTTTCGAGTCTTTCACGCGCCACCTCCCTTCGCGTCGACCATCTCGAAGCCGATCACCCACACCCACGGCGAACTCACCCACGAGTAGCCGCGTGCCGCGTTCAGCGAGTCCCAGAGGCGCGCGAACACGTCGCGGGTCGTCTCGCGCGGATGCATGCGCCCGTCGCGCGTCATCACCGACCACCACGGTTCGGGCACCGTCACGCCCTCGCGGAGCGCGCCCGCATCCGTGATCGCCTGGAGTCGCTCGACGTCGACACTCGTGATCCGGAGCGTGACGCGCGACGCCCAGCGCGGGCAGAACCGGGACGGGAGAGTTCGGACCTTCCAGGGCCAGCGGGTGTCCGGTTTCACGTATTCGCGGTCGGCGGCGTAGATGGTCCACTCGTACTTCGAGTACGGCACGAGCTGCTCGCGAACCCACAGATGATCGCCGACGCGCCCGTATGGGCACCGCTCGATCGCGGTCGCGCGGTCCTCCTCGTCCTCGGGGTCGAGGCACCGGAGCCACGACTCAGGGCATACCCGCCGCGTCTCGCGCTTCACTCCCGCGAGCGTCGCGAGTACGAGTTCGGGGCGGAGCGGCAGGCCGCGGGATGTGAGGCGGGCGGTCACTTGGCCGCTACGATCGCTGATCGGCCGTGCGCTCACGCGCTCCGCCTCCCGAGGCCGAGCCCGTCGCGCGCGCACCGTTCGGCCTCGGGCTGCGAGAGCCCGGCAGCGAGCGCGGCGTCCACGAGGGCGCGCGCGGCGTGCGCGTCGTCGAGCGGGAGGCCCTCAGCGATCCGTGCTCCGAGCCAGACCGCGCCGCGGAAGGCGGCGTCGTGCCGCGTGCCCGCGCCGGCGCTCGCGATCGACGCGCAGACCTTCGCGAGCGCGAGCTCGCCGGCTCCGCTATCGCGCCGCTCGTACACGCGCGGTGGCGGGCGCGGCGGAGGGGCGAGGAGCGCGAGTAGCGCGGGCGGGACCGGAGCGGGGCGCAAGGCGAGGGTCCAGCGGTAGCGAGCGCCTGAGACGTGGCGCGACGGGGGCGCGACGATCTGGCCGCCCTCGGCGCGGACGTCGACCCCGGCGATCCCTCCGAGCCGGACGGCGTTCCGCTGTCCGGGCGGCGCGGCGTAGACGAGGTGCCAGCCGCGCGCGGTGCGAGCGCAGAGCGTGCGCGGGAGCGGTGCGCCGAGGCGGTCTGCGAGAGCTGCGAGCGCCTCGCGCCCGCCGTCGACATCGACGACGAGCAGGGCGCGGCCGCTCGGCTGGGTGCCGGTGCGGATCCCGACGTTGCGGGGCCACGCGGCGAGCTCGCGCAGGAGCGTCGCGGGCACGGGGCGATCGCGTTGCCACGCGGGATGGCTCGGGTGCTTGCCCGGCGCCTCGCACTCGGCGGCTCGCGGGCACGAGCACCCGCCACCGAGCGGAGCCCAGAGGGCGATCGGCGAGAGGCCGAGTCGGAGGTAGAGCGCCGCTGCGTCGCGGACGGAATCGAGCGCGCGGAGGTCGGCCCAGGTCACCACCGTCCCCCGGACCCATGGCTGGTGAGCACCGGGGGACGGTGAGTGAGAGTAGCCATGGGGATCGGCACCCTGCTCACGGCGGCGAGCGGAGGTCAAGAGATCGGCGGGCGGGGTAGATTCAAACGAACAAGTCGGGGTCAACTCAAACGAACAAGATCGGCGGCCTCAATCGAGGAAGATCGTCCGGCTCAAACGCAGGAACACGGGGGCCGGCCCGCGAGGTACGCGCGCGCCGCCTGCCCAACGGGCGTGGCACACGTGCGCCACGGTGACAGTCCGAGGTGGCAGCGTTCTGAAAATTCTGAATTTACAGAACGCACAGAACGTGAAATAGCGGGGTTTTTGCTATGCACGGCAGCCCGTGTTTTTCCCTGCCGTTCGCGCCGAGCAGAACGGCAGCCCAATTCGGCCTCCACGGCAGCCCGTGTTTTATGCTGTAGAACCATTCGCTTGTGAGCGCGAAAAAGCCCAACGGTTACGCATACTTGCAAGGGTTGGTCATCCGTGACCCAGGTGTCTCATATGAGACAGGCCA
>Ga0247727_10010365_pt1 | contig 16538 bp, 11 predicted proteins | sample WisWelCaveWW1625_FD_202498 | JGI IMG/M metagenome (GOLD analysis project Ga0247727, IMG submission 202498) | Biofilm microbial communities from Wishing Well Cave, Virginia, United States - WW16-25 | ecosystem: Environmental > Aquatic > Deep subsurface > Groundwater > Cave microbial mat | place... | reverse complement strand
CGCAGGCGCAACTTCTCGCCAGCGGCGCGCGCCAGATTTCCACGGGCGAATTTATTATTCGCGACAGCGCCTCGGTGGACTGGCTGCTGTTTGAGCTGCCGAAGTTGATCGCGCAAGATTTCGAGATCATAGGCGAAGATCACCTCAAACGCCATAAAGTTCGCCGCGCCACGCCGACGCTGAAAGTCAACGTGAGCAGCGAGATCGACTGGTTCGATCTGCAACTGGCCGTTGATTTTGACGGCATCGCGCTGTCGCTGAAAGAGCTGCGCAAATCGCTGATGCATCGCACGCGCTATGTGAAATTGCGCGACGGCAGCACGGCGCTGCTGCCGGAAGACTGGCTGGAGCAATTCTCCTATTTATTCAATCTCGGCGCGCCCGGCGAAGAACGCGTCAAAGTTTCGCGGCATCATCTGACGTTGATCGATTCGCTTTTTGACAAAGCCACGGAGACGAACGCCGACGCCACTTATCACGAGAGTCTGCAACGCCTGCGCGAGTTTCGCGGCATTGCGGAGATTTCCGCGCCGGCAAATTTTCACGGCGAGCTGCGGCCCTATCAAAAGCAGGGTTTGAACTGGCTCTACTTTTTGCAGGAATTTCGCTTTGGCGGCTGCCTGGCCGACGACATGGGACTCGGCAAAACCATTCAAGCGCTGGCGCTTTTGCAAAATGAAAAGGCGCGCGGCGTGACGACGCCGAGCCTCATCATTTGCCCGACGTCGGTTTTGTTTAACTGGGAAAAAGAGATTCAACGCTTCACGCCGGATTTGCGCGTTTTGACGCACGCCGGCCTCGAGCGCCGCCGCCTCAAACAATTTGAAGATTGCGACATCGTGCTCACCAGTTACGGCGTGCTGCGGCGCGATATCGCGTTTCTCAAAGACGCCGGCTTTCATTATATTGTTTTAGACGAGTCGCAGAAAATTAAAAATCCGCTGTCGCAAACCGCCCGCGCCGCGCGGTTGCTGCAGGGCAATCATCGCCTGATTCTCACCGGCACGCCGATCGAAAACAACACGCAGGAATTGTGGAGCCAGTTCGCCTTTCTCAATCCCGGCCTGCTCGGCAGCTTGAATTATTTCAAAGGCGCGTTCACGCGGCCCATTGAAAAAGAGCAGAGTGAAGGCTCGGTGCAACTGCTGCGCAAAATCGTTTTCCCATTTATATTGCGGCGCACCAAAAACGACGTGGCGCGGGAACTTCCGCCGAAAGTCGAAAGTTTCTATTATTGTGCGATGACCGAGGAGCAGCAAAAGGTTTACAATCGCTGGCGGGATTATTATCGCGCCCACGTGATGCAGCAGATCGATTTGCAGGGTTTGCAAAAATCACGCATGTACGTGCTCGAAGGCCTGACGAAGCTGCGGCAGATTTGCTGTCACCCGCGCCTGACCGAAGAGAAGTATCATCACGATTCCGGCAAGTTCGAGGCGCTGAAGGAGTTTCTCGAAAACATTCTGGCGGAAAATCATAAAGTCTTGATCTTTTCGCAATTTGTGCGTATGTTAAAAATCATGAGCGGCCATCTCGACGAGCAGAAGATTCCGTATGCCTATCTGGACGGCCACACGCAGAATCGCGAGCAGGCGGTGGAGCAATTTCAAAACGATCCGGCGACGAAAATTTTTCTGATCAGCCTGCGCGCCGGCGGCGTCGGGCTTAACCTCACCGCCGCCGATTATGTGATTATCTACGATCCGTGGTGGAATCCCGCGGTGGAAATGCAGGCTGTCGATCGGACGCATCGCCTCGGACAGGATAAACAGGTTTTCGCGTACCGGCTGATCGCGCGCAATTCGGTCGAAGAAAAAATTTTGCAGTTGCAGGAGCGCAAAAAAGCGCTGGTCGCTGATTTGATTGCGACGGACAGCGGCATGTTCAAACAGTTGACGAAGGAAGACATCGAGGTGTTGTTCAGTTGACGGTTTGCCGGTTGGCTGGTTAGCCGGTTAACCGGCTAACAGTCAAACCGGCCAACGCTTTTCTCATGGCGTCACCCTCGCAACGATCTACAGCCAGACTCGTTGCGGGATGATTGAATAAATTAATCAGTCGTGATTGATGACACGTGATGGGCATTAAAGAAAACAGCGAGCTGGCGGCTATCGTTCAGTTCGCGTTTCTTCACGAGACTCCTTCACCTTCACCAATCACCTCGCAGTTCACTCTCTATTCAAAGGAGTCCTATCGTGAATATTTATGTCGGGAATCTGGCGCCCCAGGTGAAGGAAGATGACCTTCATTCGGCTTTTACGGCCCATGGTGAGGTGATCTCGGTCACGCTGATCAAAGATCGCTTCAGCGGCGAGCCGCGGGGATTTGCGTTTATTGAAATGCCGGAGAAGGCGCAGGCGATTGCGGCGATTCAGGCGATGAACGGCTACGAGCTTCAGGGCCGCACCCTCATTGTCAATGAAGCGCGGCCGCGTGAAGAACGCCGAGGCGGTGGGGGTGGTGGCGGCGGCTTTGGCAACCGGCGCGGCGGTGGTGGCGGCGGAGATCGTCGTCGTCACGGCGGCGGCGGTGGTGGCGGCGGCCGGCGGTTTTAAATTCTGACCTCCAACCCTTGCGAAAGTCCAAAACTTTCGCAAGGGCGAGGCTGAATGTACGACGTACCGCAACATTTATGTTGCGTTTGTCATTTTACGCTGTAGAATCGGAACGCCAAAGGAATGGAGCGAGGGAAAAACTCAGGGTTACTTTTTGCCCAACGGCGATGCGGACCGTATGCCAAAGTACGCGTCGCGGTTTGGGCGCGGGCTGTTATTTTTCCAACTGTTTTTATTATCGCCTGTAGTCGCGTTAACCATAAACCTCAGACCAGTCTTCCCGACTACAGTTTAATCACCCCCACCAGCCAGAAAAACATTCGCGCCGCAGTTCATTCCGTTGTCGGCATTTCTGCCCTCGTTGATTATCGTCTGGAATTTTTTCAATACGAGATGGCCGGCGGCAAATTTATCCCGGAGTCTGGCAGTCCCACGGGCTATCGACTGGCGCGCGGAACCAATGCCGTCAAAACCGCGAAGAAAACGCAAAAGATCAGCGGCGGCGGGTTGATTCTTTATCAGAACCCGAGCGAGACTCTCATCCTGACCTGTGAGCACGTCATCAATTCGCCGGACACCGTGCGGACTTTTTTCCGCGATCCGGAAGGCCGCGACACTAAAATTCCTTCCTCCCGCGCGGTAAAACGCCTCGCCACCTATCATGTCATCAATCAAATCAATCAACTGTTGCCGGCGGAAATTCTATCCTTCGATCCGCGTGCCGATCTGGGGCTGGTGCTGGTTAAAACGGCGCCGCTGGTGGGTGAGGCTTATTCTTTTTCCATCGCCTACGAAAACGAGGTGCAATGGGGCGATCTTGCTTTCGCATTTGGCTATCCGCGCGAGATCAAACAACTGACGCTGGGGCTGATCAGTCCGTCACCCTATCCCGGCACTTTTGCCATGGACGTGGTCGCGCGTTACGGATTTTCCGGCGGCCCGGTGTTCGTCATCCGCCCCGGCGGCGATTTGCAACTGGCCGGCATTGTGCGCGGCGTACCGGTCACGAAATTGCGTTACATCACGCCCCCGCCCGATCTGCCGCCCGGCCAAAATCTCGAAGCGGGAGATTTGCCCCTGAGCACTGCCGATGAATTTGATCTCATCGAATACGGCACCGTCTACGTCGTCGGCACGGAAAAAATCGGCAAATTTCTCAAAGATAGTCAGCCCCGATTGCAACAGAAGGGAATTTATTTGCCGGCGTCGCTGCTGCCGAAGTGAAACACGATTTCCCAGGGCTTTTGAATCACTGGGGTTGAGTAACCCGCCTTTTGTTCATTCAGCAGGAATTCCGCCGGTTTTATCGAATGGCGATTTCTCGCCTTCCACATTTTTCAGTTCCGCGGCGAGACTTCGGCGCAGGAAATTTTGGGCAAGCTCCAGGTGTCGTTGCACGCCCTTGACGCTGATTTGCATGAGTTGCGCCGCCTCTTTTTGACGATGGCGCTGCACCTTGCAAAGCAGAAAAGCCTGGCGCATGCGCGAAGGCATTTTATCGACACAAGCCTTAATCTGGTTCTCAAGTTTTTGGGTCCTCGCCGGGATGGCGTCGGCGCGCAACGCCGCCAGCGAGTTTTCTTCTCCGCCTCGCCGCCAAAACAGTCGTTCATTTAAAATCATCCGCCGGGGTTGGCTGACAAAGCGCTTCATTTCATTATAAGCAATTCTCATGAGCCAAAATTCAAGCTTTTCCGGATGCGCAAGCTGCTCGCCATGCCTGAAAACCCGCACAAAAATTTTTTGCACCACCTCCTCACGGTCGCAGCGTTGCAGACGGAATTGCTGAGCAACGGCGTCCAGTTTCGGATGATAATGCTTCCATATTACCTTCCATTGCTTTTCGTCGGCGCATCCCTGTTGCAAGGCAGTCGCCGCCTGCAGGATTTCATCAGGAAGCTTTTTAAATTCAATTGATTTCTTTTTCGAATCTTCCACACATGGCCTGGATCGTTCCATACCGTTCTCCCTTGTCCCGAATAAATAGAAATGCGCCCGGCGCTGTGGTGTTTTTTGCAGTTTGAGGGGTCTTGAGAAGCAGAAATCAGATGCAAAATCATTTTGGCCCGACGAGCTTTTTCCCGCGCAAAACACCGAGGCAGGATTAATTATCCACATACCACAACCCGGACAAGCCTGCCCTGCCAATGCTCCAAGCAGGCCAGGGCCGGAACCAAACAGGAAAAGCTTTTGTATTCGGATTTTACGAATCGTCCGGATCAAAAATCCAATCGCTTGAATCCGGACGATTCGGCAAATCCGGATACCACTATCAAACCTTTGCTTTTTTTGTACAGATTCAACTTTAAAGTGACTATTAATCAATATAGACACGACAAAAGCGAAAAACTCTCACAAAATTTAAAAATTTTGTTTCTAACTTTTGGCCGACTAAGAGAGTGTTTGGAAAGTCACTGACCGGTCACTTTTACGCACAAAATATTCTACATTTCAACCACATTAAGTGACCGGTCAGTCTGCTTTTCAAATGCTCTCTAAGGTGATCAGGCAAATGACTTTGATGAAAACAGGGAGAACCGAACCATGAAGTGGAAATCAGCTTTAACTACGCCAGGCTTATCAACGGTGATGCTTTTTGCCGTAGCCATTTACGCGCAGGATTTCACCGCCTCCGGAATGCCAGACAAGGAACGATTTCTCAGGTTAAACCTCAAAGAACAGATTCCGCCTGGCTTTTTTGAGCATGAACTTTTCCCGGCCCAGGACCCTTCGCGGCCCTGGCATCTGCCGTTAAGCGGCAGTGACGGCCTGAACGCAGGAAAGTTGCCATTTTCCAATTTCCTTTTCGATCGCGAAAGGCATAGGAACGTTCGCGCGTTTCAGCCTGCAAACGCGGCGTCGCCATTACACCGGGTTGACAGTGTGCAAACCGAATGGGCGAGACAATATGCTTCAGCGCTCGCGCCCGGCTATGATTTCGCCACCGCCATAACGGTGGACAACGCCGGCAATGTTTATGTTGCCGGCTATAGCTCAAATCTGCCCTTTGGCGTGGATTACCTGGCGGCAAAATACAGCGCCGCCGGCGTTGAGCTCTGGACGGCACGCTATAATGGCGAGGGAAAAGGCAATGATCTGCCCTCCGCCATCAAGGTCGATGCCGGCGGCAATGTTTATGTAACCGGTGCGAGCATCGGTCTCGGCACCCGGTGGGATTACACCACGATCAAATACAACGCCGCAGGAATCCAGCAATGGGTGGCGCGCTACAACGGCCCGGGAAATTCCGACGACTATGCCACCGCCTTAGGCGTGGATGCCTCCGGGAATGTATACGTTGCCGGCCAAAGCGCGGCGGATTCGACTTATGTTCAAGATAGTTCTTATAATGATGATTATGCCATCGTCAAATACAATGCCTCCGGCGCGCAACAGTGGGTCGCCCGTTACAATGGGACCGCCAACTCTACCGACCAGGCCACCGCGCTTGCTCTTGATGGCGTGGGAAATATTTACGTGACCGGATATAGTTTTGGTTCAGGCACTTTCTATGATTATGTCACGATCAAATATAACACGTTCGGAATTCAGCAATGGATCGCGCGCCATAATGGGCCAGGAAATTCCTCGGATTTTGCCAATGCCATTGGCGTTGATGGTTCCGGAAATGTTTATGTGACAGGATCCAGTTTTGTTTCCGATGACTACGCCACGATTAAATATAACTCCGCCGGCGTGGAACAATGGGTGGCGCGCTACAATGGCCCGGGGAATGATTTGGATATTGCCACTGCCCTTGCCGTGGATAACTCCGGGAATGTCCTGGTGACGGGACGGAGTTGGGATACCGGCACATTTTATGACTACGCCACGATCAAATACAACTCCGCCGGCGTTGAACAATGGGTGGCGCGCTATAATGGTCCGGGCAATCCTTCGGATTTTGTCAATGCGCTTGCCGCAGATGGTTCCGGCAATGTTTATGTGACCGGATCGAGTGGCACAATCAAATACAACAGTTCCGGAGTACAACAGTGGCGTGCCTCCTCCCCTGGTTTCACCAACGTGCTTGCCATTGATGGTTCTGGAAATGTCCATGTGACCGGGCCTGGTTTTAGTTCGGGCACAGGCAATGATTTCGTTACGATCAAATACAACTCGCTCGGAGCTCAACAGTGGGTCGCCAGCTACAACGGTTCGGGAAATTCTTCGGATTTTGCCACGGCCCTTGCCGTGGACGGCGCCGGAAACATTTGTGTGACCGGACGGAGCCAGGGTTCAGGCGCCACAGCTGACTATGCGACGATCAAATACAACTCATCCGGCGTCCAGCAGTGGGTCGCGCGTTATAATGGCCCGGGAAATTCTTCGGATTTTGCCACGGCCCTTGCCGTGGACGGCGCCGGAAATATTTATGTCACCGGACAGAGCTTCGGCACAAGCACATCCTTTGACTACGCCACGATCAAATACAACTCTGCCGGGATTCAGCAGTGGGTCGCCCGCTACAACGGCCCGGGAAATTCTTTGGATGTTGCCACCGCCCTTGCCGTGGATGGTTCCGGAAATCTCTATGTGACGGGATATAGCTTTGGTTCCGGCACCTCAAGTGATTACACGACGATCAAATATAACTCTGCCGGTGTGGAACAATGGGTGGCGCGCTACAATGGGCCGGGAAATTCTTCTGATCAGGCCGCCGCCCTTGTGGTGGATGGTTCCGGAAATGTTTGTGTAACCGGATGGAGCAACGGTTCCGGCACTTCGCGTGACTACGCCACGATTCAATACAATTTCGCCGGAGTTGAACAGTGGGTCGCCCGCTATAATGGCCCGGGAAATTCTTCCGATGAAGCTGCCGGCCTTGGCGTCGATGGCTCCGGAAATGTTTATGTAACGGGAGGGAGTGAGGGCACAGGAACATCGTCTGATTTCGCTACGATTAAATACAACTCCTCCGGCATTGAACAATGGGTGGCGCGCTATGATGGCCCGGGAAATGATTTTGATGAAGCCACTAAGTTGGTTGTTGATCTCAGCGATGGCGGCAGGAGTATTTATATTACAGGAAGCAGTTGGGGCGCTGGAACATCGTTTGACTTCGCCACGATCAAATATAGCTCGGCCGGGGTTGAGCAGTGGGTGGCGCGCTACAATAGTCCCGTCAATGACTGGGAGATTCCATCGGCCCTGGCGGTCGATCGCTCGGGAAATATTTATGTGACGGGACTCAGTTTCGTAACGTGGACGCTGACCGATTACGCGACGGTCAAATACAATGCCTCTGGTGTAGAGCAATGGGTCGCTCGCTACAATGGTCCGGGAGATGCTTTTGACCAGGCCGCCGCCATTGCCCTCGACCCTGCCGGTAGCGGGAAAAATGTCTACGTGACGGGATCAAGTGGCGGCGCGGGTTCGAGTATTTACAGCACGATCAAATACGTTCAGACTTTGGTCGCCGTCAAAGAACCAGAGCCTGGCCAACCGCGCGCGTATTGGCTTTCACAAAATTATCCGAACCCATTCGGAAACGCAGCGACCTCCCCCCTGGCGGGAAATCCGACCACAACGATTCGGTACGCGATACCCAAACCCGGCCACGTGGCGCTCCGCGTTTATAATTTTGCCGGACAGGAAGTGGCTGATCTGGTCAACACCAGGAAACCAGCCGGAGAATTCGAGGTGCAGTGGAATCCCCTGAATTTGCCGAGCGGCGTGTATGTTTATCGCCTGCAAGCGGAAGATTTTGTGGCGACCCAAAAGCTGGTCCTGCTCAAATAAGGTCCGAAGTCCGAGGTCAAATGTCCGAAGTCTAACGATGAGGTCAGATGGCCTGAACGGAAATAAGGCTGTTACAAGCAATATGGAGAAGCTATGAAATCACTTCTGATCGGACTTATCATGGGACTGCTGGTTGCGGTCTCGGTTTATTCTCAAATTGTTGCGAAGAGTGACCTGGCCCCGGCGGGGACGCGCCGAAGCTGGAAGCAGCAGCCTGGAGAATTCCAACGCCAGTGGCGCCGCAAGGTTTCTTTGCCAGGATCATTCAGCGCCATGCGCCAAAACTCATGGACCTCTTCCCCAAATGCTCAAAGCCCAAAAGGCAAATGGCCCAGTCTGCAGGCTCATCTGGACGCTTTAGCAAAAGCCGCGGACGTGCAAGCGGCCAACAGCAGTCCAAACTGGGTAAGGCAATATGGCTCCGGGCTGGCGCCTGGCATTGATCGCGCGAACGCTATTGCCGTTGATGGCGCCGGCAACGTCTATGTCACCGGCGGCAGCTCCGGCTCACCTTTTAGCGCGGATTATTTTACGATTAAATACAATACGGCTGGCAATCAGCTTTGGACCGCGCGCTACAACGGCCCGAGCCAGGGTGACGATATTGCGACAGCCCTCGCGGTTGATGCCGCGGGCAATGTTTATGTAACAGGCTTCAGCTACGGCGCCGGCACCAGTGGGGATTACACCACCCTCAAATATAATTCCAGCGGCGTGCAGCAGTGGGCGGCGCGCTATAACGGCCCCGTCAATGGGCCGGACCTGGCCTCTTCCCTGGCTGTTGATGCCGCCGGGAATGTTTACGTGACCGGCGCGAGCTTTGGCGCGGGCGCCGGCTTTGATTATGCCACGGTGAAATACAATTCCGCCGGCGCACAACAGTGGGTGGCGCGTTACAATGGCCCGGCCAATCTTGATGACCAGGCTTCTCGCATTGCTCTCTCTGGCGCCGGAAATATCTATATCGCCGGCCAGAGCGAAAACGCGGATATGACTTTTGATTATGCCACGATTAAATACAATGCGGCTGGTGTTCAGCAATGGATCGCTCGTTATGACGGTCCCGCGAATTCCAACGACGAAGGCGCCGCGCTGGCCGTGGATGGCGCTGAAAATGTTTATGTCACCGGCGGCAGCGAAAGCGCAAGCACCTCTTCAGATTATGCGACCATCAAATACAATTCCGCCGGGACGCAGCAGTGGGTGGCGCGTTACGATGGCCCGGATAATGATTCCGATGCCGCGACGGCGCTGACGCTGGATGGCGCCGGCAATGTCTATGTCACGGGAACGAGCAGCGGATCAGGCACCGGCGATGATTACGCCACCATCAAATATAATACGGCCGGCGTGGAGCAGTGGGTGGCGCGCTACAATGGCCCCCCCAGGCTTTAACGATGAAGCTCATGCCCTCATGGTGGATGGCGCCGGCAATGTTTACGTGACCGGACAGAGCAGCGGCTCCGGTACGGAAGGGGATTATGCCACGATCAAATACAATGCGGCCGGCCTGGAGCAGTGGGTGGCCCGCTATGATGGCACGGGAAGCTCAACCGATATTGCCAACGCCATTGCGGTTGATGGCGCCGGCAATGTTTATGTCACCGGCGCGAGCCTTAGCCCGTTGGAAGACGACGACTACGTCACGCTGAAATACAATGGCGCAGGCGCAGCGCAATGGACGCAGCGCTATGACAATCCGAGAAATTCTTTTGACTTGCCGATGGCCATGACCGCGGATGCCGCGGGAAACGTCCATCTCACCGGCGTCAGCATCGGCCCGGACACTACCCATTATTTTGCCACCGTCAAATACAATGCGGCCGGTGATCTGCAATGGGCGGCGCGCTTTGATAACGGCCCGGGCAGTCATGATGATGAAACCGCCACCGCCATTGCCGTCGATGCCGCGGGCAATGTCTATATCACCGGCAAAGGCCTTGGCGCGAGCTCGAATTTCGATTATGTCACGATCAAATACGCCTCGAACGGCGCGCAATTGTGGGTCGCGCGTTACAATGGTCCCGGAAATGGCGACGACGCGCCGGCAGGAATCGCTCTCGACAATGCCGCCAATGTCTATATGACCGGCACAAGTTTTGGTTCCGGAACGCAGGATGACTATGCGACCGTCAAATATAACACCGCCGGCGTCGAGCAATGGGTCATGCGCTATAATGGCCCGGACAATTCCTTCGATGACGCCGTAGCTATTGCGGTCGATGGCTCAGGCAATATTCATGTGACCGGCACGAGTAATGGAACCGTCACTTTTGGCGACTATGCCACGATCAAATACAATTCCGCCGGGGCGCAACAATGGGTGAGGCGCTATAACGGACCTTCGAGCTCTCCAGGTGAAGACGCTGCCGGCCTTGCGCTCGATGGGGCGGGCAACGTTTACGTGACCGGAACCAGCCAGGGCGTCAGTACGGAAGAAGATTACGCGACCGTCAAATATAATGCCGCTGGCGTGCAGCAATGGGTCGCGCGTTTCAATGGCCCCGACAATGACTTCGATGAAGCCGCGGCCATCGTTGTGGACGGCGCTGGCAATGTTTACGTCACCGGCACCAGCGCAAGCAGCACGACATTCGTCGACTACGCCACGATCAAGTATAGCCCGGCGAGTGGCAGCGAGCAGTGGGTGGCGCGATACAACAGTGGCCCAGCTAATGAACCGGGAGAATCGTTTGATGTGGCGCTTGCTCTTGCTGTCGATGACGTCGGCAGTGTTTATGTCACCGGAGCGAGCGGCGTGCTGGCTTTTATTTTTCCATTTACGGATTACGCCACGGTGAAATACAATGCGGATGGCACGCCGGCCGGCGTGGCGCGTTTTGATGGCCCGGGTTTTTTTGTTGCAGATGTGCCCACCGCCATCACCACCGATGCCCTGGGCCATGTTTATGTCACGGGCGTCAGTTTGAGCTTCCAGGGAGGCTGGTCAACCTTCACCACCATTCAGTACGATCGCAATCGCGTTGCGGTTCGAGAGCGGCAGGACCACGCCCCGGCCTCCTACTGGCTTTCGCAGAGTTATCCCAATCCCCTCCGGGCCTCTGCCTTCAATCTCGGCGCTACCATTCGATATTCTTTGCCCAGGCCGGCTCAAGTCACACTCAGGATTTACGATCTTTCCGGTCGTGAGATGGCAACACTCGTCAACGCCGGGCAGGCCGCAGGCGAATATGAAGTGCGATGGACGGCCACGGATTTGCCGAGCGGGGTTTATGTGTATCGTTTGCAGGCCGGGGAGTTTACAGCAGCCAAAAAGTTTATTATGCTGAAATAATGCCGCGTGAGCGCCAACGGGTCCTCAAGTGGCCGCAACCTTTGACAACGACTTGTTGGAAATTTTCAACGCCCTCGGCCAGAGTATTCACCTTCTGCCTGACGCTGAAATGCCGTAACTATTCAGTCAAAATTTTTAGATCAAGTAAGCGGATTGAGCAGATAATTGCAACGGAGAAGTTATTTTAAAATCCGCTTGATCCGCTCAATCCGCTTAACAAAATCAAGGCTGAATAGTTACGAAATGCCAGCCGGTGGCCATCAAATTTTCTCAGCGAGTATGCCTGCCAGTTTCGCCAGATCAATATTCCCGCCGCTCACGATCATTCCAATTCGCTTTCCGCGCCAATTCAATTCATTTTTCAACGCCGCGGCCACCGGCACCGCGCCGGTCGGCTCGATGAGAATTTTCATTCTTTCCAAAACCACCCGCATCGCGTTTTTAATTTCCGCTTCCGAAACGAGCAGCACGCCCGCGAGATGCTTGCGCATAATTTCAAACGTCATCTCGCCCGGCGAGGTGACCTGCATGCCGTCGGCAATCGTCGTCGGCACCGGAATCGAAACGCGCTCGCCTTTTTGCAGCGAGAGAAACGTGTCGTTGGCGACTTCGGCTTCGACGCCATAAATTTCGGTTATCGGTGAAAGCTGATGCGCGGCAATACAATTTCCTGCCATCAAGCCGCCGCCGCCAATCGGCGCGAGCAAAACCTCGAGATTGCCAGCCTGTTCGTACAGTTCGAGCGCACACGTGCCTTGCCCGGCGATAATATCAAAATGTTCAAAAGGCGGAATCAACACGCGTTTTTCTTTCTCCTGGATCTCGCGGGCGATGGCGGCGCGATCTTCTTCGTAGCGATTGTACAGAATAACTTCGGCGCCATAACCGCGCGTCGCCGCCAGCTTTGCCGCCGGCGCATCATGCGGCATTACGATCTTCGCCGAAATGCCGAGCAGCTTCGCCGCGAGCGCCACGCCCTGCGCATGATTTCCCGAGGAAAACGAAACCACGCCGTAACGCCGCTGCTCCGGCGTCAACTGCGCCAGCGCATTGTACGCGCCGCGAAACTTGAACGCACCGGCGCGCTGAAAATTTTCGCATTTGAGAAAAAGCCGATTGCCGGTGCGATGATCCAAAAAATTTGACGTGAGCACCGGCGTGCGATGCGCCACGCCACTCAAACGTTTGGCAGCGGCTTTAACGTCCTCGAATGTTGGTAAGATCATAAAAGTAATTCCGTGTGAGTTTTTGATCCGTGTGTATTTAAAAAGATTGCAGTGTAAAATAAAAATATTTTCTTCAAACGCAAGAGGGATGATTGTCGAACCTTGACTTTTGCCGTAGAATTGTGTAACTTTCGTGTAACACGGATCAATCATTTTATGATCAAACCGTTTAAAACCACACTGCTCGATCAACGTCTGCGGCAAAAACAGCGGGAAAATGAAAAACTGCGGCAACAGACGCTGCAACGCGTGTTGGAGCTACTGCTGAAGTATCCCTAAAAAACGAATTATAGAAACTGGAACAAAATGGATCGTACAAAACTAAAAATTTTGGCAGCGACTATTCAAGAGCAGCAAAGGCTAATTGAAGCCATTTACAGGAGTATCGCTGAAAGGAAAAAAAGCTACACCAAAAATCGCATCGTTTTAGAAAGTTTAGCTTATCAACTTCACAATTTATATAGTGCCTTCGAAGAGTTATTCCGAGTCTGCGCCAGGTATTTCGAAAATCATGTTACCGAAGAAATTGATTGGCGCAAGGAACTGCTTGATAGGATGACATTCGCAAACAAGGATGGCCGACCACGTCTTATTTCCAAACCAGCATACGAGTTGCTCGATCAGCTCCATGGATTCCGACATGCCTTTCTGCACGACTATAGCGTTGAGTTGGAAGCAAAAAAAATCAAGATTGTGTTAAAAAAAGCATTAGCGCTAAAAAGAATATACAAAAAAGACATCGCCAACTTTCTCAAGCAATTGCAAGCCCAAAACAACGGATAATTCCCATGCAACGCCCGCATCCGCCGCTTTATTACGCCGACTATCTTCAGCTCGATCGCCTGCTCTCCAGCCAGTTGCCGAAGAGTGTCGAATACGGCAAGCCCGCGCACGATGAAATGCTCTTCGTCATCGTGCACCAGGCCTACGAGCTGTGGTTCAAGCAAATTCTGCATGAATTGGATTCCATCATCGAAATTTTCAAACAGGATTATGTCGAGGAAAAAGCCGTTGGGATCGCCGTGGCCCGGCTCGCGCGCATCACGGAAATTCAAAAAGTCATCATCGAGCAACTGCGCATTCTCGAAACGATGACGCCGCTGGATTTTCTCGAATTTCGCGACCTGCTCTCGCCGGCCTCCGGTTTTCAAAGTTACCAGTTTCGCTTCATTGAAAACAAACTGGGCTTGAAACCGGAGCTGCGCAAGATGTATGACAAAACTTCCTATGTCTCGCGTTTGTCATTGCCGCATCAGGAGTCAGTCCGGCAAATTGAAAATGAGCCTTCTTTGTTCGAGCTGATCGAACGCTGGCTCGAACGCACGCCGTTTCTAAATTTCCAGGGATTTGATTTTTGGGAAAGCTATCGCGCCGCCGTCGCCAAAATGTTGGAGAGTGATCAGCAAATCGTGCAAAGCAATAGCACGCTTTCTGCCGAAGAAAAGGAAATGCAATTGCTCGAGCTGACCAAAACCACCGAGAGTTTTACGGCGCTGTTTGACGAAGAGAAATATCGGCAACTCCTGCAAAAAGGACAACGACGTCTATCCTCGCAAGCCACGCACGCCGCGCTGTTGATCAATCTCTATCGCGACGAGCCGATTCTGCACCTGCCGTTTCGTCTGCTCACCGTGCTCATCGATATCGACGAGCTTTTCACGACGTGGCGTTATCGGCACGCGTTGATGGTGCAGCGCATGATCGGCGCGAAGATCGGCACGGGCGGCTCCTCCGGTTATCAGTATTTGCGCGTTACGATTGAGAGCCATAAAGTTTTCGGTGATTTGTTCAATCTCTCGACGTTTCTTATTCCGCGCTCGGCGCTGCCGGAACTGCCGGAAGATTTTGTGAAAAATCTGGGGTTTTATTACGAACAAAAGCCGATGCCCAACGGATGAAAAGCGGCCAACGGATAACCGCTAAATCAAATCCGTTGGTCGTTTTTTAATCCGTTGGAATAAAATCTCGTTGGAATATGAAAAAGCTTCAAAACTACATTAACGGCGAATTCGTCGCGCCCATCGCGAATCAACATATCGGCAACTATAATCCTGCCACCGGCGAGGTTTATTCCTACGCCCCTGATTCGGACGAAAAAGATGTTGCCATCGCCGTTGCCGCCGCCGAAAAAGCTTTTCCCAAATGGTCGGTGACGCCGGTTGAAGAACGGTCGCGACTCTTGATGCGGGTGTCGCAGTTGATCGAGCAAAATCGTGGCCGGCTCGCGTTAGCCGAATCCATCGACAACGGCAAGCCGGTGGCGCTGGCCAGGTCGGTTGACATTCCACGCGCGGCGAGCAATTTTCATTTCTTCGCGACGGCGATTCTGCATTTTGCGAGCGAGGCGCACGTCATGGTCGACACCGCGCTCAATTACACGCTACGCCAACCTGTCGGTATTGCCGGTTGCATCTCGCCGTGGAATTTGCCATTGTATTTATTCACATGGAAAATCGCGCCAGCGCTTGCGGCAGGAAATTGCGTGATCGGCAAGCCGTCTGAAATCACGCCGATGACAGCTTATCTGCTCGCCGAGCTTTGTATCGAAGCCGGGTTGCCGCCGGGGGTTTTGAATATCGTGCATGGTTACGGCCACAAAGTCGGCGCTGCGATTTCAGCGCATCCGAAAATTTCGGCGATCTCATTCACCGGCAGCACGCGCACCGGCGCGGAGATTGCCAAAACCGCGGCGCCACTGTTCAAAAAACTTTCGCTCGAAATGGGCGGCAAAAATCCGAATATTATTTTTGCGGATTGCAATTACGACGAGATGCTGGAAACGACGTTGCGCTCTTCTTTTTCCAATCAGGGTGAAATTTGCCTTTGCGGCTCGCGAATTTTTGTAGAACGTCCGCTTTATGAAAAATTTAAAAATAATTTTGTCGCGCGCACGAAAAAATTAATCGTTGGCGATCCGTTGTTAGAAAGCAGCAATCTTGGTGCTATCGTTTCAAAAGCACATTACGAAAAAATTCTCTCTTATATTGAATTAGCCAAACAGGAAGGCGGAAAAATTCTGTGCGGTGGCAAGCCGGCGAAAATTGAAGGCCGGTGCGCCAACGGCTGGTTTGTCGAGCCAACGGTGATTGACGGATTGTCGCATGATTGCCGCACGAATCAGGAAGAAATCTTCGGGCCGGTCGTTACGATCATGCCATTCGAAACCGAGAAGGAAGTTTTGCAGTATGCGAACAGCACGTCTTATGGCCTCGCCGCCACGATTTGGACGGAAAATTTAACGCGCGCGCATCGCCTCGCCAATGCGATTCAATCCGGCATTATCTGGATCAACTGCTGGATGCTGCGCGATCTGCGCACGCCCTTCGGCGGCATGAAAAATTCTGGTTTGGGCCGCGAAGGCGGGCTGGAAGCGCTGCGTTTTTTCACCGAGCCGAAGAATGTTTGCGTCAAATTGCAAAAATCCGATTGACAATGTGCAAGTGATTTAGTAAAATATACTGCGGAGCGGTTGACCACCAGTCCATGTACCGGTTCGAGATCTTTGTCCGGGGCGTCAGGACTTCATCCCGTTTTCGGGAGCGCCGATCTCTTTGTGGCGGCCGCTCCGTATTTTTCTCTTCAGCGTCATTTTAATGTTCATGCTCGGGTTGCCAGGAAACTATATTAAGTTCTAAAAATGAATCGCGACGAAAAAGCATTGGCACGTGGCTTGTTCAGGCTCAAGGTGCATGAATCGGATGGTCAAGCCTTTGAAGGGCT
>Ga0247727_10010364_pt1 | contig 16543 bp, 12 predicted proteins | sample WisWelCaveWW1625_FD_202498 | JGI IMG/M metagenome (GOLD analysis project Ga0247727, IMG submission 202498) | Biofilm microbial communities from Wishing Well Cave, Virginia, United States - WW16-25 | ecosystem: Environmental > Aquatic > Deep subsurface > Groundwater > Cave microbial mat | place... | reverse complement strand
GCCTCGCGGCGAGAGGAGCCGCCTTCCTTGAGCAGCCCCTTGATACCGTCACCAACGTAGTTGCCCTCTATTAGATACTTAGCCACTCGAAGCACTCCTTTCTTACGCAACCAAGCGTGGGACCCTCTCCTTTGAGAAGTTTCGCGGCTCAGAATACCGTGCCCACGGGATCGTAGGCCAGACGCTCGCATGGATCAGGGGCGACTTTGTTAGAATGTTGAGGTTTCGTGGCCCTCGTGCCCACCCCGCCTAGCGCGGTCTTCGTGCCCACCGTGGCCCCCGAACGAAGGGGGCTTTTCTGTTGGGCAATGCACCTCGTAGCACCAGCTCCGATCGTCTGCTGACTCCTGCCCCGATGGGGGGAGGGGGCCGAAAATCTTACGCCCTCTTGACAACGGGAGCGGCGCGGCAACGTCGCGCGTGCGCCCGCGAAATAAGCGAGGGGGGTATCTAGACGATGAGCCGCGCTAGAGGTGGCGACAGGAAGCCCACGCCGACCCGCCTGAAGCTCCTGGGCGGCAACCCCGGCAAGCGCCCGCTGAACCTCGACGAGCCGCAGCCCGAGCCGACCCTCCCCGAGCCGCCCGCTCACCTGAGCGACGAAGCGAAGGCCGAGTGGGGGCGCCCTCGGCGCGCTGCTGCTGCCCCTTGGTCTGGTGAGCGACCTGGACCGCGCCGCCCTCGCCGCCTACTGCCAGGCGTGGGGGCGTTGGGTCGAGTCCGAGGAGCAGCTCCGGAAGTACGGCGCCGTTGTCAAGAGCCCGAGCGGCTTCCCCGATGCAGTCGCCCTTCCTGGCCGTGGCGAACAAGGCGCTGGAGCAGATGCGCAGCTTCCTGGGGGAGTTCGGGATGACGCCGGCCAGCCGGACCCGGCTCCACGTCCAGCCGCCGACGGAGCCCGACCCGCTGGAGGAGCTGCGGCTGAGGCGCAGGAGGGTGGACCCATGATGACCAGCCGAACGCCACCACGATCGAGCACGTCCCCATCGACGCCCTGCGCCCCGACCCGGCCAACCCGCGCCGCATTTCCGACGACGAGCTGGAGGCGCTCACCCGCAGCATTCGGGAGTTCGGGCTGGTCGACCCGCTGATCGCCCGGCGCGAGGACGGCGTCGTGGTCGGCGGCCACCAGCGGCTGCTCGCCGCCCGCAAGCTCGGCCTGGCGACCGTGCCGGTCGTCTACGTCGACCTGTCGCCTGAGCAGGCGCGGCTGCTCAACTTGGCCCTGAACAAGATCAGCGGCTCGTGGGACGAGGAGCTGGTGCGCGCATGGTAGCCGACCTGTCGACGGTGCCCGACCTCGACCTCGGCCTCTCCGGCTTCGGCGAAGACGAGCTGGCCAAGCTGCTGCGGTCGCTCGACTCTCGTGAGCGGCGGGAGCGCCCGGAGTCGTTCGACCTGGACGCCGCGCTGGAGGAGGCGCGAGCGGCCGGCGGCGTCGCTCGGGCCGACCTGTGGGCCCTCGGCGACCACCGCCTCCTCTGCGGCGACGCCGCCGAGGCGGGCGACGTGGCGCGCCTGGTGGCCGAGGCGCAGGAGGCGTTCGATGGCGAGGACCCCTGCCTGCCGGACGTGCGCCACACGCTCGACCACACGCGGGAGCGGCTGGTGGACATCCACGAGAGCCTGGCGACCTACATGGAGCCGTTCGCGCTGCCGGAGCCGGGCGAGGACGAGGTGGCGGAGCTGCGGGCGCTGGCGGACCGTTAGCGGGGCAGCCTCAGCGATATGTGCTCATAGCGTCTCTTGAAGTCATCCGGCGGGTACGGTGATGGCGCCCACGTCCACCGTCAGCGGAACGTCGATGGCGGGCCGGGCCGGGCTCGTGGCGGCGTCAGGCATGTTCGGCTGCGGTGGCGCTTCCGGGCTGGCCTTGTAGTCGGCTGACGGCGGATGCTCTTCGGTGAGCCACGAAGGTAAGTCGAGCGCGCCGTCGTTCCAGTCGCCGCTCCCCGTTCCGTCACAAGGGGCCAATCCTTCCAGCGTCCTCGGGGCGGTCACGACGAACTGATTGCCTGCAAAGCAGTTACCAAGCGACGCGACGTCCACGCCAACGGAACCGACCGCGAGGTCGGCGACGCGCGAGTCCTCGACGACGTTGGCGATCACGCGGTTCGCCTTTGGATGCCAGAGCACTGAGGCAGGGAGCGACGCAGGTTCCGGCGTGGGGTCGTTCCTCGCTTCCTCGCATGGCCGCTTCAGGTCATCGTCGGGCGGCACGGTGTCTCGAGGATTCTCTTCAGGAAACGGGATCAGCCCGATACCCGTCTTGTCGTGATCGTAGACGCGGTTGCGCTCGATGACGTTGGCCACGCCGCCCGCGACGAGGATGCCGTTGCCCATTGCGAGCAGAGCGACATCGATGGCAGGCGTGTCAGGCTGGTTGTTTGCGTAGACCAGGTTGCCAACGATGGTCGTCTCCCGTTCCGGATAGCACAGTTCGTACGCCCCGGAATTGGGGACGATCCCAACACGGTTGTAGCGGAACATGGAGTTGACGATCAGCAGATGGCCGCCGCTGTTGGTACCGGAGTATCCCAGCCCATTGCGTTCGGAGATTACGTCCGTGATGACCGCGTCGCACGGATAGCACTGGCCGATGTAGAAACCCGCGTCCGGGCTGCCCGAGGCGTAGGAGTGGTCGAATTGCCCTTTGACCGAGTCGAAGGCATAGATGCCGTAGTCGCCATTCCGGTACGCGGTCAGATAAGAGCCGCGGTAGCCGGTGACGCCGCTCCAGAAAAAGCCGTTGACGGTGTAATTGCGTGCCGTTAGGTTCTCGATGGCAACTCCGTCCGCCTCCAGCACTTTGATGCCGTTCTCCCTCGCGAATTCGCCGTCGAGGATCACCTCGTTGCGATCCAAGCCGCGAACGGTGAGGTTGTCCGTCGTGACAGTGACGGCTTCCTTGTACACGCCGGGCGACACCAGAACCAGGTCGCCCGGTTCGGCGGCGTCGACGGCTTCCTGGATCGTCGCGTAGTCTTCGGGGACGGCGAGCGTTTCGTACACCGCGCCGTCAGGGCCATCGTCGCCACACGCCGCAACCAGCGCGCCGCCAAGCAGCCCTGCGAAGAGAAGCGGTCGTATTCTTCCCATGCGTCTCTCCTTCTGCTGCGAGCCTACTCCGTCACGTCCACGACTCCGACCATGCCCGCTTCGGCTGTGCCGTGCAGGGAGCAGTAGTAGCCGTACGTGCCCGGCTCGGCGAAGACGTAGCGGTAGGTGTCGCCCGCATGAAAGCCGTCCGTCGCGACGCCCCAGCCGTTCCCCTCGACGGGAATGACGTTGTGGTCGTTACGGCCATCGTTGGTCCACGTAACCTCCGTCCCCGCCCTCATGCTGATGTGCTCTGGCTGGAATGTGTTGTCGACGGCGGAGACACGCGCCAACGAGCTGCTAGGCAACGAGGGTTCGCCCGCCTCCTCGTCACGGCCGCCGCACCCAACGAGCACCAGGACCAAGGCAGCCGCCGCGAGGACCGGTCTCAGCCGGGCCATCCTCCGGCTACACGCAAGTGGGGTCTGAGGCGCCATGCTGGGACTATTGTGCGGGCGCCGGCACAGCGGGGGCAAGCACAGCCAAGAGGCCCGAAGCCGGGACGAAGAACGCTGGCTGAGCGGGCGGGGTAGCGATGGCGACCTACCACGGCGCCTTCTGCCGCCGGCTCACGGAGGGCCCGGCGAACGCCCGGCGCCGCCCGGCGCGGCGGGTGGGCGGCTTACGCTGCGGGTGCTGCAGCCCGTGGATGTGCGGGCCGCGAGCGGCGGAAGCGTCCGGAGTCCTTCGACCTGGACGCTGCGCTGGAGGAGGCGCGGCGACCGGGGGCGTCGCTTGGGGCGACCTGTGGGCGTTGGCCCACACCGCCTCCTCTGCGGCGATGCCGCCGACACGGGCGACGTGTCGCGCCTGGTGGGGCAGCGTCGGGCGGACCTGGCCTTCACCGACCCGCCCTACAACGTGAGTCTCGGCGACCACGGCGGCCAGGGGCGGGGCCAGCGGAAACGCCGCTGCGTAACGACGCCCTGCCGCCGGAGCAGTGGGAGGCCTTCTGCCGCGCCTGGGCGAAGCACCTGCTCGACCACACGGACGGCGCGATCTACGTCTGCATGAGCACCAAGGAATGGCCCCTCGTCTCGCGGGTGCTGGCGGAGGCGGGCGGCCACTGGTCGGACACGATCGTCTGGGCGAAGGACCGCTTCGTCTTGGGGCGGGCCGACTACCAGCGCCAGTACGAGCCGCTCTGGTACGGCTGGCGGGAGGCCCAGGTGTTATGATGGGCGCAAAGAAAGTTATCTGTAGGTTACCGTCGTCCGTGGGAAGAGAGAGCTCTACATTTGCGTTTGATTGGAAAGGCTGTTTGCTATCCTCTTCATGGAACTTTTCAGGCGAGCCGGGTGTGATTGAAGCGCTCAACCCTGCCCAAGTAAATGACAACGAAATCAGCGTAGTGTTAGCGTGCCCAATACTCATAATGATACCCGCCATTCGGTAAAGCAGTGACAACTGACCACACCTCGAGTATCTTTGTTTCCGGTCCCGCGATGTAGTCGGCATAGGCGTAGTACCCTCCTGTTTGTGCTGAGCTACTCAGAAAGCCTTGGATATTAGCGAGAGACGGGAAGGGTTCGTGTCCTGAAGCCGTCCTTGTATACGGGCCAAAGGGCCCAGCAGCACCAGTACCACTTAAATCAAGCTCGAAGTCCACGTGAATTGGAAACCTGTAGCCGTACCAAGAGTTCTTGGCAGCCCACAGCCCGGTCCCTGGCAAAGGTAGCACTCCTCGATGACGATGTGCAGATGATATCTGCCAATCGTAGGTAAGCGATGTCATACCCAGACTGTCTGTATTGAGTCGAGCAACCCAGTCATCAATTCCGTAGGAGAAGAAGACAGGGCCAGGATCCCTGAAGTCAGAGAACGCCTGCACATCAAGACTGCCATTCATATCAAGATCTAACGATGGGCCCACGTCAAACTTAGCCGCTGCCGGCGACGTCACGACAAAAGCTGTCAATGCTAGCGCGATGCAAAGAATTCTCTTCACGTCTGTATCCCCTTCCGAGGACGATACAGGCTCGCCCGCCCAAGTGAGTCCACCACGCCCTCTGACCAGTGCCCCTGACCTAACCGTGTCTCCGCCGGAGCCGAAGGCTCGACGCCGTTAGGGGCGATTTGCGAATCGCCCCTACACCCCGTCGGTCGTCCAGGACGGCGACATTGCGGTGGTGGCAGCCCTCCCGAAAGAGGTCCTGGAAAGTTGATGAAGGCGGGGTACGCCCGCCGCTCAGCCGGTCAAGAGCTCCCGCCGACCAACACTACGAGGTCATAGCGACGGGCCACTCTTGCCGTCCGACAACTTGTAGAATGGGCCAGCATCCTCGGCACCTTTCAAGGTTGGCGTAACCTTTTCCAGCTCACAGGGGTTCTACCACCAAGCAGGCTGCAGGATGCAGTAGAGGGAGGGAGCGCGGGGTGCTCTCGGCCAAGGACCTGGCCACCGACCGTCGGCTCATCGAACGGGCTCAGCGCGACCGTCGGCGCTTCGTCCAGATTTATGAGCGGTACGTGGATCGAGTCTATGCTTTCGCACTGACCCGAACGCGTGATCGGGAGCTGGCTCAAGACGTGACGCAGGAGACGTTTCGCATTGCGTTCGAGCACCTTCCGCAGTTCGAGTGGCGCGGCGTCCCCTTATCCGGTTGGCTGTTTCGCATCGCCCTGAGAGAGGCGATCGATGCGCAGAAGGTGGCAGCTCGCACCAAGCAGTTGGATGAACTGCCGGATGAATCGCCCGACTCCTGGGAGGCGCTCTTCATTGAGGTGGAGGAACGAGTGGACCTGTTCGATCTGATCAAAGGTCTGCCCCGAGACCAGCGTCGAGTGATCGAGCTTCGTTTTGGCCAGGGGAGGCGCGTCAAAGATATCGCTCTGGTCGTCGGCCGCACGGAGGGCGCTGTCAAGCAGCTTCAGTTCCGCGCCCTGGCGAGCCTTCGGGTTAGGTTGGGCAGGATGAAATGACGAGAGAACAGAACTACGACGAACTCAACGAGGCGATCGACACCATTCTGGAAGAGGACGAGCCGGTCCGCTCGACTGACCCGGAGCTGGATGTCCTGGCACGGTTGGCATGGAGGCTGCGCGGCCTACCGGACCCGGACTTCAAGGCGGTACTGAGAGCCGAGCTCCTCGCCAGGGGAACTGTAGGTGGCCAGCGGACCTTCGGCTGGCCAAGCAGCCTGAAGCGCAACTTGCGACTGCCCTTCGTAGCCGGGATGTCCATGGCGGTGAGCTCCATCCGGAGTCGCTCACGGGCCCAGATCGCGATGCAGGGCACCGCCGCCTGCGGCCTCGTCGCCGCCGCCGTGGTCGCGGTGGTCCTTGCCCTGAACTATCTTTCTGGCTCAGGCACTCCCGCAACCATGGTCGTGGTCCCCGCGACCGAGGTCCCTACGAACGTTGCCGGATACGAGAGCACCAAACCTACCAAAATCATCGAGGCGGCAACTCCTGAACCGCCCCTCGTTGGCGTCGGAGCGCCGGCGCCTAACGATGCGAAGCAGCCCCTCGTCGACGTCGGAGCGCCGGCGCCTAACGATGCGGAGCAGCCCCTCGTTGGCGTCGGAGCGCCGGCCCCTACCGATGCGGAGCCGCCCAGAGGGCCTCCGGCCGGCCCACCAGCTCAGATTCGCCTGCTGGAGGGCAATACGTTGATGCTAACCTCGGAGGACGATGTCTTTTTCCGGGGGGCGGAGGTCCCCGGAGGGCGTGTGGCACCCAAGTGGGAGCCAAAGCTCTTAGAGAATGGCGTGCCGGTGGATGCGGTTGATATCGACGGCAAGGCGGCCCATGCATGCGCGGTTACGCGACCAGGCGGTGCAAAGTGCTGGGGGCGAAATCAGGACGGGCAGCTGGGAACTGGCAGGTCCACGTCGGTGCCCGTTTCCTTCCCGCAGGACGTGTTGGGGCTGCATAGGAAAGTGCTCGACATAAGCACGGGCTATTCGCATACGTGCGCTCTAACATCTGAGCAGACGGTAGTGTGTTGGGGCCAAAATGAGGAGGGGCAGGTCGGAGCGCTGACCACGGAAACCTGCCTCGGCGAAGATTTTGTGGCCCCCCGCCACAGGGAGCCCTGCAGCACCACGCCAATCGACGTCTGCGCAGATGCAGCGTGCACGGAGAAGCTGGACAACGTGAGCGACGTCTCCGCTGGTGGCGGCCACACGTGTGCTCTGACGACTTCGGGGGGCGTCAAGTGCTGGGGAGACAACAGGGTCGGGCAGCTGGGAGACGGCACAACGGACTCCAGTCATGTGCCTGTCGACGTCACTGGGCTGGAGGCGGGAGTCACCGCGATTGCTGCCGGGAGCGCGCACACCTGCGCCGTTATCGTAGGAGGCGATCTCATGTGCTGGGGTCAAAACCTGTCTGGCCAACTCGGCGCCGATTCCCAGGAGACTTGCCCCGCATTTGATCCCTATTCGCATGAGGCACAAGAGGTCCCGTGTAATACCACGCCAACGTACGTCTGTGAAGATGCAGGATGTAAAGACAGGCTGGGCGGTGTCATCGAGGTGTCTGCCGGCGGTGGTCACACGTGTGCTCGCACAATCGAGAGCAAGGCGAAGTGTTGGGGCGCCAACCAGTGGGGACAACTGAGAAGGAGCAAGACCGAGGACGAGTGCGGCCTTGGTGGCTTGTACTCTTGCAGCCGACGTCCGTTGGACATAGCCGCCGATGTCGCCATGGTGGTGGCGGGGCCTTACGCCACGTGCGCCATCACGGACAGCGAGCGCAACGTTGTTTGTTGGCCGGCGCAAGAGCCCTCGCCCTTGCCGACTGCAACGTCTACGCCCACGACGTCCCTCACGACCACGTACACGAGTACGCCTACACCTTCACCTACCCCCACCCCCACGCCCACGCCCGTGTCCACACCTATCCCAACCGCATCGCCTGCCGGTACGCCGGAGACCACTCCTTCGCCTGCGCCGATGATAACCGCTACTAATCCCCAGAACCTAGCGGATAGACGCCGAGCAGGCTCGACTCTGAGCAGCGGAGGGCAGCGGTGAAGGCCGTCGTCGTCACGATCCTTCTGAGCGATGCGCAGGACTGGCGGTCCTGCTTGATGGAGGCGGGCAACGTCCTACTAAGCCAACTCACACAAACAACACAGCCGCCATCCTTACCGGCCCTGTCTCCCCCGGCGGCCGATGGGCACTCGCTTCCTCCGGTCGAAAGCAAGCAAGCTATCTTGACGGATCGCGAGACTCAGATCATCTGCATGGTGGCGGAAGGCAGTACGAATCGAGCGATTGCCTGCGCATTGACCTTGTCTGAAAAAACGGTGGCCCGTCACATCGCAAATATCTTCAACAAGCTTGATGTAGAGAACCGCACTGCGGCCGCCGCCTGGGCCGCCCGCCAGAACCTCGTTCCAGAAAGACGAGCAGGCGGCGAGGCGTAGCGCCTGCAGGGATCGCTATCGGGTGTGCCGGCGACTCGTGATTCAGAACCGGACGTACTCAGGCCGACCTGGGGCGCGAGCAATGTCCTGATCGGCCTTCGCCTCAAGCCTCATTCACAAACCTCTGGGCTGCGGCAATCGCCGCACGCATCGCCCTTCGCAGAATTGTACGCTAGACCATGAGTCATCGTCGACGCTTAGATCTCTAAGCTGGCCGGCCTTTCGGTTCCTACATATTTCCTGCCCTTTTCCTGCATAGTTCTACCCATCAACAAGATCGCAATGTTGGTGAGTTCTCCCGATGACTAGCAGGCCGCTTTCGGAGACGATAGGAGCACCAAGGTTTGTCGGGCGTTGACCCCGCCAACGCCTGGCATCCTTGGGACGAACGAACACGTTGAAGGGAGGCTCTAACGTGACCGAACGCAGCGAGGAAATGAGAGACGCAATGCCGTGGCCGGATGAAGATGAGACGAGGGGTGACATGGGCAAAGTGGCGCTGCCTGTCATCCATCGGCCGTTTGTTGTAGCAGTACCAGTTCTGATTATCTTGGCGGTCGGCCTGGCCCTGTGGCTCAACAACTCCACCGACCGTTCTGCCGAAGCCACCGACCGCCGCGTCGAAAGCCCGACTGGTCAACAACAGGTTGGGCGGTACGCCCATCCCGGCAAGATCGCGCCGGACGTCATCGATGCGCTGGCCACCGCTTCGTCTGTCCCTGTGATTGTCACGTTGGCCAATAGGCTTCTAGTGCCGGTCGATCGAGCGGCCTTGCGGGACAGCATAACGGCGAGCGCCACTCGCGTTCTGGCCGCCGCACCTTCGGCGGAATTTACCGTTGTTCACCAATACGAGGCCGTCCCAGCCCTGGCTGGAAAAGCGACGGCTGCCGGGATTACCGCACTCGCCGAGCACCCCGATGTCGCTGACGTGACGCTGAATCGCAAAGTCCACGCCGACCTGGCGCACGCCGTGCCACTGATCGGAGCTGATGACGTCCACAGCCTGCTCAATGTTACTGGCGCTGGCGTCGTCGTCGCCGTGCTCGACACGGGTATCGATACGGATCACCCGTTACTCAGTGACGACCTGCTGTATCAACAGTGCACGCTGCTCTTTGGCGGGTGCCCTGCTGGCCCTGGCATCGCTGGAGGGTGTCCTCCGAACAACGTTACCGTCAGTCCTTACGCAGAAGACGGGGACGGACACGGCTCGCATGTTAGCGGCATCATCACGTCGGCCGGTCCGCCAGTGGGCGTCGCACCAGACGCAGGCATCAAGGCCTTTAAGGTCCTCGACGACTGTGGACGTGGTCACTTCGCCGACGTACTCTTCGCGTACGACACCATCATCCTCAGTCATCCCGACGTCGACATCATCAACATGAGCCTTGGCGACGGCGGGAGCTACAGTGCCGGGAGCTGCGAGGAGCGTGTTCCTGCCCTCACCTTCGCGATAGGCGCGACGCGAGCGATGGGCATGACCACCTTTGCAGCCTCGGGCAACAACGGCTCGAAGGCCGGCATCGGCTATCCCGCCTGCATCAGCGACGTCGTGTCCGTCGGCGCAGTATATGACTCCGATGTGGGGACACAAGACTGGTCTCCAGCGTGCACCGACCCGACAACAGCGGCGGACCAAGTGGTGTGCTTCTCCCAGTCTGATACTGCGCTTGACTTGTTGGCGCCCGGCTCGACCATCGAGTCTACGGTTCCTGGCGGTGGCCTCGCCACCTTCTCGGGCACATCGATGGCCTCGCCCATGGCAGCAGCTGTAGCGGCCCTCCTCCTCGAGAGTGAGCCTTCGCTGACGCCGGCAGATGTGGAAGCCCGGCTCACTGAGACAGGTGCGCCGGTGGCCGATGCCGCGAACAGCGTAACGACCTGCCGAGTGGACGCCTACGAGGCAGTGATCAACGACGGCGGCCCGACCTGCGCGTCCTCTAGTCCGCCCCCGACACCCACGCCGACGCCGCGAACGGATGGCGCGATGGCGGTCGACTGCGACGCGGTGCCCGACGGCGTGCAGACGCAGTGTACCTATGAGGAGAACGACACCTTCCACGTTCAGGTACACGTGACGGAGCCACCGGCCGGCGGCTACTTCGGCTTCCAGACCAAAGTGAGTTGGACAGACGCGACCCTCAGTTACCTGCCGACCGCTGGCGCCGGGCAAGACGCCCTGTGGCCGCGCTGTGACATTGCCCTTCGGTCGGACGGCGAAGCGTACGTGCTTTCCGCCTGCATCCCCTTCCCGCCTCTCACCCAGGGCGATACCTTCACCGGGGCGGTCCTGCAGTTCGAGTTCCAGTGCCAGGAAGACGGCGCCTCGCCCTTGGAGCTGGTCCATCGCGCCGGCGACCCGAACGGGGGGACGCACTTCCTCGACGCTTTGAACCTTGAACTAGATCCGCTGCTGATCAACGCCACGATCGAATGCATCGTGCCCACGCCCACACCGACCAACACGCCCACACCTACGAAGCAGCCGCCACCAGGCGACACTGACAATGACGGGTGCAGCGACGTGGAAGAGAACGGCCCGAGCCCGTCGGTCGGCGGCCAGCGAGACTACCTCAACTTCTGGGACTTCTTCGACGTTCCGACGGGCAGCGCGCTCCAGCGGGACAAGGCAATAGGAGCGGGAGATCTGGCGGCGCTTGTCGCCCGCTTCGGCGCGAACGATGCCACGCCAGGCGACTTCGACAGGGACGACGATCCGCGATCCATGCCCAATCCGGAACAGCTGCCGTCGGGCCGGAGGGAAAACTACCACCCGGCGTTCGACCGTGGCGGTACGCTGTCCGGTGGTAACCCGTGGGAGCTCGCCGCCGCCGACGGATTCATCGGCGCGAGCGACCTCGCGGGCATGGTGATCCAGTTCGGGCACAACTGCAGCGGCTAGGCTGAGCCGAGCACCGGGCACGTGAAGGGAGCGCCCCAAGTTAGGCGCTCCCTTCGCTATCGGCGCATAGTGTGCCCACGCTGCTTGGCGCGAGGCGTGGCGGGGGTGGAGGTCAGGCTCTTGACAGCGCCCCTAACGCCGACATACAATTCGCCCCACCTGGTAGGCGCCAGTGGAGACAGAACCCAGAGCGAAAAGGCTCGCGACAGGGAACGTAGAGGTGCCCAGGAGGGGCACCACGGCGGTGAACCAACCCTTCGCAGCGAGTCGTGCAGTTTCCGCCTCTGCCGAGAACGCGGGCGTATCAAGGCGCCTACGTCCTAGAGCGCCTCGATGCTGGCTGTCCAGCCCCCGAGTCCTACGAGCGCTGCCGGCCCCGCTCGTTGCTGCCATCCTGCTTGCCGTTCTTTTGGCCGGGCGTGCTCCCGACCGGCAGGTTGCGGCGGCAGACGACACGGACGGAGACGGCTGCAGGGACGCCGTCGAGCAGCAGACGGCCCCTGGCAGTCAGTCGACCGGCGGCCGGCGCGACCCCAACAGTTTCTGGGACTTCTACGACGTCTTCACGGGCAACCCGCTCATCCGCAACAAGATCGTGAACACGGCGGACATCGCCGCCATCGTGATCCGCTTCGGCTCCACCGACAACATGAAAACCCCGGGTCCTGGGTTCTTCACGCGGAACAGCTACCCTCTCCTTACGCCAAACCTCCCGGTGGCGCCTTCAGGCGGCAGGCAGAACTATCACCCCATCTATGACCGAGGCGGAACGATCGCCGGGCAGAACCCCTGGAACCTGCTGCCGCCGAACGGGAGCATTGGGGCTGCGGACATCGCGCACACGGTGGTTCAGTTCAGCCACAACTGCACATCTGGCAGTACGCCGCCAGGCCAGGCCCCGGGCCAGGAGTTTCCCATCCGCGACCCCCCGATCCTCGACGAGATCCACAGTCCCCTGTTCCCGGAGAACAACCCGGCGATCAACAGCGTCGGCCGAGCCACATGTGGCGGAGAGACGCCCGCCACCAAGCGCTGCCCCCAAGTTCCTTTTGAAGCCCGCGACGCCCCAACTGGCTTGGATCGCAACAGCGGCAATTTCAGCTACGTGGTGACCTTGCCCGGTATCGAGTCACGCGGGTTCCGTCCCGATCTGATCCTGACCTACAACTCCGCGATCACCTTCGACGGGCCGTACGGACGGAACTGGTCAATCAACGTAGACGAGCGACTGGTGGTGGTCGGGCCGACTGAAGTCTCCCTGCCCGCCGGAACCTTTCACGCGGCTCCCGAACTCGGCGATCTCATCCGCGCCGACGGCACGGGACGTGCCCTCCTCTATGAGCTCCAGCCCGACGGCTCATACACTTCCCCACCTGGGCTCTACGACCGGCTGCGCCTGAACCCGGACAGCACGTACGCGCGCCGTGACCGCGCTGGCACAACCACGCTGTACGACGCTGCCGGGCGCTCCACGTGGATCATAGACCGCAACGGGAACGTCGAACAGATCCAGCGCGGCCAATTCGGGCGCGTGGAGCGGATCGTCGACTCTCTCGGCCGGAGCATTACTTTCAAGTACGATGGCGCCCGGTTGGTTGTCGTGCGAGATTTCGCGGGCCGCATCACGAGGCTCACGTACGATGGGGAGTCCAACCTGATCGAGGTGACCACGCCCGCCGTGATCGGCACCCCCAACGGAAATGACTTCCCAGCGGGCAAGACCACGCGCTTCACCTACTCCTCGGGCCTCAGCGACGAGCGGCTGAACCACGACCTGCTGACGATCACCGCACCCAACGAAGTCGCCGCCAGCGGCCCGCCATGGCTCACCAACGCCTATGGCACCAGTGCCGGCGCCTATTCGTTCGGCCGGGTCGTCAGTCAGACGGTCGGTGGGACGAACGCGTCCGGCGTCCCCGCCGGCGGCAGCTTCACGATCGCGTACACGCCGCTCAACACCGGCGTCGTCTCGATCGACCCAAACCTAACGCGCAACGAGACGGTGATCATAGACCGCAACGGCAATCTCACGACGTACCGCCACAACGGGCTGGGCAACGAGCTGCTGATTACGGAGTCCGCCTACACCACCCTCCATACCTACAACGGCGACGGCGAGCGGGTACAAACCCAGCTTCCGGAAGGGAACCTCATCGCCTACCAGTACGACGAGGCCGCTGCTACTCGCTTCGAGCGGGGTAACCTCCTCACAGAGACTCGGACCCCGGACCTAGCGCGAGGCGGCGATCAGGCGCAGATCGTCACGACCTACAGCTACGAGCCCGTCTACAACCAGGTCCGCACGATGACGGAGGGGAGAGGCAACGACCCCAGTTACGTGCCCCAGAACGGAGGCGTGACGTCACCCGGCCGCTACCGGACGACCAACACCTTCGATTACCAAGAAGGCTGCGACTTTGGCGCCCTCGCGACCAACATGGGCCTCAGCGCCGCCGAGGTGGAGCAGCTCCTGGGTGATGCCCCCCATTTCATGTGCTTCTCCCCGCTCGGCGACCTGAACGGCGACGGCGTCACCAACCAGTCCCACGGCAACCTCATCCGCATCGGGCACCCCACGGTCAACCTGCTGCCCGGCTCCAACCAGGCGGCGGCGGAGTCCGGCACGTCTCAGTGGATCACGGAACTCTTCGCCTACAACCAGTTCGGTCAGCCGACCAAGAAGGTCGATCCCGAGCTCAACGTCGATCTCTACGAGTACTATCCGGGGAACGACCCCAACGGCGACTTCGTCATCGACAACCCGGGCGGCGACCCCCTCACGGGTGGCTACCTGATACAGACCACCGGCGACACCACAAGCAACCCCCTCCGCAACACCAGCACCGACCCAACTCCGACCAACATTCGCCGTCTCTATGCCTACGATCCCGTCGGCAACGTCATCCGCGAGGTGGACGGCCGGGGCATCGCCACGGACTACGCCGTGAACCAGCTGAACCAGGTCGTGCAGACCACGCGCAGCGCCGCCAACGGGCTCTTCGTGCCCGCCCCGGCGGAGCCCATGGCGCTCATGAACTTCCTGTATCTCGAGCGCACGTTTTACGACTTCAACGACAACGCCGTCCTGAACCAAGTCGAGGACCGAGATAACACGTCGGGCGTGGACGGCAACCCGCCCGCGCCGGACCTACCCGCAAACGTCCCGAACCCGGACCCGGTTGGTGGTTCGGACTTCGTCGATACGGTCTACAGATTCGACATCCTGAACAAGCAGGTCGACTTGCTGCAGGAGGTCGTGAACGGCGCCTCGCCCGAGTTTCTGCGTACTCGCTACCGCTACGACCCGAACGAGAACCAGGTGCTGGTCATCCAGCCTGAAGGGAACGCAAACGCGTTCGTCTACGACTATCGCGACCTGGTGTTCCAGAGCACGCGCGGCGCGATGGGCGCGCCGCCCCTGGTCCTGCTCGCCGGCGGCGACCCGACCGGCTACGACGCGCGGGGAGGGCTGTCCTCCACCACGACCAGCCACTACGATGGCAACCGCAACCTCGTCGAGACCGTGGACGCCGACGACAGCGATGGCTCCGCCGCCAACAACTCCGACCTGGGTGGCGCCGGGGACCGCACGCGCTACATCTACGACGGCTTCGACCGTCAGACGAGCGCGGTCGACAGCGTGGGCAACCAGACCGTCACCCAGTACGACCCGGGCGGTAACGTCGTACGGACCTCGCGCTTCGGGCCGGTCGGCGGAGCGAGCCCCACGTCTGACGGCCCGGACACCCTGCCTCGGCCCGTCTCCTCGGGCGGGGTGGTCCAGACAGGCAATCTGGTGACCTCGACGCTCCTCGAGGCGACCGAAACACGCTACGACGAGCTCAGCCGCACGATCCAAGCAGACCGCGCCCTCTTCGTGAACACCATCGCCACCGTCCGGCCCGCCGACGTGGCGGACGGCGCGAGCGACCTCGGTAAGGGCAACCTCACGCCGGCCGACAGCTGCGCCGTGCCCGGCGTGGCCGCTCCGCCGTCGGGGTACTTGGGCTGCGTCAGCACTCGCACCGAGTACGACCGGAACTCCCGCGCGACCTTCACGGTCGAGGATGACACCGATACTCGCCGCACGTACTACGACGGAGCGGGCCGCGCGATCAAGACGGTCGATCCCGGTGGCAACACGGTCGAGACGGCCTACGACGACAACGGCAACGTCATCGAGACGCGCGAGACGGACGTCTCGCAGGTGGCAGGCGTCGCCGACGAAGTGTTCCTGACCACGAACTTCTACGACAGCCTGAACCGCTTGCAACGTCAGGTGAACAACCTCGGCCAGACCACCGACTCGCGCTATGACTCGCGCGGCAACCTGGTGGCCCACGCCGACGCCAAGGGGCCGACCGGGCCGCCCATCATGCGCCGCGTCTTCTCAGGCGGCACCCTGACCATGAACACGACGAACCTGTTCGGGAACGTCAGCCGCTCGTTCTACGACGGCCTCAGCCGCAAGACGCGCGACGAGAGGGTCCTCACAGCCAGCGGCCAAGGCGACGGCGTCTACATCGGCGCGGACCTCTTCGGCGTCAAGACCACGACACCAACGCCCGACCCGGGCCAGGGCGGCGGCGACGGCCTCATCCGCACCGGCCAGACCTGGGACAAGAACTCACTCCAGTCGGCGCTGCTGGACGACCAGGGGAACGCCACGGTCTACCTCTACGACAACTTGAACCGGCGGGTCACGGAGACCAAGGGCGTCACGGTCAGCACCAGCCCCCTGGACAAGTCGATGATTCTGGGCCCGCGCAACGTCGTGGCGCCCACGGTTGCCACCATGGACAGCCCGGCCGTGATCTCGGCGGCGAAGATCGATGCCGAGCTCGCCGCCGCCAAGACGAGGCTGAACGGCGTTGCCTCGCTCTTCCCGCAGCGAGCCGACACAGTGCCTCCGCCCACCACCATTGCCGACGGCTACGATCCGGACGACAACGTCCTCATTTACGAAGACGAGAACGACAGCGAGACGTTCGTCTGCGTGGACGCCGTCAACCGGCGCAGCGAGTTGCGCGTGGTCCGCGCGGGCCAGTCGGACTCTCACGCCGGCGATCCGCTGCTCTGCGACCCGGTGCCAGGGAGCGACCCGTCCAACGCCAGCCCATCGCTCCCAGCGGTTGTCGGCACCACTAAGGGCGACTACCAGTACG
>Ga0247727_10010363_pt1 | contig 16544 bp, 12 predicted proteins | sample WisWelCaveWW1625_FD_202498 | JGI IMG/M metagenome (GOLD analysis project Ga0247727, IMG submission 202498) | Biofilm microbial communities from Wishing Well Cave, Virginia, United States - WW16-25 | ecosystem: Environmental > Aquatic > Deep subsurface > Groundwater > Cave microbial mat | place... | reverse complement strand
TGTCGACCGGATGCAGGATGATGGCGGTGTCGCCGCGAGGGTCGTCGCACGCGTACCCCGCCGCAGTGAGGCGGTCGGCGATGCCGGAGACGAACGCGCTCGCGGCGGGCGTCGTGATCGAGCCGGTCACTGCGAACGATCGCGCAGCGGGCAACGAGGAGTGCGCGTTCGGCGCCAGCGTTGTGTCCGTCATCGGTTGAACCCCCGGCGAGCGAGGCGCACCCTACGGCAGTGCCCTCACCGATCCGCGAACGTCCGGGGAACGGGAGTCGACGTTTCGCCGGCGCCCGCGAACCGGATGACGGGATCGTACCGCGCCCCCATGCTGGGGTCTCGGTCGGAGCTTCGCTCTGCGAGGCGCTTGCGCCCGTGCGGTTGACTGGCGCACATGGGTGAGTTCCATGGCGCCGATCTCTACCGCGGCGCCCGAGCAGGCAGTTGCAGAAGACACGACCTACGGGAGTGGCTCGCTCGGGACCGCGAAGTAGTTCTGATAGCGGCGCGCGCGATCGCGCAGCGCGTGCTCGTCGAGCTCGGTCGCCGCGAACGTGTAACGGTGTCCGCCGTACTGGTCCCGAGGATTGCGTGCGAGAAAGTTGCGCATCGCGCGCTCGGTGTCGGCGGTGAGGCGCAGCCCGAGCCGGTCGTAGATCGTCGCGATCGTCGCGATCGGATCCTTCATGAAGGCAGCGAACTGCACGTCGACGACCCGAGCGGGATCGATGGTGCCGTTCTCCCGCGCGATCACGGAGCGATCGAGACCTTCGATGATGTAGTCGGCGAACTCTCTTGCGGCCACCGGGTTGGAGGTCGTGTCACTCGCGATCGAGCGCAGGGTCGAAACGAGCGACCCGAGCGACGCGATGATGCGGAGCGGATCTCGGTGCGTCTGCACGAGGAAGGCGCCTGGATACTCCACGAGGAGCGCTTCGAGGCACCAGATGTGACCCGGTGACTTCACCACCCAGCGTTCCGCCGGATGCCGCGACTGGAGGTGCTGCAAGAACAACCGATGCCAGGCGTACGCGGGCGCCATGTCGGCTTCGTCGAGGAGCCAGCGCGTGTACGACGGTACGTGGTACTGGGTCGGGAACATCATGCTGCGGAACTCGAGCGCGGTCATGCGCACGCACTCCTGCGCGAGCCGCGCTCCCATCGGGTGCATGGCCCGGAAGCCGGGGATGACAAGGTCGATCGCGCCCGTGGCCTCGTCGACCTCCTCGATGCGCGGGTCGGTGAGGTACGTCGCAGTTTCCGGCGGAGGACACGGGCGGTCGACCTCCCAGGTCAGCGGCACCCGGGTCTGCGGATCCTGGGCGAGGAGGTCGTACAGGATCGTTGTCCCCGTTCGGCCCTGCCCGATGATCACGATCGGCGGGAGCACGTCCTTCGTTGCGATCTCGGGATACGCGGAGCGTTCCGCGATGATGGCGAGCCGGCTCGACAGGTAGCGGACCATCTCACCTTCGACGACCGCTCGCCCGAGGTCGTTCAGCACTGCCTCGCGTTCGAGCGAGTCGAGCAGCCGGTCGAGGCCTTCGCGCCAGGAGTCGCCGCCGAAGTCGGAGAGCCCGGTCGCGTCCGTCGCCGCGGTCGCGAGCTCGCTCACCTCCATACGCGCCATTCGGCCAGCGTACGTGCACCGCCGCGTTGACCGATTGGACGGTTTCCGTCGGCCGGCGGGGGTGACGGTCCAATCACCCGCGACCGCGTCGACCGTGGCGGCTCAGCAGCTTCGGAGCTGCTTGCCAGCGAGTTCACAGGCGACGAAGCGATCCTCGGTCCGTGCCTTCCCCCACCCTCGCGTCGCTCGTGCTCATGCAGTCGGCCCTCCTCGTAGTCTTGATCAGGCACCTCGCGCCGGCCGACGGCGGCGCCGAGCGGAACCCTGGTGAGGGCGAGTGCGATGCCTGGTGAGCGACTTCTCCTTGTTGACGACGAAGACAACCTGCGCACGATGCTCGAGGCTGCACTCCTTCACGTCGGGTTCGACGTAGTCGTCGCGGCGAACGGACGCGACGCGATCGAGCTCGCGAAGTCCGCAGCGCCCGATCTGATCCTGCTCGACGTGATGATGCCCGATCTCGACGGGTTCGAGGTGTGTCGCCGCCTGCGGAGCGAGTATGTGCGATCGCCGGTGATCTTCCTCACTGCACGCGACGCGGTCGACGACAAGGTACGGGGGCTCACGCTCGGCGGCGACGACTATCTGGTGAAGCCGTTCAGTCTCGAGGAGCTCGTTGCGCGCGTCGAGGCCGTGCTCCGGCGTTCGGGCGCCACACAGGCCGGGTCGATCATGCGCTGCGCGGATCTTGTGATGGACGACGACGCTCACAGGGTCACCCGCGGCGGCGTCGAGGTCGCGTTGTCGCCGACCGAGTACAACCTCTTGCGATTCCTGCTCGTGAACCAGGGTCGCGTGCTGTCGAAGGCCCAGATCCTCGACCACGTCTGGCAGTACGATTTCGGCGGCGATGGTGGCGTCGTCGAGACCTACATCGGCTACCTGCGAAAGAAGCTCGATCGGTCCGACCCCCGCCTCATCCGGACGCTGCGCGGCGTCGGGTACACGTTGCGGGAAACCTGATGTCGTTGCGGTCGCGAGTGCTGCTCGGCATGGCAGTCGTCGCGGGGATGGTGATCGCGACGGCGGTGGTGACCGTCCGGCTGACCCACGAACGGCTCCTCGATCAGATCGACCAGGGACTGATCGATTCTGCGCCCTCGGACCACGACGGCGGCGCCGAAGAGGACCGCCGGCCACCGCCGACCGACGACGAGAGACCCCGCTTCAGTGCGTACTACTTCGCGGAGATCTCATCCGACGGCGAGCTGGTGACGCTCGCGGAGGCGAACGCGACGGGGGAGACGCTCGCGCCGCCGGAGATCGACATCGACGAAGCGGTCGAGGCCGCGGCGGCGGTTGACACCACGCGGCTGTACACGGTCGGGTCGACCGGTGGCGGTGGGCTCGAGTACCGCGTTGCGGTCGGCCCGACCCGCGGCGACGCAGTGTTCGTCGTGGCCGCTCCGCTGAATCGCGTTGCCGAGTCGGTTTCGCAGATCCGTCGCATCACCGCGGTGATCGCGCTGGTCGTCCTGCTCATCCTGGCTGCGGTCGCCTGGTGGGTGCTGCGCCTCGGCGTGCGACCCGTGAAGCAGATGACGCAGACCGCGATGCGCATTGCCGACGACGATCTCGGACGGCGTGTGCCGGTGAGTGGCCCGCGCACCGAGGCCGGCCAGCTCGGGATCGCGCTGAACTCGATGCTCGAGCGACTCGAGGCGGCCTTCGACGAACGGGCGCGCACCGAAGAACGACTCCGCCGTTTCGTCGGTGACGCGTCGCACGAGCTGCGTACACCCGTGCAGACAGTACGCGGATACGCAGAGCTCTACAGGCTCGGCGCGCTCTCGGAGCCGGAGCGTCTCGACGACGCGATGCGGCGAACCGAGGCGGAGGCGGTGCGCATGGCCGCGCTCGTCGATGAGCTGCTGACGCTCGCGCGCTACGACCAGGGCCGGCCGCTGCAACGCAAGGAGGTGGATGTCGCTGCGCTTGCGCGCGACGCTGCGGCTGATGCGGCAGCGATCCAACCGACGCGACCGCTCGTGGTCGACGCGGCCGGGAGCGTCGTCGTGAACGGCGACGAGCATTCCCTGCGGCAAGTGTTCGCGAACCTTGTCGGCAACGCGCTCGTCCATACCCCGGTGGACACACAGGTCTCGATCTCGGTGCGCGGCCTCGACGGGTCGCGAGGGGCGAACGAGCATCGTGTCGAGATCGTGGTGCGCGACCAGGGTGCGGGGATGAACGCCGCCGTCGCCGAGCGCGTCTTCGAGCGGTTCTTCAGGGCCGACCCGGCGCGCGCCCGCGGCCACGGCGGCTCCGGTCTCGGGCTCGCGATCGTCGACGCCGCCGTTCGCGCGCATGGCGGCGACATCGAGCTCACCAGTACGCCCGGGGTCGGGACCACGTTCCGCGTGCAGTTGCCCAGGCGGCAACCGCTCCCTCCAGAGCTCTGAGCCTGTGGCCACGACCGGGTTGGAGCTGTTCCCTCGGCCGCGCCGCGCCTCGGTCGGCGCGAGCGATACCGCAAGCGCTGCCGGCGAGGTTCGCATGGACCGCGACCCTTCGCTGCCCGCGCAGGGCTATCGCCTTCGTGTGGCGTCGGCCGGTGCGACGATGGAGTACGCGGACGGCGCGGGCCGGCGCTATGGGCTGCAGACCCTCGCACAACTCCGAGCGCAATTCCCTTCGCGGTTGCCGGAGCTCGACATCGTCGACGACCCCGACATCCCGACCCGCGGCTACATGCTCGACATCAGCCGGAATCGAGTGCCGACGCGGCGCACGCTCGAGCGTTTGGTGACGATCCTCAGCCTCGCGCGGATCAACCATCTCCAGCTCTACACGGAGCACACCTACGCGTACCGCGATCACCGGGTCGTCTGGTCGGCGGCGAGCCCGCTCACCGCCGACGATCTTCGCTGGCTCGACGCGCACTGCGCGGCCTCGGGCATCGAGCTCAGCGCCAACCAGAACTGCTTCGGCCACATGGAGCGTTGGCTCCTCCACGAGCGCTACGCGGGCCGTGCCGAGTGCATCGGTGGCTTCGACGTGATGCCGGGCGTGCGTATGCCGCCGTCGACCTTCGCGCCGACGATCGACAATGCCGCGTTCGCACACACGCTCTTCGACGAGCTGCTCCCGAACTTCGCGAGTCGCCGGGTCAACATCGGATGTGACGAGACGTTCGAGCTCGGCAAGGGCGCGAGCCGCGACGCGTGCGAGGCGCGCGGGACAGGCGTGGTGTTCGCCGAGCACGTCGCAAAGATCGCCGAACCCCTGTTGCAACAGGGGTACGAGGTGTTGTTCTGGGCCGACATGTTGCGTTCACATCCGGAGGGCAACTCGCTCCTCTCGGCTCCCGGGTTGACCCCGGTCGCATGGACCTACGAGGCGCCGCGCTTGGCCTCGGAGCCTCTTCGTGTCCCGAAGGCGGTCAAGGCGATCCTCGACTCGCTCGGCATCGACCTCGCGGCACACAACGGCTTCGGACCGCTGGTCGCCGCCCTGCCGGAGCGCGAGGGTCCGCTGTGGCTCGCACCGGGGACGTCGACGTGGAACTCGCTCATCGGACGTCTCGACAACGCGATCGCCAACCTCGACGACGCGCTCGAGGTTGCGCGGCGCATCGGTGCGGACGGCCTGCTCATCACCGACTGGGGAGACAACGGACATCTGCAGCCACCGATCGTGAGCATGCCCGCGATCGTGTACGGCGGCGCCAACGCATGGTGCGGCTCGGCGAACCACGACCTCGACCTCGCCGCAGCGCTCGACCGCTTCGTGTTCGCCGACCCGACCGGGCGGCTCGGCGGCGCACTCGACACGCTCGGCCGGCTGTGGGCACGCACCGGTCAGCGACCGTTCAACGCCAGCCCCCTGCAGGCTGCCCTCTGCCCGCATCAGCCGCTGTTCGCATCCGGCACCGTCGAGCGCGGCGCCGTCGCCGAGATCCTCGACGCTCTCGACGGATCGGCGCGCACGATCGACGCCGCCCGACCGGCGTGTGAAGATGGTCCACTCGCCGTCCGCGAGTTGCTCGCGGCGACCGACCTCGCGCGCCACGGCGCATGGCGGATGGCGCGTGCCGCCGGCGCCGGCGCTCCCGACGAGCGGTTCCTGCGCGGCCATCTCGGTGCCGCGATCGAGGAGTTCCGGGCGTGCTGGCTCGCTCGAAGTCAACCGGGTGGGCTCGACGAGAGCGCAGCGCATCTCGAACGCACGCTCGCCTCGTATCCCCCTTCACTTCCCTCTTGACGGCCGTGCGCTCGCGCGCGACGCGAGTAGCCCGAACGGCCCCTTTCGTCTCCCAATTGTTGACTTTGTGTCGAGAGCGACTAAAACTGCCGAAATCGCGCGCTGGCGGGGATTGGCCGCGGTCGGGAGCGGGGCACACACGTGGGGCGAGAGATGCGCAGGCGCGGGCGGCGAGGGTTCATTGCGGCGGTGGTCGCGTTGGCCGGCGCGGCCGGCATGTTCGCGATCGCCGGGCCACCGCCGGCGCAGGCGATCGGTGATCAGCCGCTCTCGGGCACGGCGTCGGCCATGGGCCAGACGAACAACACCGTCAACGCGCTCGCGGTCGCGAACGGCCGCGTGTACGCCGGAGGGCGGTTCACGTCGGTCCGGCCGGCGGGTGCCGCGGCGGGCACGAGCGAGACGGCGCGGACGTATCTCGCCGCGTTCAACGCGAGCACGGGCGCGCTCGTCACGACGTTCAACGTCACGCTGAACGGTCGGGTTCGCGCCCTTGCCGTGTCGCCGAACGGTTCCCGCCTCTACGTCGGAGGTGACTTCACCACCGTCAACGGCGTTACCCGAAACCGCGTCGCTTCGATCGTGCTGCCCGGCGGGACGCTCGACACCGCGTTCAACGCGACACCGTCGGCGTCGGTGTCCGCTGTGGAGGTCACGACGTCCGCCGTGTACATCGGCGGCGATTTCGCAACGGTCGGTGGCGTCGCTCGCAGCAGGATCGCGGCGGTCAACCCCACCACAGGAGCGCTCCTCACCGCGTTCACGACGTCCGCCGATGGCCGCGTCTACACGATCGAAGCCTCGACCGCGGCGAGCCGCGTGCTGATCGGCGGCGTGTTCGACAACGTGAACGGCGTGCTCCAGGGCGGGATCGCATCGCTGAACCCGACCACCGGCGCGCTCATGCCGTGGGCCGCGACGGGTATCTCGCCGCGCCCCGCGCAGGGCGGCTGTGCCTCGACGGTGACCGACATCCTCATCGCCGGCTCGACGGCGTACGTGACGTCGGAGGGCACCGAGCCCGGCTGCTGGGAGGGCGCGTACCAGGCCAACCTCGCCGACGGAGCCTTGATCTGGAACTACGAGTGCCTGGGTGGCAGCAAAGCGATCGAGCTGATCGGCGGCTGGATCTACCGCGGCTCCCACATGCACGACTGCGGCCGCGCCCGTGCCGGCTTCGTCGGGCCGCGCCGCGGCGCCGACTTCACCTGGTACCGCCTCGTCGCGCACAGCGCCACCACCGGCGAGTTCGGCCACTGGACGCCGAACACGAACGGCGCCGGGATAGAGCACGTCGGGCCGCAGGTGCTGGCGACCGACGGGACCCAGCTGTTCCTCGGCGGCGACTTCACGACCGTCAACAACGCCGGCCAGCAGGGCCTCACGAGGTTCCGACCCATACCCACCGGGCCCAACTCCACCCCCGACACGCCCGCCGCGCCCAGCGTTGCCGCGACGGGGGCCGGCACCTTGACCGTGAACGTCCTGACCTCGTCGGATCGCGACGACGGCACGCTGACGTACTCGTTGCTCCGCGACGGCGGCACGACGGCCATCGCAACGTGGACGATCGAGTCGTACCCCTGGACGCTGCCCGTCCGTCGTTTCGACGACATCGGGCTCGCCCCCGGCTCCGCGCACACCTACAGGGTGAGTGTGACCGACGGCACCGCGACGTCGACGTCGCCGGTGTCGGCGGCTGTCGTCGTCGGCGCGACGACCCCCGGTTCGCACGCGAGCGCGGTCACCGCCGCGACGCCTGCGGTGTTCTGGGATCTCGACGATGCAGGCCCGTCGATGAACGACGGCTCGGTCAACGGCATCGACGGCACGGTCGTGGGCGGAGTCGCGACCGGCCAGGCCGGCGCAGTCGACGGTGCGCAGTCGATCGATGTCGACGGGTCGACGGGCGCGGTCGTCGCGAACACCACGATCATCCCGCAACCGACCTGGAGCGCGTCGGCGTGGTTCCGCAGCACGTCGTTCACGGGCGGCACGATCGTCGGCCTCGAGGAAGACGGCACCTTGGCGGGTGACCGGGCGATCTGGATGGACAACAACGGCCAGGTCGCGATGGGCATCCGATCCGTCGGGACGCGCGGCCCCAACGTGCATGTCGTACGCAGCCTCGGCGCACTGAACGATGGCGAATGGCACCACGTGGCCGCGACGTTCGACGGCACCACGTCGTCGATCTACGTCGACGGCAAGCTCGATCGGATCAACGCGCTGATCGCGCCGACGGTGTCGATCACGCCGACCGCGAGCCGGCTGCGGGCCGGCCACGTGAACCTCGCGACGGTGTACTCGGTGTTCGGGCGGAACTTCTCGGGCAACCCGGCGCCGACCAGCTACTTCTTCGACGGCGGGATCGACGACGTGGCCCACTACCACGGCGTGCTGACGCCCGCACAGATCGCAGCGATGTACGTCTCGGGGATCGCGAGCCAGTTGCCGCCGCCCCCGCCCCCGCCGCCCGCGTCGTACGCGTCGGTCATCAACGCCGACACACCGTGGCTGTACTGGCGGCTGGCCGAGGCCTCTGGCCCGGTCGCGGCCGACTCGTCCGGCAACAACCGCGGGGGCACGTACCGCACCGGTGTCGCGTTCGGTGTTGCCGGAGCGCTCGCGAGCGGTGGGAACACGGCCGTGACCAACGGCGCCTCGGGCGTCGCGTACCTCACGACGGCGGTCGCCGCGCCGACCACCTACTCCACCGAAGCGTGGTTCCGCACCACGAGCACGTCGGGTGGAAAGGTGATTGGCTTCGAGAACGTCGCGACGGGTTGGGGTGCCTCGTACGACAGGGTCGTGTACATGACCAACAACGGACGCCTCGCCTTCGGCGTCGTCTCGGGTGGCGTGCGCCAGACGATCACGACTGCCGGCACCTACAACAACGGAGGCTGGCACCACGTCGTCGCGGCCGACTCGGGGAGCGGCATCACGCTCTACGTCGATGGCACCGCGGTCGGATCGCTGGGCACCGGTGCGGCCGACGGGTACACCGGGTACTGGCGGGTCGGCGGCGGGAACCTGACCGGTTGGCCGAACCAGCCGTCGTCGGCGTCCCTCGCAGGGAGCTTCGACGAGGTCGCCGTCTACTCCGCCGTGTTGACCCCCGCGCAGGTGAGCGCGCACTACGCCGCGCGTCTCCTCTGAGGGTCGGGTTTCTCCGAAGGGTCGGGGCGTGAGCAACGGGTACCGTGCGTCCTCGTGCGCACGTCGCTCTCCCAGTTGCTCGCGACGACCCCGGTCGTGCTCGCCGACGGCGCGACCGGAACCAACTACTTCGAGCGCGGGCTGGCAGCGGGTGACCCGCCCGAGCTCTGGAACGTCGAGCACCCCGACCGCGTCCGAGCGCTGCATGAAGCGTTCGTCGCTGCCGGCGCCGACGTCATCCTGACGAACACCTTCGGCGCGAACCGCCAGCGACTCGCCTTGCACGGCAACGAGAACCGCGCCTTCGAGCTGTCCGAGCGCGCGGCGCAGATCGCTCGTGAGGTCGCCGACGCGCCGCCGCGGCCGGTCGTTGTCGCAGGTTCGGTCGGCCCGACGGGCGAGTTGTTCGCTCCGCTGGGGGCCTTGACCCGCGACGTTGCGATCGCGGGGTTTCGAGAGCAGATCGAAGGGCTCGCGGCCGGCGGTGCCGATGTCGCCTGGATCGAGACGATGTCGGCCGCCGAAGAGCTGCAGGCCGCTGCCGCAGCTGCGATCGACGTCGGCCTGCCGTACACCGCGACCTGCTCGTTCGACACCGCCGGCCGCACGATGATGGGGCTCGCACCCGACGAGCTCGCGGCGGTCTTCGCAGGGTTGCCGGCACCCCCGATCGCGATCGGCGCGAACTGTGGCGTCGGTGCCAGCGATCTTCTGGTGTCGCTGGTCGCGATGACGGCGAGTGGCGAGCGGTCGGCGCATCTGCCGGCGAGCGCGTTCATTGCGAAGGGCAATTGCGGGGTGCCGCGCTTCGAGGGCACCGAGATCGTGTACTCGGGGACTCCGGAACAGATGGCGCGGTACGCGATGCTCGCGATCGACGGTGGCGCTCGGATCGTGGGTGGTTGCTGCGGCACGACGCCGGCGCACCTCGCCGCGATGCGCGCCGCGGTCGACGGGCACCTGCGCGGGAATCCGCCGACGATCGCCACGATCGTGGAGCAGATCGGACCGCTCGCGAATGCCTCCCCGGCGCCGGCGCGCCAGCCTGCGCGGCCCCGCCGTCGCGCCCGCCGGTGAGCGATCGCGATCGCACTCGCGCGGAGTTCGCCGGCGCGGATGTTACGCTCGTCGCCGACATCACCGGCCCTGTCGACGGCCCGCCCGTCGTGTTGCTACACGGCGGCGGCCAGACACGACACTCGTGGCATCACACCGCGCGGGTGCTCACCGGCAGCGGCCACCGGGTCGCCAACCTCGACCTGCGCGGTCACGGCGACAGCGAATGGGCGCGCGACGGTGACTACTCGCTCGACGCGTTGGCCGCCGATGTACGCGCCGTGGCCGCACGAGCCGCGGAGTTGGATCCACGGCACCGGCTGCCGGCGCTCGTCGGAGCGTCGCTCGGTGGCATCAGCTCGCTCGTCGCGATCGGCGAGACGGACTCGCAGGTCGCGCGTGGGCTCGTCCTCGTCGATGTCGCGCCGCGCATCGAGCGCGGCGGGGCCGATCGCATCGGCTCGTTCATGATGGAGCACATGGACAGCGGCTTCGGATCACTCGAGGAGGTCGCCGACGCGATCGCCCGGTACAACCCGCACCGTCCGCGGCCGACGAACCTTGGCGGTCTCGAGAAGAACCTGCGCCGCCGCGCCGATGGGCGGTGGTACTGGCACTGGGATCCCGCGTTCATCAAGGGTCGGCGGGGGTCTCCCGACGAGACGCGCTCGCTCACCGAGCCGACGCGACTCGAGGCCGCCGCGAAGATCGTTGCTGCGCGGCGGCTCCCGACACTGCTCGTCCGCGGGCGCCAGAGCGACCTGCTGTCCGCTGAAGGAGCGCGAGCCTTCTTGCAGCTCGTGCCGCACGCCCGCTTCGTCGACGTGGCCGACGCCGGCCACATGGTCGCGGGCGACCGCAACGACGCCTTCAACGATGCCGTCGTCGACTTCCTCGAGACGATTTCCTAGGAGCTGGGGCCGCTCGTGATCGCGTCGAGCAGTTGCTCGACGACTGCGCGCATCTCCTCGGGGTCGCCGCCGTCGGCGATCGCGGTCGCCGCTTCGTGGAGTGCTGCGAGCAGCAACTGAGCGAACGGCTCGATCGGCGTGATCGAGAGCAGCCCCGCCGCCTGCGCGCCGCGCAACGCTTCGCGCACGAGTCCGAGCCCGTACCGTTCGGCCAGCGAACGCCGGACCTCGACGGGGAGCACCGCCGGCGCGTCGAGCAGCACGATGCGCCGGACCTCTGGCGTCGCGGCCGCGTCGAGGAACGCGAGCGCGCCCAGTCGTAGCCCGTCGACCGCATCCTCCCCCGCGACGGCGCGCGCGGCGACCGCTTCGCAGAGCTCTTGTTCGACGACCTCGTAGACCGCGCGGAAGAGGTCCTCCTTCGAGTTGAAGTGGTGGTACATCGCACCGCGCGTGACGCCGGCGCGCTCGACGATGTCCTCCCGGCCCGCTCCGGCGAACCCCCGCTCCGCGAAGAGCGCACGGGCGGCGTCGATCAGCGCAGCCCGCGTGCGCTCGCGGCGCTGCGCCTGGGTCGCGCGGCGTGCCCCGGGCTTGCCAGGTTCGGGCTTGCCAGGCTCGGGCTTGGGCTCGGGTGTCGAAGATTCGGGCTTGACTGCGACGACCTCCTGAGGCAACATGCAGGCTGGCTGCATGTTAGTGGCTGATCCTGCCGGACGCTCTGCCCGGCCACAACGGGAGAAGATGGGCATGGCGCTACCCCGAACCCAGGTTTCCGACGGCCTCATCGAGGAGCTCGCCCGCTTCGAGGCCCTGATCCGCCCGCTGTCCGCCGAGGAGTGGGGCACCCCCAGCCGGTGTGCGGGCTGGACCGTCGGTGATCTCGCTCGACATGTCGTCGGGTCGATGGCCGATGTCGTCGGTGGCCGTCTCGACGGCCTCGGCACCCCCGAGGTGACCGCGCGCGAGGTGACAGAACGCGCCGGGCGGTCGGCCGGTGAGCTCGCCGACGAGTGCGCGGAGGTGGTGAAGGGGGCGGCCGGGCTCTTGCCGCTCTTCGACGACGACGCATGGGCCGCGACGGCGCCGGGCGGCTACGAGGGCACGCTCGGCGACGGGGTCGAGGCGCTCTGGTACGACGCATGGATGCACGGCGACGACATCCGCGCTGCGCTCGGCCGCCCGACCGAGTTCGGCGACGGGTTCCCCGGCGTCGTCTCCCATGTTCGCTTCGAGCTCGCCAAGCGCGGGTGGAACGGCGCCGTCCCCGAGACCCCGGACGCGCGCGGCCTCACGTTTGCGCTCGTCGCGACCGGCCGCGCCGATGCGGCCGAACTCGGTGCCGGCGCCCCCCTCAACATCTACGCCTGACAGAATCGGGGCGTGCGCCTCAACGTCACACCCGAGCCGATCACCCTCGACGACGACGCGATCCGCGCCGCGGTCGACCAGGCGACACCCGCGCCGCTGCTCGCGGCGGTCGCGCAGATCACCGGCGACCTCTCGCTGCTGCGCGACGACCTGCGGCCCGATCCGACGAACATGCTCGATCCCCTCGGCGGCCTCACCGAGACCCAGATCGCCGAGGTTCGTGCGCTCGCCGCCGGAGCGTTGATCGCATTCCGCGACCGGGGGAGCAGGCGGGCGAGCGTGCCCGAGGGCGAAGCGCTCGAACGCATCGTCGAGTACGTCGCCGGTGGCCCGGTCGCGACCGACTACGTGCAATTGCTCCACGAGGAGCTCGCGCTCTCGGGCGACGAACGCGCGCCGCGCTGGCACAAGGCCGACGTCGCGCCCGACACGCCGTTCCGTGTCGCCATCATCGGAGCGGGCATGTCGGGGATCGCGGTCGCTCACCGGCTGCAACAGGCCGGCGTCGAGTTCGTGATCCTGGAGAAGAACTCGGAGGTTGGCGGCACCTGGTACGAGAACACCTATCCGGGTTGCCGGGTCGACATCCCGACGCACTTCTACAGCTACTCGTTCGCACAGACGAGCGAGTGGCCCTACTTCTTCTCGCCGCAGCGCGTGCTCCTCGACTACTTCCGATCCTGCGTCGACGAGTTCGATCTGCGTCAACACATCCGGTTCGGGACCGAGGTCGCCGGCGGGCAGTGGGACGAGGATCGAGCGCTCTGGGAGCTTGCGTTGCGGAGCGCCGACGGGAGCGAGACCCTGCTCGAGGCAAACGCGGTGGTGAGCGCGGTGGGCCAGCTGAACCGCCCCAAGATGCCCGACATCCCGGGTCTCGACCGCTTCGCCGGTGCGTCGTTCCACTCTGCCGAGTGGGATGCCTCGGTCGAGCTCGAAGGCAAGCGAGTCGCCATCGTCGGCACGGGGGCGAGCGCCGCGCAGTTCATCCCCACCGTCGCCGATGCTGCCGCGCATCTCACCGTCTTCCAACGAACGCCCCCGTGGGTACTTCCTGTCGAGCAGTACCAGGCCGAGGTCCCCGACCCGCTGCGATCGCTGCTGCGCGTCCTCCCCGAGTACGCCCGTTGGGATCGCCTCTGGATCTTCTGGCGGACGCACGAGGGCCTGTTGCCGATGGCCGTCGTCGATCCCGAATGGGAACCGAAGGACAGGGCGGTCAGCGCGTCGAACGACGTCGTGCGTCAGCTCCTCACCGCCTTCTACGAGCTCGCCGTGCCGGATCGAGCGCTGCGCGAACAGGTACTCCCCGACTACCCGCCGATCTCCAAACGCATCGTGTTCGACAACGGCATCTACCTGCAGACGCTGCAGCGCGACGACGTGACGCTCTGCACGGCAGGGATCTCCGAGATCACCGAAACGGGCATCCGCACGGTCGAGGGCAACGAGCGTCCGTACGACGTGATCATCTACGGCACCGGCTTCCAGGCGAGCAGGTTCCTCACCCCGATGAAGATGACCGGGGTCGGCGGCGTCGATCTCCACGAGCGATGGGGCGGCGACGCGCGTGCGTACCTCGGGATCGTGGTGCCAGGCTTCCCGAACCTGTTCTTGATGTACGGGCCGAACACGAACATCGTGATCAACGGCTCGATCATCTACTTCTCGGAGTGCGAGGCCCACTTCATCACTGAGAGCGCCAAGCTGCTGCTCGGCCGGCGGCTACGTTCGCTCGAGTGTCGCGCCGACGTTCATGACGCGTACAACGAGCACATCGACGCGGGCAACCGCTCCATGGCATGGGGCGTGTCGACGGTGAACAGCTGGTACAAGAACGAGTTCGGTCGCGTCGCGCAGAACTGGCCGTTCGCGCTGCTGGAGTACTGGCAACAGACGCGGGCGCCCGACCCCGACGACTACGTGCTCCGCTGACAGCGACGGTCAGGGAGCGGGATCGAGCAGCTGCTCGAACCCGTAACGCGCGTGCGGTCCGAAGCAGATCTGCTCGAGGACACCGATGCCGGTGCGGTCGCCGGAGGTCGCGCGGACGACCTGCTGGATGTGCTGGTTGTCGATGGCCATCGCGTCGACCTCGTCGGTCTTCCACATCTCGCCGCCAACCGCGAGCTCGCCCTTCCACAGTCCGTGCCCCCAGACCGGGTGGAGGTACCCGATCCCCTTCATGCGGAAGCAGATCAGGGGCTCGAGCTCGATCGTCTCCGTTTCGCCGCCTTCGCCGATCAGGTCGATGCTGGCCCGCCGCGCGCGGCGCGTGCCCGAGGCATATTCCAGGTGGTGCTCGACCGCGGCGAGGAGCTCGGTCTGGGGATCCTCCGCGCCCGGGATGTCGCCCGGTTCCGCGTACACGGGCAGGATCGCGCCGTCGGAGTGCCACTTGCGGCCGTGCGCGTTCTCGAACACCCCGAAGTGGGTACAGCGGTCTTCCCAGTGCAGCGGCGCCCACAGGAAGAAGATCTGGGTCGCGTGAGGAGGTTCCGGCGCGAGTGCAGGGTCCGGACCTGCGACCGGCCGAACCCCCCAGCTGCGGTCCTTGATCCCCGGCACACGTGCGGCGTCGATCGCGACGGTCCTGCCGTCATAGGTGATCTCACCCTCCCAGCGGCCGAACTGTGCGAAGCGGGTGACGTCCATGATCAGGCGGGGCGTGCGCGCGACGGTCTGGCGGCCTTCCTCGACGCACGCGGTGCGCGCGGTGAAGGTGAGGTCGGCGGAGATCCCGGTGTCGTTCTCGCCGATCCGCACTGCGATGCGGCGCATCGGCTCGATGACATCGATCGCGAACGGGCCGATCGTGAGGTCGGTCGGCTCGTTCGGCGCGCGCCGGCTCGCGTGAAACGCGTGTTGCTCGCCGTCGCGCACGATCGAGAGCCCGCAGTCGAGGATCCCGAGGTTGGGATAGAGCGCGGCGCCGATCCCGAAGTAGAACTCACCGTCGTCCTGGAAACCGTTGAACCAGTAGCGGTCGTAGTGGTTCCGGTCGCCGCTCGCAGGGTGAGCGATGGGTGCCGCCGTCTGGTGGATCGGATAGTCGTCGAGCTTGCTCAGCATCGAGCGGCACCGTAGTGCGGCGGTGCCCGTGCCGTCACCAGCTCCCTGCCGTGCCGGTGCCGGTGAGCCGCCGTCTGCCGCGCACGAACTCGACCGTCTGCTCGTGGCCCGCGTCCGATCGGCGCAGCACCACCCACAGGTCGCTGATCGAAAAGATGGGTACGCCGCCGACCGCGAGGAGCAGATCGCCGCGCTCCAGGCTGGCGTCGGCCGCGAGCCCTTCGGGCTGGACTTGTTCGACCACGATGCCGGCCGCCGTGTCGGTCATCGTCATTCCCGGAGACAACATCTCGGACGTGAAACGGCGCGCCGGCACGCCGGTCGTGAGATAGCACACGAGGTCCGCGATCGCCTGGGTCCAACCGAGCGAGGTTCCCTCGAGCCACTCGTCCCAGCCGGCGTCGCCGAACCCAGCGTGGGTGATCGTGACGCGCGTGCCTCCCGCGACATCTTCGAACGTCACGGTGATCTCGCTGCCCTGGTGCGGCCCATCGCCCTCTGTGTGGCGGAGTCGCTCCAACGGAACGACCTCCTCCACGACCCCGTGTGACTCGATGCCGGGCAGGATCCAACGCACCTTGCCGCCGGGAACGGGATCGATCTCGTAGATCGCCGCCTCCCATTGCGAACGCTCGTGCGAGTCGGTGAACGCCTCCCACACGCGCGCTCTCGGCACGGACACGGTGAACACCTTTTCGACGTGCCTGTCTTGCGGCCTGATGTGCGGGCTCCTGGCGCGCGGTCGGCTCATAGCTGGCCTCTCATCCTTCGGGCGCTTCCTTCGGATCGGGGTACACCGCGAGGGCGACGCGGTACGCCTCGCCGCGGCGGCGCCCGTACTTGCGCAACAGGGGCGCGACCGCGGCGAGGTAGTCGTCGAGGAACTGTTGACGCGCCTGCTCATCGGGGAGGCGGACCTCGACCTCGACCGAGGCGCTCGCGATCTGCTCACCGTCGAATGCCGCGCGGTCCAGTAGTGCCGCCGCGTCGTTGCTCAGTCGCTCGCCGACGTCGACCAGCCGCTCGAGCGAGAGTTGATCGCGCAGCGCGTCGACCCGTCGGGGGTCGGCCCACGCGGCGCGCGGCGAGACGACGTAGGCGGTGCCGGTCGCCTCGTACAGGGATTCGACCAGGTTGCCCCGGCG
>Ga0247727_10010362_pt1 | contig 16545 bp, 18 predicted proteins | sample WisWelCaveWW1625_FD_202498 | JGI IMG/M metagenome (GOLD analysis project Ga0247727, IMG submission 202498) | Biofilm microbial communities from Wishing Well Cave, Virginia, United States - WW16-25 | ecosystem: Environmental > Aquatic > Deep subsurface > Groundwater > Cave microbial mat | place... | reverse complement strand
ACGGCGACTCCGAGGTGCTGAAGGAGGAGAGGGTCGGGATCGACTTCATGCATCGGGAGGCCTTGTTTTTCCTCCCGGAAATTCTTTTGCAACTGAAAATTCAAAACCCGGTGCTGGTGGGGCACTCCGACGGCGCGTCGATCGCGCTCATCCACGCCGGCGCCGGGCACCCGGTGCGCGGCCTGGCGGTGATGGCGCCGCATGTATTCATTGAAGATGTCTGCATTAATTCGATAGAACAGGCGAACAAGCAGTTCGATACAAGCGACCTGCCGGAGCGGCTGGGCAAGTACCATCGGGACGCGCGCAAGACCTTCCACCTCTGGGCCGACGCCTGGCTGGATCCTGAATTCCGCGCCTGGAACATCGAGCCCTGCCTGCCCGCGATCCGCTGCCCGGTGCTTGCGATGCAGGGGGAAGGGGATGAATACGGCACCATGGCGCAGCTGGACGCGATCCAGCGCCAGGTCGGCGGGCCTTGCGAGCTGCTGAAGCTGCCTGATTGCGGCCACTCGCCGCAGCGCGACCAGCCGGAAAAGGTTCTGCGGGCCGTAGTGGAGTTTGTCAAGAGGATTTCGTGAACGGTTCAGAAGCAATACGTCAGGACGTAAAAATCATAAGCCTGGTGGCGCTCGCGCACGGGCTGTCGCATTTCTTCCAGATCGCGACCGCGGTATTGTTCCCGCTGATCAAGGACGACCTGGGCCTGTCCTATGTCGCGCTGGGCGGCACGGTTGCCCTGTATTACGTGGTGAGCGGCATCTGCCAGACGCTCGCCGGGTTCGCGGTGGACCGCTACGGCGCCCGCAGGGTGCTGTTCCTGGGGCTGGTGCTCAGTTCGTCTGGCGCCCTGCTTGCCGGCGTCGCCCAGAGTTACGCCATGCTGCTGCTGGCGGCGCTGGTGGGCGGCGTCGGCAACAGCGTGTTCCATCCTTGCGATTTCTCGATCCTGAACGCGCAGGTGGACAAGGCGCGCCTCGGCTACGCCTTCAGCTGGCACGGCATCGCGGGCTTCCTCGGCTATGCCTCTGCCCCGACCTACGCCATCGCCATGGTGGGCACGGCCGGCTGGCGCGGCGCCTTGCTCGGTGCGGCGGCGCTCGGCGCGGTGGTGATCGCCGTTCTCGCCGCGCAGCGCGACTTCCTCCATGTCGAGCCGGCGGACCGGCGCCGCAGCGGCGCGCAGGGCGGGCTGGCGGCCGATCTGAAGGTGCTTGCGTCGGCGCCGATCCTGATGTGCTTCGGCTACTTCGTGCTGGTCGCGGTCGGTTTCATCGCCATCCAGACCTTCGGCGTCGCGACCATGATCGCGCTCTATGGCGCGAGCAATGCGCTCGCGTCGGCGGCGCTGACCTCCTACCTGCTCGGCGCGGCGGCGGGTATCTTCGCCGGCGGATTCGTTGCCGCGCACACATCGCGCCACGACCTGGTCGCGGTGAGCGGCATGGCGGCGAGCGCCGCATTCATGTTCGTGCTGGCCGCGGCCTGGCTGCCCGCCGCGGCCCTGCCGCTGCTGTTCGCCTCGACCGGCTTTTTCGGCGGCATGACCAATCCTTCGCGCGACCTGATCGTGCGCGCGACCACCCCGGCGGGGGCGACCGGCAAGGTCTACGGTTTCGTCTATTCCGGGCTGGACGTCGGCTCGATGCTGACGCCGGTGTTCTTCGGCTGGCTGCTGGATCGCGGCAACGCCGGAGCCGTTTTTTTCTCGGTCGTTGTCGCTTCGGTGCTTACAATCGGAACGGTGCTTCAGCTGCCGAGATATCAATCGCGGTAATTGCTGCCCCTGCGCTCGAGCAGGCGCAGCAGCGCGGGCCAGTCCTTGTGCGAGGAGGACCGGCCGGGCCGCTCGAACTGCTCCGCCGCGACGTCGCCCGCCCGCTTGCTCATCTCCAGCACGTTTTCCATGCCGCCGGCGCAGGCGTCCACCTGGATCTGGCAGGCGCAGTCGAGGTAATACATCAGCTCGAAGGCTTCGCGCACCGACTCGCCCAGCGTGAGCAGGCCGTGGTTGCGCAGGATCATCGCCTTGGAGGTTTTGCCAAGGTCATGCGCCATCCGTGCCCGCTCACTCATGTCGAGCGCGATGCCCTCGTAGGCGTGGTAGCTGACCCGGCGCTGCACGCGCATCGCGTGCTGGCTGATCGGCAGCAGGCCGCATTTCATCGCCGAGACGGCGACGCCGGAGCGCGTATGCGTATGGATCACGCACTGTGCCTCGGGCCGCGCTTCGTGCACGCAGCCGTGGATCACGAAACCGGCCTCGTTGTAGCCCAGGCCCAGCGGGTCATCCAGCACCTTGCCGTCGTGGTCGATGCGGATCAGGTTCGAGGCGGTGATCTCCTCGAACATCAGCCCGTAGGGATTGATGAGGAATTCGTCGTGGCCGATGAGGCGCGCCGAGAAGTGGGTGTAGATCAGGTCGGTCCACTTGAAGATCGCGGCGAGCTGGTAGGCCGCCGCGAGGTCCACCCGCAGGCCCCACTCCTTCCTGCTCACACGCTCCTTAACGGACTTCGATTTGCTCGGCTTGAGGACGGCGCTCATCGGGCATCTCCTGAGATTCGGCGGATTCTACTGCTTCCATGGCCTCCAGCAGCAGCGCCGGATCGTTCTGCGCAAGGCGCGCCGAATCGGACAGCATGCGGCGCCACAGCCGGGCGCGCCGGTGGCCGTGGTAGAGGCCCAGCATGTGGCGCGCGACGTGGCGCAGCTGGGTACCGTTCTGGAGTTGCTTTTTGCTGTATTGATGCATTTTCACTACAACTTCTTTCCGGGAAAGACCGGGATCTGCAAGAATCCAGGGGTCGTGATAGGCGGCCCTGCCCAGCATGACGCCATCCACACCGGGATGGGGACCCGCGTTCTGCAGGCCGCCATTCAGAACGATTTCCAGCGCAGGAAAATCCTCCTTGAGGCGCACCACCCAGTCGTATTTCAGGGGCGGGACCTCGCGGTTCTCCTTCGGCGAGAGGCCTTTCAGCACGGCATTGCGGGCGTGGACGATGAAAGTCCGGCAGCCTGCAGTGGCAACAGTTCCCACGAACTTTTCCACGAAAGAAAAATCCTCCATGGCGTTCAAGCCGATCCGATGCTTGACCGTGACGGGGATTTGCACGGCTTCCCGCATCGCACGCACGCATTCCGCAACCAACTCAGGCTCGGCCATCAGGCAGGCGCCAAAGGCGCCGCGCTGCACGCGCTCGCTCGGGCAGCCGATGTTGAGGTTCACCTCGTCGTAGCCGTACTGCTCGACGAGTCTCGCGCACCTCGCGAGATCGTCGGGCTCGCTGCCTCCGAGCTGCGCCCCCACCGGATGCTCCTGGGCACTGAAAGCGAGGTGCCGTTCCACGTTGCCGTGGAGCAGGGCGCCGCTGGTGATCATCTCCGTGTAAAGGAATGCTTCGGAGGACAGTTGCCGGAGGAAGTAGCGACAGTGCCGGTCGGTCCAGTCCATCATCGGCGCAACGCAGAGGCGGTGGGGATTCGCGGTTTTCTTCACGGCTGGATGTATATTCTACTAATCCAGAAAAGGAATCTTCATGAGCCTCAAGGGCAAGACCTTGTTCATCACCGGCGGCAGCCGCGGCATCGGGCTGGCGATCGCGGTGCGCGCGGCGCGCGACGGCGCCAACGTCGTGATCGCCGCCAAGACCAGCGATCCCCACCCCAGGCTGCCGGGGACCATCCACAGCGCGGTGGCGGAAATCGAAAAGGCCGGCGGCAAGGGGCTGGGCGTGCAGTGCGACATACGCGAAGAGTCGCAGGTGATCGCGGCGGTCGCAAAGGCAGTCGCCACCTTCGGCGGCATCGACATCCTGGTGAACAACGCCAGCGCGATCCAGCTCACCGGCACGCTCGCCTGCGACATGAAGCGCTACGACCTCATGAACGGCGTCGACGCGCGCGGCACCTACCTGGCGGGGCGCAGCTGCATCCCGCACCTGAAGAAATCGCGCAATCCGCACATCCTCACGCTGAGCCCGCCGCTGGACATGTCGCCGAAGTGGTTTGCGCCCCACGTCGCGTACACGATGGCCAAATACGGCATGAGCATGTGCACGCTGGCCTGGGCCGACGAGTTCAGGAAGGACGGCATCGCCGCCAATTCGCTCTGGCCGCGCACCACCATCGCCACCGCCGCGGTGCAGATGCTCGGCGGCGAGGCGATGATGAAGCAATCGCGCACGCCCGAGATCATGGCCGACGCGGCGCACGCGATCCTGTGCCGGCCGAGCCGCGAATTCACCGGCAATTTCTGCATCGACGACCTGGTGCTGCACGCCGCGGGCGTGCGCGATTTTTCCGTCTACGCGGCGGTGCCGGGTGCGACGAAGTTCCTGCCCGACTTCTTCGTGCCGCAGGACACGCCTGCGCTGCCGGGCTAGGGGTACTGGCCGGACGACACGGCGCGCGCGCGGGTGAGGCCGAGCAGGCTCTCGGTGAAGGGCGCGGCGACGCCGGCCTTTTTTGCGATCTCCAGCGTGCCGGTGAGCAGGCCGTCGATCTCCAGGCGCTTGCCGGCTTCCATGTCCTGCAGCATGGAGGTCTTGAACAGGCCCAGCTTGCGCGCCATGTCCATGCGCGCTTCCGGGTCGATGTCGGCGTCCACGCCCACCGCGCGGCCGATGGCGAGGCACTCGCGCATGATCGCGACCATGTAGGCCTTTACATGCTCGTCCGCAAGCATGCGGTTGGCGGTCGCCAGCGTCAAAGCGGAAACCGGGTTGAAACTGATGTTGCCGAGCAGCTTCACCCAGAATTCCTTCTCGATGAAGCCGCTCGCCTCGGCTTCGAAGCCCGCGCCGTTGAGCGCAGCGACGACGGCCTGGGTGCGCGCGGTGTTCCTGCCCCCCGGCTCGCCGAGGATCAGGCGCTTGCCCATGTTGTGGCGGATCAGGCCGGGCTCGGGCGTCGAGGCGGCGAGATGGACCACGCAGCCGACGACACGGTCCGTCGGCATGGCCGCGGACAGCTTGCCGCCCGGATCGAGCGTTTCCAGGCGCAGCTTGCCGCCGCCGAACGCAAGCCGGTCGAAGAACCACCACGGCACGCCGTTCATCGCGGTGACGATAGAAGTGCCGGGGCCCAGCAGCGGCGCTATACCCGCCGCGACCTCCAGCATGCTCTGGCCCTTGACCGCGACGATGACGTAGTCCTGCGGGCCGAGCGGCGCCGGATTGCTGTCCGCATTGATCTTTACGGAGAATTCCTTGCCATCGGAACAAATGCGCAAGCCCTTTTCCCGGATCGCCGTCAGGTGCCCGCCCCGCGCGACGACAGAGACCTCATGACCCGCTTTCGTCAGCCAGGCCGCGATCAGCCCGCCCACCGCGCCGGCGCCGTAGACGCATATTTTCATGGTGTTATTCTAGCGTTCGAGGAGATTCACCCATGTTCGCGTTCATGAGGAAAATGAAATCCCTGCTGCCGACCGGGAGCACGATCCCAGGCCGCGCCGAAGCGATGCCGGTGCCGGAGCATCACTTCATAAACGGCCACGCCATTTCGCCGCCGTTTCCGGAAGGCATGGAGCGCATGGTGGTCGGCATGGGCTGCTTCTGGGGCGCGGAAAAGCTGTTCTGGAACATTGCCGGCGTCTACAGCACAGCGGTCGGTTACGCCGGCGGCGAAACGAAGAACCCGACCTACGAGGAAGTCTGTTCCGGATTCACCAACCATACCGAAGCGGTGCTGGTGGTGTTCGATCCGAAGAAAGTGCGCTACGAGGCGCTGCTGAAGGCGTTCTGGGAAGGCCACGACCCGACGCAGGGCATGCGCCAGGGCAACGACACCGGCACTCAGTACCGCTCAGCGATTTATACCTTCAATGATTTTCAGCTGGGGGAAGCGAAAAAATCAAAAGACATATTCGAAAAAGAACTGCAAAAGAAAGGCCTCGGCAAAATCACCACTGAAATCCGCGCCGCCCCCGAGTTCTACTACGCCGAGGACTACCACCAGCAGTACCTCGGCAAGAACCCGAACGGCTACTGCGGCCTGGGCGGCACCGGCGTTTCGTGCCCGCTGGGCGTAGCCGCGAACGCGTAAGCAGGACGCCTGGCGGAGGAGCGCGGCACCGGCAGGTCCCGGCCGACCGGCGCAGGGGCACGGCTGATCAGGGCTTGCAGGAGATTCTCGCGCGGCAGGTTGTCGCGCCGCATCAGTTCCAGGTGGCCGTAGGAAAACGGCGAGAAGTGCAACAGGTCGCAGACGTGGCTGCCCAGCCGCGCCAGCAGCGCCGGCACCGGCAGGCGCAACGCCGGGCGCGAAGCGCCGCGTTTGTCCTGCGAGGCGCGCAGCGCGCCCAGGTACTCTGCCATGGTGCGCCGCGCGCTGCCACCCAGCTCGACCTCGCGCGGGGCTGAAGTTCCGGGAATTTCACACAGCGCGGCCAGCGCGTCGCCCAGGTCGCGCACGTCCAGTGCGGCGGTGCGGCCTTGCGCATCTGACGGATACGCATGAATCGGCCAGGACGCGACGCGCCTGAGCCAGGCGGCGCCGTAGCCGCCCTCGCCATCGAGCAGGGAAGGTCGCACGATGCTGTAGTCCGCGCCGGTGCGGGCGATGGCGCGTTCGCCGCCGAGTTTCGAGCGCAGGAAGCCGCTCCGCGCGTCGCGCCGCAGGCCCAGAGCCGACACATGGATCAGCCGCAGGCCGAGGCGTTCGCAGGCGAGCGCCAGCGCGGCGGGCGCCATGTGGTGCACCCGGTCGTAGGTCTCGCTGCCGCGCTCGCGCAGGATGCCGACCGCGTTGACCACCACGTCCACGTCGCGCAGCAGGGGCTGCCAGACGTAGCGGGTGGTGAGGGATTCGAAGTGGGTTTCGCGCAGCTCGCTGCAGCGCAGGCCGGCGGGCAGCTTCGCCAGCGCGCGGCGGGGGTGGCGCGTGCCGATGGTCACCGCGTGCCCGCGGGCCCGCAGCGCGGCAGCGGCGTGCCGCCCGATGAACCCGGTACCGCCCAAGACCATTACTCTCATTGTTATGTTCTTTCGGTAATTTCAGTCTTGACAGAAATGTATGACAAGACTAGCCTTGCGTCAAGTCATGGCCGCCGCCGATACCGCCGCAGACGCCCTGACCGGGGCGGTAGGGGCCCTGGGGGCGCGTTTCGTGCTGCATTGGGGTGAAATGGGTACGCGCTGGGGGGTCAGTCGCACCGTGTCGCAGATCCACGCGCTGCTGTTCCTGCGCGGCCGGCCGATGCACGCCCAAGAAATCTCGCTCGTGCTCCAGGTGGCGCGCTCCAACGTCAGCACCAGCATCCGGGAGCTGCAGAACTGGGACCTGGTGAAAGTCACGCACCTGGCGGGCGACCGGCGCGACCATTTCGAGACCGCGCAGGACCCCTGGGAGCTGATGCGCGTCATCGTGCGCGAGCGCAAGGAGCGCGAGTTCGACCCCACGGTGGCCTTCCTGCGCGGCTGCGTGGAGAGCAGGGAGTTCGCGCGCGAGGACGCGCCGACGCAGAAGCGCCTGCGCGAGACGCTGGCGCTGATGGAAGCGCTTTCGATCTGGACCGATCAGATGCTCGGCTTCGAAAACACGGTGCTCAAGCGACTGGTCAGGCTGGGGGCGAAGATGCAGGCGTTCCTGAAGGCTACATGAACACGACGACGAAATTCTGCGTGCCGCTGACGGTCTACTACGACAAGTCCTGCCCGCTGTGCTCTACCGAGATGCATGCGCTGCGCGACCTGGACTGGCGCGGCGGGCTCAAGCTCGTGGATTGCTCGGCGCAGGCCTTCGACGACAGCAAGATCGCGGGTGAGGGCGTCACGCGCGAGGACCTCATGACGCGCATCCATGCGCGCGACCCGGAAGGGCGCTGGCTGAAGGGGCTGGATGCTTTCGAGGCGGTCTATGGCGCCGCCGGATTGAAAGGCGCGGCGCGCTTTTGGGGCGACCCCAGGCTGCGTCCGGTGCTGGACCGGATCTATCCGTGGATCGCGCGCAACCGCCAGCCGCTGTCGCGGCTGGGGCTGCATCGCCTGGTCGGAATCCTGCTGGCCCGCGCCGCGCGCGGGCAGGAACGGTACTAGGCCGCCTTCGCCTGCGCCGGGCCGGCTTTGCCGATCAGCTCGCGCAGCACGTAGGGCAGGATGCCGCCGTGCTTGTAGTAGTCGACTTCGATGGCGGTGTCGATGCGCGACTTGACCTTGATCTGCTGTTTCGTCCCGTCTTTTCTTTTTATTTCCAGAGTCAATTCCTGCTGCGGGCGAATGTCGTCCAGTCCGGAGATCGAGATCTCCTCGTCGCCCTGGATGCCGAGCGAGGCGGTGCTGTCCGAGCCGAGGAACTGCAGCGGCAGCACGCCCATGCCAACCAGGTTGGAGCGATGGATGCGCTCGAAGCTGCGCGTGATCACCGCCTTCACGCCGAGCAGCTGGGTGCCCTTGGCCGCCCAGTCGCGCGAGGAGCCGGTGCCGTATTCCTCGCCGCCGAAGATGACGGTGGGCGTGCCGTCGGCGATGTAACGCATGGCGGCGTCATAAATGGGTAATTTCTCGTTTTTATATAAAGTAATCCCACCCTCAGTCCCCGGCAGCATCAAATTCTTGATGCGCACGTTGGCAAAGGTTCCCCGCATCATGACGTCGTGGTTGCCGCGGCGCGCGCCGTAGCTGTTGAAGTCCGCCACCGCGACGTCGTTCTCCTGCAGGTAGAAGCCGGCGGGCGAGGTCGGCTTGATCGAGCCGGCCGGGCTGATGTGGTCGGTGGTGACCGAATCGCCGAACACGCCCAGCACCTTGGCGTTCGAGATGTTGCCGGTGCTGCCGGGCTGCATGCCGAAATCCCTGAAGAAGGGCGGCTCGGCGATGTAGGTGGAGGCAGGCCAGCTGTAGACCTGGCCGCTCGGCGCCGAAATCTTCTTGAACATCGGGCTCGCGTTGGCAAGGTCGCCGTACAGGCGCCGGAAGGTGGGCGCGTCCATCGCCAGCTTCATGAGCGATTGAATTTCATCGGAGGTCGGCCAAATATGACCGATGTAGACATCCTGCCCGTCTTTTGATTTCCCGATCGGTTCATTTTTGAAATCTCTTAAAACAGTGCCGGCAATCGCATACGCGACCACCAGCGGCGGCGAAGCGAGGAAGTTGGCGCGGATGTTCGGATGGATGCGTGCTTCGAAGTTGCGGTTGCCGGAGAGCACCGCCGCGCAGACCAGCTCGTTCTTGACGACGGTTTCCTCGATCGGCTGCGCGAGCGGCCCCGCGTTGCCGATGCAAGTGGTGCAGCCGTAGCCGGCGAGGTAGAAGCCGAGCTTCTCCAGGTAGGGCAGCAGGCCCGCGCGGGTGAGGTACTCGGTGACCACGCGCGAGCCCGGCGCGAGGGAGGTCTTGATGTGCGGCTTGACCCTGAGGCCCAGCGCCACCGCCTTTTTCGCCAGCAGCCCCGCGGCCAGCAGTACGCCGGGGTTCGACGTGTTCGTGCAGGAGGTGATGGCGGCGATCAATACATCGCCGTTGCGGATTTCGAGGCCGTCATATGTTTTATATGTTTTGTTTAATTCAGAAACATTCTTGTTAAACCCATTTTCATTCACGGGCTTCGAAAAAAGCCCCGTGAACGTGCTCTTCACCTTGTCCAGGTTGATGCGGTCCTGCGGGCGTTTCGGGCCGGCGAGGGACGGGAACACGGTGTACAGGTCCAGCTCCAGGTTCTGGCTGTAATCGATTGCGCCGGCCTTGGGCACGCCGAACATCTGCTGCGCCTTGTAGTAGGCCTCGAAGGCGGAGATTTCGGCATCCGTCCGTCCCGTGCCCCTGAAGTAGGCGACGGTCTTCTCGTCCACCGGGAAGAAGCCCATGGTGGCGCCGTATTCGGGCGCCATGTTGGCGATCGTCGCCCGGTCGGTGACCGAGAGCGACGAGCAGCCTGCGCCGTAGAATTCGACGAACTTGCCGACCACCTTGGCCTTGCGCAGCATCTCGGTGACCGTGAGGACGAGATCGGTTGCCGTGCACGCCGGGTGTAATTTATTTTTTAACTGAACCCCTACCACATCTGGAGTCAGGAAATACACCGGTTGCCCAAGCATGCCGGCCTCGGCCTCGATGCCGCCCACGCCCCAGCCGACCACGCCGATGCCGTTGATCATGGTGGTGTGGCTGTCGGTGCCGACCAGCGTGTCGGGATAGTAGATGCCGTCCTTCTGGTGCACGCCGCGCGCCAGGTACTCCAGGTTGACCTGGTGCACGATGCCGATTCCCGGCGGCACGACCTTGAAGGTGTCGAAGGCCTGCATGCCCCACTTCATGAACTGGTAGCGCTCTTCGTTCCTCTTGAATTCAAGCTTCATGTTGAGGTCGAGCGCGTTCTTGTTGCCGTAGTGGTCGATCTGCACCGAGTGGTCCACCACCAGGTCCACCGGCACCAGCGGCTCGATCACCTTCGGATTCTTGCCCATCTTCTGCGCCACGCCGCGCATCGCCGCGAGGTCGCAGAGCAGCGGCACGCCGGTGAAGTCCTGCAGCACGATGCGCGCGAGCACGAACGGGATCTCGTCGGTGCGCGAGGCGTTCGGATGCCAGCTGGCAAGCTGCCTGACGTGCTCTTCGGTGACTTTCTTGCCGTCGCAGTTGCGCAGCACCGACTCGAGCACGATGCGGATCGAAATGGGCAGCCGTTCAACCTTCAAATTCAAGGCTTTTCCCAACTGCGGCAGCGAATAGAACTTGCCGCCCGCGAGCGGCTGCAGGGTGTCGTGCAGGTTATGCGGCATCGAAGCCTCCGTCGTTGGACCAGATGGCGTCCGGCGTGCAGCCGCCTGCTGGTTTTTGATTTTTATCTAGAAGAACTAAAACTCTAGATCGTTCATCGAGCAATGCGGTCAATTGCTCGTCGCAGCGCGCGATCGGCGTGGGGTAGTGCCGGATTTCGTCGTTGATTGCGGCGAGGCGCGCTTCCAGCTCGGCTCTCATATCACCATCCGATCGACGAATTCATGAACCGGCGTGTTGTCCAGTTGTCCTGGATTCGAAAATAAATTCAAGATGCCTTGCGCCTGCTTTTCCGGAAAACGCCGCGCGAGGTTAGTCTTGAACTTCTCCACCAGCACCGGCATGCCTTCCTTGCGGCGGCGCTTATGGCCGATCGGGTACTCGCACACCACTTCCTTCATTTTCGTGCCGTCCTTGAACTCCACCGTCAGCGCGTTGGCGATCGAGCGCTTGTCCGGTGCGTGGTAATCGCGGCTGAATTTCTTGTCTTCAACGCAGACGATTTTATTTCTTAATCGATCTATTCTGATATCTGAAGCAACACCATCGTCATAGTCCGACGCGGTCAGGCGCCCGAACAGCAGCGGCACGGCGACCATGTACTGGATGCAGTGGTCGCGGTCGGCCGGGTTGTGCAAGGGGCCCTTCTTGTCGATTATGCGGATCGCCGCCTCGTGCGTCCTAATCCGGATTTTCCTAATGTCTTCAGCTGTTTTGCCGCGGGATTTCATATCCTGAAAGATCGCCATCGCGCACTCCACCGCGGTCTGCGAGTGGAATTCCGCGGGGAAGGAGATCTTGAAGAGAACGTTTTCCATCACGTAGCTGCCGAAGGAGCGCTGGAATTTGAATGGCTTGCCCTTGAAAAGCACGTCGTAGAAACCCCAACCTTTGGCGGTCAGCACCGAGGGGTAGCCCATCTCGCCGGTCTGGCTGATGAGCGCGAGCCGCACGGCGCGCGCAGTCGCGTCGCCCGCCGCCCAGCTCTTTCTCGATCCGGTGTTGGGCGCATGGCGGTAGGTGCGCAGGCTTTGTCCGTCGACCCAAGCTTGCGAGACCGCATTTATGGTTTCTTCCTTGTTCAAACCCAACAATTGAGAAACCACCGCGGTCGAGGCGACCTTCACCAGGACCACGTGATCCAGGCCCACGCGATTGAAGCTGTTCTCCAGCGCCAGCACGCCCTGAATTTCATGGGCTTTGATCATGGCGGTAAGTACGTCTTTTACATATAAAGGCTTTTTCCGATTGCGCGACAACCAATCGGCGGTTGCAAGAATGCCGCCCAAATTGTCGGACGGGTGGCCCCATTCGGCGGCGAGCCAGGTGTCGTTGAAATCCAGCCAGCGGACCATGGCGCCGATATTGAACGCCGCCTGCACCGGGTCGAGCTGGAACTGGGTGCCCGGCACGCGCGCGCCGTTCGGCACCGCCGTGCCCTTGACGATGGGGCCCATCAGCTTGGTGCAGGCCGGGTACTCGAGCGCCTCGAAGCCGCAGCCCAGCGTGTCCATCAGGCAGTAGCGGGCGGTCGCGTAGGCTGCTTCGCTCTTGATCGGAAAGTCTTTTACGTAATCGGCAATCAGGGCCAACACCTGGTCGGGTTTCGGCCTGACGTTGGAGACATGCGAGGACACTATTTCGTTTCCGGTTCGTCGTCGGACAGCGGTTTGAAAAGGTATTCGTTGCCGCCCGCCTTGGGCGAGTGTCGGACCGCATCCGGCGGGGTGCGCTCGCCGCCGGCGTGGTCCCACCACACGGCGCGGCCCTTCTGCTGCGATGCGCGCTCCTCGGGATGCTTCTCGAGGTACTCGCGTATGAATTTGGTAAGGTCGGATTCGTACATGGTCAACCTCTCTCCTGCAGCGGGACCCACTTGCGGTTCTCGGGGCCGGTGTAGTTTGCGCTCGGGCGGATGATCTTGCCGTCGATGCGCTGCTCGATGACATGCGCCGCCCAGCCGCTGGTGCGCGAGATCACGAACAGCGGCGTAAAGTGCAGGGTCGGCACGCCCATCTTGCTGTAAGAGACCGCGCTGAACCAGTCGAGGTTGGCGAACATCTTCTTTTCGGCCCACATCACCGACTCGATTCGGTCGGCGACCTGGTACTGGGTCATGTCCCCGGCTTCCTTCGACAACTGCCCGGCCACCGCCTTGATCACCTTGTTGCGCGGGTCCCCGGTGGTGTAGACCGGGTGGCCGAAGCCGATGACGATTTCCTTCGCCGCCACGCGCCGCCGGATGTCGGCTTGCGCCTCGTCGGCCGACCTGTAGCGCTTCTGGATCTCGTCGGAAACCTCGTTGGCGCCGCCGTGCTTGGGTCCGCGCAGCGCGCCGATGCCCCCGCAGATCGCCGAGTACATGTCCGAGCCGGTGCCGGTGATGACGCGGCAGGTGAAGGTCGAGGCGTTGAACTCGTGCTCAGCGTAAAGGATGAGCGAAGTATGCATGGCGCGGACCCATTCCTGACTGGGTGCTTTTCTATGTAAAAGCCTTAAATAATGTCCTCCAATTGAATCGTCGTCCGTCTCCGTGTGGATTCTTTTTCCGGAATTCTGATAATGAAACCAATACAGAAGCATCGAGCCGAAACTCGCCATCAGGCGGTCGGCAATGGCGCGCGCGCCTTCGGCCGGATGGCTATCGCGCTCGCGCTCAAGAGTGCCGAGCACCGAGCAGCCGGTGCGCATGACGTCCATCGGGTGGGCGGTTCCTGGAATTTGCTCCAGGGACGTTTTCAATTCTTTGGGTAAGGAACGCAAACCTCTCAAGTTCTTCTTGTATGCATCCAGCTCTGCCTTGTTCGGCAGCTTCTCGTGAACCAGCAGGTAAGCAACTTCCTCGAATTCGGCCTGCTCGGCGAAATCAAGGATGTCGTAGCCGCGGTAGTGCAGGTCGTTGCCGGTGCGCCCGACCGTGCACAGCGCCGTATTGCCGGCAGGAACGCCGGAAAGGGCAACCGATTTTTTCGCCTTGCGCGCGCTACCGGCTGAAGAGCTCATCCAGTTTCTTCTCGTAGGAATGGTAATTCAGGTAGTCGTAGAGTTCCTCGCGGGTCTGCATGGTGTTCAGCAGATGTTTTTGTGTTCCTTCCTTTCTCAGGGTTTTATACACGTTGAGCGCTGCGAGATTCATCGCTCGAAACGCGGACAGCGGGTACAGAACGATGGCAACATTCGCCGCGCGCAGCTCATCGAGAGTGAACAGCGGCGTCTGGCCGAATTCGGTGATGTTGGCCAGCACCGGCACCTTCGCCGCTGCAACGACCTTGCGGTACATCGCCAACTCGGTAATGGCTTCCGGGAAAACCATGTCCGCGCCTGCCGCGACATATTTTTGAATTCTTTCAATTGCAGAATCCAGACCCTCATTCGCCAGCGCATCGGTGCGCGCCATGATCACAAAGGAGGCATCGGTGCGCCCGTCCACTGCCGCCTTGATCCGGTCGCACATCTCTTCGGTCGAGACCAGTTCCTTGTTCGGGCGGTGGCCGCAGCGCTTGGCGCCGACCTGGTCTTCCATGTGCATTGCACCGGCACCTGCCTTGATCAGCGAGCGCGTGGTGCGCGCGACGTTGAAGGCGCTCGAGCCGAAGCCGGTGTCCACGTCCACCAGCAGGGGCAGGTCGCAGACGTCGGTAATGCGGCGCACGTCGATGAGCACGTCGTCGAGGTTGGAGATGCCGAGGTCCGGAAGCCCGAGCGACCCGGCGGCGACGCCGCCGCCCGAAAGGTAGATCGCCTTGTAGCCGGTGCGCTTCGCCAGCAGCGCGTGGTATGCGCAGATGGTGCCTACGATTTGCAGCGGCTTTTCTTCGGCAACCGCTTTGCGAAATGCTTTTCCGGAAGACACGCAAAGTTCCAATCAACCCAAAAGATGCTTCACGCCGTCGCGCTCTTCATGCAGCTCCTTCAGGGTCGCGTCCATGCGCTTGCGGCTGAAGTCGCTGATGTCGATGCCCTTGACGATCTCCACCTTGCCGCCCTTGCAGGTCACCGGGTAGCCATACAGCACGCCCTCGGGGATGCCGTAGCTGCCGTCCGACGGGATGCCCATTGAAACCCAGTCGCCCTCGCGCGTGCCCAGCGACCAGTCGCGCACGTGGTCGATGGCCGCGTTGGCGGCGCTGGCCGCCGAGGACAGGCCGCGCGCTTCGATGATCGCGGCGCCGCGCTTCTGCACCGTCGGGATGAACGTGGATTCGAGCCAGGCCTGGTCGTTTATTGCAGGCCAGACCTTTTTGCCGTCCGCTTCGGCCTGGAAGAGATCCGGGTACTGCGTGGCCGAGTGGTTGCCCCAGATGGTGATCTTTCTGATGGAGGAAACGGCCTTGCCCAGCTTCTGCGCGACCTGGGAAGTAGCGCGATTGTGGTCCAGGCGCATCATGGCGGTGAATTGCGACGGCTTCAGGCTGGGCGCGTTCTTCATCGCAATCAGGCAGTTGGTGTTGGCCGGGTTGCCGACCACCAGCACCTTGACGTTCCTGTCCGCCACCTTGTCGAGTGCCTGGCCCTGCGGCCCGAAGATCTTGCCGTTGGCCTCCAGCAGGTCCTTGCGCTCCATGCCCGGTCCGCGCGGCCGCGCACCGACCAGCAGCGCCACGCCGGCGTCCTTGAACGCCACCAGCGGATCGGCCGCGGGCAGCATGCCGTGCAGCAAGGGAAAGGCGCAGTCGTCCAGTTCCATCATCACGCCCTTGAGCGCCTTCTGCGCCTTTTCGTCCGGAATCTCCAGCAGCTGCAGGATCACGGGCTGATCCTTGCCCAGCATTTCGCCGCTGGCGATGCGAAACAGGAGCGCGTAGCCGATCTGGCCCGCGGCGCCGGTCACGGCGACTCGGATGGGGGCTTTGGACATTGAGTACTCCGGGGAATATGCCGCTAGCAACAGGAGGTTCGATTCTACCGCACCGCCGCAGCGATATAATCTTCAGATCATGTCAGAAGCGGCAGTCAAGACGGCGGCCGGGAAACCCCGGCCGAAGTACCTCAACCTGCAAGCGCTGCTGTTTGAAATCCGGTTACCGGTCACCGGATGGGTCTCGATCCTGCACCGGGTCAGCGGTGCGCTGCTTTTCGTGTCGATGGTCTGGCTGCTGTGGATGCTGGATCGCAGCCTGTCGTCGGAGGCTGCGTTCGAGAAGATCAAGCATTACGCGGGGCTGTGGCCGGTGAAGCTGTCCCTGCTGGTCCTGATCTGGGCCTACTGCCACCACTTCTGCGCCGGCATCCGCTACCTGTTCCTCGACCTGGACAGGGGCATCGACCTGGCGACCGCGCGCCTGACCAGCTGGATCACGTTCGTCGTTAGTTTTGCATTCACCGCGCTGCTGGGATGGAAGCTGTGGTGAGCCGGGTAGTCACGGGCGCGCGCTACGGGCTGCGCGACTGGCTCGCGCAGCGCGTCACCGCGGTGATCATGGCGGTCTACTCGGTGATCGTCGTGGTCGGGCTGATCGGCAGCGCGCCGTTTAGCCATGAGATCTGGAAAGGCATTTTCGCTCACACCTGGATGCGGGTAGCCACTCTCTTGTTCGTCGCGAGCCTCGCCTGGCACGCCTGGGTCGGGGTGCGCGACATCCTCATGGACTACGTCAAGCCGGACGGCCTGCGCCTCAGCCTGCAGGTGCTCACGCTGCTGGTGCTTGCGTCCTTCGTCGGCTGGACGATTCAGATTCTCTGGAGATAGCGTGGCGCTTCCGGTACGCAGGTTCGACGCCATCGTGGTGGGGGCAGGCGGCTCGGGCATGCGCGCGGCGCTCGAGCTCGCGCGCGCCGACCTCAAGGTGGCGGTGCTGACCAAGGTCTTTCCGACCCGCTC
>Ga0247727_10010361_pt1 | contig 16546 bp, 14 predicted proteins | sample WisWelCaveWW1625_FD_202498 | JGI IMG/M metagenome (GOLD analysis project Ga0247727, IMG submission 202498) | Biofilm microbial communities from Wishing Well Cave, Virginia, United States - WW16-25 | ecosystem: Environmental > Aquatic > Deep subsurface > Groundwater > Cave microbial mat | place... | reverse complement strand
TACTCTTTTAACTTCGGATGCCACTCGCGCGGCATTTCGATTCTTTTAATGATTTCCCAGAGTGATTCATTTTTGCCGCTTAAATTCTTTTTCTTCAAATACTCCGGCTGGGGCGTTTTCTTGGAATAAATCGTCTCGGCACTGTAGGTCTGGAATTTAACCGCGTCGGCTCCCGCCTCTACGGCAACATCAATCAACTTAAAAGCCTGATCTAATTTCCGGTCATGATTGCTGCCGGCCTCGGCAATCACAAAACAAGGAAACCCTTCGCCAATTTTTCTTTTGCCAATCGTTAATGTCTTCACGGGATCATCTCCAAAATTTTCGCCACAATTCTCTGCGCGCCGCGGCCGTCAACAAACCTCAGGCCGATACGGCTCATCTTTTCTCTTAATTTCTGGTCATGCATCGCCGTCAAGGCTCCTTGAAGCCTCTTAAATAAATCTGGCTCATCGTACCAACCACAGTATTTTAAAAATCCTTTTTGCTCCCACCCTTCAAGATTGTTGACCTGATTGTCGGCCACACAAATGCCAACGGTCGGTGTGCCGGTACAGGCCAATTCATAAAGAGTCTGTCCGCCGGCCGAAATGGCCACATCGGCTTTTTGCATCAATTGAATAACCTCCCATACGTTTTTATTATTAAGAACATTCACATTTACCGAGGGATATTGGGTCATGAAAAAATTATGAATCTTTGGAGTCATGCTCATGGAATCGTCGCCGCCAAAGGTAACCAAAATATGTCCAACCTTTTCTTTGATTTTACGCTTTGGCGCCTTCGAAAACTCCGGCCGAATCGGAATAAAATCTGGCCCCAGCAAATACCTTCGACCCTTGACCCTCGTATAACTTAGTTCACGCGCATACACCGCACCGTTGATGATCATATCCGCCGGATAATCGAGTCTTTGATTGTCATCAACACAGATTAGCCACGAGGTGACGCTCCGAATTTTTAGATAATCCTCTAACGTCAGCAGATACGAATCAACGACAACGACATCAAAACCTTCAATGGCCTTAATGATTTCTTTAATCTTGCCGGCACCGGCTTGATACGTCCGGTATGATTTTCCTCTCAGCCTATCCTTTAAAGTCACATCCTCATTGACGACAAAGCTAACCGACACCTTTTTTCGTTTGAATTCTTCATAAAGACTTAAACAGCGCGTAAGATGTCCAAATCCGATATTTTTTCCACCTTCTGTGATGATGGCTACCTTCATACCACAACTACAGCCTCACCGGCAAACCGGCTTTGGACATTCCCTCTTTGCAGGTGCGCGGGGTGATACTGGTAAAATGGAAAATACTGGCCGCGGCCACTGCTGACGCGCCGGCCTTAACGACCTTAGCGCAATCCTCCGGTCCAGCCGCCCCACCAGCAAAAATAATCGGTATATTGACCCGCCCGGCGACATAGCGGACCAAATCCTCATCGTAGCCGCTCATGGTCCCGTCAAGATCAACGCTGTTTAATAGAATCTCCCCGACTTTGGCTTCTGTCAGAAATTGTAAGCTCTCCTCAAAAGTGATGTTCACCGGCTGTTGGGCATGCGAATAAACAACATACCCCCTTTGTTTATCCTTCTTAACATCAACCGAAGCCACGATGCATTGACTGCCGAAATGGGTAACAGCCTCTTTAAAAAATTTGGGATTCGTAAAAAAAGTGGTATTTAAAGACACTTTATCCGCGCCAGCCCTCAATGTCCTTCCAATATCATCGCAGGTTTTAAGGCCGCCGCCAACCGTTAGCGGCATAAAACATTCAGCCGCCACCGCCTCAACCGTGTGCAGATCAATTTCCCGGCCTTCCTTGGAAGCGTCAATATCCAGCAAAATCAATTCATCGACGTTGCGACTGTTGTAGACGCGGGAAACAACAATCGGATTCCCCAAATTACGGCGGATATCAAACCGTATGGTTTTGACGACCGAATAACCGTCCAAAAGAACAATGGGGATAACGCGGTGGCGCAACATCATGAATAACTCTTACAAAAATTTTCTAATAACTTCAAACCGGCTCCCTGACTTTTCTCCGGATGGAATTGCACGCCGAGGATATTGTCCTTTTGAATGGCCGCGACAAAATCAACACCGTAATGGCTGATAGCCGTATTGACTGATTCCTCCGGAATAAATTCATAGCTGTGAACAAAATAAAAACAAGAGTTGCCGTTTGGAGATTGAGCAATATTGAATCCGTTAAAGTGAACGTCGTTCCAGCCAATGTGCGGTAGACGAAGATTCAATTGGGAAGCCCGATGATAAAGGACTTTGCCGCGGATAAAATCCAATCCTGGCGCCCCGCCGCCTTCCTCTCCATAACTGGCAAAAAGCTGCATCCCTAAACAGATTCCTAAAATCGGTTTTCTTTCTTTGAGAACCGCCTTTTTTAAAACGGTATCCAGCCCCGACTCCCGCAAACGTTTGGCGGCCTCGGCAAAACTTCCCACGCCGGGTAAAATTAATTGTCCGGCGCCCTCAACATCCCCGGGAAGACCACTGACAAGATGTTGAACTCCCAAACGCTGCAAGGCCCGACTGACGCTGGTAATATTGCTTATCCCTAAATCAATAACCGTAATCAATCTTAATCACGTCTCCGTTTTCATCGCGGATGAATTTTCCGCTTTTGTCCGTTTTAAAAATTTTCTTATTAGTGAACCGTTCAAGCGTTTTATGGAATTCTTCCTCCGTACAGCCAACATACCGCAAAAAATCCGGCAGGTATTTGCGGGGGACTTGTCCTTCATATTTTCGCACCAGGCGAATCGCCTCATCGCGGCCTATGCGACCATGACGGATTTCAATAGACAACTGGTCCGTGGCCCGGCCGTAACCGTATTTCAAAAATTTCATATAATCGTGCAACCCCGCGATCCACTTGCAGTCAAGATTCTCAAAATCATAATACGCGCCTTCCACCGGGCCGTCGGGATTGGCATGCCAGCCTAACTTTTTCATCTGCTTGACGTGTTCAAAGGCATTCCATTTCAAATAATATCCCAGGAATAAACCCGTGACCCCGATCCGCTTTAACTCTTCGTCCGTTGGGTATTCAAAGGCCAGCAAATCTTTTCGGCCAAAGCCTTCTTCATAAAGATCAGAAATCCGGTACCCAAGCATCTGAAATTGTTCGAGCCAATTACGGTCGAGGTAATTATTCTCGCGCTTGGAGGCCGGCCCGCCGTATTCGAACTGCGAATTTTCTCCCCAGATGATCAAAGGGACATTGTACTGAACCGCGACTCTGACCGGCGCGGTAAAAATTCCGATATGCTCCGGCCAACAGCAGTCACCTAAATCAAAAAAACCTTTCTTGACCATCCGCCGATAGGCATGGCGATTGGCCCCGACCTGAATCAGGTCCACTCCCAAATCACGCAGAAAACGGATATTCTTTATCCCCAGGTCCGTCATCTCACAGGGAATAAAATTCACACACAAAGGGTTCATCCCAAACTCATGCTTCATGGTATAAGTTTGATAACAGCTGTCCTTACCGCCGCTAACCGGAATAATACAATCCCACCATGAACCGTCTTTATTACGGTATTGCGCAAGGATTCGCTCGAACTCTTCTCGACGTTTCTTCCAGTCAATGGTCTTAAGTTTCCGTTCAATCGACCGGCACGCATCGCACACGCCCTCTTCATCAAAGACCTGTTCGGGCCTGGTATCCGGCATAATACATTTTTTGCAATACTTCATTGTTCTTAATTCCTTACTCAACAAAGTCATGACGAACTCCTCAAATAATAAGCCACCAACGGCACTTCCTGGGCCGTATCAATCTCCATAGAATACTCCCTTTTCCCCTGCACCACCGGGAGAATCTCTTTACCTAAATACACGTGCACCTTTCGTACGCCACGAGTTTCATAAAGATTTTTTGCACGGATAACCACCACGGAACCGTCTAATAAATAACGTTTAGGAAAATCCTGCCGTCGATATTTACGAATTTCTGGATGAAGTGGCACGAGTTTTCCGTTCTTATCGATGACCTTCATGATTTCCGGCGTCTGATTGACTTCATAACAAGTCACACACGAATCAGCATTCGAATAAATAAGTTCTTTGACAACTTTATCAATAAGCCCTTTGGGTCGTATCGGGACATTGGGCTGAAGCCAGACGACGATATCCGCCGCGTATCCTTTTTCTTCCTCTAAGAACTCAACGGCGTGTAACAACGTCTCTTGAATCGGAGAATGATCCCGGGCATATTTCTTGGGTCTATTGATGACTTCAATATCGAAAAGACCTCTTACCACACCCGAAATCTTTCTACTATCAGTTGAAACAACGACTTTATCTAATGTGGAAGTGTTTAGCGCGGCTTCAACCGTATAGGCGATGAGCGGTTTGCCATGAATTTTAAGAATATTTTTATCTTTCAGTCCCTTGCTGCCGCCGCGCGCGGGAATAATGCCAAGAATGTTCATGCAACAACCTTATAAATCCGCTTTAGAGGCGCCGCGAACGCCGGGTTTTTTCTTTAGTTGTTCTTCACCGGAATGCGGGTGGCGAACCGTATTCTGCGCCCCTAATTCATTGACCGCCCACCAGGAAAGCTCAACGACTTCTTCATCCGGTAAATCGCTGAAATTGGTCCGCACCTCTTCGCCTTGCTCGCCCAAACGCAAAAAATATTGCTCAATGATATCATCATCCGCCGGTCCCTTTTGACCCGTGACGGCTTTACGGATCAATCCCTTGTCCAAAGCCAATTCCCAAAAGGACGTTGCCGGATAAGCGGTGGTAAAAAAGAATACTTCCGGTTTAAGGCCAATGCGTCGGCAGACATCCACCGTTTCCTGAACCGTTTGCCGGCTTTCGCCGGGAGAACCAATCATAAACGAACAATCCGCGTACCCCATGACCCGCTGGGTTTCGCGAATCGCGATCTCAATTTTTTCCACCGTTTGACCGCTTTTATCAATGCTTTTTAAAATGGTCGGGCTGGCGGATTCGACGCCAAAACCGGCCTGGCGCATCCCCGCCTCATGGGCCAATTCGAGAATGTTCGGCCGGCCTTCTTTTTGAGCGCGGAGCACATCATCAGCAATAATATTCGTTCGGCATGTCCCGCCCCACATGACATTAAAACCTGTTTCTTTGCGGCGCCGGCCGATTTCCTCGCACAATTCCATGGCCCAGCGGTAATCCGTCATTAAAAGATCGTCTAAGAAATGAATATAAACGACATTGTAACGCTCCACTAAATACTGCATTTCATCAACGACTTCTTTGGGACTGCGCAGCCGATACGTCTTTCCCAGATAGGAAGCGTAACAGTAATCACAGGCCTTGCTGGCATAAGGGCAGCCGCGCGAGGCAATCATCTCGGCGGAGAATTGATTCGATAAGGGAGCGCCGTCAATCCATTTTGTCTTCCAATTCAAATGGCCAACGGGGTTCCTTTTATAAATCTCATCGACCGGCCATTTGGAGCGCAGCGGCCAGGGTAAATTGTCTAACCCCAGGTTACGCGCCAGAACCGAAACCCTATTTCCATTATCAACCACCTTCCATTCCCCGGGGCGAATTTCCTGGCGATAGGCAACGCCGCCTAACCCGGACATCGACTCTTTCTTTTCCAGACGATGCAGCACCTCGGAAAAAATAACTTCCCCTTCCTTGGTAACGGCGATATCGATGGGTAATCTTTGCACCATAAATTCCGGCAAGCTCGAGGCAATCCCGCCGCCTAACACAATGGGGACATCCGGATAAACTTTTTTGCAAATCGAGGTGATCTGTTTAATGCGGCCATATTGGGTAATGATACCGCCGATCCCAATGACATCGGGTTTGTCTTTGAGGAGTTTTTCAATAATCTGCGTCTCGACCCACTTGGTGAATCTTTCCGGCTGATCTTTGATGGGCTGTCGGCGCAAAGCATTAAGATCTAGCACATCCAGGTGATGACCGTCCATGGCCGCCACGGAACCGACATAAGCTTGTCCCAAAGGAATAATATTCGGATAAGACCACTCTCGGATGGGGGGATTAATCATGAGGACTTTTAACCCTTCTTCCCGGGGAGAAAAAAAATGGGATGAATCCTCGGTGGTGATGCGCGGCAAAGTCGCATGCGGGTTAGCCCCTTTGTCATCGAACCGCTGATAAAACCGCTGCGGGGCAATAAGGACCTCTGGCCTGGTCATCGTATCACCCTGAGAAATATCGAATATTTTATTGATCATTCTATTTTCCCTCCCTGGAAAAATTTCAGTCCTGTAATGTAGTCAGGACACATTCTATAATATATTTATATTGATGACTACTTAATTGTGGGAATAGCGGGATGGTCAAGGCCCGGTCATAATAGGCCTCGGCTTTGAGAAAATCACCGTGGCGATATCCAAATTTCTCCTGGTAAAACGGCTGTAGATGGACCGGAATATAATGCACCTGAACGCCGATTCCTTTTTGGCGTAATTCTTCAAAAATCTGGCGCCTTGTTTTTCTAAGCCTATTGAGCTGTAGACGTAAAACATAAATATGCCAGGCGCTCTTACATTTAGTTTGCTCAATCGGAACTTTCAGATAAGGCGAGCGGCTGAAAGACTTCTGGTAATGCCGCGCGATTTTCCGCCGACTGGAAATAAATCGACTTAATTTCTTCAGCTGACTTAACCCCAGCGCGCACTGAATATCCGTGATCCGGTAATTATATCCGGGCGCGCGCATTTCATAATACCAGGGGCCTTTTGATGCGTCGCGGACCATGCCATGATTGCGCAAAACCAAAAGTTTCTCATACAAATCTTTTCGATTGGTCAAAACCGCGCCGCCCTCGCCCGTTGTGATGGCTTTGACTGGATGAAAACTTAAAACGGCCATATCGGAATGTTTGCAGCTGCCGACCTTCAGCCAGCGCCCCCCCACTTTATACTCGGCGCCCAGGGCATGGCAGGCATCTTCAATAACCATAAGTTTATGCTGGCGGGCGATCTTATAAATTTCCTCAACATCACCGGGGTGTCCGGCAAAGTGAACAGGAATGATAGCCTTGGTCCTTTGATTGATTTTCTTTTTAATTTCCCGAGGGTCGATGTTGACGGTATCGTCTTTGATATCCGCGAAAACGACCTTCCCGCCGCAATAAACCACACAATTCGCCGACGCTAAAAACGTGATCGGGGAGGTGATGACCTCATCGCCGTGTTTGATGCCTGCGGCTAAACAAGCGACATGCAAAGCCGCCGTTCCGTTTGAAACCGCCACGGCATATTTGGCCCCCGTGTATCGGCACAGGGCCTCTTCAAATTTTTTAATCGTCGGCCCCTGGGTCAACCAATCCGATTTCAAAACTTTTAAAACCGCTTTTCTGTCCGCGGCATCCAAGCACTGATGTCCGTAAGGAATCGTCTTCACGTTATAGTTCCTTTAGCATCTTTTGCAAATCTTTATTCGTAAGCCATCGGTCATTGCGGTCGCTGGTATAGCGAAAATTCTCGGGCACTTTTTTCCCGGCCTTCCACCCCTTTTCCGTCCACCAATGAAATTCCGGGGCCACAATGAAAAAATCTTTAAACTCCAAGGCGTGGCGCGCCTCATCTTCGGTCAAGAGGCATTCATGGATTTTCTCACCCGGACGAATACCACTGTAGGTGATGTGGCACTGCGGGGCAATGGCCTTAGCTAAATCCGCAATCTTCATGCTGGGGATTTTGGGAATAAAGACCTCGCCGCCTTGCATTTTCTCGGTACACTCAATCACAAAGCGGACGCCCTGCTCTAACGTGATCCAAAAGCGCGTCATCCGGGCATCGGTAATGGTAATCTTCCCGGTTAATTTTTGTTTCTTAAAGACTGGGATGACACTGCCGCGTGAGCCGATGACATTGCCATAACGCGTGCAGCTTAACCGAGTTTGCCTTAAGCGGCCAACATAAGAATTACCCGCCACCACGAGCTTTTCCATGCACATCTTTGTCGCGCCATACAAATTCACCGGATTGACCGCCTTATCGGTGCTGATCGCCATCACGTGGCTGACATCGTGATTGATGGCCGCGTTGATCACATTTTCCGCGCCCATGATATTGGTTTGCACTGCCTCAAAAGGATTGTATTCGCATAGCGGCACCTGTTTTAACGCCGCCGCGTGCATGACAATGTCGGTACCATCCATGGCGCGCGAAAGCCGCTTACTATCACGCACATCGCCCAAGAAAAACCTAAGCTTGGGATGATGGTTGAAGGTCTGCATCATCTCATACTGTTTTAATTCATCGCGGCTAAAGACCCGTACCGCCCGCGGCGAGTAATCTTTCAGTATAATCTCCACAAATTTCTGGCCAAACGAACCCGTCCCGCCGGTTAATAAAATAGTTTTGTTTAAAAATAGATTCTTTTTCACCGTTCCTCCTTAGTTAGCAAATCCCTCAGTCTCGTGATGGCTTGGCCATCGGCAAAGGCATCAATTTCATCGACAATCACTTGATCGACCCAGCGGTTGAATTCCTTATCGGAAACTTCGTAAAGATAATACTTCACCAAAGCTTTTAATTCCGCATAGCTGTGCGCGACCAAATGAGGGAATTTATCATAATACGTTCCTTTCAACAGCCCGTTCGGATCATAATAGATGGCTTTCTTCCGAGCGCCCAAGGCCTCCACCGTCGTTGAAGAAAAGCAGGCGGTGATGGATAAATCCGCCACGGCATTGATCTCGGAAGGGTCGGTGAACCAGCCCGAGAAATAACAACGCTGATGCCTAGCCAATTTTTCGTAAAGGGGCAGGATTTGCGGGCATTCGACTTCGACTTCATCACGGATATTTTTTTCTTTAAAAATAATCTGAATGTCGGGAAACTCATCTAAAAGGCGCTGGATGTCTTCCGTGAAAAGGATGATATCCTCCAAGCGCAAGACATAACCGGTCCCAAATCCGAAACTCGTATCAAAAACCGCGATGATCTTCTTAGCCTGGACTCTAAATTTTTTACGATAATCTTCTCGGATCTTCTCAAAGTCCGGACGTTGACTGATCAACTTAATATGTTCCGACCATAAACACCCCAAGTCTAGAAATCTTTGAATGCAATGGGGTTTATAATAATTTTCGATATTCCGGCTCCAGCGGATGAAATTATCGTAATACAAGTAAGAAAACGACACATAAACATGCCGATGCCGTTCCGATTCGGGAGCGAAAATATCGTCACTGTTGCGCGAGTGCAGATAATACCACGTCTGGGTTTTATCCCGCGACAAAAGAATGTTCCGGATAACATGCTGTTCGCCAAAATCGTTATAGACCACCAAATGCCGAACGGAATAACTTTCTAAAAACCTCATCCAGGCCAAATAAGTCATCCAATTCTTTAAAGTCACTTTAATAAAAAACGTCGGCGTCAGCATTATTCCGCTCCAACAACAAAACCAAAACATCAGAAAATCTTTCATGAGAATTCGTCTCAAAAAATCAAAGCTGACAGAACGCAGTACGTTTGGCAAGTCCACAAAATGATAGGACCGTTGGCGCAGCTCCTGCCAATACTTCGGGGATATTTCTGTCTCCACACAAAAAAGGGTGTTCTCCTTTGTGATTTTCTTACCATCCAAAAGAAAATCTATGCTCCGATAGGAGAATTTAAAGGCGATATCTGTCTTATACGCCCTGATGCCTACCTGAAAATGCTGTTTTTCTTGCGGACTTTGCTGTACGTTTCGGATGCGGAAAAAGACCCAAATAGGAAAAACGAAAAATCCTCCTATCCATTTTAACGCGCGCACCAGCACGATGATCTTGGAATACAGCCAACCCCACCAAGGGATGTGAATATTCGCAGGGATCAAAGGGGCATTCAAGCCATGCCCAGCGGACTCAAGCCATCTGTGGATGGTTAGAGAGTCATTCGGGATAAAAACAACATATTCCTCGGCCAAATCTTGGCTTATCTTATGAAGAGCGGCCTTGGCCCGATAAAATCGATGTAGTGTTTCCAACAAAACTTTTTTATACGCCAGGTGCATCTTTTCAGAATTTAATCTTGTCACGAAAGTCATGATGACCCTTAATTTCTGAAATTTCACCCTATAAACATCTTCTACCGTCTGTCTGGCATCGTAATGACAATAAATCTCGGTGTGGTAATCCAACTCGTGTTCAATGGCCTTGTTGATCCCCCAGCGTTTTTGAAGACGCACAAACCAGGGGACACTGCTTAATTTCGGGGGAACATTCAAATAAAAGATGCGGAATCCTAATCCCTTCGCTAAAAAAGCCAGCGGAAAAGAAAACATAGTAAAGTGCTCAAAAATAAGATTCTTTCTTTTCTTGCTCATGTGATTCCATCCGCCACGATATCCCAAAAGAATTTCTTCGGAGTTTGGGGTCGTTTGATATAGTTTTCCTGGTAGTCGGCATAGAGTCGTTCGTCGACTATTAATTCTTTCTCAAAATTCACAGATTGAATAGAATCGACCTCAAGCGGAATCTTGCCGAATTGAGCGGCAAAAGACGTAATGAGGTCTCCATAATAATCTCTCTTAATTTTTCCGGGCATCAAAAAAATAATGGGCTTTTTATAAAGAATAGCGAAATTAATAGATGTACTGCCATGGCATAGCACACAATCGGCCTGGGCGACTAGAGCAATTGTCTTCCCCTGCAATACCTGCCTTCCCCGGAACATATCGGGGGTGCCCTCCGGGGTTCTCGGATGGGCGGCGATCACAACAGGCATCTTTAACTTAGCCTCCAACACGGCAAAAAACTCATTTAATTCCGAATAGTATTCCTCCGGCCCTTTAAAAGGCATGCTCCTGCATCCTCTCAAGGAAAAATCCGGATGAAATGGAAAACATTCATCTAAAAAAACAGCATAGGGTCTTGTGACCAAGATTTCCTTCCGGTTTTGCTCATAGTCGAGATAAAGGTCATAGTCCAACGCGTGCGCCCAAATGATTTTTGTCCTCCCGTCTATTCTAGGAAAACCTTTTTGATCATATTTCCCGCCGGCAAGAATCCATTGCGGGATGGCTGTCCCGACCTGATCAAAAATCTTTCTTTTCAAGACACCAACCGCCCGGCGCCAGAATTCTTTTGAAACCAGTGGAAATCCTTGGGTTGGATATTTCGTCCTCGGGATTGAGTTCGCGCAAAAAACGGCATAAGCAATTTTCTTTTCCCTGATATATTTATCAATAAACGGACATGTGATGGTTTTCCCGGATAAATCAATGATCAAATTGTCACCTGACCTCTGACAAGAAAATTCCTCCCTTCGGTCGCCCCAGCTTTCCTTAATGTCATTAAAAGAGGAAGCTGGGACTGTCCCAACTTCCTCTAATGGCTCTTTAAGGTAAGTTGGGGCGTCATATCTTCTTTGCTGTGTAGGAAAGGAATTTTCAGTAGTTAGGAAAGTTTTATACTTTCCTACACTGCTAAAAAACCTCTCAAAATCCACTGAGGATTTAATGTTAACCGTCTGCTGATAAGGAAACGGCCGCACTATATCCTTTAAGACAATCTCCGGATTCAACAACTCCGTAAAATCCAGAAACCAAATTTCGAAACCGCGGTTTTGAAGCCTTTTCACCCCATATCGGTTAAAGTCTCTTTGAGTCAACGGAGTTGGGATCAAAAAAATAATTGTCATCTCGACAAAAAATTCTCGAGAACCTTGCAACAATCCTTGATCTCGCGTGCATCGACGTTGCTGATTTCCAAGATCCATGTCTTGTTCTTGTTTCGCTTGATGACGTCCTTAAACCAAACATCTTCACCAAAAGGACGGGTGGTATCTTCCAGCCCATCATTGTCACTTAGATGAAACGCTGCTGCCCAAGGCAAAACCTTCTGCAAATAATCTTCCCGGCCAAACCCCATCGCCGCGCTGGAGACCTTCAAATGTCCCAGGTCGATTAGAAAAAATAAATTCGCGCGACCGACCTCTTTATAAAAACGCACAGCCTCATCGGCATCCGCCAAAAGAGCGATTTCGTTTTTACCTTTAATCAAATTGAATTTGGCGACAACATTGTTTTCAACAGCTAACTGGATATTTCTCTTGGCGGCATAATCCAACAGCACCCTAACATTCTTCACAAAATTTTTATAGGCCGTTGGGTAAGATATCCTGGGGAGGTCTATTTGTGGTCGACCTAAATCTTGGGGTTGCGCGTGAAAGGCAAACCCGGCATGGACACTAAAAAACGGCGCCCCCAAATCCGCCGACAAATCTAAAGCTATCTGGCAATGTTGAACGCTTCGCCTGACCACTTCCTTATCATCGGAAGCTAAATTCAAAACAAAATCCTCTTTAGGTCGCGGAAAATAATTATGCACTAAAAATCTCATCTGCCCGCTTTTGTATAATTTCCGCACCACAGCCACATTGTCATCCGCATAATCCACGTTGGCACTCAACTCCACGTTCGTGAACCCAAGTTCCAAGCACGTATAGAAAATTTTTTTTAAGCTTCGGTTCTTAAACGCGCTGGTGGAGATATAAACATTAGGCAGCATCGACAATCCTAAGAACGTTCTCAGCGACATATTCCAATTCTTGAGAGCTAATCGCGTGAAACATCGGCAAATTAAGAACCCGTTCGGTCATCCATTTGGCGTTCGGACAATCATATTTTTGATTCTTCTCACGATATCGTTCAAAAAACGGCTGCTCATACGCCGGCATCGGATAAGCGACCCGGGTGGCAATACCAGCCTCGCCTAAAGCTTTAGCCGCTTTGTCTCTATTTTCAACGAGAATGGGGGCAAAGAACCAGGCGTTCTTGGCACCTGTTCTGATGATGGGCAATTTAATTTTTGGAGAAATCTTAAAACGCGAATAATAATATTGAGCGATCTCAGAACGGCGTTTGAGAATTATTTCAAATTTATCCAGCTGTTTTAAACCAATCGCCGCCTGAAGATCAGTTAATCTCGAATTTGTTCCCAGGACCTGATGAATATATTTCCTGTCGGGGTCTTCGCCTTGATTGCGCATCATACGAACGCTGCGGGCAATCTCATCATTTTCCGTAAAAACCATTCCGCCTTCTATGGTCGTCATGAGTTTGGCCGTATGAAAGCTTGTTGTCCCCACCAAACCCTGTTTGCAAAGTTTTTCTCCCTTGTATTCGGCACCCAAGGACTGAGCGGCGTCATGAACTAACGGAATTCCAGATTGTTGTGAAAGACGTTTAAGGCCGTCGTGATCCGCCGGATTGCCGCCGTAATCAATATACAGAATGCATTTTGTCTTTTTGGTGATGAGCTTTTCAATGGCCATTGGATCAATGTTATATGTATCCAATTCGATATCGGCAAAAACCGGAACGGCGTGCTGGTACAAAACAGCGCTGACGGTGGCGATAAAGGTCATCGCCGGCACGATCACTTCATCTCCAAGGCCAACACCAATAGCCTTTAAAGCTAAGTCAATGGCATCGGTACCATTGGATACAGCGATCGCGTGTTTGACGCCGATATAAGCGCGCATGCGCCCTTCAAAAGTTTTTGTCCGCGGTCCCATCGAAAGCCATGTCGAATCATACGCGGCCATGAGCTCTTGACCTTCGGATTCATCCAGCCAGGGGTTCGCCCAGGGAACTTGCATTTTTTTGTCAATCACCGGCATACATTAACCTCCCCGCAATTTTTTTAGAGTCGCGATGACCGCCTCGATCATATAATCAAAATCCTCCTCCGGCATCCAGCTATGAGAAGGAAACGAAACCATATTATCAAAAAAATCATCCGTCGCCGGACAATCGGCCTTGCCGAAACCGGCTTTTTGGAACATCGGATACCGGGACAAAGGATAATATTGAACAATCACTTTAACGCCATATTCTTTGAACATCATTCCGATAAAGTCATGATTCGTTTTACAATATTTTTTTCCGTTGTATTTCGCCGGTAAAAGATGGGCGGTCGTCGTTTGTCCATCTGGAATCCTCTGGAAGATAAGTTCAGGATAATCTTTAACGGCGGCTATGAATTTTTTCATCCGTGAAACTCTTTGGCCGATCAGTTTATCCGTACGCTTAAGAACCATTGTCCCCAAAGCGCATTGAACCTCTCCTATACAAAAATTATATGGCCACAGGCCATCCACATCGAAATCAACATTACCCATCGCCGGCACCCAGTAGCGTTCTCTCGGATCGGGATAGGCGCGCACGCCATTATGACGAAGGCCAGGGACCAATTTCGCCCAATCGGGATTTTTCACCGTCAACATCCCCCCCTCACCTAAGGTCGTGATATTTTTATGAGTGTGAAATGAAAAGCATCCCAGGTCACCCCAGGCGCCGACTTTCTTACCCTTTGATTCTGCTCCGAGAGCCTGGGCGCAATCCTCAACGACCAAAATATTATTTTGCTTAGCCAAGTTCATGATCGGCTGCATGTCAGCCGCTAAACCATAAAGGTGAACCACAACAAAAACTTTTGTCTTTGCCGTCATCTTTTTTGTCAAGGTCTTGGCCGTCGCCACAAGAGTTTCGGGATCAATATCCGCCCAAATAATCTTAGCGCCTGTTCTGGCAAAGGGAATCGCCGTCGCGCAAAAGGTATGCGCGGGGATTATCACTTCATCTCCAGGCCCGACTCTGGTCAGTAACGCGGCCAGCTCCAACGCCGCCGTGCAGCTGGATACCGCAAACGCGAAATTGTTTCCATTGTAACGGCAAAACTCTTGTTCAAATTCCTTCTGATATTTTCCTTGAGTAAAAGTATCTCGGGTATTGCGCATAACGTCGGCCACCAGAGCAATCTCTTCCTCGGTATAAACAGCGCCAACACCGCTCCAGGGGATTTCTTTCTTGATCGTTTTAACCAACGCAAACCTCCGCTTGAGTCATTGCGAGGACCATGCACCGTAAGGTGCAAGGGACGAAGCAATCCCTAAAAAAATTAATCTCTTTAAAGATTGCTTCGACCTCATTTCATTCGGCCTCGCAATGACAAAATTCTCGATTTACGAATAGAAAAATTCACTTTTTGATTTCCCCTTTTAAAATCTCTATCCAACCGCCAATTTCACTAAGTTTATGGGCATCGGAGCCCAACGAAATCAACGGATTATGTTTCTGCAAAATCAATTTTAAATCCGGATAGATCGCGGCATGATAAGAACAATCCAAATCGAAAGCCATGTCCTGTTTTTTACATTCGGCAATGATCTCTTCAAAAAATTCCAAAGGAAATTCATTGTATCCTCTTATCGACATGCCTCCCGGATGCCCCAAAACATTGGCCTGCCCTTTTTTAATAGCCGCGATGGACAATTCCAATTCAATCTCCTGGCAAATCTTCTTGTCGAATTCTTTCGGGCTGTAAAGTCTTCGGCCCAGAGGGAAACGATGCACGCTGGCGATTTTGATTTCCGCTTTCTTAAAAACATTTTTCGGCGCGTCGATTTCACCATCAAAATTCTTAACCTTGGCCTCAAAACCAGCCAAAATCTCTAGGGACATTTGCTTTCTGATTTTTTTTATCTCCTGATCGTATTGCGCGAAATAGGTTGAGGTCTCTCGAATATGATCCGTGATCGCGATGGTCTTTAACCCGATTTCCCGGGCGCGTTGGGAGATCTGAAGGATGCTCCCTTCCCCGTCTGTCCAGGTGGAATGAATATGTTTGTCCGTGTAAAGATACTTTCGATCAAGCGCGTTGAATCGTTTAAAATAATTACCCTTTTTCATGCTATACTCTCACAACCAATGCTTCACCGCGGCCTTGGCCGTTGTGCGCGCCTTCTCTTTAAAACCGTCGATGGCTTTGGGGTCAACATAGACATAATCCAAATACACTAACGCCACCTTCTTCTTATATTGACGGATATATTTCTTTTTGCCTGTTAGAAAATGCTCGGTCAGCAAAACGACTTCATTGTACCCGCAGGCGGCCCGCACCACGTTGGTTGTCGAAAATCGAGCGTTGATTTCAAAAATATACGCCTTGCCTTTCTTCAACCGGCATTGAACATTCATCGGCCCCGGAGAACCAATTTGCCGGGCCAGTCTTATCATCTGCTCTCTTAGCTCGGGATAATGATCGATGATAATTTTTCGGGAATCTCCTTTGACCAATTCCCGTCTTGAACAAATGCACCCTAAAATATCGCCATCCAAGGCCACCGAAACACTGTTGGAATATTCGCCTTCACGCTCATCGATGTACTCTTGAATCATATAATCTTGGGAGGCCTTCAAATTTCCAAGAACATAATCAAAATCCCTGCGACTCGAAATCAAATGAAAACCCCGCTGGCCCCATCCGGCTTTCGGCTTAACAACGAAAGGATAAGACAGTTCCTTCAAAGCCGCGCGATGTTCAGACAAAGGATAAGATTTCAAAAACGGAAAGCCGCTATCTTTCAAAAAACCAGCCAGTTTCAATTTATCGTTGCCGATGTCAATCAAACGTTCATTACCGATTAAGACCCTTGTCCCTTGCACTTCAAACTTTTGTTTCGCCTGCAGGATAAAGGGAAGTTCGCTGTCAAACCCGGGAATCAAAATCGCCACTTTCTCTTTTGAGCAAATTTTAAGCAATTCCT
>Ga0247727_10010360_pt1 | contig 16550 bp, 14 predicted proteins | sample WisWelCaveWW1625_FD_202498 | JGI IMG/M metagenome (GOLD analysis project Ga0247727, IMG submission 202498) | Biofilm microbial communities from Wishing Well Cave, Virginia, United States - WW16-25 | ecosystem: Environmental > Aquatic > Deep subsurface > Groundwater > Cave microbial mat | place... | reverse complement strand
AGTCCGTCCCTGCCGAGGTCTGGATCAACCGACCGGCGAAGGAGGTGCCGCAAGCCTGATCTTGGAACGCTGGTGTCTCACCGGGCTTGACAGGCTCCGGCCGGCACCGGCGCGCCGCCAGGGATGGTCGGCCCGCGGAGGATAGCCTGCCCGGTCGGTCGCGACGGTGGCGAGGTCGCGGCGGGCGAGGTTGGCGGGCGCGGTCTCGAGGCTGCGCAGGCGGCGGGCATCGAGGATCGGCTCGGTGGCCAGCAGGACCCGGCCGCGATCGCTGACCACGATCCGCCCGTCGAGCCGGACCTCGACCTCGACGCGCCGGCCGGCATAGCCGCGCCGGCCGGGCAGGGCGGGCAACTGGAGCGCCAGGCCGCCGATGCGGATGGTGTGGTCGTTGGCGACCACCCGCCGATAGTGGAAGGCGAAGATCGCATCGAGGTCCGTCTCCTCGGGCACGGACCGCCAGGCGGGCACCGGATCGGCCGGCTCGACCGCGAAGCGGGCGTTGCGCTCGGGCAGGTAGGTGGCGAGCACCCGGTTGGCGCTCTGCCGGTCACAGGCCCCGGCCAGGCGCAGCAGGAGCACGAGCCGGTCCTGGTCGGTGCCCCAGCTGCGCTCGATGCGGCCCTTGGCCTGGGCGCTCCGGGCGGCGATCGATCGGATGCCGAGCGCCGCCAGCGCCCTCCCGGCCTGCGTCGTCAGCCGACGCTCCTCGGGCGTCTCCGGCTGCGCGCCGAGCCCGGCGCGCGCCTCGAACGCACCATGACGGTCGCGGTAGATGGCCGCCGGGATGCCGTTCTCGCGCACCGTCGTGCGCAGGATCTCGAGGTAGCCCGCGGTGTCCTCCTCGTCACGGAAGGTCGCCGCCACGACCCGGCCGGTGGCGTCGTCGATGGCCCCCACGAGGGTCAGCCAGGGACCCCGGCCCTGCAGCCAGTCGTGACGGCTGCCGTCGAGCTGGAGGAGGAGGCCCTCCCGGGGCATCCGCTCACGCCGGCGACGATGGCGTGGTGGGCGGTGGCGGCGGGGACTCGGTCGACCGGCCGCGCGCAGGATCCGTCGCACGCTCACCCGTCCGAGGTGGATCCCCTCCCGCTCGGCGAGCAGCTCCGTGAGGTGGCAGTCGTTGGCGCCGTCGTACGTCGTCCGGCCCAGCTCGAGGACCCGCGCCCGGAGCGCGTCGGGGATCCGTCGCGGCGAGGCTCGGCCCCGGTTGCCGTGGACGAGCGCCGCCGGACCCTCGGCCACGTAGCGCCGCCTGAGGCGCCACGCCTGGCGCTCGGACAGCCCGAGCAGCGCGATCGCCTCCGGCGTCCTGAGCTCGCCGGCCAGCCAGCCGAAGAGCACCGTCGCCCGCTGTTGGTCCCTGCCTGTCATCGTGATCGTCTCTCTCTCCATCCGGGGAGACTGACAAAGTCACTGATCAGCTCGCACTGACAGACTTACGGACCATCCACAGTCAGCCCTCGAGCAGGTCGTGCCCGGTCATGCCCGGCCAGCGATCGACCCCGGCCAGCCGGAGGAGCGTCGGCGCCACGTCGGCCAGGACGCCGTCCTCCAGCCGGCGGCCGCGGACGATTCGTCCGGCGAGGACGAGCGGGACGGGGTTCAGCGAGTGGGCGGTGATCGGTCGGCCGGAGGCATCGCGCATCTCGTCGGCGTTGCCGTGATCGGCGGTGACGGCAAGCAGCGATCCGGGCCCGGAGTCGTCCGCCATGTCCCCCGCTGCGAGGGCGGCGACGATCCGGGCGAGGCAGCCGTCGACGACCTCGAGCGCCGCGATCGTGGCCCGCCAGTCGCCGCTGTGGCCGACCATGTCCGGGTTCGCATAGTTCGCGAGCACGAAGTCATAGCGCCCCGATCGGATCCCTTCGACCACGACGTCCGTCACGCCGGGCGCGCTCATCGCCGGCGCCAGGTCGTACGTCGCCACCTTCAGGCTGGGTACGAGCACCCGCTCCTCGCCCGGGAACGGCGCCTCGCGGCCGCCGTTGAAGAAGTAGGTCACGTGGGCGTACTTCTCGGTCTCCGCGACGTGCAGCTGGCGCCAGCCGGCCTCGCTGAACGCCTCGGCGAGGCTCCGCGCCACATCAGCCGGGAAGGCGACGAGGGCGGCGAGCCCGGCTTCGTATCCGGTCATCGTCACGACGAGGAGATCCCGCGGGGCGGGGCGTCCGTCGGCCGAGGCGCGGTCGAAGCCTGCGAACCGGCTGTCGACGAGGGCGTGGCCGAACTGCCGCGCACGGTCCGCGCGGAAGTTCGCGTGGACCAGCGCATCGCGGTCTCGGACGACCCCGTCGCCGCCGTCGATAACCGTCGGCCGCACGAACTCATCAGATTCCCCGCGCGAGTAGGCCGCCTCGATCGCCGCAGCTGACGTTGCCGCCCGCTCCCCTACTCCGTGGACGATCGCGTCGTAGCCCCGCTCGGTCCGCTCCCAGCGTCGGTCGCGATCCATCGCCCAGTAGCGCCCGCCGACCGTCGCCACCCGAACATCCCGGTGTCGTCCCGCGAGATCCGACTCCAGGTCGGCGAGGAACCCGGTGGCCGAGCGCGGTGGCGTGTCGCGTCCGTCGAGCAGCGCATGGATGCGGACGCTCGGCACGCCGCGGCGTCCAGCAAGCTCGACGAGTGCCCGGATGTGGCGATCGTGGGCGTGCACGCCGCCGGGCCCGATGAGGCCGATGACATGGAGCCTGCCCGTCTCGGCGGCACGTACGCACGCCGCCACGAGAGCGGGTCGCTCGAAGAATGACCCATCTGCGATCGCCGCGTCGATCCGCGGCAGGTCCTGCAGGACGGGTCGCCCGGCGCCCAGGTTGAGATGGCCGACCTCGGAGTTGCCCATCTGGCCATCCGGCAGGCCGACCGCCCCCTCCGACGCGCCCAGGACGGCACTCGGCCAGGCGGCGAGAAGCGATCGCCAGGCCGGCATCCGCGCGGCGGCGATCGCATCGGTTGCCGGATCCCGGCCGACGCCGAAGCCGTCGAGGACGACGAGGACGATCGGGCGCGGACGACGCAGGCGGCTCGCCGTCACGCGACCTCGGCCGCACGGCGCGCGCGCGCCGTGACCGCGGCCCGCGCCACGATGCCGGCCATCTCGTCGGGCTTGAGGGAGGCGCCACCGACCAGGGCGCCGTCGATCTCCGGTTCGCCGAGGAACGCGCCGATGTTCGCCGAGCTGACCGAGCCGCCGTACAGGATCGGGATCCGCTCCGCGGGCCAGCCGAGCGCCGCGAGGCCAGCGCGGATGGAGGCCGCCATCGCGGCGGCATCGGCGCCGCTCGCGTTCCGCCCGGTGCCGATCGCCCAGACGGGCTCATAGGCGATCACGAGATCGGCGTTCCCGCCGTGCGGCACCACGTCATCGAGCGCTCCGGCGAGCTGGGCGCGCACGACGGCCTCCGCGCGACCGGCATCTCGCTCCCCGAGCTGCTCGCCGACGCACAGGATGGGCCGCAGGCCGTGGCCGAGCGCGCGAGCAAGCTTGCGGCCGATCCGGTCGTCGGTCTCGCCGGCATCTCGGCGCCGCTCCGAGTGCCCCAGGATGACCCACGTCGCGAGCCCGACGAGCATCGGCGCCGCGACCTCACCGGTGAACGCGCCGTGATCCGCCTCATGGATGTTCTGGGCGCCGACGGCGACCGGTGGGTCGAGGTCGGCGACGGCATCCCGGACCGCGGCCAGGCAGACGAACGGCGGACAGATGACCCGCACGACGTCGGGCTCCGCGGTCCGCAGCGCGATGGTCCGGGCGAGGCCGGCCGCGTCCGCCGGGGTCGTGTGCATCTTCCAGTTGGCGGCGACGATGACCGGGCGCATCCGGTGAATCATGCCAGAGGGGTTCCGTCGGATCCGCCCGAGGCGAGCCTGACCATCCGGTCGAGGGCCCGCTGGACCGCCGAACGGTGGAATCCGAGCCGCTCCGCGAGCTCGCCCAACGTCGCCTCGGGCGTCTCGCGGCGCGCGTCTGCGACGACCCGGACGGCGTATGGCTCGCGCGTCAGTCGGCCATCAGCCGCCAGCGCCTCGATCGCGGCAAGCTGCCGTCCGGCGGCCGCCACGATGCGGCCGAGGTTCGCCGATTCGGCGTTGAGGATCCGATTCATCTGGCCCCGCATCGCCCGCGCGACCTGGCGAGCCTCGACCTCGAGCAGCGTCGGCCCGGCACCGATCCGGCGCAGGAACGTGCCGACGACATCCTGCCCCTTCCAGGTCACCACGCCCCGGTCGCGTCGCAGGCGCCACGATGCCGGCAGTCCGACGTCGCCCAACTGCCGCGCCAGGCGCTGTGCCTCGACGACCGGGATGACGAACTCAAGGTGAGTCCGGCCGTTCGCGAGCGACAGGGAGCCCGCCGCCAGGAAACGCCCTCGAAGGTAGGCCGTCCGACAATGTTCGGCGGCATCGTCCCAGCCGAATGGCGGCTCCGCGGCCGCTCTGGCGTCACGGTTGAGCCGGTGGACGATGCGCGCCACCACCGGGTCCCTGGCGGTGACGTCACCGATGCCCGCGAGCTCTGCGCGCCGGTCGCAGGGACGGGCCGGCTCGAGCGCCCCGACCTCCGCTCGGAGCGCCGCCACGATCTCCCGATCGTGTCTCGCCACGGACTCCTCAGGCTGTCCGGGTCGCCGTTGCCCGCCGATGGGCGCCGCCGTCACGCTCCAGGATCCGCAGCAGCGCGGTCGCGAGCCGCTCCGGATCGTGTCGGTGAGCGTTCGTTGGGTCCACGACCGCCTCGAGGGCAAGGCGCGGCGGGCGCTCCATCGCGGGCGGCCAGCGCAGCCGGACGGCCTCCGCCTCGTAGGACGGCGGTCGCAGGGCGTCGAAACGGTCGTTGGCGAGGACCACGTCGATGAGCTCGGGGCCCACCGCGCGCTCGATCGCCTCGAGGTGGTCGGCCAGGTCGAGGCCGGCCGTCTCGCCGGCCTGGGTCGCCACGTTGCAGGCGTACACCCGGAGCGCGGCCGTGGCGGCGAGGGCGTCCCTGACGCCGGGCACGAGGAGAACCGGCAGCAGGCTCGTGTACAGGCTTCCCGGGCCGAGGACGACGAGGTCGGCGTCGGCGATCGCGGCGAGGGCGTCGTTGGATGCCGCGACGTCACGGGGCGCGATCCAGACCGACGCGATGCCGCTCGTCCGCATGACCCGCGACTGGCCGTCCACGATCGTGCCGTCCCGCGTCCGTGCGTGGAGCGTGATCGGTGTCGGCGAGACGGGCAGGACCTGGCCCCGCAGCGCGAGGACGCGGTTCATCCGCCGGACACCCTCCTCGAAGTCTCCCCCTTCGAGTGCGGTGAGTGCCGCGATGAGCAGGTTGCCGATGGCATGGCCGCCGAGCGCGCCCGGCACCATCTCGATCGGCGTTCCGGGGACCCGCCGCTCGCCGGGGAAGCGGTACTGCAGGAGGTCCGCCATGAGCGGCTCCGCGTCGGCGAGCGCCGCCATGCAGTTCCGGATGTCACCGACCGGCGGGATGCCGAGCTCGGTGCGCAGCGCGCCGGACGATCCGCCGTCGTCGGCCACCGTGACGATCGCCGTCAGGTTGGCGGTGTGGAGCTTGAGCCCGCGGAGCAGAGCGGACAGCCCGGTGCCGCCGCCGATGGCCACCACCCGTGGCCCTCGCGCCAGGAGGCGCTTCTTGACCAGGACCTCGGCCAGCGACTCACGGGTGCGGCCGCCCGGCGGGTCCCGCAACGGGTCGGTCACGGATCGGACGACGCGCATCGCGCCGAGCGCCACGAGGCCGAGCCCGGCGACCCCGACGATGAAGCCGCGCAGCGGATACGGCAGGAACTGGAGCGTCAGCGCGTCGACGGCGAGCGCACCGAGCGAGCCCGGCTCGAAGTCGCGCCCGAGCTGTCGCAGCACGTGCGCACCCGCGACGGCGAGCAGGAACAGACCGGCGAAGACGACGACGAGCCAGCGTTTGACGCCGATGCCCGGCGTCAGCCAGCGGCGGACCTGCATCGGTCAGGCCCGCTCAGCGGCCGGACGGCCGATGTCGCGGTGGCTGACGGTGACGCCGCTCAGCCCGCGCGAGCGAAGCCGTGCCGCGATCGCTTCGGCCAGGACGATCGACCGGTGGAAGCCGCCGGTGCAGCCGATCGCGACGGTGAGCCGGGTCTTGCCCTCGGCCGCGTAGGCGGGCAACGCGACGCTGAGGAGCTCGTCGATCGCACCGAGGAAGACCGGCGCGACCGGCTGGCCGAGGACGAACGACCGCACCGCCTCGCTCAGGCCGGACTGCGGCCGTAGCTCGGCTTCGTAGTACGGGTTCCGCAGCAGCCGCGCGTCGAATACGAGGTCGGCCTCGAGCGGCAGGCCGAACTTGTAGCCGAACGACATGACGTGCACGACGAGGCCTTCGTCCGGCAGAGCCAGCGCCGCGAGGACCGCCTCCCGGAGCTCCCGGAGGGAGAGGTCGGACGTATCGATCACGACGTCGGCCTCCGCTCGGACCGGCTCGAGCCGTCGACGCTCCTCGTCGATCGCAGCGGCGACGCTGCCGTCCCCCGGGTCCAGCGGATGTCGGTGCCGCGTCTCCGAGAAGCGACGGATCAGGACGTCGCTTCGCGCCTCGACGAAGATCACCTGCGGACGAAGCCCGCGACCCTCCAGCGCACCGCGGATCGCGCGGTAGGCCCGTTCCGCGTCGCCGGCTCGGACGTCCAGCACGATCGCGACCCGCGCGAAACGGCCGCGATCGTCCGCCGCGAGCTCTGCCAGCCCGGCCAGCAGTTCCGAGGGGACGTTGTCGACGACCGTGTAGCCGACGTCCTCGATGAGCTTGGCGACAGCGGTTTTGCCGCCGCCGGAGAGACCGCTCAGGAGGACGACGTGCTGACCCTCTTCCGGTCCCTCGATCCGCGGCGCGGCGGGCGGATCGTCGGGCTCGTCGCTCGCCATGGAGTCAGTCTAGTCTCAGCGGCCGCTCCGACGAATCATCACGATCGTGAGCTCATACAGGAAATACATCGTCAGGCCCAGGACGCCCGGACTGACCAGGTCACCGCCAGGCGTGACGGCGGCGGCGAAGATGGCGATGCCGAGGATCACGACCCGACGCGATCTTCGCAGCAGGTCGGAGGTGACGATATTCACCCGCGACAGGGCGACGAGGACGATCGGGAACTCCATGATCAAGCCGAACGCGAGGAACATCGTGCTCACGAAGTCGAAGTACTGGCGCGCGTCGAGCAGCGACCGGATGTCGTCCGACTGGAAGCTCAGCAGGAAGCCGGCCGCGAACGGTAGGACGATCCAGGCGATGCCCACCCCGACCGCGAAGAACACGACCGCAAGCAGCAGCCACGGCTTGATCGTTCGGCGCTCAGCCGCCGTCAGTCCGGGCGCGACGAACGCCCAGATCTGCCAGACGATGACCGGCATCGCCAGGATGATCCCGGCCACGAGGGCGATCCGCAGGCGGATCGCGAACGGCTCCCCGATGCCAGTCGAGATGAACGGCTGGTCGTACGGCACCGGCGCCTTGAGGATCGATACGAACTCCTCGCCGAACCAGAAGCCGAGGATCGAGCCGACGAGGATGGCCAGGACGGAGCGGACGATCCGGTCGCGCAGCTCGGCGAGGTGATCGACGAGCGACATGACGCCGGCGTCGCCGGCGTCGGCGCCCGTCGCGGCGTCGCCGGCGGCGGCGCCCGTCGCGGCGCCGCCGGGGCCCGGGCCAGCCGGGGGCGGGGAACCGGCGACGGGGCTCAGGCCGAGCGCGTCGGCGTCATCCATCGGTCCGATCCCGCACGCAGCGGATGCGGGCGGGCGCTAGGCCCGCGGCTCCTCCGGCGCGTCGGCGGCCGTGGGCGCGGCCACCGGCGGCGCGGCCATCGGCGGCCCGGGGGCGATGGCGGGTGAGGCGGGCGCCGCTTTCGGATCGACGTTCGTCACGTCCTTGACGTCAGTGGCCGCCTTGCGGAACTCGCGGATGCTCCGCCCGAGTGCGGCGCCGACGTCCGGGAGCTTCCCCGGCCCGATGACGATCAAGGCGATGATCAGGATGAGGATGAGCTCGGGTCCCTGGATGTTGAACGGCATCGGATCCGCGGCGACCTCGTGCTGGACCGGGCGCTCGACCGCGTCCCGGGCGGCCTAGGGTAGCACAGGGAGCATCGCCGCCCAGCGGGTGGCCGCGCTCGCGACGCGCTCCCCGAGGTCGCCCGCCGGTCGCCCTTCGTCCGGCTCCAGGGCAGCCCGCGCGATGGCCCGCGACACGTTCACCAGGAGCCCGCCGCCCGGCCGCCCGCCGGCCGGCGGAGCGATCGCACGACCGGCGGCCAGGACCGGATCGACCGCGCCGCCCTGCGCCCCGACACCCGGCACGAGGAAGGCGAGTCCGGGAGCGAGCGAGCGCGCGGCTGCGAGCTCGCCCGGAGCCGTGGCACCGACGACCAGGCCGACGGTCGCTCCTGGCCCCCAGCCGGACGCCGCCCGCGCGACGCGCGCCCAGATGGGCTCGCCGACGCCGCCACCAGCGGCGACGAACAGGTCCTGGAGCTCCCCGGCGCCCTCGTTGGAGGTCCGGCAGAGCACGTAGGCGAACCGGTCGGGTCGTTCGAGGAGCGGCCCGATGGCGGCCCCGCCGAGATACGGGTTCACGGTCACCGCGTCGGCGTCGAGGGCGCCGAACAGGGCGACCGCCTGGCGGGCGGCGGTCGATCCGATGTCGCCCCGCTTCGCGTCGGCGATGAACGGAACCGCCGGCGGGACGGCCGCCCGGAGCCTTTCCAGGGCCGCGATGCCGGCCGACCCGAAGGCTTCGAAGAACGCGAGGTTGGCCTTGACCGCCGCCGCGACGGGCAGGCCAGCCTCGAGGACGAGGCGGGCGAACCGCTCCGCGCCGGCGACGCCCGAGCCGAGAGCGGGCGGGATCTCGGCGGGATCCGGGTCCAGCCCGAGGCAGAGGACGTTGCCGACCGCGGCGCTGCGACGCGCAAGGCGCTCGAGGTACGGCTCGCGGGTCACGGGACCGCCGAGGGGCTCGGACTCGCCGCTGGCGACGGCGTCGGGCTCGGCGTCGGCGCCGGCAGGAGCTCCGCCGGGATGTGCCAGTCCGGGCGCGAGGCCGGGTCCAGGCCCGCCGCGGCGGTCAGCGGCAGCGTCTCGCCGAGCGTCCAGGTGGGGCCGCTTCCGATGACCGTGACGAGCACGAGGTCGACCACGCCGCCATCGATGTGGAGGTACGCGATCGCGTCGCCGGCCGGCGACCACTCCGGGCTGAACGAGCGGCCGTCGCTCGTGAGGCGCAGCAGCTCGATGCCGGTCCGCGCTTCGAGCATGACGACGTCGGTGCCGAAGCCATCGGTCGACGTCACCGCGACGAAGCGGCCGTCCGGCGACCACGCCGGCGAGACATAGCCCGGGCCGGCCATCGCGGACGACTTGCCCGTGGCGAGGTCGAGCCGCATGAGCGTCGGCGCGCCGCGTGAGCCGTCGCGACCGTTCCTGACGTACAGCAGGCTGCCTCCGTCCGGCGACCAGGCAGGATCCTGGTGTCCGAACGGCTTGTTCTGCGGCGCCGCGGCCGTCGCAAGCGATCGTGTGGCGAGGTCGACGTATTGCAGGACGACGTCCGACTTCGTCGGGTCGGGTCCGTCACTGACGAGCGCGAGCCGCGAGTCGTCCGGCGAGACGACGGGCTGGCGGATGAAGAACGACCAGATCGTGCTGCCGCGCTCGAAGGTCCCGCTGAGCAGCGTCTCGGGCACACCGTCGCCATCCGATCGAACGCGCATGACGCTCGGTACATCGAGGTCGTACTGCCGCTGCACGCCGCCGACGAGGATCCGGCCGAAGCGAGGCGTCAACCGGATGAAGTAGATCCACGCGCCGTCGGGCGACCACGACGGCATGGCATCACGGCCGCCGGTCGTCAGCTGATACGCCCGCTCCCCCGATTGGGTCCAGATGTTGCCGGCCTTCACGTACGTGATCGTGCCCGGGACCTTCGTCCGCGGATCGACGACGATGACGTCGGACGGGGTCGGCGTCTTGATCGGCCCGTCGAGCTGATCGTCGCGCCCGTTCGACAGGAACGGCAGCTGGCCGCTGGCCAGGGCGAGCGTGAGGAGCGCCACGACGAGCAGGCCGGCCGCGGCGCCCAGCTCGGGCAGCGCCGCGATCCGGCGCGACCGCGCACGTCCGGCGGATCGCTCCGGCCGGCGGTCTCGCGTGGCGGTCATGCGCGGCTGGCGCCGATGGCGCCCGCATCCGTAGCGACGAGCATCGCCTCCGGAACGCCCAGCCCGACGCTCCCGGCCGGCGCGGCGTCCCGGATGTCCAGTTGCAGCGACTCGACCCCGCCGAAGCGCCGGCTGCTGAGCCGCGCCACGACGTCCATGCGGTCTCCCTCGCGGACCGCGGTCGCGAGCTCCGGCCAGCTGAAGGCGATGCCATCGAGCACGTCGCGTTCTCGGCGCAGGACGAGCTGCGTGTGGCCGCCGCTCGCCTCTCGGACACGGACGACGGTCAGGCCGAGGGCCGCCACGAGTGGTTCTGCGTTCGCCGGCCCGTTCGGACCGAGCAGCGCCAGCTCGCGATGGAGGGCGTAATCGACGCCGCTGGCCGGGACGACGAGCTCGACCGCGAGCGACGGCCGCGGGTCGATCGGGACGGCGCCGGCCGCCAGGACCATGAAGCGGTCGCGGAACCGGTTCCAGAGACGAGCCTCGATCTCGAAGCCGGCAGCCGCGGCATGCCCTCCGTGCCGGACGAGGAGGTCCCCACAGGCGGCCAGCGCGTCGGCGAGATGGAGCCGACCGTCACCACGGCACGACGCACGAACGAACTCGCCGATCTCCGCCCCGACAACGGCCGGCCTGGCCCGCTCCTCCGCCAGGCGTCCGGCGACGAGGCCGACGATGCCGACCGGCCAGGGTCCGCGGACGAGCGTGGCCGGCGCCCCATCGACCGCATCGGCCGAGATCCTCGCCTCGGCGACCGCCACGCGGGTCAGATCGCGGCGGGCAAGGTTCGCATCGTCGAGCCGGGCGGCGAGCGTGGCGGCCTGCTCGGGGTCCTCGGCGAGGAGCAGTCGGGCGGCGTCGAGCGCCTCCCCGACCCTGCCGGCCGCGTTCAATCTCGGGGCGATCGTGAAGCCGATCGTTTCCAGATCGACGGCCGAAGGCGCGATCCCGGCTCGCTCGAGCAGCGCCGCCAGCCCGGGCCGCGGGTCGGCGCGGATCCGCTCGAGACCGAGCCGGGCGATCGCCCGGTTCTCGCCGAGCACTGGCGCGACGTCGGCGACCGTGCCGATCGTCGCGAGGTCCGCCAGGTCGATGGCCGCAGCGTCGCCTCCCGGCGTGTCGGCCAGCAGCAGCTGGGCGAGCTTGAAGGCGACTCCGCTCCCCGCCAGGCGTCGATCCGGATACGTGGAATCCTGCCGATGCGGGTTGACCAGCGCGACCGCCGGCGGGAGCTGCGATGGCAGGCGATGGTGATCGGTCACGATGACGTCGATCCCGCGGCCGGCCGCGGCCGCGATCTCCGGACCGCTCGTCGAGCCGCAATCGACCGTGATGATGAGCGTGGCGCCGGACCTCTCTGCGGCGTCGATCGACGCCAGCGACAGCCCATGTCCCTCGTCGAGACGGGAGGGGACGTACGGCTCGACGTGCCCGCCGAGCCGTCGCAGCGCGAGGATCAGGATCGCCAGGCCGGTCAGCCCGTCGGCGTCGAAGTCGCCGAAGACGACGATGCGCTCCGCGTGATCGAGGGCCCGCCGGACTCGCTCGTGGAATCCCGCTGCGTCGGGCAGCCCCCTCGGGTCGTGCAGCGCGGCCTCGGGCAGCCCGAAGAAGCGCTCCAGTTCGGCTGCGTCGCGCACCCCACGACGGGCCAGGAGCTCGAGCAGGCGCGGCGCCAGACCACGGCGAGCGGCCGCGTCCGAGAGGTCCGGATCCGACTCGGCCGCCGCGGGAAGGACCCATCGGAAGCGCGGCTGGAGCACCGGCTTAGGATGCCACGGCCGACTCACCGGCCGCTTCCGGGCGGCGCGTCAGGCCGGCGCTCGACGCGTCGCCGGGACGCCCGGACGGCGACCGCGCCGACGGTCGTCCCACTCGTGCCAGACCACGAGCAGCGGGCTCGCGTTGAAGATCGAGGAGTACGTCCCGGAGACGATACCGATGAGGAGCGCGAGGACGAAGCCCTGGGTCGCCGAGCCGCCGAACATCAGCAGCGCAGTGAGCGTCAGGACGACGGTGAAGCTCGTCGTGATCGATCGACCGAGGGTCTGCAGGAGCGAGTGATTGACGATCTCCGAGAACGGCTCCCCGGCGTGGCGGGCGCGATTCTCGCGGACCCGGTCGAAGACGACGATCGTGTCGTGCACTGAGAATCCGATGACGGTGAGCATCGCCGTCACGAACAGGCCGTCGATCTCGACGCCGAAGACGGTCCCCAGGATGGCGAAGATGCCGATGACGACGATGACATCGTGGAGCAGGGCGACCAGGGCCGTGGCACCGAAGCGGACGTCGCGGAAGCGCAGCGTGATCCACAGCAGGATGCCGATCGAGCCGACCAGGATGAGGACGATCGCCTGGATGACGAGCTCGCTCGACACGACCGCACCGATCGAGCTCAGCGACGCCTGCTCGGCGATCGGCCCGAAGCGGGCCTGTAGGGCGGCGGCGATCTCGCCGATCTCGCCATCGGTCGGCACCTGGGTGTTCGAGCCAGGGATCGGCGTCGGCGACGGACTGGGGCCCGTGGTCGGGCTTGGCGACGGACTCGCCGAGGCGGACGGCGATGGGCTGGGCGACGCAGACGGCGACGCAGACGGCGACGCGCGCGGCGGCGGTGTCGCACTGGGGCCCGTGGTCGGGCTCGGCGGCGGTGTCACGATGGGGCTCGCGGTCGGGCTCGGAGCCGCCGTCGCCGTCGGTCCGGGAGTGGCCGTGGGCAGCGGCGTCGGGGTCGGCGACACGCCACGCAGATCGAGCTTCGCCAGCCGGATGTCGAAGAAGCCCTTGCCCGTCCGGACGACGGCGGCGTCCTCCTGGCCGAGCCGGATCAGCTCGGCGCGGACGTCATCGGCCTGGACGTCGGCGTTGGCGAACCGGATCGACCACGTCGTGCCGCCGGTGTAGTCGATCGAGAACCGCAGGCCCGCCGCTCCGTTGGTGATCGGCGTGAGGAGGATGAAGATGAGACCTGGGATCGTGATGAGCGCCGAGAAGGCGAAGAACCAGCGGCGCTTGCCGATGAGGTCAAACACCCCCGGCGACCTCGCGTCGGGCGCCCCGGGCGCCGGGCCGGAGGACCATCTCGGCCGCCGACACACCGTACAGCCACGGCCGTCGAGACCAGCTTCTGTCGACGACGATCCGCAGCATCGTCCGCGTGACGGTGATCGCCGAGAACATCGAGACGAGCACTCCGATGATGAGCACGAGCGCGAAGCCCTGGATGACCGATGATCCGAAGAAGTACAGGATCGAGGCGGTGATCAGGCTCGACACATTCGAATCGAGGATCGAGTTCCAGGCCCGGGCGAAGCCCGCCTCGATGGCGTTGGGCAGCGACTTGCCGAGCCGGAGCTCCTCCTTCGAGCGCTCGAAGATCAGGATGTTGGCGTCGACCGCCATGCCGATCGAGAGGACGAAGCCGGCGATGCCGGCGAGGGTCAGGGTGACCGGGATGAGCCGGAAGATCGCGAGGACGACGAGCGCGTAGTAGACGAGCGCGAAGTTCGCGACAAGGCCCGGCAGACGGTAGTGGACGAGCATGAACACGATGACGAGGCTGATCGCGATCGCGGCCGCGAGCAGGCTGCTGGCCAAGAACTCGGCGCCGAGCGTCGGGTCGATCGTATCGGACGACAGCTCCTCGACCGGGAACGGCAGCTGGCCGAAGCGAAGAACGTTCGTCAGCTCCTCAGCCTCTTTGAGCGGGAAGCCGGCGATACCGCCAGCGGAGATCTGGACGCTGCCACCGGTGATCGCCTCGTTGATCCGCGGCGCGGAGATGACCGCCGAATCGAGGACGATCGCGAAGTACTCGCCGACATGGGCGCTCGTCCAGTCGCCGAAGGTCCTCGCCGCCTCATCCTCGAGCGAGAAGACGACGACCCGCTCGCCGTTCTGACCGGTGCCGATCGACGCACTCTTGAGCTTGTCGCCGGAGAACAGGACCGTCAGCTGAGTCAGGTCGAGGAGCTGGTCCTTGACCGGCGGCGTCATCGTCGTCGGGATCGGCACGAAGTCGAGGCGACCGGTCCGGCCGACGAGGCGCCGGACGGCCGCCGGATCGGTCGCCCCCGGGACTTCGATGATGATCCGGTCGGTGCCGGACGTGACGACGATCGGCTCGCCGACGCCGGTCGAGTTGACGCGTCGCTCCATGATCCCGCGGACGACCTCCAGGGAGGTCGCGTCAGGGCTCTGCCCACCGGCCGGCAGGACGCGGTACTCGACCTTCAGCCCACCCTGCAGGTCGAGGCCGAGCTTCGTCTCGACGAGGCGCGCGGGCTCGTCGGCCGTGCGTCCGGGTAGCGTCAGATTGGGGAAGAAGTCGAGGAAGAGCGCGAGCACGCCGATGACGGCGATGAGGAGTGGTCCGGTCCAGCGCATCGACGGCGGATGATACAGGCGACGCCCGGCCGCCGCCCGCGGCCGTCAGCCGTCGAGCGCGGTCTTGATCCTGGCGGCGAGCGCTGGGCCGATGCCGGGCACCGCGGCGATCTGCTCGAGCGGCGCCTCGCGAACGCGCTTGAGCGAGCCGAACACGCGGAGCAGGGCCGCCCGGCGTCTCGGTCCCACCCCCGGCAGGCCGTCGAAGCCGGAACGAACCGCCGCCTTCCGCCGAAGGTCGCGGTGGTACGTCACCGCAAAGCGGTGCGCCTCGTCCCGAATCCGCTGGACCAGGTAGAGCGCTGGTGACGTCGACTGCAGCAGGACGGGCTCTCGGCGCTCCGGAAGGAACAGCTCCTCGCGCTCCTTCGCCAGACCGGCCAGTGGCAGGTCGTGCAGCCCGAGCTCGTCGAGGACCGCCTTGGCCGCGCTCACCTGGCCGCGGCCGCCGTCGACGATCACGAGGTCCGGCATCGCCCAGCGAAGCGCCTCTGCGCTCCCCTCGTCGCCGCTCCTGACGGCCCGGAACCTGCGGCGCATGACCTCCTGATGGGCGGCGAAGTCGTCCGGTCCGGTCACCGTCCGGACTCGGAAGCGCCGGTACTCCCCGCTGCGGGCCTTGCCGTCCTCGAAGACGACCATGCTGCCGACCGTCTCGCGGCCCTGGATCGTCGAGATGTCGTAGCACTCGATCCGCGCCGGGGCGACCGGGAGGTCCAGGGCGCCGGCGAGCTCCTCGAGGGCGCGGTGGGCGCGGCCCTCGTCGGCCAGCCAGCGCACGTGCTCGCGGGCGAGGAATTCGGCGGCGTTCCGCGTCGCAAGGGCCATCAGCTCGCGCTTGTCTCCCCGCTGCGGCACGCGAAGGTGGACCGGCCCACCGCGACGTGCTGACAGGAACGCCTCGAGCTCCGCTGCATCCGGCAGCCGGACCGGCACGAGGACCTCGCGCGCGACGGACGAGGCCCGCGTGTAGTACTGCTCGACGAAGCCACCGATGACCTCGATGTCGGTCGCCTCGCGGGCGGCGTGAAGCAGGAACACGTCACGTCCGACGGCCTTGCCGTCGCGGATGACGAACAGCTGCACCGCCGCCTGGTTGTCCTGACGAGCGAGGCCGACGAGGTCGAGCTCGGTCCGTCCGAAGGCGGCCATCTTCTGACTCTCCATCGTTCGCTCGATGGCTCGCACCTTGTCGCGCATAGCGGCGGCGCGCTCGTAATCCGTGCGCCCGGAGGCCGCCGTCATCTCCTCGCGCAGCGCCCGCGCGAGTGATGCCTGGCGACCCTCGAGGAACAGCTCGACCTGCGCGATGTCGGCCCGATAGGCGTCCTTCGTGATCGCCTCGATGCACGGCCCCTGACAGCGCTTAATGTGGTACAGCAGGCACGGCCGCGGGAGCGCACGAACGTCCTCCTTGATGTCGATCGTGCAGGTCCGGAAGGGGAACAGCCGTCGGACGATGTTCATCGCCTCATCGACGCTCGAGGCGGAGCCGTACGGCCCGAAATAGCGACTGCCGTCGTTCGCCAGCCGGCGCGTGCGCTCGACGCGCGGGAAGTCGTCGGCCAGCGTGATCCGGATGTACGGGTAGCTTTTGTCGTCCTTCAGCCGGACATTGAACGGCGGCTGGAAGCGCTTGATCAAGTTGTTCTCGAGGAGCAGCGCTTCGCTCACCGAGTCGGTTTCTGTGACCTCCAGGTCGACGACCTTGTCGAGCACGGTTCGGATCGGCTGGCCGTCCGGGCCGCCGGTCGGCCCCTTCTGCCAGTAGCTCCGAACGCGGTGGCGCAGGCTCTGCGCCTTGCCGACGTACAGGACGTCGCCCTTCGCGCCCTTCATCAGGTACACGCCCGGCCGGTCGGGCAGGTTGGCGAGGGTCGCCTCGAGCTCGGGGGTCATCGCCCAATCCTAGGCGCTGGTGCGACGAGAACGAAATGGGGCGATCCGCCGCGACGTCGA
>Ga0247727_10010359_pt1 | contig 16551 bp, 21 predicted proteins | sample WisWelCaveWW1625_FD_202498 | JGI IMG/M metagenome (GOLD analysis project Ga0247727, IMG submission 202498) | Biofilm microbial communities from Wishing Well Cave, Virginia, United States - WW16-25 | ecosystem: Environmental > Aquatic > Deep subsurface > Groundwater > Cave microbial mat | place... | reverse complement strand
ACTCAGCTTCCCGAAAGGTGGCTTCCGTTCTTTGGTTCCTACCCAGCGCAACGACGCAATTCGCTAGTGCTACTCTGCGTCTGGCCTTGTTAATCACAACGTCATGGTAATGCACACAAGCCGGCCACCTCCGTGGCCATCGGCATGACGGCACGTGGCAAGGTGCAGAAGGCCAAGTTGCGCTAGCACGCGATCCAGGAGTTCAAATTGGGGGTGTAACATTGTCCACACCATGCGCGAGCCCATCCACCCCGTTCAACTCGCAGCGCTCAAGCGCATGACCCCGGCGCAAAAGTTGCAGATGGTCGCGGACTTGTACGACACCGGCATCCGGCTGCGGATGGAGGGGCTGCGCATGACCCATCCGGACTGGCCCGACGAGCGCCTGGAGTTCGAGGCGCGCCGCTCGTTGCGCCATGCCAGCACCTAGCCTGTTCGCGGCATTCCTCCAGCCGCTCGAACGCCTCGCTCTTCCCTATTGCATTACCGGGTCGGTGGCCGCCAGCGTCTACGGCGAGCCCAGGCTTACTGCCGACATCGACGTGGTACTGCTGCTGAAGCCGCAGGACATTCCCGCACTGCGCAAGGCGTTCCCCGAGGCCGATTACTACTCGCCTCCCGACGCAACACTGCGCGAGTCGTTGAAGAGCGGCGGCATGTTCAACCTGATCCATCACGCAAGCCAGTTCAAGGCCGACATCTACGTCGCCGCGGACGATCCCCTGCACGCCTGGGCACTTGAGCATCGGCGCCACATCGACGTTGCAGGAACCGGCGCGTGGATCGCGCCACCCGAGTACGTGATCTTGCGCAAGCTGCAGTTCTTCCGGGAAGGCGGATCCGACAAGCACTTGCGTGACATCCGCTTCATCCTTGCCGCGACAGCCGTAGATCATGCCTTCATTGAGGCCGAGGCCGTGAGGCTCGGGGTGCTGGCGCAATGGCGTGAGAGTCAGTCGTAGGGTGGGCTAGAGTCCACCCTGCAATCGCTTCGTGCACGGCCGCGCCGTCGTTCTCCTCTCCCTCGCCGCCTTCGCCAGCGCCGCCGCGCTGCGCGTGGCAGACCCGCTGCTGCCGCTGATCGCGGGGACTTTCGGCACCACGCCCGGCGGCGCTGCCGCAGTCATCACCGGCTTCGCGCTCGGCTACGGCCTGCTGCAGCTGGTGAACGGGCCGATCGCCGAGCGCATCGGCAAGTACCGCATGGTGTTCTGGGTCACGGCGATTTCAGCCGCCGGCAACCTCGCCTGCGCGCTCGCGCCTTCGCTCCCCTTGCTGGTCGCGGCGCGCGTCGCCACCGGCGCCACCGTCGGCGCCATCGTGCCGCTGGCGATGGCCTGGATCGGCGACACCGTTCCCTACGAGCGCCGCCAGGCGGTGCTTGCGCGTTTCCTCATCGGCCACATGTTCGGTGTGGCCTTCGCCTCAGCGGCCTCGGGCTTGCTCGGCGAGCGCTACGGCTGGCAGTCGATGTTTTACGTGCTGACGGGGCTGTACGCGACGACGGCTCTGCTCCTCTTCCTCGAGCTGCGCCGCAATCCGCAGACGCGCGACGCGCGCTCCGGTTCCGGCGGGATCGCGCATGCCTTCCGCCGCATGGCGTCGCTCACGCGCCTGCCGTGGGTGCGCGCCATCCTGGCGATCGTCTTCGTCGAAGGGGCGCTGCTCTACGGCGCGCTGGCCTTTGTCGCGCTCGACCTGCATCTGCGTTTTGGCCTGAGCCTCGGTGCGAGCGGCAGCGTGGTCGCCGCTTTCTCCATCGGCGGCCGCGATCCTGCCGCAGTGGCTCGTCTTTCTGCTGGCGCTCGCGCTCGCCAAGGGCCTGGTGGTGCTCGGGCTGGTGCTCCTCATGCGCACCGGGCTGGTCTCGTTCGGCCAGGGCCTGTACTTCGGCCTCGGCGCCTACGCCGCGGCGCTGCTAGCCAACCGCGCGGGGCTCGCAGATGCTGCCTTGATGATCGTCGCCGGCACCGCGTGCGCCGCGGCGGTGGCCGCGATCCTCGGGCTGCTGCTCGCGCGCTACCGCGAGATCTTCTTCGCCATGCTGTCGCTCGCTTTCTCGATGATCCTGTACGGCGCCCTGGTGAAGAGCTCGGCGCTCGGCAGCACCGACGGCTTCAACCTGCACGCCAAGACCTTTGCTGGCTTCGCGCTCGCGGCGGGAAGCGAGCGGCGCCTGTTCTACGCCGTGTCGGTGGTGCTTGTGTTCTGCGTCGCGTGGCTGCTGCACCGCTATCTGGCCTCGCACTGGGGCAGGCTGTCCGCGGCGATCCGCGACAACGAGCTGCGCGTCGAGTACCTCGGCGCCTCGGTGTACCGCGTCGTGTATGTGAATTACGTGGCGGCAGGCGCGCTTGCCGGGATGGGGGGCGCGTTCGCCGCGCTCGCGGTCGGGCACGTGGACCCGGAGACCGCCTACTGGACCACCTCGGGCGAGTTCGTGTTCATCGCCATCCTCGGCGGCACCGGCAATGTGCTCGCGCCGTTCCTCTCGGCGGCGATTTTCGAGGGATTGCGCACGATCGCAAGCCAGTACGCGCCCAACGTGTGGCAGATGTCGCTCGGCCTCGCGATGCTCGCGATCATCATGTTCCTGCCGGGCGGCCTGTGGACCCTGCTGCAGCGAAGGAAGGCGGCGTGAATCCGATCCTCGTCGCGCAAGGTGTGCAAAAGAGCTTCGGCGCGGTCAGCGCGGCCGCCGATCTCAATCTTTCGTTCGAGCGCGACAGCGTGACCAGCCTCATCGGCGCCAATGGCGCGGGCAAGACCACCTTTCTGAACATGGTGACGGGATACCTCAGGCCGGATGCCGGGCGCCTCAGTTTCGACGGACAGGAACTGGTCGGCCTCGACCCGCGCCGCATCACGCGGCTGGGCGTGTCGCGCTCGTTCCAGATTCCGCAGCTTTTTTCTTCGGTCAGCGTGCGCGAGAACCTGCTCGTCGCCGAAGGCATCGCCGCGGCCCAGGGCATCGCCGGGGTCGATGGGGTCGAGCAGGCGACCGACGCGGTCCTCGAGCGCTTCGGCCTCGAGCGGTACGCCGCGCAGGCCGCCGGGTTGCTGCCGGAGGGCGTGCGCAAGCTCCTCGACGTCGCGATGGCGCTGGTCGCGCAGCCGAAAATGCTGCTGCTCGACGAGCCGACCAGCGGGGTCGCCGCCGCCGAGAAGTTCGGCATCATGGACCTGGTCATGGGCGCGGTGCGCGGGCAGGGCGTCACGGTGCTCTTCGTAGAGCACGACATGGACATCGTGTCGCGCTACGCGGCGCGCGTGGTCGCGTTCTACGACGGGCGCGTCATCGCGGACGGCGCGCCCGGCAAAGTGCTCGACGACGCCGAAGTGCGCCGCTTCGTGATTGGGGAGGAGCCGCATGCTTCGGCTTAGCGGCGTATCGGTTTCGATCGGGCCGGTCGGCATCCTGCGCAACGTCAGCCTGGAAATCGGCGCGGGCCGCTTCGCGGGCCTCATCGGCCGCAATGGCGCTGGCAAGACCACGCTGCTGCGCACGATCATGGGCATCCTACCGTACCGCGGCGGCACGGCGCAGTTCGAGGGCACCGCGCTCGGCGGGCTGCCCACGCACCGGCGCGTGGCGATGGGCATCGGCTACATGCCCGAGGACCGGCGGCTGGTGCCCGGATTGACGGTCGAGGAGAACGTGCTGCTCCCGGCATGGTCGGCCGGCCTGCATGACGCGGCCGGCCGGCTTGAGCGCGTGTACCAGGCGATTCCGGAAGTGAAGGAGTTCCGCGCCCGCCGGGCGCTGCAGCTCTCCGGCGGCCAGCAGAAACTCGTAGCGCTCGCGCGCGCGATGATGGCGGGAACCCGCCTGCTGCTGCTCGACGAGCCCTTCGAGGGCGTCGCGCCCGTGCTCGCGCGCCGGCTCGCGGAAGTGATCGCCGCGCTGAGAAGGACCGGCGTCACGGTGATCCTGTCAGAATCGAGCCTGGCGCACGCGCGCGAGCTGCTCGACCAGGTGTTCGTCATCGACCGCGGCGAAATCGAGCCGCGCAACTCAACTGGAGGAGGAAAATCATGAGGCGCTTGCTTGCAGTCCTGTTGCTCGCTCCCTGCCTGGTGTTCGCCCAGGCCTACCCGAGCAAGCCCGTGCGCATCATCGTGCCGTTCCCGCCGGGCGGCACCACCGACCTGATCGCGCGCATCATTCAGCCGAAGTTCACGGAGCACCTCGGCCAGCAGATCCTGATCGAGAACCGCAGCGGTGCCGGCGGCTCGGTCGGCGCTGCCGAGGCCGCCAAAGCGGCGCCCGACGGCTACACGCTGCTGATGGTGTTCGACACACATGCCGTCAACCACCACCTGTACAAGACGGCGCCCGACCCGTTCAAGACGCTCGAGCACATCAGCCTGATGGTGACCTCGCCAAGTTCCTTGGTCGCGGTGACGAGCTTCGCACCGAACAACCTGCGCGAGCTGGTCGCGCACGCCAAGGCCAATCCCGACAGGGTGAATTACGCAACGCCCGGTTCGGGCAGCTCCAACCACCTCGCGGCGCTGCTCCTCGAGCACTACGCGGGGATCACCATGTCCGAAATCGCGTACCGGGGCGGCGGGCCGATGATCCAGGCGCTGCTGGGCCAGCAAGTGCACATTTCCTTCCTCTCGACGCCGCTGATCCTGCCGCACATCAAGTCCGGCAAAGTGAAGGCGCTCGCGGTGGGCGGCCGCCAGCGCATCGCCCAGTTGCCCGAGGTGCCGACGCTCGCGGAGACCTATCCGGGCTTTGAGCAGATCTCCTGGTTCGGCATCCTCGCCCCGGCCGGCACTCCGCGCGACGTGGTTGCGCGCGTGCACCGCGACACCGCGCGCACGCTGCAGGTGCCCGAGGTGCGCGGCAGGCTGACCGAGCAGGGCTTCGACGTGGTCGCCAGTACGGGAGAGGAATTCCTCAGGCATGTGCGGGCCGAGTCCGACAAGCTCGGCAAGCTGATCAGCGACAGGGGCATCAAAATCGAGTGATCGAGTGAAAGCATTTACCTACACCGCCCTGTCTGCACGGGTGGTGTTCGGCGCGGGCACGGTGGCGCAGCTCGCGGCGGAAGTCGAGAAGCTGGGCGCGAAGCGCGCGCTGGTGCTCTCCACGCCCGGCCGCGCGGCGAGCGTGCAATCGGTGGCCGCCTCGCTCGGCACGCGCTACGCCGGCCTCTACGGCAAGGCGGTGATGCACGTGCCGATAGAGGTGGCCGAGGACGCGCGGCGCGTGGCGAAGGAGTTGGGCGCCGACTGCTGCGTTGCGCTCGGCGGTGGCTCGACCATCGGCCTGGGCAAGGCCATCGCCGCCACGTCGGGCATGCCGGTGCTCGCTGTGCCCACCACCTACTCCGGCTCCGAGATGACGCCGATCTACGGGCTGACCGAACAGGACGTCGAGCACTACGCGATGGCCTGCGCCAGCAACGGCAGCATCGAACTCTTCATCCAGCCTTACAGCGTTCGCAGCGCGCTGTGCGTGATGGGGAGCACGCCTGCGGCCGACGAGGCGCGGTTCCTTGCGCAACGGCTCCAGATCAGGCTCACCGATACGCCGGCTCAAGCGCCCGTCGTCCTGATCGCGACGCAGGGCCAGGGCGACGACGAAGCGCTCGAGGCCGCCTTGCGCAGCCCGGCAAGTGAGGTGCTGATGATCGCAAGCCGGCGAAAAGCGGAAAAGCTGCGCGGCGTGATGCGCATGCGCGGCGTCGATGAATCACAGCTGGCGCGCCTGCAGACCCCCGCGGGCCCGGATGCCGGTGCCAAGACCCCGGGTGAGATTGCGCTGGTTGCGATCGTTGGGGTGCTGGCGCTGTTGCGCGGTCGTACCCAGGTGGCGGTGGAAGCCAAATTCATCAACCCGGTTTGCGGTATGGCCGTGAGCACCGTCAATCCGATGCACATCGAGATTTACGAAGGCGTGTCTTACTACTTTTGCTGTGACGGCTGCTGGACCACGTTCCAGCAAGACCCTGCAAAGTATGCGGCGATTCACCACGCTGCGGTCGGCAGGGTTCCGGCATGAGAAGGCCCACCGTGCTGCGCGTCGTCCAGCAATCCGTCGTCTTGCCGGCGTCGCCCGGGGCACTGTACTCCATGTACCTCAGCCCGAGGGCGCACGGCGCGATCACCGGCGGCAAAGTCACCGTCGGCGCACGGCCCGGCGCGAAATTCCGCGCCTTCGGCGGTGCGCTCACCGGCCGGATGCTCCACACCGTCCCGGGGCGCCTCATCGTCCAGGCCTGGCGCTCCACCGCCTTCCACAAGCGCGACCTCGATTCCACCCTGATCCTGCACTTCCTTCCCGCGGGCCGGAACCGCGGCCGCATCGACCTCGTGCACGTCAACGTGCCGAGCCACGACTACCGCGGGGTCAGCCAGGGCTGGAAGAACTACTACCGGAAGCCGTGGCGCAAGGTCCTCGCGCGCAAGCGCAGGGCCAGTTAAACGAGGACGCGGGCCGGCCGGGAAACCCCTAGCCGCGCTTCCTGCAAAGGATTTCAATGGGCACGATGCGCGCCTCCGCAATACCGCGCGCCGTGTTCGCCATGGCCTGGGGCGCGATCTCGCCGTGGATCAGCATGACCGCTCGATGCGGCGGTTTCTCGCCGCGCGCGACTATTTCCCGGCTGCGGGCGCCGAAGGCCTTGACCTGCTCCGCGGTACTGCGCATCTGCACAACCTCGAAGCCGGCGTCCTCCAGGCCGCGCCGCGTATCCTCCGGCGTCGAGAGGAAACTCGTCTTCGCGCTGCCGGCCCAGGGCGTCGGATAGTCCAGATCCGCGCCTGGCCCCTTCGCGATCTCCGACAGCATGAGCCAGCCTCCGCGCTTAAGCGCCCGGTGGATCTCGCGATATAACCCGCCCTTGTCGGCAATGTTCATCGAAACGTTCATCGAGTAGGCGCCGTCGAAGTCGTTGCCGGCAAACGGCATGGCGAGCGCATCGCCCAGCTCGAACATGACCCTGGCCTCGAGGCCGAGCAGACGCGTCAGCTGGCGGGCGACGTCGCAGAACTCGGCCGTCAGGTCGATCCCGGTGACCCGGCAGCCGAAGCGACGCGCCATGTAGCGCGCCGGCCCGCCGATCCCGCTGCCGATATCGAGCAGGTGGTCGGTGGTGGCGACTTCCAGCAGGTTGGCGATCTCGTCCGTCGCCTCCAGGCCGCGGCCATGGAACTGATCGTAGGGCGTCAATGAATCGAATGGCGGTCGCGCCGGATCGACGCCGTCCTCCGCCAAGGCCGCATTCAGCCGGTCGAGAAGGTTGCCCCGGCTGTAGTGCCCGGTGACATCGCGATTCGCGGTCATGGTGTCGTCCCTTCCCGGCAATTCTACGGTGCCGGGCCGCACTGCGTGGTCTGTTCCGATCAAGGCGGCAAGCTGATCCGGCTTGAATTTCCTCAGGTCGCGATCAAGCGCGTGTGCCACGATTGGCAAGTCAGATTCTTGACGTTCAACGAGGTTCGCCCGTAGCGTCGCAATGGCCACCGGATCGATGTCTATCGCGGCGAGACAGCGCAGGCCACTGCGGATCATGCCAAGCGTGAATCCGCCACAGCCGCAAAACAGATCCAGAAATGTCTGTGCCCTCACGTCCGACCCCATACCCTTTGGACTCAGGCCGTTGCAGCGTGCGCCGCGCGGCCCGCCGGCCGCAGCTTCACCCTCACTTCCACGCGGGAACCGAGTCGATTGATGATCGACATCAACCGGTCCAGCGTGAAGCGCCCGAGGTTGGCATTGCGGATGCGGGAAAAGTCCGCGGCGGCAATCCCCGTGCGCAGTTGCGCCTGGCGCACGGAAAGCCGTTCGCGATCGAGCGTCCTCAGGATCTCCGCCGCAAGCAACGCCTTGAGCTGCTTTACGTCCGCGTTCGCGTGTCCGAGATCGCGATAGACGTTGCCGCTGCCGCGCGTTACTTCGAGCCGTTCTCTTTTCATCGCAGTGCCTCCTTCAAACGCCGTTGTTCATGGCATTCCCGCCGGCCACACGGAAAGACCGCTCGCCAGCGCGCCGCGCCACAGCTCGCGGTCGTACGTCGCCACGGTGACCGGTTCGCCCAGCGTTTCGCTCCACACGAGCGCCGAGGCAAGGTGCACCGAATCGTAACCGCGCAGGCCGTGCTCCCACGCCAGCGCCGCCGCGCGCGCCGCGAGCGGCTCGCTGAGCTGCAACCGGACGAGGTGTTCCCAGTCGGCGTTGAAAGCCTGGAGCGCATTCGCCGCAGCCTCGCGTGCGACGAGTCCGATGCGCGCGGCCTTGGCAAGCGCCGCGGCGACCTCGGCGCGACTGATCACCGCGGTACCGATTGCTTGCGCCTCGCCGATCAGTGCCTCGACTTCCGGCGACCCCGTCTCCGCGATGTACCGCTTCACCAGGGCGCTGGCGTCGAGGTAGACGATCACTCGCGGTCTTCCACCAGCAGTTGCGCGACCGTTTTCCTTCCTAGCAGCTTCGCGACCGGCTTACGGCGGCGGAGTTTGCGCCCGCTCCACTGCGCCAGCCCCGTCTCGCGCATCGCGGCGAGGCGCTCGCCGAGATCCTGACCCATCGGCACGATACGGCCGATCGGCACGCCATGGTCGGTGATGACCACGGACTCTCCCTTGCGGGTGAGTTGCAGGTAGTGGCTGAGGCGGCTTTTCAGCTCGCGGATGCTGACGAGGGGTTGGGCCATGGGGGACTCCCGGTGGGAACATTAAATGTAGTCACAGCATAACATATTGTAGTCACACAGGGTGCCTGCCGCTTTCGGTGTCCGCCGCGTGGCGGCGGCCTAGCCGAACTCGCGTTCCTGCAGGGCGCGCCACATGAGCTTGCCCGACCCGGTGCGCGGCAGTGCGTCCATGAAAGCGACCTTGCGCGGCGCCTTGTAGGCCGCCATGCGGCCGCGCGCCCAGTCCATGATCTCCTCGGCGCTTGCCGCCGCGCCGGGCTTGAGCACCACCACCGCCTTCACCGTCTCGCCGCGGCGCTCGTCGGGCGAGGCAATGATGCAGCATTCCTTGATCGCCGGGTGCTGGTACATCGCGGCCTCGACCTCGGCCGGCCAGACCTTGAAGCCGGCCGCGTTGATCATGCGCTTCAGGCGATCCGAGATGAAGAAGTAGCCGTCCTCGTCGGTGCGCCCGAGGTCGCCGGTGCGAAAGTAGCGCTTGCCTTCGATCTCCACCCAGGACTCGCGGGTGGCCTTGTCGTTGCCCCAGTAGCCGATGAGCAGCTGCGGCCCGCGCACCACGATCTCGCCCTGCTCGCCGGGACCGAGCAGCTTGAAGCTCTCCGGCTCCACCACCAGCGCCTCGGTGTCGAAGGTCGGGATGCCGAGGCACTGCTGCTTCGCGTTCTGCGGCGGGTTGATGTGCGTCTGCGAGATGGTCTCGGTCATGCCGTAGCCCTCGATGTAGCGCACGCCGCAGACCTCAAACAGCTTCTGCGCGATCGCCTCGGGCATCGCCGCGCCGCCGCCGAAGATCCACTTGAGCGAGGACAGGTCCTGCTCGAGCGCCTTCGGGTGCGAGAGCAGGTCCACCACCATCGTCGGCACGTTGTCCCAGTGCGTGCAGCGGTGGCGTTCGACGAGCTCGGCCGCCGCCTGCGGGTCCCAGCGCCGCTGGATCACCATGGTGCCGCCGGAATACACGGTGGCGAGAAAGCTGTGGACGAGGCCGGTGACGTGGAAGAAGGGCGCCGTGGCGAGGGCAACGGTGTCTGCCGTGATGTGCTTCCAGATTGCCGCGCCGGCGATGTTGTGCAGGCAGGTGGCATGCGTGTGCATGCAACCCTTGGGATGCCCGGTGCTGCCCGAGGTGTAGGGCATCAGGCAGAGGTCTTGCGGCTTGGACAAGGATGGCGTTGGCAACTGGCCAGAGGCGCGGAATTCGTCCATCACCACCAGGTGCTCGAGCGGCAGGCCGGCAAAGCGCGCCGCCACCTCCTGCTCCACAAGCGCCGCTTTCGCGCCGCTGTCTACAATGTAGTGTTTCAACTCCGCCGCGACGTTCGCCGGGCTGAGCGGCACCGCGACGGCGTCCGCGCGCAGGATGCCGAACAGGGCGACGACGAAATCCGGCCCGTTCTGCAGATCGAGGATCACGCGATCGCCCTTGCGCACGCCGCAGGCCCGCTGCAGGTGACCGGCGAGCGCTTCGGAGCGCTGCAGCACCTGGCGATAGCTGAGCGTCTGGCCCTCGAACACGGTCGCCGGCTTGTCCGGGAACCACTGCGCGGCGCGCGAGAGCAGGTCGTGCAGCCGCAGCGGCGGCAGCGCGAGGCTGCGTGGCATGTCGGGCGGCCAGTGGGCCCAGTGGCGAGCTTGCATGGCGCGAATGGATGGTGGGCGCAGCAGGCGCTACGGGCGGCTCGTCTTGAAGCCGAGGTAGCCGACGGCGAGGAACAGCACGGCAAAAACTGAGATCGTCGCCACGCGCGAGCTCTGGGCGAGAAACTGGAGCGTCCCGCTTTCGAGCCCGACGAACGCGAGGCCGAGCACGGGGATCACCGGGGCCCCGCAGCCCATGACGCTGCAAGCGCTGGTGGATACCCCGACCACCGTTGCCGCGGCGCCTGCAACACCTCCGCGCTGCAGTGCGCGCGCCGCTCCGCCGGCGGCGAGGTCGCGATATCGCCGCCACAGGGCGAAGTAGAGCCCGAACAGCGCCGAGACGAGGAGGATGCGCCCCAGGTCGGCCACGTCCACGACGAAACCCCAATCGGCGCCGCCGTAGGTCGCGCCAGCCGAGAACCAGAACAACGCAAGGTCGGGAAGCTTGCGCAGCTTCTCCCCGATCGCTACGTCACCCGAGGCAAGGTATTCGGGCAGTCGACTCAGCCACGGATTGAAGGTGAAGTACGTATATGGCGTGCGCACCGCCGACAGGATCGCGACGGGTGCAATGATGTTGAGCGCGGCGACCGCGAGCGTCACTGCCGCGAACACGCCTGGATGCGCGGCGAGCGCCGCCGCCGTTCCCCGCAGTGCTTCGCTGACCCAGCGCATGCGTTCGGACTCCCGACCTGTGACCGGCCCTCATCTTACCGAGTGCAATGACAGCCGTGACAATCCTTGCTGTCGGCACTTCGCGATCGTAGCATCACGCTCGATGATGAAGTCCTTGGGTTTCGCAGCCGGCCTCGCGCTCTTCGGCGCGGCGCACGCCGGCCACGAGTTTCCGTTCTATCCGTCGTTCTATCCGCAGGAGATCACGGTCGAAGCGCTCGATGCGCGGGCGGCCGCGCACAGGCTCGCCGAGGGGACGCTGCATGCTTACGCCGGCGGGGAAATCGCCGCGACGGCAGATCGGGCGAAGATCAGCACCGTCACCGCGCTCGGCGGCTATGTGGTCGCGAGTTTCGAGCGCGGCGCCCAGGCGGCAGGGGATCGGTCCGCGCGCTGCGCGGCGGCGCGCGGCCTGAAGGACACGCTCGGCGACAGGGTCGTCTGGCACCCGTACCCCGTCACCCCCTTTCACGCCGACTACCTGAACCACATCGATCGCGCCGAGGCCGCGCGGGCCGCGGGCGCAGCGCAGAAAAGCGCACGCTTGCCGGCCGGCGGCAAGCTCGAGGTCATCGATGTCGCCGCGCTCGCGGCCCAGGCGGGGACGCGTTTCATCGGCTGGTCCGGACCGCCGTGGATCAGGCAGGGCTGGTTTCACGCCTATCTTCTGCTCGCACCCGCGGTGACCGACGGCGCCGCGCGCGGGCGCATCGAAGCCGCGGTGCGGCGCCTCATGCACGGCGAGTATCGCGGCATCGAGGAGCGCGTCGATCTCGAGCGCAGCCTCGTGGCGCTGCTGCAGGGCGGCTGCGAGCGCGTCGTGCTCGGCTATACCGAGCGGCGCGAGAACTACGGCAAGGAGTATTCGCAAGGGGTGGAAAACGTCGGCTACGACGCCCTCGAGGGCCTTGCGTCGGCGATTTTTCCGCGCACCGTCAAGCTGCGGGATTTCCCCTGGAACGGCTGGCTCACCACTGCGGCGCCGGCGGCGCCCGCCAGCGCGTGGAATCCCGTGCTCGGCGGGTTCCGCAATTTCACCGGCCCCATCGTCGGCGCCGTGATCTTCAACTACCTCGAGGTCTACGCCGTGGCGGTGACCCAGTACTGGCAGATCACGCTGGGGGTGATCCTGATCGCCCTGGTGACCTTCCTTCCCTCGGGCGTGGTGGGCTCGGCGGTGCGTCTCGGCGCGTGGCTGAAACGCAAGCGCCAGGCTGCGCCATGAGCTTGTTGCGCACCGAGCGCCTGACGAAGCATTTCGGCGAAACACGCGCCGTGGATGGCGTCGATTTCAGCGTCAACGAAGGCGAGTTCCTGTCGCTCGTCGGCACCAACGGCTCGGGCAAGACCACCCTGGTCAACCTGATCAGCGCCTTCCTGTCGCCCGACAGCGGCAGGATCTTCATCGCCGAGCGTGACATCACCGATGCGTCGGTGGATGAGCGCATCCGGGCGGGAATCGCGCGCAGCTTCCAGCTGGTGAACCTGTTCGACGACCTGTCGGTGCTCGACAACGTGGCGCTCTCGATCTTCGCGCGCGAGGGCAAGACCAGGCGGATTTTTTCGCTCGCCGAGCGGGACACCGCGGTCACGCAGGAGGCAGCCGAGCTGCTCGGCCAGTTCGGCCTCGCCGGCAAGGCGCAGGGGCTCGCGGGAGGGCTGGCGCAGGGCGAACGCAAGCTGCTCGACGTGGCGGTCGCCTACGCGCTGCGCCCCAAGCTGCTGTTCCTCGACGAGCCGACCAGCGGCGTGAGCACCCGCGACAAGGCGCAGATCATGGACACGGTGTCCTCGGTGGTGCGGGGCGGCGGGATCACGGCGGTGGTCATCGAGCACGACATGGACGTGGTGTTCAAGTATTCCGATCGCGTCGTCGTGATGCACGAAGGCAGGTTTCTCGCCGACGGCCTGCCAGAGGAGATCCGGCAGAACCGGGACGTGGCCACGTATCTGCTCGGGACTGACGTCTGACCATGCTCGAAGTAAAAAAGATCGACGCCTTCCGCGGACCCGCGCACATATTGCACGGGGTCTCGCTGAGCGTTCACGAGCACGAGGTGGTCTGCCTGGTCGGCCGCAACGGCGCCGGCAAGACCACCACCATGGAAAGCATCATGGGCTTTCTGCCGCTCAGCTCGGGCCAGATCCTGTTCCACGGCGAGGACGTGAGCTCGTTGCCGGTGCATAAGAGGGCGCTGCGCGGCATGGGATACGCGCCCGAAGGCTGCGCGATCTTCCCCGAGCTCACGGTGGCGGAAAACATGCTGATCAGCCGCTGGATGTCGGCGAAGGCACGCCGCAGGCAGGGGGCGCTCGCCAGCGGGGACATCGAGGAGCGCGTCTACTCGGTGTTCCCCGAGGTGCGCGAACTGCTGCACCGGCAGGGGATGAACCTGAGCGGCGGACAGCGCAAGATGGTTGCCATCGCCCGCGGCATGGCGCTCTCGCCGACGCTGCTGCTGCTGGACGAGGCGTTCGAAGGGCTCGCCCCGATCATCGTCAAGCGCTTCCGCGACGCCGTATTGAAGATCGAGGACCTCGGCATCTCGCTGCTGATCGCCGAATCGAACCTGGTCAACGCGGCGCGCATCGCCGACCGGCTCTATGCGATCGACCGCGGCGAGATCATCTTCGAGGGCAAGCCGGAGCAGGCGCTCGAGGATGCAAGCGTCATGAAGGCGCTGCGCGGCTGAAGCGGCTCTGCCGCTTTGCCTCGAGTTCGCCCTGGCGCGGCGCAAGCCGCTTGCCGATTTGTTTCAGCAGCGACTCCCACATCGACCCGGTGTCCTTGCTGAACAGCAGCGCCGCATCGGGGTCGGCCAGGTACCACCAGCCGGCCTCGATCTCGGCCGCAAGCTCCTGCGGCTGCCAGCCGACGAATCCGGCAAAGTAGCGCGCGTCGTTCGGCGTCTGCTCGATGATGCGGTCCACGATCCGTGCGTGCGAGGTTACGAAGAGGTCGCCGAAAAGCCGCACCGACGGCTCGCCGGGATCGCGCGGCACCACGGCGAAGATCGCGTTGGCGCTCTCGGGACCCCCGAAATAGACCGGGTCGGCAACCTTCGCCGAGGGCCCGTGCTCGGGAAACAGCGTCGCGAGCTTGACGTCGGTGGCGCGGTTGAGGATGAAGCCGACGTGCTGGCCGCGCAACGGCAGGACGAGGAGGGCGGTGTGGCTGTACGGGCCCTGCAGGTCGGGCGCGGCCACCAGCAGCAACGGCTTGTCGAGATCCTGCGCGCCCGCCGCGCAGGCGGCGATGAGCAAGCACAAGGCGACGAGAGCGTTTTTCATGAGATGCCCCTCCAAGGCGAGCCGGTCAATGCAAGGTCCGGGCAAAAGTGCGGTCGCGCAGCAGCGCCGTTGCCTCCGGCTGCTCGTCCACCAGCTCGAGCAGCGCCTGCAGGATCTCTTCGACCAGAGTGACGGCCTGCGCGCGGTTCAGCGGCTGATGGCAGGCGACGTCGGCGAGAAAAAGATCGCCCTGCAGATCGTGTGCGATCCTCTCGCGGCTTACGCTCGAGCCTTGCTGCACCGAGAAGCCGTGCAGCTCCGGGCAGCGCCGGAACAGCGTCTCCAGGCGTGCCGCAAGATCGGACTCCAGCCGGCGAAGCTCGGTTCTGTCCTGGCGCGCGATCATGTCCCGCTCCTTTCGCCTCCGACATTGCGCGCGCGCGGCGCGCGCGGCGAGGAACCAATGCCGTGCTGCTACAGACGCTTACGTGGGGATCCGACGAACGGAGCGCCCGGCCGGACGTGCGGCGCAGCATTCGGGACGCGATAAGACCTGGTCCCTCTTCCAGGATCGGGGCAAACGCGGGCAAAATCCACCATGACGCAGATTGTGCCCGCCCCGAATGCCTGCAAGCCAGCCCATGCTGGTAGCGTGATCGCCCGCGCGCTCCTCGTGTGCGGCCTCTTCATTGCCGGCGCGACGGCGCAGGTTCCGCCATCGCCCGCGGAGCTTGCCGCGTACAGCGGGCTGCACGCCGCCGCCGCGCGCGGCGACGCCGCCGAGATCGCGCGGCTTGTCGCGGGCGGCGCCCAAGTGGACGGCCGCGACGCCCGCCTGCGCACCCCGCTCCACGTCGCCGCCCACCGGTCGCGGCTCGATGCCATGCGCGCGCTGGCCAGGGCCGGCGCCGATGCCAACGCGCTCGAGGCCGATCGCTACGACATCGTCACCATCGCGGCGGTGGCCAACGATCTGCCGGTGCTGCACCTCGCGCTCGAGCTCGGCGCGAGCGCGCGCAACATCACCAGCCGCTACGACGGCACCGCGCTGATCGCCGCTGCGCACCTCGGCCACCACGAGGTGGTGCGCACGCTGATCCGCGCCGGCGCCCCGCTCGACCACGTGAACAATCTCGGCTGGACCGCGCTCATCGAGTCGATCGTGCTCGGCGACGGCGGCCCGCGGCACCTCGCGACCCTGAAAGCGCTGGTCGCAGCGGGCGCGAATCGAAACCTCGGCGACCGCAGCGGCGCGACGCCCCTCGCGCTTGCCCGCAGCCGCGGCTATCGGGAGATGGCGGCGATCCTCGCCGCCGCCGGTGCGCGCTGAGCCTGCGCGTATAGTCGCCGCGTGGCCGGGCATACGTTCCTGTACCGCGAAGGCACATGGCGCGCCGCGGGAGAGTACCGCGACGGCGTGGGCACTGTCACCGCGGTGGACGGCGAGACGCGCGTGCGGCACGAGCCGGGCAAGTGGTTGAGCGAAGGCGTGATGCGTGTCAAGAGCAACCCGCCAAAGGAGCAGCACAACCGCACCGAGATCCTGCCGTTCTCCCCGGGCTCGAACGCCACGCACTGGTCCGCCGAGAATCCCGCGATCGGCTCGCTCAACGGCCGGTTCGTGATCGCCGGCGACGCCATCCTGTCGTTCTACGCGAGTGCCACCGGGCGCTACCGGGGCTTCGAGTGCATGCAGCAGAAGGACGCAAAGCACTATCTGGTGCGCGGCGCGATGCTCGAGCAGGACAAGGTCATCTCGACCTGGGTGCTCGAGCTGAAGCTCACTGCCTGAGTTTCGCCAGGTCCGGCAGCACGATCGGCCGCGCCGTTTCGTAGGCGCGCGCCGCGCGCAGCACCAGCGCATCGCCGTACTTTTGCCCCACGATGTGCAGCCCCGCCGGCAGTCCCGCCTTCGTCAACCCGCAGGGAATGGATGCTGCCGGCTGCTGGGTGAGGTTGAAGGGATAGGAAAACGGCGTCCAGTCGGTCCAGCGTCGTTCCTTCACCACGTCCGCGACTTCCTTGCCGGCGTCGAAGGCCGGAAGCGGCAGCGTTGGCGTGAGTAGCAGGTCGTACTTCTGATGAAACTGGTTCATCAATACGCCCAGCGCGCCGCGCTTGGTTACCGCGTCCTGGACCTGCTTGAGGGTAATTTTCTCGCCCGCGCGGGCGACTTCCAGCAGCCCCTTGTCCATGAGCTTCCTCTTCGCCGCCGGGATGCTGCGCACCACGTAGGCCGCGCCGGGGAACCAGTGCAGGGTGAAGACTTCCAGCTGATTCTCGAATCCGGGATCCACTTCGTCGACGTGCGCGCCGAGGTCGGAGAATACCT
>Ga0247727_10010358_pt1 | contig 16551 bp, 17 predicted proteins | sample WisWelCaveWW1625_FD_202498 | JGI IMG/M metagenome (GOLD analysis project Ga0247727, IMG submission 202498) | Biofilm microbial communities from Wishing Well Cave, Virginia, United States - WW16-25 | ecosystem: Environmental > Aquatic > Deep subsurface > Groundwater > Cave microbial mat | place... | reverse complement strand
GCGTGATGTCGGTTGTGCCGTCGAGATATTGCCCGCCGGAATCGATCAAGAACAGCGAACCGCGCGCCAAGCGTCGGTTGGTCTTCTTGGAGACCCGGTAGTGAACGATGGCGCCGTTGGGGCCAGCGCCGGAAATGGAATCGAACGAGAGATCCTTGAGCGCGCCTGTCGCACGCCGGAACTCTTCGAGCTTGGCGCAGGCGGTGATCTCGTCGACCTTTCCAGTTTGCGCTTCCGTCGCCACCCAGTGGAGATAGCGCGACACAGCCGCGCCGTCGCGGCGATGGGCATGGCGCGAGCCTTCGATCTCGGCGGCGTTCTTGCACGCGCGCGGCAGCATGACCGGATCCTGCCCGCGGGCAATTTCGGCGCCCGCGGACTGCAGTTGCTCGAAATACCAGGCCGAGGCCGTCGCCGGATCGAGCTGTACGCGCCTGCCACGCAAGTCTGCGAGCGCGGGCGCCAATTGTCCGCTCGGCCGCACCGAGACTTCGTTGCCGAGCCATTGGCGCAATTCGCCAGAGACCTTCTCGTCGGCCAGGAACAGGTCGGCCGTTCCGTCGGCGTGCAAGATAGCTTCGCCCAAAGGCAACGGCGTACGCGCGACATCGCCGCCGCGGATGTTGAACAGCCAAGCAATCGAGGCGGGAGAGGTGATGACGACGGCGTCGGCGTTCTCCTTGCCCAAGGCCTCCCCGAGGCGATGACGCTTCGAAGTCGCACCCTCGCCAGTGAAGCGTTCGGGATGGGGCTCAACGCGCGCTGTTGGAATAAGTGGGCGATCGTCCCAGATCTCGTCGATTGGATTGCTTGCAACGGGCACAAGCTCGGCGCCCGCTGCTTGTGCGGCGTTGCGCAGACGGTCGAGAGTGTCAGGACTGTGCAGCTTGGGGTCGTAGCCGATCTTCGCCCCCTTTGGCGCACGCTCGCGCAGAAAAGCGGCGGGACCGCCGTCGATCAGGTCGCGATAAGCGAATAATTGTTCATCCACCTGCGCCCGGACTTGCAGCGTATAGCGGCCATCGACAAAAACGGCGGCTTCTTCGGCGAGCACGATCGCGCCTCCTGCCGAACCGGTGAACCCGGTGGTCCATGCCAGGCGATCATAGGCGGCGGGCACATATTCGTTTTGCCACTCGTCCTCGTGTGGCACGATGAAACCGTCCAAGCCGGCAGCCTTCAGCGCTTTTCGCAGGCGAGGCAAATGCTTGCGGCCGAGGGCGGGGCCGCCGGGCTCGTCGTAGTTCTGGAACACGAGAAAAATCCTTGAGGGGCGAAGTTCAGGGCAGGTTCAGCGTCCTTGAGTTTAGTTGCTTCGCGACGGAGGTTTAAGGGCCGAACCTCGGATTTTTTCGAGCACTATGCTCGTGGAGTGCGCATGGGCGCCTGGAAAAGACCATTTGTGATCGCTCTGGCGGCGCTGGTGTTGCTCACAGGGGGGCCTGCAGCTTCGCAGGTGCCCGATTTTTTTGCTCGGGATCTGGCGGAAAAACTCGCGCGCGCTGAGGTGGCGCTCAACGAAGAAGGATACATGCGTGCGGCCGGGCCATTCGGCGGCGGGCTGGCTGTACGCACCACGGATCGCATCGCGCTGACGCTGCGGGCTGGGCAGGATTATCGCATCGTCGGCGTGTGTGACGATCGCTGCGCCTTGGGTTTGCGCCTGCTCGACCCTAACGAGGCGCCCATCGCCCGCGCGGCCGAGGACGCCGGAGCAATCGTCATGCGTGTACGCCCTGCATTCACTGGCGCCCATAGCGTCGAAGTGATGGCGTTGCGCTGCCAGGTCGCGGCATGCTGGTATGCGATCAACGTCTATACGCGTTAAGGCTTGCGCCACACCAATGTCATCCAGGCTTCCTTGGGAATCATACGCTCCAAGGTGAGGCCACGGTTGGCGTACGCCTCGCGCACAAGGGGCGACTGTACGCGCAAGAGTCCGGAAAGGATGAGCGTCCCCCCCGGCTTGAGCGCCCGCACGAGCTTCGGCGCCAACCTAATCAGCGGCCGCATCAGGATGTTCGCGAAAATAAGGTCGAACCGCTGGCCCGCGATATGGCGCGCCCCGTCGCCGGCGATGACGCGTACGCGGGGCGCGACGTTGTTTTGTTCGGCGTTGATCTTGGCGATTGCGGCGGCGCGGCGATCGATCTCAATGGCCAATGCGTTGGCCCCTCCTTTCGCGGCTGCGATGGCGAGGACGCCTGAACCTGCGCCGACATCCAACACTCTTAGCGCAGGCGGCCGCGTGCAGTTGGCGCGTTGGCGAAGGTAGTGCTCCAGCGCCATCAGACACCCCCAGGTCGTGCCGTGATGGCCGGTGCCGAAGGCTTCGCTGGCTTCTATCCAGATTTTCGTGCGTCCGCCGCTCTCGTGAGCAAGTGCATGTGCACCGGCCACGACAAAGCGCCCCGCGCGCACCGCCGGCAGGCCTTCGAGCGACATCGCCACCCAGTCGGCGGCCTTCACCCTCTTTTGCTTCAGGTGCAGTTCGGGCGCGGCGGCGCCAACAATGGCTTGAGCGCTGGCGGCGTCCTGTTTTGTCGGGGCGTATATTTCGAGCCGGAACTTGCCCGGCGCCTCCTCGAACCAGCTTACCGCATCGGCCGGGGAGGGGTCGTGGCGGTCGAGTTCGTCCGCAGCCGCCCTGATCTGCGCGAATGTGCCGAGGGCGACGAGAAGGAGCATGGACTTTCGGGTACCTTTGTGCTATCAAATTTGATAGCAAGGAGAGGTGCGGTGGCACAAGTGATTGTGCGGAATCTGGAAGACGATGTGGTTGAGCGGCTCAAGCTAAAGGCGGAGCTGCACGGGCGCTCGCTTGAGCAGGAGCTGCGCGAGATTCTGCGTCAGGCGGCGCCCTTAACGGTCGAGCAGAAAATGGCGCTTTCGCTGCGCGCGCGCGCGATGACGCCGAAAGGCGTCAAACAGACGCCTGCCGAGGACCTCATTCGTGAGGACCGAGATAACGATGAACCTTATCGTTGATGCGAGCGTCGCGATAAAGTGGGGCGTGGAGGAAGAGGGCTCTGACGCCGCACATGCAGTGCTGGCGCGCAGTCCTCTAGTCTCGCCCGATCTGATTGCGGCGGAAATTGCAAACGCGTTGTGGAAAAAGGGATTGCGGCGCGAGATAGGGGTGGAGCAACTGGCCTACTCCTTCGAAGCATGCCTGCGCCCGATCGATGAACTCGCATCGACGGAGGACCTCGCGGGACGTGCGCTTGAGTTGGCGATGGAACTCAAGCACTCCGCCTATGATTGTTTCTACCTTGCGTTGGCAGAAGCGCGCGACGCGACGTTCATCACCGCGGACGGGCGCCTGCTGGCGCGGCTTGAGCAGGGCGGCTGGGCCGGAAAATTCCAAGCGCTTTAGAGCGGCAAGGATTCGTTCACAATGGACGTGCGCAGGCGGCGTTGTGACGCGACGCCTTCGATCGCTTCGGCAAGGGCCGCCGTGCAGCAGGGCTCAACCTCGCCGACTGCTTCGCCTACGCGCTGTCGAAGACCAGCGGCGAACCGCTTCTGTTCAAGGGTGGCGATTTCGCCAAGACGGATGTGCTGGTTGCAGGTTAAGCCGCGTCCGCCGGCACGACGAAGCTGTCGATCACGCGCTTTTCGCCGGCTTTGTCGAAATCGACGGTGAGCTTGTTGCCCTCGACGGCGCGCACGCGGCCGTAGCCGAACTTCTGATGGAAGATGCGGTCGCCGACGCCGTAATGCGAATCCGCGTCGCCTGATTTTGCGATCAGCCGCGCCTCGCCTTCGAGCATGGGCGGTTTGCCGCGCTTGCCGGCATTTTCCTGGGCGCGGCGCCAACCCGGGCTCTGGTAGGCGCTGTTGAAGCCTGCGCCGGGCGCATAAGCGTCGAGCCGCACGGCCGCTTCCCGCACGCCGCCAGCCTGCATTGCGTAGCCCGTGTCGCTGACTGCATCGACATTAGCTGCGGGCAATTCGTCGATGAAGCGCGACGGCAGCACCGTTTGCCAGCGGCCGTAGATTTGGCGGTTTGCAACGAACGAGATGCGTGCGCTTTCGCGAGCGCGCGTGATGCCCACGTAGGCAAGCCGACGCTCTTCCTCCAAGCCTTTCTCGCCGTTTTCGTCGATCGAGCGCTGGGAGGGGAACACCTGCTCTTCCCAGCCCGGCAAGAACACGAGCGGCCATTCCAGGCCCTTGGCGGCATGCAGCGTCGAGAGCTGCACGTTCTCGCCCTCGCTCTCGGCCTCGATATCGAGCACCAAAGCGACGTGCTCAAGATACGCTTCCAGAGTGTCATACTGGCCCATCGACTGAACCAGTTCCTTCAGGTTCTCGAGCCGCGTCTGCGCTTGGGGAGATTTGTCGTTGCGCAGCATTTCGGTGTAGCCGCTCTCGTCGAGGATGGTTTCGGCGAGCTCGACGTGGGAAATGTGGCTGGCGCGCTCACGCCAACGATCCAGATCGTTCAGGAACGCGCGCAACGCGGTTTTGGATTTCAGCGGTAGAGCGTCAGTCAAGATAAGCTCGCGCGCCGCTGCGGTGAGCGAGCGAAAACGCGTCGCCCCGCCGGGTGGTTCGTCTTGGGCGGTCACGACTTCGCCGGTCTCGGCGTCGAACAAGGGGCCGTGGTCAGTGACAAAGCGCACGGCGGGCTTGGCCGCGCGGGCGTGGAGCTTCTGCACTGTTCCTTCGCCGATGCCGCGCTTGGGTTGGTTCACGACCCGCTCGAACGCAAGATCATCGTCCTCTGAACGAATGAGGCGCAGATAGGCGTGCGCATCGCGGACCTCGGCACGTTCGAAGAAGCGCGGCCCCCCGATCACTTTGTATGGAATGCGCAGCATAAGGAAGCGCTCTTCGAACACGCGCATCTGCCAAGCCGCGCGCACGAGCACCGCGCAATCTGCGTAGGTGCGCCCCCTCCGTTCCAACGCGCTCGATGTGTTTGCACGCCCCTCACCCCCTGGCCCCCTCTCTGCAAGAGAGAAGGGCAGGGCCGATTGCACCCACCCCTCGATATCGTCTGCAACCAGCCGCGCTTCTGTTTCGCCATCCCACACGCCGCGCACCTTCACGCGGTTGCCGAGATCGTCGTCGGTGAAGAGCGTTTTGCCGAGGCGGCCGCGATTGTGCGCGATGAGGTGCGAGGCGGCGGCGAGAATATGCCCAGTGGAGCGATAATTGCGCTCAAGGCGCACGACCCGGGCGCCCGGAAAATCGTGCTCGAAGCGCAAGATGTTGTCGACTTCGGCGCCGCGCCATCCATAGATCGACTGATCGTCATCGCCGACGACGCAAAGATTCTTGCGCGCTTGCGCCAATAGGCGCAGCCACAAATACTGCGCCACGTTGGTGTCTTGATATTCGTCCACCATGAGGTGTGAGAGCTTGCCATGGTAAGCTCCAAGAACGTCCGTGTGGGCCTGGAAAATGGCGATCATGTGCATCAGCAGGTCGCCGAAATCGCAGGCGTTGAGGATTCTCAGCCGCTGTTGGTAGATCGTGTAGAGCCTCACCCCAGCGCCGTCCGCGAATGAGAAGGCTTCTCCTTTCGGCACTTTTTCCGGCGTAAGCGCCCGGTTCTTCCAGGAATCGATAAGCCCGGCGAGCTGGCGCCCGGGCCAGCGCTTTTCGTCGATGTTCTCGGCTTCGATGATCTGCTTCAGCAGGCGGGTCTGATCGTCAGTGTCGAGGATCGTGAAATTGTTCTTGAGCCCCACGAGTTCTGCATGCGTGCGCAGCATGCGCGCGCTGATGGAGTGAAACGTGCCGAGCCAGGGCAGGCCGCCGCCGCCGGGCCCGAGCAAACGCTCCACGCGCTCGCGCATTTCACGCGCGGCCTTGTTCGTGAATGTGACAGCCAGAACGCCCCAGGGCTTGGCGCGGCCGATGGAAAGCAAATGCGCTAGCCTTGTTGTCAACACGCGCGTCTTGCCGGTGCCCGCGCCCGCCAGCACCAACACGGGTCCGTCGAGCGCTTCCACGGCCTCGCGCTGCTCGGGGTTGAGCGCGGCCAGATAGGGCGCTTGCGCCATGGCGCGTTGTGAGATGGGCAGGTCTTCTGACATCCGATTCCAGGCTTGATCGCTTACCTAAGCACGAAACGGGAACGAAATCACGCTACCGACCGTGTGGTTCTTACAGTTTGGTAGGCGGTTTTATTTCGGTTCGCGCGCGCTGAAGAGCCTTTGCTAGCCTGCCATCGAATCGAGCCCGGGAGCGCGCATGGCCGAGGTGTTCATTTCCTACGCCCGCGAGGACGGCACACGCGCCGAAAAAATCGCGCGCGGCCTCCAAGCTATGGGTCTCGATTGCTTCTGGGACACCGAAATTCCACCAGGACAAACTTGGTCCGACTATATCGAGGGCAAGCTTTCGGCATGCAAAGCCGTGATCGTGTTGTGGAGCGCGCATTCAATCGGATCGCAATGGGTGCGCGAGGAAGCGCGCATGGGCCGCGACAAGGGCAAGCTCATTCCGGCGATGCTGGACAATTCGCCCGTGCCCTTCGGGTTCGGCGAAGTGCAGGCGGCCAATCTCGCGACTTGGACCGGCGCTGCCAACCACGGAGAATGGGTGCGTTTTTCAAACGCGGTGTACGCGGCCGCGCGCGGCAGTGAAGTTGCGCCGCCGCCGCCGCAACAGGCCGCTCCTGTCAATGTGACGGCGCCGGCGACGCCGGCCTCGCCTGGCGCGCCAATCCATTCGCCCATCGACTACATCGCGAAATGCTTGCGGCTCTATGTCAACGGCGCCGGCCGCGCGCGCCGCTCGGAATTCAGCTGGTTTGTGTTCTTCACGTTCGTTGCGGTGGTGATCGGCGCCTACATCGATCTCAGTATGTACGGACTCAATCCTTACACGGGCGCGGCGAATGCGGCTTTGTTCACGGGCATCGCCTCGCTCGCGCTGATTTGCCCGTTCGTCGCCGCTGCCAGTCGACGGGCGCATGATTTTGGCCAATCGGGCTGGCTGGCTGCGCTCGCCGCGGTCCCCTATGTCGGGATAATCGCCAGTCTGGTGTTCATCTTTATTCCAAGCCAAGCCGGCTACAATAAATACGGGCCCAATCCCAAAGGGGTTTGATGCCCTGGCGCTGCTGCTGTTAGGAGGGACATCCAGGAAATGGCCGACGTGTTCTTGTCCTACGCCCGCGAGGATCGCGCGCGCGCCGAGCAAGTGGCGCAAGGCTTGGCTTCAGCCGGCGTGAATGTGTTCTGGGACAACGAAATTCCGCCAGGCCAAACATGGGCGGATTACATCGAAACGAGGCTCGCCCAATGCAAGGCGCTGATTGTGCTGTGGAGCGAGCACTCGACCAAATCGCAATGGGTGCGCGAAGAAGCGCGGCTCGGACGCGACAAGGGCGTGCTGATTCCAGCGATGATCGATGCGTCGCAAGCCCCGTTCGGCTTTGGCGAAGTGCAAGCGGCAGCTTTGGCCAACTGGGACGGCCAAGCCGACACGCCAGACTGGCGCCGCTTTGTCGATGCGGTGAGCGCCGCCGCTACACGTGAAGCGCCTCCACGTCCCCAGCCGGCCATGAGCGCGCCTCCGCGCGCTGCGGCTGCGCCTGCCAGCGCTCTGGCGTCAGCGCGCTACAGGGGTGTGCCGATCTGGGTGTGGATCGGGGGCGCTGCGGTGGGCGCGGTCGCGCTGCTTGCGGGTATTGGCGCAATGTTGCCCGACGGAAAGCCGGCGGAATCCGCCATGGTGCAACCGGTCGTCCAACAACGCCTGGCGACGCCGCCAACGACCGACGGCTCGCCGCAGGCCGTCATTCTAGCGCAATTGCAGCACGCGCAGATGGCCCTGGCGCAACAAGGCTTTCAGCAGATCGGCCAAGCTGCGACGGGTGGTTTACAGCAGGGTCAGACCTGGAATCTTCCCGCCCAACTCTACATTGGTTACGATTATCGCATTCTCGGCGTATGCGACCGCGACTGCGCCGATCTCGACCTGGTGTTGTACGATGCCGCGGGAACTGCAATCTTGCAGGACACCGCCGTTTCAAGCCAACCCGTCATCGCCATTCTGCCTGGCTATACTGGCGGCTACACGATCCAGGTGCAGATGTATCAATGCGGCGTCGCACCCTGCTATTACGCTGTGGCCCTTTACGGGCGCACGGCGCAGTAGAGATTTTGTCCTTAGACCCGGTTTTCCAATACAAAAACCCGCACAGCGGAGGCCAGCGACGCTTCGGGCGCGTCCCTTGCGCGTCGCTCGTCGATCGTGGCGATCAGCACCGGCAGGCTTGCGCTGCGTTCACGAGCGATCCGCTCCAACGCCGCCCAGAATTGAGGCTCGAGCGCCAGCGAGGTGCGATGGCCAGCAATGCGCATCGACCGCTTTTGCAGCGCGCCCCTAAACATCATCGTCTGAACGCCCCCCCGATATTCGCTCACCGTCATTGGCGTAATCATGTTTATGCCCGTCGAGCTTGCGATCGGCGGCCTCCTTTTGTGCTTCGGTCAACGACTTCTCAGCCTTAGTCCGCCCGAACGCGGCGCGATTGGCGGCTGCGCCCTTTTCGGCTTCCGCGCGCGCCTTGGCTTTGCGCGCCTGTCTCAGGTTGACGATGTCGCCCATGAGACGGATGTAGGCCGCTACCCCGGCGCGGCCAAGGGCTACCGCGCCGGCATACGCATTCGTACGGAGCGGAGACTTATCCCGGCCCTATCATCTTCTCGGGGCGAACGATGGCGTCGAAATCCTCCGCTGCAATGCCGTCCTTCAGAGCTTCTTCGCGAAGCGTCGTGCCGTTCTTGTGCGCGGCCTTGGCGATTCTCGCGGCGCGGTCGTAGCCGTACTTGGGCGCGAGCGCCGTCACGAGCATCAGCGAGCGGTCGAGATTGGCTTTGATGTTGTCCTCGCGCGCGCTCATGCCGGTTACGCAATTGTCGGCAAAGCTTGTGCTCGCGTCAGCCAGGAGGCGCGTCGATTGCCAAAAATTGTAGGCCATCACCGGATTGAACACGTTGAGCTCGAAATGTCCGCTGGCGCCGGCGAACGTGATCACTGCGTGATTGCCGAACACCTGCGCGCATACCATGGTCAGCGCCTCACATTGCGTGGGGTTGACCTTACCCGGCATGATCGAGGACCCCGGCTCGTTTTCCGGCAACATCAATTCGCCGAGGCCTGAGCGCGGCCCCGAGGCCAGGAAGCGGATGTCATTGGCGATCTTGAACAATGACGCCGCCACCGTATTGAGCGCCCCATGTGCAAACACCATGGCGTCATGGGCGGCCAGCGCCTCGAACTTGTTGGGTGCGGTCGTGAATTTCATCTGCGTGATGGCGGCGATGCGCTCGGCTACCTGCTCCGCAAAGCCGACAGGCGCGTTGAGCCCCGTGCCGACGGCCGTACCGCCTTGCGCCAGCTCCATCAGCAGGGGCATCGATTGGTCGACGCGGTGCAAGCCATTGTCGATCTGGCGCACATAAGCAGAGAATTCCTGGCCTAGCGTCAGCGGCGTTGCGTCCTGGGTGTGCGTGCGGCCAATCTTGATGATGCCCTCCCAGGCCCGCGCCTTGTCGTTGAGGGCGTTGCGCAGCTTCACCAAAGCGGGCTTCAGTCGATGCTCGATCTCCTCGGCCGCTGCGATGTGCATTGCGGTTGGAAACGTATCGTTCGAGCTCTGGCTCATGTTCACATGGTCGTTGGGGTGAACCGGTTTTTTCGAGCCCATTTCCCCGCCCAGCATCTCGATCGCCCGGTTCGAGATCACTTCGTTGGCATTCATATTCGACTGCGTGCCCGAACCGGTTTGCCACACCGGGAGCGGGAAATGGGCGTCGAGCTTGCCCTCGATCACTTCTTGCGCGGCCCTGACGATGGCTTCCCCGAGCTTCGGATCGAGGCGCCCCAGCGCCATGTTGGCTTCCGCCGCGGCGCGCTTGACGACGCCTAGCGCCCGCACGACGGGTCGCGGCATTTTTTCCTCGCCGATCCTGAAATTTCCAAGCGACCTTTGCGCCTGCGCGCCCCAGTATTTGTCGGCTTCGACCAGGATGGGGCCAAACGTGTCTGTTTCGGTGCGGGTGCTCATGGCGGCCTTCGGGAGAATCTGACGCGTTGCTGCCAAAAGGGGATATGGGGATGGTGGCCAGCGATCAAGCCGATACCGGGGGGCTAGAGGGGGTCATTGGCGCGTGCTGTTGAAGGAAATGCGAACTCTGGGCGCAATGCGTTCAGGTGCGCCGCCCTCCGGCGTGGTGGAGCGCTTGTCAGACCGCGCTTTGCGCGCAGCGGCGCACAATCCAGATCACAGCGACACCGGCCGCGCCGCAGCGGCTGCGGAGCTGCGAGCACGCAATCTTCCAGTTGATCCATGGCGGATCACCGCGCCCGGTTTCATCACGCCTGCGGACTTGGCGAAGGGGGATAGACTCTTCTTCGGCTGGGGCAGGCGCGTGCGGGTGTGGAGCGGTTGGACGCTCAACTTGGTGCTCCTGTTCCTCCTGGCTGACGCTTTCATCCTCGGCATTGAAGTGAACAGTATCAGCGCCAGCGCGCCAGTGGTCATCGAAATGACGGAGGCGCAACAAGAGGCTTGGCGGCGCTTTGACGAAGGCGAGGGGGCGCCGCGTTCAGCGATTCTGGTCAGCGATGACGTTTCCCGCGCAATCGGGCTCGCAATGTTTACGCCGCTCTTTGTGTGGCTCCTCGCCTCCGCGCTTCGCCGCAAGCCGGCGCGGGTTCTGCTCTTGTGCAAGACCACCCGACGCGGACTGGACGTCGCGCTAAGGCGCATGTTACGCCGCGAACTACGCCCCTACGGGCACATCCAGATCATGCCGGACAAGTGCAGCCGAGGCGTCGCGTCGATGTTGGAAGCGCCCGTGCGCTGCGCGCGGGATTATCGCGCGCTCGCACGAAGCCTGAGCAAGCGCGTCGCCAACAATCTCCGGCCGATCATGCAGGTGCGCGCCACCGACGCCTGGCGCGGCTTGGTTGCGAGGCTGCTCACGGATTCCGCTGATGCAATCGTTGTCGATCTCTCGGATGTGTCGGCGGCGTGGCCGATTGATGCGATCGGGGACGCCGGCCAGCGCTGCGTGTTCGTTTCGCTTTGGGGAAAGGCGGAAGAGGCGCAAGCCGAACTCGCGCGGCGAGGCATCGCCAATCCCTGTTTCTGCTATGCGCCGGACGGGGAAATGCAGCGCCGCGCCCAGTTCCGCGTCGCTATGCTGGACGCCATGCGCGCAGCACACCGTGTCGCCCCATGAACGCCTCGAGCGGACGCGGTAGGGTGCGCGGCCGCGCTATCGAGGGCGGCGTTGAGCTCACTATCGACGAAATCACAACGCAAGCCCGCGTCTACAAGCCGCTCGTGTACGAGTTCTTTCGCAAGGAGTTTCCAACGCGCCCACGTTGGGGCGATTTCGAGGTGGATATCCGCGTCGAACACGCGGGCGAGGCGCCGGGGCTTGATCTCGACAACCTCGCCAAGGCGTTGCTCGACGCGCTCAAGGGCCATGTGTTCTTCGACGATGCGCAGATTGCGCGTCTCTTGTGTGAGCGCGCGCAGGGCGAGCGCGACCGCATCACCGTACAAGCGGTGAAGCGCTGACCGACGCGTTGGCTATATGACCCCCAGGGGGAGGCTGGGAGGGGGTCGGCCTTCAGTTGTTTTCGCGCTCCAGCACGCGCGCCACAAAATCCGCATCGTCATTTTCCCCGCGCGCTATTCGCTCACGCGAGACTTCACGCCACTCACCGCCTAAATCTGGGAAATGAGCATCGCCGTCGGGCGCGAGATTGACCTCAGTGAGGATGATGCGGTCAGCGAGGGGCAGCGTCGCCTCGTAGAGTTGCGCGCCGCCGATAATGCAAACCTCTTGCGCTCCCTTCGCTTGCGCCATTGCTCGCGCGGCAGCCAGCGCCGCGTCGAGGGTTGCATAAACACGTGCGCCCTCGGCCACGAAGGCCGCATCGCGCGTGAGCACGATATTGTCGCGCCCAGGAAGGGGCCGTTTCGGCAGGCTTTCCCACGTCTTTCGTCCCATAAGGACGGGCTTGCCCATCGTGGCGGCCTTGAAGCGCTTCATATCGGAAGAAATCCGCCACGGCAGCTCGCCGCCGCGTCCAATGACGCGGTTCTTCGCTACCGCGACCACCAGTGTCAGTTTCGGGTTCATGGGCACCATCTGGCGCGTACGCCGCGCTTGCGTCAATTAGGCGACGCGTCCGCCTTGCCGCAGCAGAAACTCTTTCGGCGGAGTAGTTTCCTCCATCAGGCTTTCCTTGATCGCGCGCGGGGCGCCGAACAAGTGGCCCTGGCCGAACGGCACGTCGAGATCGAGCACTTCGAGCACCATGTCTTCGGTCTCGACGCGTTCGGCGATGATGTCGACGCCATAACGCTGGAATACCGCGGCGATATCGCTGGCGGCGATATCGCGCGTGATCGCCGATTTCGGCCGTATGCCGGCGCGCACAATCTGCTCCATCAGCACGCGCGCGGGAATCTTGGCATAGCGTACGCCGGAGCGCTCGAGGTCGGGCAAGTCTATTTCCGCCGACGTCACCTTATCGATCGAGAAGCGGAAACCGAGATCGACGAGCTTGGCCATGGCGCGCGCTTCCACAGCGCCGCGCGCCTCGAACGTCGCCTGTGGAATTTCGAATATCACACTGCCGGCGAGGTCGCGGTTTTCGCGCATGAAGTCCAGGAATTGCGGGAAAAACGCCTCATCGGCCAGCGCCGTTGGCGTCAGGTTGCAGAAGATGCCGATGCGGCGGTCTTGCTTCATCAACTTGCGCACGATCTGGACGCAGCGGAACAGGAGCACGTTGTCTATGGTGGACATCAGCCCAGCCTGCTCGGCGGCGGGAATGAATTCCTGCGGCAGGATGAGGCGTCCGGTCTCGTCCTTCAGGCGGGTGAAGCCCTCGTAGAAGGCGGTCTTGCGCTGCGGCAATTGCACGATTGGCTGCAAGTGCAGCTCGACGCGGTTTTCTATGAGCGCTTCGCGCACCAGATCCATCGGCCCGCGCGCGGCGGCTGGCGAAATCGGCGTGACGTTGCCAGCGTTTTGAATATTGTGCAGGCGCGCGTCCATTGCAGCGCCGAGCTTATCGACGATCTGGTCGATCAGCTTCAGCTCCATGCCGCCCGATTGCGGCGCGTCGACCTGCTGTGGCGGCAGCGACCCGAACGCGAGCTGGCCCTCGATCTGATCCATGCGCGTCTGCAGGGCCTCCACGTCGGCGCTGAGTTCGCGGTTTGCGGCGCGCACGCGCTCGACTTCATTCTTGATGCGTTTTTCGGCGCCGCCGATCTTGCCGGCCGCGAAGCTCGCAGCGATACCGGCGTGGGTCACCGCGCATGCAGAAAAAAGCGCAATGCCGCCGAGAAACGAGGCCGCGGCATCCTCCGCGCCGACCTGATTGAGGGCCAAGCCAACGGTCAGCGACACCATCGCGTAGCCGGCATAGAGGAGCGCGTGGGTGATGATGGGCATAGGTCCCGAATCCTGAGCCCCCCATTCGAGCGACTTCGCGGTTAACGGAGTGTCAACCAAACCCGCCAGCGGGTCGTTTCATTGCGCAAACAATTGCGCGGCTTGGATCAGGTAGATGACGCCGAGCCCAGTCACGATCCAGCGCGTCCAGCTGATGAAGCTCTTGTCCGTCATGCGATCGAGTATCAGCCCGCCAAGAACCCCGCCCAGCATGGCGAGCGGCGCGGCCGCAAGGAAGAACCAGAGCGAGGGCAGTCCGCTCGTTTCGGCGCCGGTCAGAAATGGTGCGCCGTAGAACACGATCTTCGTGAGGTGGGAAAGCACTTGGGTCGCTGCCTTGGTCGCGACGATCTGGTGGCGGGTCAGCTCGGTTCGGACGAAGAATATGTCGAGCAACGAACCGGCTACCCCCGCTGCGACGTTGAGTCCGGTGACGGCAAAACCGCACGCGATGGCGTGAGGCGCGCGCGCGGCGTCGAGACGCAAGATGTCCTTGGGCAGCCAGGCGAGGCTGGGCACGAGCCCGAGCAGAAGATAGACCCAGGCTTTGCTTGGCGCATAAGCAATGAGCGCAAGCGCACCCCCGGCGATGGCCGATCCGGACGCGTAAAGTGCAACGATCCGCCAATCGAGGTGAGCGCGATGAATTACGCCGCGCCAGCCGTTTGATACGATCTGCACCGCGCCATGGGTCACCATCGCCGCCGACACCGGCATGGCGAGCGTGAGCGCGCCCATCAACATCAAGCCGCCGGCCATGCCGAACACGCCCGAGATGGTGGCTGTGACGAGGACGACGAGAAGGAGGGCGGCTTGGATCAAGGGGCGCCGCCAAACGCCGCCAACCTTGCCTCCAGCCGCTCGCGCACAGCTGGCCATTCTTCGCGCAGGATCGAGAACCAAGCCGTATCGCGCCATGTGCCGTCCGGGCGGCGCATCTGATGGCGGTGGACGCCCTCGAACGTGGCGCCCAACTTCAACATGGCCGCGCGCGAGCGCGCATTGAGCGCATCGGTCTTCAAGTCAACGCGCTCTGCGCCGCACGCGAATGCGCGGCCGAGCAACACTAGCTTTGCCGTAGGGTTTACAAACGTCCCTTGAGCCTCCGGCGCGTACCACGTGCCGCCGATCTCCACGCCGCAGTCCAAGGGCCGCGGGTTGATGTAACAGGACTGGCCGACGATGCGCCCGTCGGCGAACACTGCAAACGGGAGCCAACGCCCGGCCGCCTGTTCGCTGGCCAACCAGTCGAACCACTCGCCATAGCCCCGCTCGACAACTGGGAACGGCATGTGCCGCCAAATCGCGGGATCGCCGGCGGCTGCGGTCAAGCCATCGCGATGGCGCTCCTCGAAAGGTTCGAGGCGCACGCGCGCGTGCGACAGTTTCGCTGCGGCAAGGTCCATTCTGCGCGTTGCCCCCAAAGGCCGGGACCTTTAGCGTGACGGCTTCAGCCCCGCCACACGTCCGGAGATCAAAAAATGCATTTCCAGCATTCCGAAGCCGCCCAAGCGTGGATCGATCGCGTCAGCAGGTTCATAGATGAGCACATCCAACCTGCTGCGGAGACCTATGAAGCGCAACAGAAGGAGGGGGGACGCTGGAAGGTGATCCCCGTCCTTGAGGAGTTAAAGGCAAAGGCGAGGGCGGCCGGACTGTGGAACATGTTCATGCCGCCTAGCCATGGCGCAGCCCACGTGGACGATACATTCAAGTTCGAGGGACCTGGGCTCACCAATCTCGAATATGCCCCGCTTGCCGAGCTGATGGGCCGCGTTGGCTTTGCCTCGGAAGTATTCAATTGCTCGGCGCCTGACACCGGCAACATGGAGGTCCTGAACCGCTATGGCTCGCGCGAACAGAAGGACCGCTGGCTGAAGCCGCTCATGAATGGCGAGATCCGCTCGGCGTTCTTGATGACCGAGCCCGCGGTCGCCTCGTCGGACGCCACGAACATCCAGTGCGAAATTCGGCGCGAGGGGAACGAGTATGTAATCAACGGGCGCAAATGGTGGTCGAGCGGGGCAGGCGATCCTCGCTGCGAGGTCGCAATCCTGATGGGCAAGACCAATCCGGACAACCCCAAGCATTCCCAGCAAAGCATGATCCTCATGCCGCTCGACGCAAAGGGGGTTAAGGTGCTGCGTCCGCTCAATGTATTCGGCTACGATGACGCCCCCCACGGCCACATGGAAATCGACCTCGTCAATGTGCGCGTGCCGGTCGAAAATCTGCTGCTTGGCGAAGGGCGCGGGTTCGAAATCGCGCAGGGGCGCCTCGGGCCGGGCCGCATCCATCATTGCATGCGCACAATCGGAGCGGCGGAGGCGGCGCTGGAAGCCATGTGCAAGCGCGTTACGACGCGCGTGGCTTTCGGCAAGGCCATCGCCGAGCACTCGGTGTGGGAGCAGCGCATCGCCGAAGCCCGCATCGACATCGAGATGAACCGGCTCTTGTGCCTTAAGGCGGCGTACATGATGGACGTTGCCGGCAACAAGGTCGCCAAGAACGAAATAGCCATGATCAAGGTTTCGGCGCCCCGCATGGCGCTGAGGATCATCGATGACGCCATCCAAGCGCACGGCGGCGCGGGCGTTTGTCAGGATTTCGGGCTCGCCAAGTCCTATGCCGGCATTCGCACTCTGCGCCTTGCGGACGGTCCAGATGAAGTGCACGCACGGGCAATCGCGCTGCATGAGCTCGGCAGATATGGCTGGACCGGCAGGCGCGCCAAGAACGAGGGCGCCAGTTTGCCCGGCATGCGTTGATGGTGTTCTTCTGGGTGTTGAATGCGCTCGCGCTCGCGTTCGGCGGTTTCCTTGGCGCGCGCGGCCTCATCGAGCCGAAATGGGCCGCGCGCCTGGTGCGACTAAAAGAGGATGAGCAAGGCGGCGGCTTCGCCGAGTTCCGAGCCACGTACGGCGGTGTGTTCCTAGGCCTGCATTCAATCGCCTTGTTCTTTACTCTGCGCTGGCTGTCCGGCGGCGAGGCGGTTCTTGGCGCTCTTGCGGTTGGGGCCGCGGCAGTCGTTGCTGCTGGGTGGGCGGGTGCGATGCTGGGACGCCTCATCTCGATCGGGCGCGACGCCGGTTCTGAC
>Ga0247727_10010357_pt1 | contig 16552 bp, 19 predicted proteins | sample WisWelCaveWW1625_FD_202498 | JGI IMG/M metagenome (GOLD analysis project Ga0247727, IMG submission 202498) | Biofilm microbial communities from Wishing Well Cave, Virginia, United States - WW16-25 | ecosystem: Environmental > Aquatic > Deep subsurface > Groundwater > Cave microbial mat | place... | reverse complement strand
GGCGTTGGTGCATAAATCGAAGAGTAGGCGCGATTCGTCTGTTGGAATGAAAGGTTATGCTACTTTATCACTTTGAGGCATGCCGAGTTGCGTCATTTTGTTGAGAGCGGCGCAGCGCACTAAGGCTTGCGTGGTCTGCGTTTCAAGGAGACGAGCGGAGAGGTCGTCGCCGAAAATAGTTTTTAGGCGAAACATAGTTGTCTCAACCAAGGAACGGACATGATAGCCAGAGTTCTTCTTCCAGTCTTTGCGTCCATCTTTGCGAATGGAACGCAAATTCTCATCTCGTTTGAGACGTTCTGTTTTGGTATTGCCGTGTTTCCAGATACGTGCGTTCTTGTGCGGTGGAATCAAGCTCATTACATCCGGTGAGTGCGCATTCAGACAGTCATAGACTTTGCGTTTATCGTAGGCGCCATCTGCGCCAAACTTGACAATCTCCTGCTCGATTTGTTCCAACAAAACTTCCACGGCCGCATCATCGCTCACGCTGTTTTCAGTCAGGATGACGGCTTGAATTTCGCCATCGTCTGGATTTGCGCCGATGTGCAATTTGCGCCAAGTGCGTCTCTTCGAGACACCGTGCATGCGCACCTTCCATTCGCCTTCGCCATAGATCTTCAAGCCTGTGCTGTCCATGACGATGTTCAAGCTTTGGCTGGTTTTCTTCGGCAGTTTCACCTGCAACTCCTTGCCGCGTTTGGATAAGGTCGAATGATCGGGTACAGGCAAGTTGATTTTCATCATCCGAAATAAGGAACGTACAAAGCCTTCCACACCGCGATTGGTTAGATGAAAGATTTCCTTGACCGTCAACATGACCAGAATGGCCTGATCGCTGTACTCAAACTGACTCCCACGCTGTTTTTCTCCAACGTGTATCCATGTCTTCTCAAAATCGTCTGATAGCCAAAATGTGATTGAACCGCGTTGTACCAACGCTTGATCATATTCAGACCAGTTCCTGACACGGTATAATGACTTTTGGCGTGGCTGTGGCTTCTTGTTTTGTTTAGGCGTAAACCAAACTTACACGGTCACGCCGCTTTTGTCAATTATTCATGCACCAACGCCACTTATCAGACTCTTCGGGTTCCACATCAGGGGCTTTGCTTAGGATTTCAAGGAATTTTTCACGACTGCCGCGTTTTGCCCTTTTCTCCAAATATTCAATTGTAGAAATGGCGGCAACTTTTTCGGCAACGGCAAGCATGACAAACTGATTGACCGAAATGCCTTCTTCCTGTGACAGTTCACGAAGTTGTTCATGTAATGATTTGGGTAAAAGTAAACTTAATGCGCTCATTCTTTCACCTCACGAATAGTTTTATGCATCCCCGCGTCGCTCACGCAGGGTGATATCTATAAAATCAAATATTATTTTTTCCCCAGGCGTATACGCCTCAATGGCTAACCCAACCAACCCCTGACGGAAAAGACCATCATCAACTTCACTCACGACCTGTCCATTGATCAAAAAGGTAAAGTGCATGTCACGCGCTATGACTTCCAGCTGATTGACCCCATCCGGTTTGATCGTGTCTGTTCTTGTCCAATCCACGATATTCCGCCATTGACCATCTTTTTGCGCCGATACTGCAAAAAACCGCCTGTCTGTCATACGAAACCAATAATGGTTCTGGTTGTCCTGAATTCGGAAAATCACCCCCCAACCGCTGCCCGCTTTGCTTCCGCTGATGCGTTTACCGTTGACGATAAGGTGAAAATCTGAGACCTGATAGCCCATCAACCAGGCTGGTGAAATACTGGAGGGTCTGCTTACTTCCGCTTCCCAACGATAACGCCCGTCTGCAATGGTCCGATTTAATGTAGTGAAATATTCGCTCGGCTGGTTTCCAACCAACCAGTTATTATCATTTGAGGAAAAATTGTCAAACAGAAGAGTGGTCCACTGTGCAGCCTCTGATACCTGCCGCAATTCTTCTGGCACTATCACCGAAGTATGACAATGTGGACAGCTAATAACGGAAGCGTTCTCCCTTGGCATCAAGGGAGCGCCACAGGACGGGCATTGGAATGAATGAGCAGTCATAAGGTCCTTCATTGAGTTATATAGAGTAATTCTGCATACTTGCCTATTTCCAGAATTATACTCTTTGCCAGTGGAGCAGAAAATGGAGCGACAGGTATCGCAATGATCCTCCTCACAAGCGCTGGCGGCAAAACAGGCGGCGTCTTTTTAGGTTTTGTGATTATGTTCCAAAGTTATGACGACTTTTCCTTTGGCGCGTCCTTCTCCAAGATACCGGAGCGCTTCAGGAACCTCACTTAACGGATACCGTCTATCAATAACAGGGACGACTTTGCCGGCTTCATAAAGCTCCGTTATATAAACCATATCTTTTAGATTTGGTTGAACGACCAGCATGCGTATTTTCTTGCCCGTGGTTCTTCTAATCCATGGTCCCAGGAGCAAGATCTGGAAAATTGTGGCTACAAAACCTCCGACAAAGAAATAACTTCCATTGGGCCTGAGCGCCCGCTTGTAGGCGAAAACCGAACGATGTGCGATAACATCAAGGATCAGGTCATACTGCTGCCCATTTTTGGTGAAATCTTCTTTGGTGAAATCAATGACGTGGTCTGCACCAAGCGAGCGCATAAAGTCCAGTTTCTCTGCGTTGTCCACGCCGGTCACTTCAGCCCCGGCTAATTTGGCAAGCTGAATTGCAAATGTGCCTATCCCGCCGCCCGCACCATTGATCAAAACTTTTTGCCCCGGCTGGACCTGTCCTTTCTCGCGAATCCCCTGCAGGGCGCTCACTGCCGCTTGCGGGATGGCCGCTGCTTCCTCGAATGTCATACTGGCTGGTTTCAGCGCCAAGGCTCTTTCACGAGCGCAGACATACTCAGCAAAACCACCCATACGCCCCAAGATGTCTCCGAAGACTTTATCCCCTGGTTGAAATCGCCCGATGTTTCTGCCAGCCATTTCAACTCGCCCGGCTATGTCCGATCCGAGTATCTGGTGACGTGGTTTTAGAAGCCCCCCGATGCGGACATAGAGTGGCCTGCCTGTTAAGCCCTCCCAGTCAGATCTATTTAGCGATACAGCATGAACTTTTATCAATACCTGATTATCCGCAGGAGTCGGCTTTTGGACCTCTTCAAGCTTAAGAACATCGGGCGAACCATATTCGTGATAAACAATCGCTTTCATGAGTTTCCTTCAAGATTGCTTTGATCACGTGGATATTGGGATGAGCGCATTGGAAACTTCTCCATGACTCCAACCATCAATATCTGGAGGAGTCACTCCCAGAGCGGTGAGCATGCTCTTGATCTGTTCGCGGTGTTCGGTGGCATGGTTGATGATCTGAACCATGATGACCCAAGGCTCAACATGGTAATTGTCCCTTGTTGTGAGTTGAATCTGCGAAATGCTCGACGGATCCTTTGCCAATGCCAGCAGGCCTTCTCCGCTCACTCGTGCAGACTCTTGCAACTCGGCGAATTCCACTGTAACACGGTCTCGTCTCTCTTCTAGTGGCAATGTCAGTAATCTCAAATAGCCCTGCTGTGCAGATACGAGATGGAGCAAGGTACTGCGTATGTTTCCTTCCGTGGCGGATTGAGGCGCTGCATCGAGTTGCTCGTCACTCAGGGCGGAGCAAGCCTGGATGATCTGGAGGTTTGCCCAGTTGTTATGCTCAAATAACTTTGCAAGAAAATTCTCGGTCATCAAGAGACTCCTTTATGGCGCTGGCGGCAAAACAGGCGGGTCGCTAAGCAGTGCGTCGCACCACACGGGTGGGCTTGCCCAATAAACAGGCAAAACCTACTCTGAGGACTCATCCTAATCATAAAGGTGCGACGCACCCTCGCGTACGTCAGTTAACTATTTTTCTTACTTGATTTTATCCCAGCATTTTTAGATTTTCAGCGACTTTCAATTTAACGATTTTGGTTATCAATTTCAGCGGTAAAGGTTTGTCTATTGGGAATTTTAGAGTGCCTTTTCCTGCTGCGTATTGCGATACTTCTTTATTGAATGCTTCGCTTCCTGTGGGGATCGGATATATTGAGATATGACTTTTCCACCCAGCAAAGTAAATCAAATATTTACCGTTCAGAGTGAAGGTAGGTATACCATAACTAATTTTTTCTTCCGTGTCAGGGGCAGTGGCTTTGATGGTCGCCCGTAATTCTTCCAGTATTTTTTGTATGCCTTCGGGGAAAGTCCCAATGTACTCATCAATCGAACTAAAGCGAACTTTTTTGCTTTTCATGAGTTCTCCTATCATACGTCATTGCGAGGAAGGTTGAGACCCGATAGCGTCGAAATCCCGACGATACCCGCGCCTGGCGCAAGTGCAGGTGAGCAATCTCCGTCAAAGTTGGGGATTGCTTCGCCACTCGCTTCGCCAAGTAATTTCTGAATTCAAGAAAGTCCAGCGCTTTTTCGTTTTCGCCTTTTCGAGCGTGCAGAGGCCGCAGAGAAACTCCATCAAAGCTCTGTGATTTTATGGTCTCCGCGGTGAGCGCCTACTCAATCGCTCCCTGGGGTAATTCGATGGTGAATACTGTGCCTTTGCCCGGCAAGCCGTCGCTTTGCGCATCAATCGTGCCGCCGTGCGCGTGGATGAGTTGTTTTGCAATTGCGAGACCCAGTCCGCTATGTGTTCTCTCACTGCGGGATTTGTCTCCGCGCCAGAAGCGGTCGAAGATGAATGGGAGATCATCGGATGCGATTCCCGAACCCGTATCTTTGACCTGGATCCGCACGCTTCTCTCTTTGCTCGAACCTGATTCTGTTTCAATGGAAATTGTCCCACCCTCAGGCGTATGTCTTAACGCGTTGGAAATAAGATTGGATAACACTTGATTTAGCCTGTCATAGTCGGCAGTGATTTCCTGAGTAGAGTCTGCGACGCTTGTGGTCAGGTCAATGCTTTGGGATGCGGCTTGGGAGGAAAAACTTGAAGTGAGATCATGAATCAGGTCGGCGAGCAGGAAGTGGGTGGGGTGAAGCGGGAGTTGTCCTGTTTCGGCGAGGGAGAGGATTTGCAGGTCGTTCACGAGGCGGGCGAGTAGTTTTGTTTCATCCAGTGTATTGTTGATGTGTTCGGGTGTGGGTTTGTATACTCCATCTTGAATGCCTTCGAGATTGCCCTGGATGATGTGGAGCGGCGTGCGCAGTTCGTGGGCGATGTCGGCGGTGAGGTTGCGGCGTTGTTGTTCGGCGCGTTCCAGTTCACCGACCATTTTGTTGAAGCGTTTGATGATTTCGTTGAACTGCGGTGAATCATCGTCGGGCACGCGCACTGCAAGGTTGCCTTCGGCGATGGAATCAATTGCGTTGATGATCTCTTCTACGGGTTTGCCGTAGCGAGTGTATAAGGTGAAGATGGTGAAGATGACGAGGACGACCACGGCGAACGGAGCGCCGCACACGAGGAGCCAGATGTTTCTGATACCGGAATATTCTGAAAAGATGAGGTAAAGAATCGCGGCAGCGCCTCCAAAGAAAAGTAAGATGGCGACGAAGAAAAAAATCGCAACGGGGATAAAGCGGCTGGCGCGGCTTCGTTTTTTGGGAGGGGTGGTGTTGGACATGGGCGGGTGTAAGGTAATTGGTAAGTGGTGCGTGGTAATTACCATTTACCAATTACTTTTTACTTTTCAATAAACCGATAACCAATTCCGTATACCGTCTCAATCATGGACTCGCCAGAGGCGTTTTCGAGTTTCTTTCTCAAATTCTTGATGTGTGAATCCACACTGCGGTCCATGCTGGAGGCGGCTCCGTGCAGGTCGTCAAGCAGTTGTTCGCGGGTGAGCGTTTGACCGGGGCGGCTGGCAAGAAGATGCAACAATTTGAATTCGTTTGGGGTGAGTTTGATCGGACTGCCCTTGAATGTGACGGAGTATTTTTCCGAGTCAATTTCAAGTCCGCCTGTGCGAATGATGCTCGGCGCTTTAACTTCGCCGCGCGTCCTGCGCAGGAGAGACCGAACACGCGCAACCAGCGCGCGGGGCGAGAACGGTTTGGTGATGTAATCGTCCGCGCCGATTTCGAGACCTGTGACCTGATCAATTTCCTCGGATAAGGCGGTAAGCATGATGATCGGCACGTCGCTTTCGCGGCGCAGGATGCGGCAGACTTCGCGTCCGTCAATATTGGGGAGCATCAGGTCGAGGATGACGAGATCGGGTTTTTCGCGGCGGGCAGTTGTCAGCGCGGATTGACCGTCTGCGGCGGTTGTGACGCGGAATCCGTGTTTCTCCAGATAATCCCGCGCGAGGCGGGCAACCTTGGGTTCGTCATCCACGACAAGAATGAGTTGCGGCATGGGGGGAGTATAAAGGATGAATGGTGAAGGATGAAGGATGAAAAAAATCTTTCTTCTTTCATCTTTCCCAAAATGCGAGTCTATCCTTTGTTTATGTCTGCATTGTGATGACAATTTTCCCTTGCGCGTGACCCTCTCCCAGGTAGCGCATGGCTTTAGTTGTCTCGCTGAGCGGGTGCGTTCGGTCAATGACCGACTTGATCTTTCCGCCTTCGAAAAGTTCTCGCAGGAAGGCGAGGTCCTCCCGATTGAACTTCGCAATGAAGAAAACAATTTTCTGACTTGCGCCCAGCGATGCCAGGCGTACCTTGATCACGTGACTCAAAGGTCCGATCACTGGGGTTTTCGGTCCGCCAACGATAACGAACTTTGCTTCGGGGTTCAGTACGCGCTTGCACTCGCGCCATGACCGGCTCCCCGCTATGTCGAAGAACAGATCGTAACTCCGACCGGTGCGGGTGAAATCTTCCTTGGTGTAGTCAATGACATGGTCAGCGCCGAGCGAGCGGGCAGTGTCCACATTCCTTGTACTGCACACGCCTGTCACTTCCGCTCCGAATGCCTTGGCAATCTGCACGGCGAACGTGCCCATGCCTCCCGACGCGCCGTTGATCAGGACTTTCTGCCCTGGTTGAATCTGCCCATAGTCGCGGAGACCCTGCAAGGCAGTGATCGCCGCCGTAGGGACAGCCGCCGCCTGCTCGAACGTCAGGTTGGCGGGTTTGGGCATGACTGCATTGCGGACACACACATATTCGGCGAACGCCCCGCCTCTCCCGCCGTAGACCTCATCGCCTTGTTTGAGATGAGTAATATCTTTGCCGACCGCTTCGACCACCCCCGCGAAATCAGCGCCCAATCTCGTATCCTTTGGTTTAAGTAGTCCTGACCCCATGCGCGCGATGAGCAGACCTGTCATAGCGTACCACTCGGCTGGATTCACGGATGACGCATGGACTTTTACCAATACTTCGTTATCCTTGGGGGAAGGTTTTTCCACATTTTGTAATTCAAGAACATCAGGAGGTCCGTATTTTGTGTAAATAATCGCTTTCATTGGTGAGTTTCCTTATAAATGTTTTGATTCGGCTACTTTCCACTGTTCGACGTTTACCCCTTTAATCAAAAGCCATAAGACGAAGAAGATTTCTGCCAAACCCGTAAACAGGCCAATACTCAGGTTGCTGCCGGGGAAAAGAAATCCCGCAAAAATGTCTATGAGATAGCCAAAACCGCCAATGATCAACAAGACACCCAGAATTCTGGGAAGGAAACCTGACTTGAAAACCAAATACCCCAAGGGAAGCAGCCAAAGGCCCGAGAATATAAAAGCAATACTAAATCCATATGAGTGCAAACGAACAAACAGGTACGCCAGAGCTTGCAACTGCGCTGTTGTGAGGACTGTCAAGTAATCAGCACCGCTCAAGAGTTGTAGGACACCTAATTGGGTAAACTCGTTGAGCATCGTCATCGAGATACCGATCAGAGCGAATACAACCATCAGCACCGTAATGTCTTTGCTAACCGGTTTGAGTAACTTGTATAAAATTAGAACATACAATATCGCGATTATCTGGCCGAGTAGAGCGCTCACAATGCCGAGACGGAATAGCGATTCAGAAGCCATGATATTGTGGGTGGTTGCTATGGCATCTCCGGGCACAATCAGGCTGGAGGGAACGTATATTATGGTGAAGACACCGAGCGGGACGGTCAATAGATACAGGAACCCTGCGAGTCTTGCAATAACAAGAGGTGATGTTTCGGAAGTTTTCATGGATTGATTTCTCCTTGGCAAGATTTTCTCAAGGATATCAATCCATTGTGGAGCAAATGTGGAGAAGCCCGTCAGGGATTGTGGAGGTTATTCTGCCGGATCCCTCTTGAACAAAACGACATGGGATGTCTGGTGTATCGGGGTGTCATTTCTGCTTCCGATGCGGTTAAGTCATAGGGCATTAAAACTCACCTTCTCCTTCAATACCTTCGGCAACGCGGGGAGTTTACTGCGTTCGATCAAAAACGTCGCCACTTCGGTGATCTCGCGGAAGGCGTAGTGCTGGCTGAACGTCCCTTCGAGATAGCCTGCGCCGCTGGTGCCGCCTGTCCCTGCGCGGATTCCGATCATGCGGCGCACCATCATAAAGTGACGGTACCGCCAGTTGGAAAGCAGTTCGTCAATTTCAGAGAGGGTGTTGAGCAATTCAAACGGCATTTGAAAGATTGGCAAATCACGATATAAAGTAATGAACAATGCGGCTTGCATGGCTTGTGGGGGAATATCCCCGCGACCTTCCTTGAAAAAGACCTTGTCAAATTCAGCCAGTCTGCCGCCTTCATTATCTGACAAACTGGCCTGATATGCGTGGCGATAATCAGACCAGAATTTGCTCCCATTTGCTTCGTTTCGTGATTTGTAGTCCACCCAATATTTTTCATCGAAGAAAGGCATGCGCTCCAACCATTGGATGATGAGTTGCTTCAACGTGCTTTCACTTTCCACCCGATTCACATCCTGCGAGTCAGTTTCCGATAAACTACCGCGGCGCGTGTGCTTGTAATATTCCTTTTTGTGCCGCTCCTCCATTTTCAGACCGAGTTTCGCTTCGATCAAACGGAACTGCCTGCTTTGAAAACCCGACGCGGGCAACAGGTAATTTCTGAATTCAAGGAAATCCAACGCGGTCATTGTCTCAAGCACATTCACTTGTTGGTTCAACAACTCCATGATCTTGACGATGCGTTTCAGTTTGCGCACCACCGTGCTCATATCCCCCGAATTGTCGTTGATGCGATCTTGAATGAAAATATTCCGCGCCAGGTCCAGCTCAAAGATGATCTGCTTGAACCACAACTCGTATGCCTGATGGATGATGATGAACAGCATCTCGTCGTTGCCGTCTTCCATGCGCGAAAAACTTCTCGGGTGCTGGCTGTTCAGAATTTTATCGAGTTCGATGTAGTTGGAATAGTAGAGGTCGTCCATATGGTTCTCCTGTATTATTTCGTCATTGCGAGGAGCGAACGACAGTGAGCGACGAAGCAATCTCCTCGTCGTGTTGGAGATTGCTTCGTCGGGCTTCGCCCTCCTCGCAATGACGGGGAGTATAGCATGGGTTAAAATCTGTATATGCTCAAAGCCCTCATCTTCGATTTCGACGGACTCATCCTCGACACGGAATCTCCCGAATACTTTGCCTGGAAAGATATTTATCACGAGCATGGATTTGAACTCCCGCACGACGAGTGGGGCAAAATCATCGGCGGATACGGACTCTCAAACTTTGACGCGGCGGAACATCTCTCGCATCTTTCTCAGGGACGGCTGGATTCTGCTTCCCTGCGCGCCCGTCACCGCCTCGAGTGTGACGCGGCAATCGCACGCGAGTCCATTTTGCCGGGCGTGTTGGAAACCATCCGCGAAGCGAAACGACTCAGACTCAAACTTGCGATTGCATCCAGTTCGCATCATGCCTGGGTGGATGGACATGCGAAACGGCTCGGCATCTTCGATCATTTCGATGCCGTGGTCTGCGCGGACGATGTGGGCGTTGGCAGGACCAAGCCCCAGCCTGATCTATTTTTATCGGCGTTGAACCAGCTTCAAGTGGGGAAAGACGCGGCGGTCATCCTTGAAGATTCCCCGAATGGGGTGAAGGCGGCGAATCGCGCGGGCGTCTTCGTCGTCGCTGTCCCGAATCCCGTTACTTCGTTATTAGCCATCGAAGGCGCGAATCTGATTTTAAAGTCACTTTCAGATTTGTCATTATCAGAACTGCTTGATAAAGTACAATAGACGCCAAATCAAATGGAGGCACGTGATGTCAACTGAAAAATTTAGCTGGCAGGGGGTTGTTTCAAAATATTCGTTTCCCGATACATGGCGCAGTGTGTGGCAGGTGCTCAACTCGCTCGTCCCGTTTTTGGTGTTGTGGTATCTCGCATACCGAAGCCTGGAAGTGGGATACTGGCTGACGTTGTTGCTCATCATCCCGATGGCGGGGTTTATGACGCGCATGTTCATCATCTTTCACGATTGTTGTCATGGGTCTTTCTTCAGAACCCCGCGAGCCAATGACCTGATGGGCTTGGTGTTGGGGGTGTTCGTCTTCACGCCTTATTATGACTGGAAGCGCGACCATGCCATTCATCACGCAACCGCAGGCGACCTGGACCGCCGCGGCATCGGTGATGTGTACACGATGACGGTGGAGGAATATCTCGCCGCGCCGTGGTATAAAAAAGCAGGGTATCGGATTACACGAAACCCTTTGATCCTCTTCACGATCAGCGCGTTCATTGTGTTTGTGGTGCTACATCGCTTCTGGCACCCGAAAGCAGGCAAGCGCGAAAAGAACAGTGTGATGTGGACGAACATCGCGCTCGCCACAGTGGCAGGCTGGATTATGCTGGAGATCGGCTGGCAGTCTTTTCTGCTGGTGCAGGTGCCGTTGATGTTGTTTGTTTCTTCTGCGGGCGTTTGGTTATTTTACGTCCAGCATAATTTTGAACCAACCTATTGGGAACGCCACGCGAATTGGGAGTTCTTCAACGCCGGCATGGATGGCAGTTCATTTTATAAACTGCCGAAGGTGTTGCAGTGGTTCACGGGGAACATCGGCTTTCATCACATCCATCATTTAAGCCCGAAGATCCCGAACTATAAACTGGAGGAATGTCATAACGAGAATCCCGCGTTCCAGATCGAGCCGCTGACGTTCCGTCAGAGCCTGAGTTCGTTGTTCTTCCGCTTGTGGGATGAAAAGGAGAGGATGCTGGTGGGGTGGAACGCGTTGAAGAAATATCGCACGCAGAATATGAATTTCAGTCGATAAAAAAACAGACTTTCGCAAGAGGTCTTTCGTCCGGCGCGTAATAAGCGCTTGCCGCCAAAAACTGCCCAGAGCGTTTGGGCATTTTTGTTTTCCTTGAAAAAGTACGGTTAAGTTTGTTCGGAACAAAAGAGAGCAGAGACAAATCTCTGCTCCCAGATTTTGTTCCGGAATAAGCCTGCTTACGCGCCTGTTGGCATTCTCTCACTAATAACGAGATTGACAATTGGCATCGCCGTTATTTCCAGCCGCGACAGGTCAATAAACTTGCTGGCATCCTCGATTTCTATTCCAATGGCGTGATTGTTTTCATCGTAGTCCACCACCACCCCGGGAGACACCTCTTCGGATTCAATGCTTATGCCATTCGCAAGTTTGATGTATAGCACGTCTGTTTGAGCGTCATATTTCAGTTTCATAATCTTATAAAATTATCTCCCACAGTCTAAACTGTGGGAGATAACACATTTACACCACCGGTGCTTCTTCGGCTTCGCGCTCTGCCTCGCGTTCGCTGTGACGTTCGAGTGTTACTTCTCCATCCGGAATCAGGTTGACCAAAATTGAGTCTCCGTGTTGGAATTCGCCGCTGAGCAGGCGGTCCGAGAGTGGGTCCTCCACTCTTTGCTGGATGATGCGCCGCAGTGGACGCGCGCCGAACTCCGCGTCGTAGCCCTGCTCTGCCAGCGCCGCGAGCGCCTCGGGTGTGGCGGTCAGCACCAGGTCATGTTCTTTGAGGCGTTCTGCAACCTTGTCCAGTTCGAGTGAAACGATCTGTTGAATGTCTTCCTTGTTGAGCGCGCGGAAGATCACGGTCGCATCCAAACGGTTGATGAACTCAGGTCGGAAGGCGCGCTTGAGCGATTCGTTCAACTTCTTGCGCATGTCTTCGTAGGAGAGCCGTTCTTCGTTGACTTCATCGCGTTTGAGCGCAAAGCCAAGTGACGATTGTTTCCTGATCACATCCGCGCCGATGTTGGAAGTCATCACGATGATCGCGTTGCGGAAGTCCACTTTGCGGCCCTTTGCATCGGAGAGATGTCCCTCTTCCATGATCTGCAACAACATGTTGTGGACTTCAGGATGCGCTTTTTCCACCTCATCGAACACGACGATTGAATAGGGGCGGCGTCGCAACGCCTCCGTGAGTTGACCGGCTTCTTCATAGCCGATGTATCCGGGAGGCGCGCCGACGAGGCGTGAAGCCGTATGTCTTTCCATAAATTCGGACATATCCAATTGGATCGCCGCATCTTCACTGCCAAACATAAACTTGGCGAGTGTTTTGGTTAACTCTGTTTTTCCGACTCCTGTCGGACCGAGGAACATGAACGAACCGATCGGGCGCTTCGGATCTTTCAACCCGGCGCGTGCGCGGCGGACTGCACGCGAGATCGCGACGATGGCATCATCCTGCCCGATGATTCCCTTGCGGAGTTCATCTTCCATCTTGAGCAGGCGTTGTGATTCTGCCTCGGCGAGTTGCATGAGAGGAACGCCCGTCCACATGGAGACGACTTCGGCAATATCTTCGGCGGAAACAACAGGACTGCTGGCGCGATCCCAGCCGGTGCGTAAACGTTCAATTTGTTCGCCGAGATCGGTTTCGCGCTCCTGCCATTCGATCACATCCTCGTTGTTGCCTTCCTCCTGCGCGAGGGAGCGGTTCTGGCGAGCCTGTCTCAATTGACCGAATAAATCCTTTGCATGTTGCGCGGCGGGACTCTTGTACATGCGCACACGTGACGAAGACTCGTCAATCAGGTCAATGGCTTTATCGGGGAGGAAGCGTTCGGTCACGTAACGGGTGGATAAATGCGCGGCGGCTTCGAGCGCTTCATCTGAAATCACAAGATGATGATGCTCTTCATACGCCGACCGAATGCCTTTGAGTATTTGAATTGTTTCTTCCTCTGAGGGTTCGTCCACCTGAATGGGCTGGAAGCGGCGTTCCAACGCGGCATCCGATTCGATGTGTTTGCGATACTCGTCCATCGTGGTCGCGCCGATCACTTGCAGTTCACCGCGCGACAACGCTGGCTTGAGGATGTTTGCCGCGTCCACGGAGGAGCCAGCGGCTCCCGCGCCGACCAGCATGTGCACTTCATCAATAAATAATATCGCGCCGGATTGTTTCAGTTCATCAATCACGCGTTTGAGTCTTTCCTCAAACTGACCGCGATACATCGTGCCTGCAACCAGCGAACCCACATCCAGTTGCATTAATCGTTTGTTCATCAAAGGCGCGGGGACGTCGCCATCCACTATTCTTTGAGCAAGACCTTCAACAATTGCTGTTTTTCCCACGCCGGGTTCGCCGATCAACGCGGGGTTGTTCTTTGTTCTGCGCGCAAGGATTTGAATGACGCGCTCAATTTCCATTTGCCTGCCGATGACCGGATCAAGTTTTTTCTCTTCGGCTTTGGTCGTCAGGTCGGTGGCGAGCTGGTCAATGAGCGGGGTTTTCTGATTCGGCTGGGCGCCACGCGCGGGTCCTGAGCCGGCAGGCATCGGGGAGGAGGAAGCGGATTCATTTAACACGCGGCGAGTCTGCCTGCGGATCTGATCCGGAGTCACGCCGAGTCTCCGCAACACTTCCAGCGCGGCGCTATCCACGCGCACCAGCCCAAGCAAAATATGTTCGGTGCCGATGTAGTGATGACCAAGCCTGCGCGCCTCATCCACTGCAAATTCAAGCACCTGTTGCGTGTCTGAGGCGAGTTCAACGCGGCTGGCGTCAAAACTTGCCGAGCCGGTTGTCACACGGCGGATCACTTCGCGCACGCGGTCCGAGGTCATGCCAAGTTCGCGCAATACGCGACCCGCCACACCGCCTTCTTCATCCATTAATCCAAGTAACAAATGCTCTGTGCCAATATTATTGTTGCGCGATTGTTCCGCCTCCTGATGCGCAAGGCTCAATACCCTTCGTGCCCGTTGTGTGAAACGCTCCATACCTGCCATGGTTATCTCCTGAACTCTAGGTGTATTCTACCAAAAAGACCGCAGAGTCCGTGTAGGAAAAAGATTAGAGTTTGTTTACAGGGCTGATACAATATTGCAAAGCTCGATTTTTCTTGCCCTGCGCCATCAGAGTACAAAGGATGGATTTTATGCAATCAATTTGTGTTTTTTGCGGATCATCAGACACGGTTCACGCGGACTACAAATCTGCCGCGTGGACGATGGGCAGGATCCTCGCTGAAAGGGGGATTCGCCTCATCTACGGCGGCGGTAAAACAGGCTTGATGGGCGCAGTCGCCGATGGCGCTCTTTCCGCAAAAGGTGAAGTGATCGGAGTCATCATCCCTTCGATGAACCTACCTGCTTTAGCACATGACGGACTCACCCGCATGGATGTTCCACCCGATATGCACGCGCGTAAAGCCAGAATGCACGAACTTGCGGAAGGCTACATCGCGCTCCCCGGCGGCTTCGGCACATTCGATGAATTATTTGAAACAGTCACCTGGGCGCAGACTGGCGCGCATCAAAAACCAGTTGGTTTGTTGAATGTGAAGAATTATTACGCGCCCCTGCTCGCCGCGCTGGATCATGCGGTGAGCGAAGGCTTTATCTTCAAGGAGCATCGCGACGCGTTGTTTTGCGAATCCGACCCGAACAAATTATTGGATGCGATGGCGAAGTACGAACATCCGCACGACGCGGTGAAGAGGTGGATGAGGGAGGAGTAAACCTTTACACGAACATTGACAAAAAGAAGATATGTACTACAATGAACAAAGGTCTGGCTTTCACCTCGACTTGTTGTATTTGAGAGGAGTGCCAATATGTCAAACCTATCCTTCGGGGACTATTTAGCTACATTCATCACACCTCTGCAACTTATACTCGGCATGACGCTTGCTCTTGCAGGTATTGAGAAGATGCGCCACCTCTCCATCTTTGTTGCAGGAGTTTTGCGGTATCAGATTCTTCCAATACGTTTGGCACGCTGGTATGGGCGACTGTTACCTATGGTTGAAATCGGTGCAGGCGCTTTGTTGCTACTTGGAAGTTGGATGCGGCCAGCAGCTATCGTTTCTGCTACCTTATTTGTTTCGTTTTCCATTGCTGTTGGACTCAACCTCGCGCGTAGACGCAAGATACCCTGCTTCTGTTTTGGTGCAGATTCGTCTAATATTGGCTGGCATACGGCAATAAGAATTTTATTCCTCCTTTTTACATCCTTGTTTATCGCAATCAACCCTCATGACCAAGATATCTTGCTAGAGTCTATCATTAGTCCTTCAATTGTTAGTCTGATAAACCTTATACCAACAATCCTGTTGACAGTATTTGGGATCCTTATGTTATCTGTTATAGAGATTTCGCCATTGGTAATGCGCGCTTGGACAGCGAAAGCAGTACGGCCTGCACATCGAGGATACGGCATTGTGTGGACTCGTGAAAGTAACGAGGTGAAATAGAAATCATGAGTGGATTATGGCTAATCAGTTATGTTGCTCTATGGATTCTAGTCGTACTTTTGACTGTGATCGTATTGGGATTGGTGCGTCAGTTAGGAGTGATCTACGTTAGGCTCGGGCCCGAAGAAAATCTCTTGAGCACGCGAGAGGGGTTAGATACTGGGACTATGGCTCCTGATTTTCGCACTGCGGATGTCATGCACGATAGAGAAATCAAGTTGGCAGACTTGAAAGGGCGATCAAGTATTTTTGTCTTTATTTCTCCTGACTGCCAACCTTGCCGAGAGTTGATGCCACACTTGGCATCTTTTCATAAGTCACGAAATGGGAAAGTCAATCTTGTGCTTTTCAGCCAGTCTGATCGACAAGCTAGTTTGGAATTGGCAAAGGTGCACAAGTTAAGCATTCCCGTGATTTCTGATCCGGAAGGAGGATTCTTGAAGATATATCAAGTACGCGCTACCCCGTTTGCATATCGCCTCGACGCTGATAGTGTCGTTCAGAGGCGAGGTATAGTTAACAACTTGGAAGCTCTCGAAGAGTTGCTGAATGACCCTTTACCAGATGATCTCGGAGTAGAACTTCCGTCGAGTAAATAGGAAGGATGTATTACTATGTCAACCGATGAAAAGTTAACCCAAAACATCGCGAGAAGACTTTCGAGACGCGATTTTCTGAAAAGTTTGGGGGCTGTCATTGTCAGTGTGGGTGTGGCAATGGTAGGAAAGATTGAAACTGTGGAGGCTGGACATGCCTGTTGTCCAAGTCCTGATTGCATGGGATGTCTGAATTTAGGCTCAAACTGCCCGGTTGGATATACCAAACTCAACCATACAAAATGTTGCTTGAGAGAGCGTTTCTTAAGTCAATTTGTAGCTAATTTCAACATGCGTCGAATGCTGGCGATATAAACAACCGACTCGCTGGATGAAGCGGTGTGTTCAAAATCGCGAGATAAACGACGATAGCGACC